>Ga0182024_10002295_pt1 | contig 47817 bp, 37 predicted proteins | sample P32metaG_FD_120480 | JGI IMG/M metagenome (GOLD analysis project Ga0182024, IMG submission 120480) | Permafrost microbial communities from Stordalen Mire, Sweden - P3-2 metaG (Illumina Assembly) | ecosystem: Environmental > Terrestrial > Soil > Wetlands > Permafrost | place: Sweden: Stordalen... | reverse complement strand
TATTTTGTATTGCTCGACGGACCGCCTCTGTCGTCGTGGCGCTGCCATGAAGAATTTGTCCCATAGTGCCTCCTTCCAACCCAAGGATAAGATTGCACCATCAAATGCCGGGACTAAACAGTTAGGGCTTGATCCCATCCATCCCAAGGACGACAATCGGCTTTACCCTTTTTAGGGACACGACCGATGAACGATTTCGAATTGCCGGTCACGCGTTACGCTCTCAGTGGCGACGTCAATATCGCTTACCAGACGATGGGTGACGGGCCAATCGACATCATGATGGTCGCCGGTGCAGCGAGCGCTTGACGGTGTCTCGTCATGGCACGTTTGAGACCTGAGGACTGATCCTGAAGCTGTCGCCGCCATTTAGGGAAGTCACGATTTGGACCAGTTAGAAATGTCACTCGATCGGGAGCCGCAAGTTGAGCGCAAGGCCGTGCTTATGAATCAGCTGCCAACTCGTCGATTCCGACTCGCCCAGTTGAATCGCTTGACCCCTTCATGGTCGAGCACGAATTCCGGGATCGCGCGCGTAAGGTCTGCGTCGCGCACCAGCGTTAGCGTACGATTGTTAAGGATTGGGGGAACCGACAAGGTGGCATGGGAATCCACACAAAGGGCCAGGGTGAACACCCGCACTACCTCTATATCTCGGGTAGGTAGCGCAGCGGTGATTGGGAAAGCACACCCAACGGATCGCAGTCCCGCGAGGCTGGACAAGAGCACGCACATACCACGACACCTGACCACTAGCCGTCAAATCGCTTGACCAGCTTTGAGCCCTTAACTCTGCCAATCTGCTTGTCGGTCAAGTCCCTGCCCATGCTCAATCCTTTCGTCATGAGGTTGCTGCGCAGCGCCGCCTGCCTCTCGTCGGCGTAGTCGATCTCAACATGATCCAGACTCATCAGATGGCCGAGTTCATGGGCCCAGGCCCGTCCATTGGGGACGACATTGCCATACCACTGGATGAAACTGGCCGGCTCGGGATCGCTATCGACGTATGAGCTTCCGCCAGCGGAGAGATTTTCAATCGGATTGACAAGGTAAATGTGGACCAGATTGTCCGGCTTATGTCGCAAGCTAAGGACATCCAGCAAGCGCTGATCATTGTTGCGCGCGCTCTTGGCCATATCGAGCGGCTTATCCATGACGCAATCATTGATCACAAACGCAATCTTCGCCTCTAACCAAATCGCATTGACCACATTCAGGGCTTCTTTAGCTGCGTCGCAGCTCCATTTCTCCGCCTCCTTGATGCCCTTCTCGGCAAATGGCGTGATGTAAACTTTCAGCAAAATGGAAGTCATAAGTTCCTCCGACGTTTGGAGATTTCGACGATATCTCCCATGTGCAGATTAACCACGAAAAATCGACGTCTTACATTTACTTCTACTAGTTAATTTGCGATCAGCGAATTGATCACGAAGCGCGCTGGCGCCTATCTCAGGACAAGTACCGATTCCCGGACTTCGACCGGCCGCCGCCGGACCAGCGAAGGCGCCGTTGTCTGCGCCCGCGACGACTTCGAACCGTTTCTCCGAACGCGTCGCCATGCGTACACCATCAACCCCCTCCGACGATTGTCAGCTCACGGCTGCGCCGGATTTATTCCCACTTGTTTGGCGAAGAAGGTGTCCCCAAGAATCCGATAGTGACACTCTAACTGCGGGAGCAGCGTCAAGCAGCAGGCGCGCCGCGGCCTTTAGCCGGCGGTGCAGGTGACGGCCAGGCGACGGGTGACCCGGATCAGCCCAAAATCAGGATAGGAAAAAAATCCCAATTATATACTTGACGTACCGTATTGTAGTTAGGTAATTAGGTACCGCGTGACAGGTCGGTGGGTTACAGTTTGTAATGTTGCGTGATGTGCAGCTGCGACTTTAGCAACATTTTCGTTGCGCGATTCAATGCGTTTTGCATGATGTGCAAGTGAAGCACAAAAGCCGCCCGGGGTGGAAACCGGACGGCCTTTGCTCAGAGGTCCCCTAGGTACAGGGATCGCCAGTGGGAGGAGCCGGGTCGTCTTGGCAGTTGACCGGCTCCCCGCCACGCTGCGAAATCGGGTGGAACCGACTCACCCCCAATCGTCAGGGGGATGGCCCCCAAGCGCAAGAGAAACGCGGGGCCGTTCCCCACGTTTTGCGGTCATAAATTACTCAATAAATTGAGGTTTCTCGCTTGACTCGCCGCGAAGCAGACAACGAGCGCGATGAGGTCTTGAAGCGGATGCTCAAGATGCCGCCGAAGCCGCACAAGGACGGCGGCCACAGGCCCGCAAAGCGGGTCAAGGAAGTGGCGAAGCTGGCTAGTTCGGTTGAGAAGAATAAGAGCCCGACGAAGGCGCGCCGCACCAAAGACTAAGGTTGTGGAACAGCCGGTTTGATGATCAAAGATTGAGCCGGGGTTTGGTGGATGTCAAAAGTAGCTTTTCAGTTACGGTTCGATGGTCCTGCGCTTTCTGAGCATGGGATGGACGTTGCTGATCTAGCGCCATCCTTGCTCGCCCTTGGTGATCTTATCAAACGCGCAAATGCCCGCGTGAACGGTGACGCGGCTAAAGTTAACCTGATTGTCCAATCAGATTTTGAGCATAAGTGCTTTCAAGTAAGTCTCGAATTGGTGCAATCGATCTTGAGCACCCTCGGCGCATTGCTCACAGATGAGCAGGCCCTGAAAAACGCTCAAACCATAGCTGGCTGGCTCGGCTTGGTGGGCACTAGTGGTTACGGTCTTTTTAAATATCGTGCCCACCGAAAAGGGAAAGAGATTGAAAGTGTTTCGTCTGTAGCGGACGAAACAACAATATCAACCAGGGACTCGCAGGGCACCGTTGCGGTAAAATTCAAAGGTGACGACAACACGATAATCGTGAACCAAAATGTCTATCTACTTGGAGACGATCCGCTCATTCGGGAATATGCTGCGAAAGTTGTTTCTCCGCTCAAGCGGAAGGGCATTGAGAAGCTACAATTTAATCCCGAAAGCCCTGACCACGGCGAGACAATAACGAAAGCCGATGCGGATGCGATAACCATTGGTCGCAATGAGTTGAAGGAAAAGGAAGTTGAGACTTTTGAGCCTCAACCGATAACGGCACATCTGCAAGTTACTCGTCCCGACTTTGACCCGGACGCCAAGAATTGGCGCTTCCGTTATGGGGACAAGACAATATCGGTCGATATCAGTGAAACCAGTATTGCCGAAGATGTTCGAGCTAGGGGCTTAGTCCGCATAGGTGACACTTGGCATGTGAAAATGCTTGTGACGGAAAAGCGCACGGCGACGGGGCAATTTAGGAATGACTATAAGGTCTCCGAAGTGCTGGATTTTGAGCCAGCACTTAAGCAATCCTCATTCCCGTTCATCGCTGATGATGACGACGCCAGCGAAGAAACTTGAGGGCCATCTGCTTACGAGACTTTGGCTTCGTCAGGTCTGCGATACATTAACCGCTTGCCAACGATACCCTTGAGCGCGTTTTCGCTACGGATGGTGTCGTTGATGCCGACCGAAATGCGGTTGTTATAGCGGAAGTCAAATTCGGCAAGATAGCGGTGCAGATGTTGCTCGCCGCAATGCTGATAAACGCCTTTCATGCCGCGCTTGAAGATCGAAAAGAAGCCTCCAATCGTGTTGGTATGAACGGTGCCGCGAACATACTCTTTGCTGGCATGGTTGACCGTATCATGAGAGGCATATTCCTTGCCCAACACTGTGTAGAGTTTGCTTTCGTCGGTATGCAGGGCGCTATCGCGCTTCACATTTGTAAATAGAATTTCGGTAACGGTCTGCGCGTCCGCGCGGCCAACATGGAACGAGCGCACGTTGCCACCACGCTCAACTAGCGAAACGATTGCGATCTTGTGAGCTGCGCGGCCCTTTTTGAGGAAGGGGCGGCCGTCGGTGCGGGTCTTGGGTTTGTCGGCCTTCTTTCCGAAATACGTTTCGTCGGCTTCGATAATCTTGCCTTCACCGCCCATCGGGTTTGTCGGTCCGGCCTTGACGCTCATAGCTTCGCGGATACGGTGCGCCATAAACCAAGCGGTCTTGTAGGTGACGCCAAGCGTCCGATGCAGTTGATGGGCTGAGAAGCCCTTCTTTGAAGCGGTATAGATATCGACCGCGTGAACCCAGACGTTGAGCTTGATTTTGCTGCGCTCAAATACGGTGCCAACGGTCACTGAGAACGGCTTCTGGCAGGGACGGCATTTGTAGACTCCGGGGCGCGTAGACTTACCGGCGAGCTTTGTAGCCTCATTGATGGTGCCACAATGTGGGCAGATCGGTCCATCTGGCCAGTTAAGGCTTTCCAGATGCTCGCGGGCTGCGTTTTCGTCGGTATAAATCTTGAGAAGGGCCATGACATTAACTCTTGAAAGTCGAAAAAGTCAGTTAGCAGAACGATTCAGAGAATACGATCTGCAAGACCTGAAAGGCGCCGAGTTTCGTCGCCTATTACGTCTCGCACATTACGAAGGGCAACTAACCGAAGTTCTGCGAGATACCGGCATTCAATATCCCCAAGGGGATTTTGCTTATCGGGCCCCTCTAGATCGGCTATCGGAATCTGAAAATCGATCCACTGGCTTGCTTTTACCGGGTCTGCATCGTCTGCGTATCTCATCCGGATTGAGGTCTCTGAAATCTTGGTTTCGATCAATTTCATGGCGCCGTTCCCCCGCTCCAAGCGATGGCGTAATATCGCATAAGAAACACGGTACGTCAAGTATATAATTGTGAAAAAAATCTTAAGGCAGCCGTTTGCGGGGCCTACGCCGACCGACGCCCTGCGGAACCAAGAACGTTAGCGACTTCGTCCCAACGTTTGTCACCAGATGCGGTCGCGCCGCCCGGCATCAACCGGCATAGTGGCCCGACAGCCTTATTGAGGGCCTGGACGAAGCGCAACGCGAAATGATCTACGACAGGTTTGGCAAAGTGCCTTGGAGGGATAGAGATAGAAGCCGACCAGCGGTCAACAGCTATAAGGACTTGTTGAGCCAACGGGGCGGGACCGCGGAGGGGTATGACTGATGACGCGAGATTTCAGTGCTGCGGGCCGCCGATGCAGTGTGCTACCCCGTGGAAAAGCCGGATGGCGGCTGGAATAGCGGGTTATGCGTAGACAGATCGGCGGCCGGACCTCAAATGAATGGCCGAAATAGCCATCACGCCGCTATCGCCCGATGCGTTGCTATTGTGGGGCGAGTCGGGCTTTGGACGGCTTCGATACGAGAGTGGTGTTGTACAGGAGTCACCAGGCCATGGCCATGATGTCCCGTGAAGAGCGCGCCGCTCGCATGGGGGTCTCGCTCGATCAGCCGAAGAAAATTCGCAGCCCCTTGAACCATCGACCTTGCCGCATCGACAAAACGTTTTGGGAGTGAGGACGATCTCATGTCAATTGCGATCAAGGTCCTGCACGTGCTTAACGGCCCGACCGTCGCACGGATTCGGTTCCGGTTTCCCATCCGCGGCAGCCACGTAACGATTACGCCGCAAACATTCCACCACGTGGCACGTGCGATCGGGTCAGGCCGGGTCATCGTCCGACCGCCGACGGATCTCGCAGCCGGCGTCGCCGCCCAATACAACGATGTCGCACGTACCCGAGTGGACGGTACCGTGGTCCGTGCCAACACGTTGGAAATCAACCCGCTAATGGGGCGCTTCGACGAGGCGACCGTGGTGCATGAAAGCCTGCATGCTGCTTACGACCTGCTGCGCACCGGCCTCGATGGCAACGCCGAAGAAGCCTCAGCCTACGTGTGCACGGCCCTTTATTGTCGCATGACCGGCCTGCCCCGACCGCTCTGGGCCAATGGCCAGATTTATGCCAATGCTGAAACGACAGCCCAGACGCTGCTCAAGCAATACCAAAAAGGCGATCCCGGAATTCCCTTCGTAGGCGAAGACGAATGGCGGATGCTTCGAGCCGGCGTAGGCCTTCATACTGTCTACGCCAGCAACGGGCCCGCCGGCATTCTCACCGGATGGTTCCTCGGCCAACAATATACCCACGACGGCTGATCATCCCCTCAATCACATCTGCTAGCGCGCCTATTTGTTTTTCGCTCTTGACCCGACCTCGACTAGCGGCGTATGGCCTCGGAGCGGCCCAATTCCGTTTTCGAGCGCCGCCCTTATTTTTGCGGTTTCTTCATATTTCTAGCTACAACAAATGCGAGCCGGGGGAAGTTTGGCGCTTCCGCCCCGGCTCTAACCCTGACCACAAATTAGAGCTTGCCCAGCCGATCCAAAAAACCGCCGCGCGCGATCATGTAGTGGATGTCCTTCGGGAAAGGAAAGGCTTCGCGAACGTTCTTGATCGCATTTTGGAGAAATTCCCCGTGCGGCATTGGTTTATGCTTTAACGGAGCCCCGTCCATCGTTGGCGGAATCATGAAACTGTCGACGAAGGAGGGGTCGAGATCGTTGACCTTGACCATCTGGCCGAATGCGGGAAATGCGTCGTAGTGGCCGATGCGCACGTTGAGGTTCTTGAGCGCGGAGCGACTCGGCTCAGCCTTGTTGCCTTCCGGAGTTGCCAGTCCCCGCGCCATCAGGTCCAGCTTTACGGATTGCGGAAGGGTCGATGGACCATAGACGATCTCCAGTGCTTTGGCGTCCGAACCTGACAACCATTGATACCAGAATGTGGCGTCGTCGGGATTCGCGCTCGCGCCATAGAGACAGTCGAAGCCCCAACATGCCTTGAGGCTCGATTGATATTTTCCCAGGCTCCCGACAAGATTGCGCATGCCGGTGCCGCCTCCTGAATGGCACGCAATGACAAGCTTGCCGATTTGAAGTTGAGGTGGAGGTTGCAAATCGGGAAACTGGAAGGGGGAAATAGCTGCAAATACCTCATCCAGGTAGCGTTCGCCCCATTTGGGTGTCGCCAGGTCCTTGACGCTGTAGTTGCCGGCAAAACTGTCGCCGGCGGCGTATTCGAAGCCCAGGAACGGCGCGATGAGCACAACATCCTTGTTGGAATCGCGGACCTGTTCGCGTAACCGCGCAGGATCGTTGCGGAACAGAAATTTGTGGTTTCTGACATAGAACCCGTGCAGCCAAATCACGACGTTGAACTTGTTGCCTGAGGCCTCGCGCTTCGGCGGAAGATAGACGGCCGTCGGCTTGATGCAGTGCGCGGTCTCTTTGCTGAACAGCGTCGTGCCCGGAAAGGTGCCGATATCGTCCTCTTCCAGCTCACAAGGCATGCAGGTCGCTCCACCTCGCCATGTCGCGCAGATCGCGACGACAGGCTGACGTCAAGCATGGCGGCTTCGGCAATCCCTCAAACGGCCGCTGCTTGTCGCGCGCCATGTCTCCGATGCCAAATCGCTCAATTCCAGGCATACGCGAAATCGCTGTTTTCGATCGTCACCCGTGCTTGCATGATTTCCTCCTTGGCCAAGGATTTCCTGAGGAATTCTCGGGATAGCGCCGGCAGCAGCGTGTTGGTGATGATGTTATCGATCATGCGACCGCCGGAGTCCGGGTCGTTGCATTTTGAAACGATGTGACTGACTACCGCGTCGTCGTAGACCAATGAGGCGCCGTGGTTGTCGCGAATCCGTCGATCGATACGACCGAGCTGCAGCCGGACGATGCCATCGAGCATGGAATTCGAAAGCGGGAAATAGGGAATGGTCACTATGCGGCCGAGCAGTGCCGCCGGAAACACGTTGAGCAGTTCCGGCCGTAGTTTCAACGCAAGTTCTTCCGGGTCGTCACGGTATTTCGGGTCGCGCGACAGATCCATGATCAGGTCGGTGCCGACATTGGTGGTCAGGATGATCAGGGTGTTCTTGAAATCGATCCTTCGACCGTTGCCATCTTCCATGATGCCTTTGTCGAACACCTGGAAGAAGATCTCGTGTACGTCGGGATGGGCCTTCTCGACTTCGTCAAGCAGGATCACGCTATACGGCTTCCGCCGTACCGCTTCGGTCAACCGCCCACCTTCGCCGTAGCCGACATAGCCTGGAGGTGCGCCTTTCAGGGAAGAGACGGTATGCGCCTCCTGAAACTCCGACATGTTGATGGTAATCATGTTCTGCTCGCCGCCATAGAGCGCCTCGGCCAGCGCCAGTGCCGTCTCGGTCTTGCCGACGCCGGAGGGGCCGGCGAGCATGAAGACGCCGATCGGCTTGGAGGGGTTGTCGAGCTTGGCCCGGCTGGTCTCGATCCTCTTGGCGATCATCGCCAACCCGTGGGACTGGCCAACGACGCGGCGATTGAGGATTTCCGGCAGCTTCAGGACGGTTTCAATTTCGTCGCGCACCATGCGGCCGACCGGGATGCCGGTCCAGTCCGACACCACCGAAGCAACGGATTGCTCGTCGACATGGGCATAAATCATGCGCTTTTCAGGTGTGATGCCCTCCAAGGCATCGAACTTGCCCCGCAATTCGGCGCGTTTTGCAGTCGTGTCATCGCCTTGCTTCGGCTCCGCCAATATTTCCCTGATGCCTCTGATCTCGTTGACCAGGGCCTGCTCACTGGCCCATTCGGATTCCAGGCCGGTGAGCTTCTCCTTAAGTGCGGCGATATCCGCATCAAGGCTTGTCATGCGATCGGCGTCGTCGGTTCCTAGATCGGCGTCGCTGGCGAGCGCGGCTCTCTCCGCCTGGCGCGCGACAATGGCGACACGCGCGTCCTCGACCAGGGCCGGCGTCGCGCTCTGGCTGATCGCCACCCGGGCTGCGGCAGTGTCCAGGAGGCTGACCGCCTTATCCGGCAACTGCCGCGCCGGGATATAGCGGTGCGACAGATTCACGGCCGCAACGATCGCGGCGTCGGAAATCCGCACGCCGTGATGCTTTTCCATCGGCCCAAGGAGCCCGCGCAGCATGATGCAGCAGGTCTCGACGTCGGGCTCGTCGACCTGGATGGGCTGGAAGCGTCGAGTCAGCGCAGGATCCTTTTCGATATACTGACGGTACTCGGCCCAGGTAGTCGCGGCTATGGTCCGTAACGTGCCGCGGGCGAGGGGAGGCTTGAGAAGATTGGCAGCATCACCGGTGCCGGCGGAGCCGCCGGCACCGATCAGGGTGTGGGCTTCGTCAATGAAAAGAATGATGGGGGTCGGTGAGCTTTGTACCTCGTCGATAACCGAACGTAGCCTCTGCTCGAATTCTCCCTTCATCGACGCGCCCGCCTGCATCAGGCCGATGTCGAGCGCGCAGAGCCGAACATTCTTCAGCGGCGGCGGAACCTCGCCCGAGGCGATACGCTGAGCAAAGCCTTCGACCACCGCGGTCTTGCCGACGCCCGCCTCGCCGGTAAGGATCGGATTATTCTGCCGCCGGCGCATCAGGACATCGATCAACTGGCGGATCTCGTCATCGCGGCCGAGGATCGGATCCATCTCGCCGGATCTTGCCTTTGCGGTAAGGTCCTGTGAAAACCGGTCGAGCGGTGTGGTGCCCTTCGCGCCACTGGTCTGGGGTCCAGCACTCGCCGCAGGCCCCAAACCCGAACTATCCATCGGACGCAGAGTTTCTTCCTCGGAGGCCGCCCAGATCTTGCGGTATTCGGTGGTCAAGACGTCGACCGACATCTTGTTGAACTCGGATGAGATGTTCTTAAGTGCGCGGTCAAGGTCGCGCGACTGCATCGCCCCGACCAGAACGTGTCCGGTTCGTATCTGCGTTTCGCCAAAGAAGAGAGTGGCGTAGTGCCAGCCGCGATCGAGCAGGTCCATCACCGTGTTGGAAACAGTCGGCATCTCAGTTTCGTTTCTGCGGAACCCTGCGATCGCAGCGTTGATGTCCATGAGGAGCTTGTTGCGATCAAGCCCGAAGTGATCGGCTGTCAGCCCGATGTCGGTGCGCTCGCCCTGCAGGAGATGGACGAGCCAGTGGGCGAGTTCGACGTTGCGATTGCCGGCACCCTTCGCCTGGCGTAATGCTTTGAAAAAGGCTTCGTAGCCGATGCGGTTGAGCTTGCCTGCCACCGCTTCGAGGTTAATGTCGGCCATCGGCGCCTCCCTCACTGCCGGCTTGCCGCATTCGTCTCTTCCGCTCCATGCGCTCTGCAGGATGGAATCTGGCGTCGCGCCGGTATGCTTCTGTCGTCGCCCAGTCGGGCGCCATCCATGTCGTCCAGCCGAGTTGCCCGAAATGGCCGAGACGTATGGGCTCAACGGCGCTCGATGGAATGGCCAACTCGGCGTCCCAGTCGAGCTGGGCTCCGTTGTAGAAATACACGAGATCCGCGAGCGGCTCGCACAAGTCTCCGCTGGGCAGAAATCGAATATACTGAGCGAGGCTCCGCGTGTAGATGCGGACCCTGATCTTGTCCTGTACGCTATAGACGCCGCGGCCGAGCATGGCGTCCTCGCCAAGTACGTTGTGGCGCTGGCCCAGGATCGTATATTCCTGGGTATCGAGCATCAGCCGCGTTCCGACGAACTCATCGACTTCCGCTTTCACCTCAAACAGGCCGCAGAGCGCGCTGGCGAGGCGCGAGGCGCATTTCGCCTGGCTCCCCAGCACCCCGGCAAAGCCGAGCTTGGCGGCATCAGGAACGCTGTCGAGATTTCTGTAAGGTTCGGAGCCGGTGCCTATTGCCGAGCCGATATAGGCGAAGAACCGGTCTGCTGTCGGACGATCGTGCTGGGCGATCGGGCGCGAATTCGCCCATGCGCGGAAAAAAAGCTGGAGAAAGCGATGATTGAAAATGTCTAGGAAGCGCGGAAAAGCGTCGTCGTCGGCGAGGAAGTAATGATAAGCCTCCTCGGTGGTCGCGAGCGGCAGCGCACCCTGAGGCCCGAGCATTCCCATGTACTTGACGAAGATCTTAAGCGGCTTGTCGTCGTCGTCGGCTTGTTTCACGCGGGCCAGGTTTGACGCCGGAAACTCCATGAATGGGTCCTGCCCAAGCAGGACGAGTTCGTCGCGCAGCGTCGCGCTCTCGCCGATGCGAGGCTGGTCTTCGTGGACGCGTTCGAGATGCCTCAGCACGGTGAAATAGTCGAACCGCCATGGCTCCGCTTCCAGCTCGCGCAACAGCCGCACGTCCATTTGCGATGGCTTGATCATAGCGGCCTGCGCATTCCCATGCGAGGAGGCCATCGTATGACTTCACCCCGATCGACGGAGCGGATCACGGTTTGGGTGAAATGATTGAAGCCTGAATATTCGGCAAAGAAGCGATCGAGCACGGCGCCGAGGAGGAACGCGCCGGTACCCTCGAATGCCTTCTCGTCAATGGTGACAGTGATCTCGATTCCGCGTGCCACCCCGACGCCGCTACGCTGGCGGATACGTCGTACGATTGGCCGGCTATCGACGTGTCGAACTCCGCGGATGCGACGCTCGGTAGCGCTGTCGGCCATCTCCGCAAAAATCGACAGCGTTTCCCGGACCGCTTCGGCATTACGTCCGGCTCCTCGCTCCACCAGACCGAGATGGTTAGTCGACAGCAGGTTCACGAGCCTCCAGGTGACCGTGCCGGTATGCGCGGTTTCACTGCGGCTGCGCAGTTGCCTGATGACTGGCTCGCGCGGGGGAGTTGGCCCGGCGACGCAGACGAGATCCAGTGTGAAATCGTCGACCAGCCGAAAATCGGCTCCGCCCACCCCGATCGGCAGGTGCTCAGTGAGGTGCCGATTGGAGCACAAGGCGCGCACGCTGAGTTCGGCAATCGCGTCCTGGTCGTCGATTCCGCCAAGCTCGCTCAGCGAAAGGAACATATCCGTGCCAGTGTAATCCGATGATATGCCGGTACGCTTCTCTTCCACGGTTCGCCGCCGCGGCAAGCGGCGGATCGAAAAACATGTGTGGGACGCAGCTTGCGTGTCGTTGAGCGATGCCGAATAAATTGGCCGGACCAGAACCTTTTCCCGTCCGCCGGGGTAATGGGCATAAACCTCGAGTACCCGATGGGGCTCGTAGTCCAGATAGTGGCTGCGGTCAGGGACGATGTGGTATTCGTGCTGACTTGCTTTTAGTTGAATGCGATCGGTTGTTTTTTCGAACAGATTGATGGCGGGCGCCGCGTAGATGGCGAACGAGTCGGGTCGAACAGCGGCTGCGAGCCGCGCATTCAGTTCATCAAACGCAAATACGATCTCGACCGTCCTTGCCTTGATGCGAGACAGGAATTCATCAATGCCGGTGAGCCGGCAACCGAGAAACTTGCGTGGAAAGGCGAAATATTCGCGCAGCAGGTCAAACCCCTCGAACACCCGATGGTCCCTGGCAAACAGCGTATCATCCAGCTCAAACCCGATCTGCTGCAGACATTCCCGCGGGGCCTCGAAGATGACGGGATTGCCGAACTGATCGAGGTGGCGGAAATAGATTCCCCGGCAATGGGCAAACAGTTGCTCGTACAGCGCAACCGAGTCGGCCTCCCCACCAACGAAATAGAGCGGCAGCTGCGAGATTCGGCAGCCGGCAATCAACAGCTCCGGCTTCTTCTGCGCGTCGGCCTCCGAGGGTTCGTCTTCAGATCGCGCCGTCGAGCGGTGTGTCAAGGTCAGTCGCAGGCCCGCCAATACGTCGCCGCCGACCGAAACGCCGAGCGCCTGCATGGGCGCCGGCGACGAGCAATATTCCGCGGCAGCGAGTTCGAACGGCCATACCGTGATATCGCCGCACAGGCGGTAGCGGCATGCGATCTGCCGGTCGAGCTGGCGGAAACTGGCGTCCAGATAGGAACCACGCGCTATGGCACGTCCCTCGCGCAGTGCTGGGTCGCCAAACACCGGGTTTGCCTTGACGAGCATCATCGAAGGTGTCGGCGCGAGATAATGGGGAACGAGTTGTTCCAGCAGGTTCTCGGTAAATTCGGGGAATTCGTGTTTTAGTTTGAGCTGCACCCTTGCTGCAAGGAAAGCGGATCCCTCCAGCAGGCCGCCGATTAACGGGTCTATGCGATCATCCAGCAGGCCGCCCAGACGCTCCGCAATCCCCGGATATTCTTCGGCGAATTGGCGCGCATGCTCGTTGAGGAGCTGAAGTTCCGTGTTGTAGAGATCGAGAAATTCCCGATTCATGCGCACTCACAATCGATTGACGACAATTTTTCCGGCTTCGACGATATCGGCAACGAACTCCACGGGAACGTGCACCGGATGGCACACTAGCTCGCCGCGGATCACAAAGCGTATCTTGAGTTCGACGGGATCGAGCTCTTTGTCGCGTTCGATACGCAGCCTATCTGACGCGATTCTCGGTTCAAAGTTGACGATCGCAGCTCGGATCTCAGCGGGAATTTCGTCTAGTCCGTTCTCGTCAATAGTGCGGATGGCTATGTCGGGAAGCCCGAAATTCAAAATTGACTTGCGGACATGCGGCGCGTTGTCCATATCGACCGTCGCGTCCAGCGCGACGGTGTTCAAGAGGGCATCGAGGTCGCGTGAAACTTCGCGCCGAAGCATGCTCTCGGTAATGATTTGCCGCGCGCGCAATCGGCGGCTGGCAATAACGCGTTCGCCGGCATCATTGCGCTGATCGATGATCCGTTTGGCGTCCTTTGCCTCATGGGCAGTTCGGAAAACATGCATCAGGGGCGGGCTAAGACGCGATTGCCGGTTCGAATTGGCCATGTACAACCTCATTCTGAGGGCGGCGAACCCTACCGGCTATTGCCTGAGAAAGTGAAGCATCTCCCGATTTTCCAAACCCCAACGAGTGGATGGGACAACCATCCACTCGTCTTTGGGACAATCGAGCGATTCCGTCAGGCGGCCACGTTCTTTTGCAGGTCCCACCCAAAATCGACATTTCCGGTGGCGTCGCCCTCGTTGCCCTGCGGCAGGTACTTCGTCTTCATCTTCACGAAGTGAAGAGTGGCCGACTCCATGGGAAGTTGTCCGCCACCGTGGGCCGAGATCTGGAAGGAGGTTACGACCACGTGATCAAGATCAATTTCGAAATAAGGAATTTTCTTGTCCCCGCTTTGCTTAAGCAGCGAAAGCTTTCCTTTGGTGATGTGCAGGCCGTTGACGGCCCGCTCCATCAGCCTCAGCGACGCCCTCGAGGTGAACATGCTGATCGAAATGTCATGGATCTGACCCTTGCCGACGCTGCCGCCGGTGCCTGTTGCGAAAGAGCTGTTGTTGCTGGCGCCCCATGAAAAGGACTGGAGCTCGATTTTGCCGTGGTAGTCTGAATCCTGGGCTTCCCCCTCGATTCCTTCGAGTTCGAGGAACGCGAAAACATCTGCTGCCATTTGAGTGTCTCCAGAATGCCTAAAGTTGGTTGAGTTCCCGATTTAAGCTCTATACGAGCGAGCTATGCGTGTTGGTTGCCGGCTCTCGAGCCGGGGTTCAAGTGGAAGGCTAATTTTTTGCGACGGGCAATCGTGAAACGAGCCGCAAGCCAATGTCCATGCCCTCAAGCTGGAAGTGAGGTCGGAGCTCGAATGTCGCTGCGTAGTAGCCAGGGTTTTCCTCGTTCGCCGTAACAGAGATCTTTGCGCCGGCGAGCGGCCTGCGGCACTTGGTCGCTTCCGAGGAGTTCTTCGGATCAGCATCAACGTACTCGCTGATCCAGTTGTTGAGCCAGCGCTGCAACTGCTCGTTCTCGTAGTACGACCCCACCTTATCGCGCACCATGACCTTGAGGTAATGCGCGAACCGGCAGCAGGCGAACATATAGGGCAAACGGGACGAAAGATTGCTCGATGCCGTCGCCTCGGGATTGTTCTGATAGGCCTTCGGCTTGAAGAGCGACTGGGCACCGATGAATGTAGCGCGATCGGTGTTCTTTCGATGAATCAGCGGAATCAAACCCGATTTCGCCAGCTCTGCTTCGCGTCGGTCGCTAATGGCGATTTCCGTCGGACACTTCAGATCAACGCCGCCATCATCCGTCGGAAACGTATGTGTCGGCAATTCTTCCACCTCGCCGCCGGACTGCACGCCACGGATGCGCGCGCACCAGCCATACTCCTTGAAAGCGCGGTTGATGTTGGCTGCCATGGGATAGGCCGCATTCATCCATGCGTATTTCTCGCCCTTATGGCCGTCGGTATCCTCTTCAAAGCCGAACTCCTCAACCGGTTCGGTTTTCACTCCGTAGGGCAGGCGAGACAGCACGCGTGGCATGCACAGGCCGATATAACGTGCGTCGTCGGAATCGCGCAGCGATCTCCAGGCGGCGTATTCCGGCGTATCGAACAGCTTGCTGAGATCGCGCGGATTCATCAACTCGTTCCACGAATCCATGCCCATCAAGGTCGAGTCCGCGGCGGCGAAGAACGGCGCGTGCGCCGCGCCGGCTATCTTGCTGAGGTCGCGTAGCAACTGCACGTCCGTCGCCTGATGGCTGAAGCTGTAGTCGCCGATAAGGCAGCCATATGGCTGTCCGCCCAGCTGGCCGAATTCTTCCTCGTAGACTTTCTTGAACAGCGGGCTCTGGTCCCAGGCGGCGTTCGGATATAGCCGTAAGTGCCGATAGAGTTCGTTCTTCGAGACATTCATCACGCGAATCTTGAGCATCGCGTCGGTCTCGGACTGGAATGCCAGATATTTCAGGCCACGCCACGCGCCCTCGATCTGCTGAAATTCCGGCGCGTGCATGATTTCGTTCATCTGCGCCGAAAGTTTCTTGTCGAGCTGCGCAATCATCTCTCCGATCGTATCGAGCACATCGGATTTGATGAGGCTGGTATCGGCGAGTGCCTGCTCGACCAGCGTCTTGACGGCATTATTGAGTTCTGTGGCCGCGCGCTCGGTGCGCGGCTTAAAGCTCTGTTTCAAGACGGCAGCAAACTCGTCCGCATCTCGGGTTTGGGTTTGCGCGTCCTGCTGCTTGGAGCGAACTGTTTCGGTTGCCATGACAAGCTTTCTAATATGCTGATTGGTTACAGTGCGGACTATTGTTCACTGTCGTTACTTTGCTCGACGGTACGATTCTTCAATGCCTGCATTAGTTGCGGATCGGCCAACAGCTTGCGCAGATGATCCTCGGCGGCAGCTTTGCCGTCCACGTACCGCTGCAGGTTCGCCAATTGCATTCTTGCTTCGAGAAGCTTTGCAACCGCCGGAACCTGCTTGGCGACGGCCGCCGGTTCAAAATCCGCCATTTTGTTGAAGCGCAGGTGGACACCCATCTTCTCTTCGGAGTTCTCGCTGAGCTTGTTGTCCACTCGAAAGCTGACGCCCGGCTGGATAGCCGCCATTCGCGCATCCAGATTGTCCATATCGAACTCGAGGAATTTGCGATTGGCAATTTCAGACTTCTCAACACCGGGCGCATTGCCGGAGAGATCGGCCAGAACGCCCATCACAAATGGGATTTCGACTTTTTCCTCGGCGTTCGCCGGATTTTCGTAGGTGATGTGGACCCGCGGAGGGCGATTCCGGCGAATAAATTTCTGACCACTTTCCCGTGCCATGTATTCAACCTCATCTTTGGGTTTAGGCCTGATCGTCAGCCTAAACGATTACAATTGAAACGAATTATTATTAATGATAAAATGCCGGCGATGAAGCGCAATGACGCCAACATCTTCAATCCTGTTTATTCCTTTCACACTTGATTCACCGGGATGACCATGTCATTTCTCGGCGCCGAAAGTCTTCAGCGCTGCCTTCGGAAGCACCTCCCTCAGCACACCCATGAAATCCCGCTCGGCGAGAGCACGAGCGCGATCGCACAGCATCGGCACCGGGCTGGAGGGTTCGGAGTGTCGGAAGAATCGTTGCACCTGCTCAAGCAGCGCGATTGCCTGCGCGCGCGACCCGACCCGGTATTGAGGAGATCGGCCGCTTTGAGCAGCCGACGCCAAGCTCTCGGGCGCTCCCTCCGGCAGCTTGGAAAGCTTGCTGACTGGCAGTTCGAAGAACTGGTCGGCCCCGATCTGAAACGCCGCCTTCTCCATTTGCGTGGGCACCAGGATGCTCATCACTTCGAAAAACGACTTGCCGATCAGCTGATGCGCCTGCCGAACCAGCGGCAGGGTCGGGCTTGAGGGCTCCGAACGGCTGTAATATGCCGCGATCGCGGCCAGTGCCTCCTGCGCGTCCGCGAGCGATTCTGGCGTGTCGCCAGCCACCGAAACATCCTCGCCTTCTGCCGTCTCGGCTTTGCTTTCTTCACGCAGCGCAGCGCGCGGATCAACGAACAGCCGTATCTTGTCGACCATCGCCGGCAGGTTTTCCAGGCCGAGCGAACTGCCCCGCATGATGAAGGAATCGCGGATGCGGCCGAGCGACGTCTTGAGCAGAGCCACGTGCCCGCGCGTCGTCGCCAATGCATCGGGCGGTGCTTCCGCGATCGCCTCCGAGAGCGCAGCCGATGGATGCTTCAGCTCGCCGGCACGCGGTTTTACTTCGCCGGATGCGATCATCCAGGCCCGATAAGTCACTGCGCCAATTCGGCGCCCCTCGCATAACGGTGCGTACTGCAGCGGGAACACGACGGTAGGGAGGTCAAGCGCGCCTAGCGCAACAGCACGCGCATCGAAATCGCCGCCCGCGGCGGTTGGATGGACATCGTCCCAGAACCCGTCGAGCCACTGCGCAATAGCGGCAATAGTCACCGCAAAGCCACCGAGATCCCGATCCAGGATCAGGAGCCGCGCCCGCAGGACAAGCAACCGCAAGTCGCGGGAGCGCTCCCAAAGCGGGCTGATCGCGTCGACTTGGCGGGGCAAATCGATGCTGGATCGATCAAACGGCTTTCCGTCATCACTCGAAAAGAACGAACTTGGAAGAATCCCCTCCGTCTGAGCGAAAAAGTTCAGGTAGTCGGCATCGCCCGCAAAGTCGAGATCAGGTCCGCACGGATCGGCGTTTGACAGCGGAATGCACAATTCAGCAACCGCCGGGGAAACCATTGCAGGTTGTGCGCTGGTGTCGATTTTCGCCAAATTGGAGTGGTCGACTGACGTCGGCTCGACGGCCGCAGCCTCGGGTTCCAAGGCCGTCATCGGGGGAGACGAAATCACCTCCGCGGACGGTGGGATCGCCACCGTACCGTCATCAAGACCTTCCGAGAATGCCAGTTCTGCCACCGCGAGCCCCTCAGGATCGGGTTCATGATAACCGATCTTTCGCCCCTAAAGCGATAGATTTCTAGGCAGTTAGTGGCGCGTGCGAGATTTAGGTTCAATGGAAGCCGGGGCTTAACCATTCGGCGGCCATGGGAAATCCTCCGATTGGATGACTTGCGTACCCCGCGCGCCGCGAACGCGACCAAAAAGTGTCGCCTTCGGGCGCCCCGGCAGGCCAACGAGCGGACAAAAGTTAGTACTGCTGCCGGATCGCCCGACGAACAACGCGGCGGTACTCGCCAGCCCTCCAAGCAACGGCCCTGTACGACGTCTATGGGGATGTCTATAGCCAATTCATTGGCCGGGACATTGAAGACGCCGATACGCTCGCAAAGGTGACCGACTGGGCGAAAAACCACGTCGATGTCTCGAGCATTTTAGGCGCAACTCCTCGGCCTTTCGTGTCGATTACCGATCTGGCGGGTCGCTTTCCCAAAGCCGTTCCTCTTCCCTTTGGACTTGGCGCGTCGAACTGAGAAGGTGGGCTTCCGGTGGTGAAGCTCGATTCCTGGATCAATCCGAGCACATGGCTTGGAGACGGCGCCGTGCGCGCGTCAAAACCAAAGACTGGAGCCTCGGTTCTGTTCAGCCTTCGTATTGCGCCCGCACGCCGCATATTGCGTCAACGTGCCGCCGCCGGCTTCCGGAAAATTTCAATACCACGTTGGAATTGAACCCTGACATACACTGGGCCGACTATATGGAGCGGGCGAATTGACGCTCCGCCGTGCCAGTCGTCGAGGGATCGGATGGGACAGCTCAGTCAAGCCAACAATGCGGCCGCGCTCAAAACGCCCCTTGGCGAAGACATTTTGGTGCTCAAGAGTTTCTCAGGCAGCGAAGGGTTGGGCGAACCGTTCGAATTCCAAATCGAAGCCTTGAGCGAACAGGAAAACGTCGATTTCGACAAGGCGCTGGGCCAGGCCTGCACGATCAAACTTAAAACCTACGAGCAGAAGCAGCGCTTTTTCTGCGGCATCCTCACCAACGCGCAATGGGTCGGCAGCGAGGTGGGCGGACAGCAGAATTATTCTCAATACCGATTGGTGCTGCGGCCATGGTTCTGGCTGTTGGCTCACCGCGCCGATTGCAGGATTTTTCTTGATGAGAACGTGAAAGACGTTATCCAGAAGGTGTTCACGGATGCCGGATTCTCCAGCGGAACGGATTTCAAGTTCCGCACCACCGGCAATTACGACAAGATCAAATATTGCGTTCAGTATCGCGAAACCGATTTCGCCTTCGTTTCCCGGCTGATGGAGCAGTATGGGATCTACTACTATTTCGAGCATCAGGATGGACAGCACACGATGGTTCTTGCCGACTCGCGTGCTTCCCACAGTGCGGTCCAGGACCTCCCGCAGGTCAAGTTTCATTTCCAGACCGACGCCTATCAACGGGTCGAACAACAAATCGATTCATGGGTCTCGGATCGCCGTTTCCGTACCGGTAAAGTCGAATTCAACGATTACGACTACCTCAAGCCCCCCAAGCAATTGCGCGCATCGAAGGAAGGCTCGGAGAACTACAGGCGGTCGAGATTTGAAGTATATGACTATCCCGGCAAGTATGATGAGCAGGACAAGGGCAAGCAGTTTGCCCAATTCCGGCTGGAGGCCGAGCAGGCGATGGATCGCCGGCGCAACGCCGGCGGCGACGCACCCTCCCTGTTTGCCGGGGGGCTGGTCACGGTCGAGAAGCATCCCGCCTCAGACGAGAACAAGGAGTATCTCGTGGTTCGTGCCAGTCACAACTACGGTGTTCAATCCTATGGCACGAGCCAAGCGGGTGTGCCGGGCTACAGCGGAAATTACCAATTCCTGCCGAGTGACCGCCCGTTCCGCAGTTTGCCCTCGACGCCAAAGCCGCGCATCAGCGGTATCCAGACCGCGAAAGTCGTTGGCAAGAAGGGTGAAGAGAGTGAGGAGATATCGACCGACGAACACGGTCACATTTGGGTCCAGTTCTTCTGGGATCGCGAGCCGAAAAAGTCCTGCCCGATCCGGGTTTCCCAGTCATGGGCCAGCAAGCAATGGGGCGAACAATTCATTCCGCGGATCGGGATGGAGGTGGTCGTCGAATTCCTCGAAGGCGATCCCGACCGGCCGCTTGTGACCGGATGCGTCTACAACGGCGACAACAAACACCCGTACACGCTTCCCGACGACAAGACCCAGTCCGGACTGAAATCCGACTCGTCCAAGGGACACAACGGCTACAACGAGTTCATGTTCGAGGACAAGAAAGGCTCGGAAAAGATTCGTATGCATGCCGAGAGAAACCACGAGGTCACGATCAGGAATTCGCAGACCCTGACAATCGGCGAGACTTTCATGCCTCCGAAAGGCAGTCCGTCACGCAGTGTTACCCTGAAGAATGGCGACGACCAGCTCACCATTGAACTCGGCGATCGTGCGATTTCCATCCCCATGGGAAGTCAGAGCACAACAGCAATGCTCTCAATCAGCCATGTGGTTGGAATGACGACGGTGACACTCACGCCAGCGACTCTTTCTGTTGAATCTCCTATAATCAACGAAACCGCAGAAGCGACCATCAACCAAACGGCGGGTGCTACCATCACCCTCACGGCTCCGCTGATTAATCTTAATGGAATGGTCTTGATCAACGGCATGGTTCCAATGCTGCTCCCGGCCTAAGCTCCAGGTTGCGCGATCCGGGCGATCGCCGAAGTAGTCAGATTGCATTGGGTTTTTGGCGATTAGGTTCAGGTATGCCCCAGACTCGCTTCGTCACCACTCTCGCGTTGTTCGAAACTTTTCCGCGGTCTGTGACCAGGATTGCATCCGAACCTACAGACGAGCCGCCGACTACGTTTTTGAAAAAGCTGTCGGCACAACATAAGTTCGAGGACGCCATAACTTTTTGCGCTTACCTGCTCCCACGCCGGGAGGCGATCTGGTGGGCGTGCGGATGCGTGAGGGCCCTGCTCGGTGATATCGCCGCAAGTCGGGCCGGACCAATTATCGCGGCCGAAGCATGGGTGTATGATCCCGATGACGAACATCGGCGGACTGCGCTTGAAATTGGCAAGCAGGGCGACAGCAACGACCCCTTGAGTTGGCTCGCTTTGGGCGCCGGATGGTCGGGCGGCGCCCTCCTGGCGCATCCCCAGCTCTTGGTCCCGGTACCGGCCTATATGACCCCGAGAGCAGCTCGCACCGCCATCTTGCTGAGCGCCCGAATCTTCAAGCCAGAACAGTACACCGCCCGGATGCAGGCGTGTATAGTGGACGGTATTAAACTGGCCGAGACGGGGTTGTGACGCATTGGGCGCACCTTGCTTCAGGTCATTCGATACTCCGATCCGCAGGACCGCCGATATTGCCTGAACGAGGCCTGACCGGACCTAAACGCAAGTACGAGCGTGAGAGTTAAGCGCTACGCCTCGAAGCATCGACCGATTCGATAGATCGACCGCAATGACCCTGACGCTCCGAATAGAAAATTTGACGACCCTGCCCGACGGCGGCCCACTGAGCGTTTCGATCAAGGGTAAACGTGGCCTCGATATCGGTCGCGATCAGTATCTCGATTGGACCTTGCCGGATTCCAGCCGTTTCATCTCAGGCAAACATTGCGAGGTGCGCTGGCACGATGGCGCCTACTGGCTTCACGACATCTCGACCAACGGCACGTTCATGAACGGTGCCGAAAGCCGCCTCAAGGCGCCGCATCGATTGCGCGACGGCGATCGATTTGTGATCGGTCAATACATCATCGCTGCGACGATGGACGAGGAGGTCGCCGAACCAGGCGAGGCAGCGCCGCCGCGCATATCATCCCGCGACGACAACCTGTGGGACGGGGGACCGGATGCAGCCGATCCGATCGACCCGCGGCAGCTGAAGGGCCCGCATGATGCGGTTCCGGTGCGACCGGATTTTCTCGATTGGGCGGTCGACGTGCCCGTGCCGACCATGCCTCCCGCACCGCCCCGGGCAGCCCCCGTGTCATCCGCCCGGAGGATGCCCGTTGCCACCGGGCACGATAGTTGGGCTGAGGGTCCGCCACCTCCGCCCGCTCCGCAGCCCGAGGTTATCCCTGTGCCGACCCCGCGCCGTCCGGAGGCCGGAGAGGCGAAGCAGCCCTGGTCCGCTCCGGAATTGGATCCGCCGGTGACCTCGCGGGCCAAGGGGGACGCAGATGCGATGGTTAAATTTGTCCAGCTCGTGGCGCGCGGCGCCGGTCTGCCGGACGATGCATTCGCGGGCCGCGACCCCGGCGAACTGGCCGAGCAATTTGGCCGGCTGCTGAGGCTCTCCACCGACAATATGAAGCAACTGCTCGAGGGCCGTCAGCAAGCCAAACGATTGGCGCGCAGTCCGAACCAGACGACGGTTCAGGCGATCAACAACAACCCGCTGAAGTTCTCGCCAACGGCGGAAGATGCCCTTCGCATCATGTTTGGCGCCCAGAGCCGGAGTTATCTCGACGCCGAAAGAGCGTTCGCCCAGGGCTTCGATGATTTGAAGAAACATCAGATCAAAACCTATGCGGCGATGCAGCACGCTGTCACGCTGCTGATGAAGGACGTGGACCCCGCGGCGATTGAAGCCGCTTCCCAATCCGATCGTGGTCTTGCGGGTATGGTGGGTTCGCGCAAGGCGCGGCTGTGGGACATCTACGTGGCTCGCTGGCAGGCCCACGCGAAGCGACACGACAACGGGATACTGGACACGTTCATGGACTACTTTGCGCGTTGCTATGACGGCGAATGAAAATGCGCTGGCCTTGTTGCGGCCGGCTGTGTACATTCAGTTTTTTTGCGAAAAACGCGATATTCGTTGGGTGGGGTTCGAACGTGGTTTTCTGCTCCCGACAGGGAGAAATCCTGTTCGCCTTTGAACCGGAATTGGACCGAGCTGAACCAAGATTGGAGTCAGCCGGATAAATACGGGATGGTTGGCGCGCTCGGGGACCATCCGGCTATTCGAGAGATCCGATAAATGTCCTGGTACACCAAGGTAGCCTGGTCGGAAGGCCTCTTCCTTCGACCCCATCATCTGCAGCAGAACGATCGTTATCATGAGCACCTGCTCGAATCCCGGGTGCGACCCACGACGCCGTATCCGTGGGGCTTCTCCGAGCTCGAGATCGATCGGGATCTGGCTCAGCAAAGCAAATTCGCGCTGCGGCGGGCGGCCGGCATTATGCCTGACGGAACTCCCTTCAGTATTCCGGCCGATAGTCCGTTGCCTCCAGCCATTGTCGTCCCCGAGGCCGCGGCCGGCCAGATCGTCTGGCTCTCGATGCCGATCGCCTCCGCCAACACGCGTGAGACGGACGACCGCGAGACGGAAAGCGCGGCGCGCTTTATCATCGGGGCCGAAACCTTCATCGATTCTTCTTCGGAACTGCGCATCGAGGAGGAGATCGATCTTGCCTTTCCGCGTCTCGGCTTCGAGCTGCGCAAGACCGCCAAGCCCGGTTACATCGGCCTTGGCGTCGCCAGAATTACCGAAGTGCGCGACAAAACCATCGTTTTTGACGAAAAATTTGTTCCGCCGGTCCTGCTGTGTCACGCCCATGCTGTCGTCGAGGGGTGGATTGATCGTGCGATCGGCTGGATCGACAACAAACTCGAAGAGCTCGCGCGCTATGCGGCGGATCCAACCGCGGGCGGCGGGCTGCAGAGCGTTGAATATCTGGTCCTGCAATTATTGAATCGGCACATTGCGGTGCTCAGGCATCTCCGGAACTCCAGCTATGTCCATCCCGAGCGCCTGTACCAGGAATTTCTGAGACTGGTGGGCGAGCTCGCCACTTTCGCAACGGCCGAGCGGCGGGCCCGCACCTACCCCCAGTACGATCAGGACGACCTGGAAAATGTTTTCGGGCCGGTAATGCGCGACCTGCAGGATTTCCTGAGCGCGCAGCTCGGCCGGCGCGCGATCCGGCTCGAAATCATCCAGTTGCGGCCCAACGCGTTTTCATCGCCCATTCGCGACCGGTCGCTGTTCCGCAATGCGACGCTGGTTCTCGAAGTCGCGGCGCGCCGTCCACTGGTCGAAATCCAGAACGACTTTCCGCACCTGTTCAAGGTCGGGCCCAACACCAAGATGAACGAGATCGTGCATGCCAACCTGCCGGGCGTGCCGCTGGTGCATTTGCCGACGCCGCCGCCGCATATTCGTGCGATCACCGATCACGTGTATTTCTACCTGGATCGTAAATCGCCGCTGTGGTCGGAGTTCAGCAAGGCGGCATCGATCGGGATGCACTTCTCGGGCGACTGGCCGGAACTTGAACTGCATTTATGGGCGATTCTGGAAGACCGCCAATGAACGACAAGGACAAGCCGGCAAATCCCTTCGGTCGGGTCGAGCGGACGATCATTCGTCCCAATCCCGGTGGAAGGTTGCCGCAGGTTCCTGATCCTCTTCCGCCATCCGCCGACCCTGGGCGGCCGGCACCGCGTGCTCCGTATTCGCCCACGCCTCCCTCGACAAGCCCGTCCTCTGCCTATTCACCGCAATCGCCCGGCTATGCGGCGCCCCCCACGAGTCCGCCACCCGAAGAATGGGTATCCACGCCCGCAACGCCGCAGCAACCGCGGTTCGCGGAGCCGGCCGGACCATTGCTCCGCGTCGACGAACTGGTGGCGCCTAATGCCAACCCGATCATGCGCGCCGCCGGGCCGCTGCTGCAACTGCTGGGCCGCCTGCGGGTCGCTCTGATGCGCGCATCGTTTGCGAGCCTGATGGAGCAGGTCGCCGATGCGGTAAAATTTTTCGAGACCGATATCCGGTCGGCGGGGATCTCCGAATATCAGGCCAACACCGCGAAATACATTCTGTGCGCGACGGCCGACGATATCGTGCAGCATATTCCAACCGAAGAGCGTCACGTCTGGACGCAATATTCGATGCTGAGCCGTTTCTTCGGCGAGCGCGTCGGCGGTGTACGATTTTTCGAAATTCTCGATCATCTCAAGACCGACCCGCTGGTCAACTACCCGGTTCTCGAGTTGCAGCACGCGTGCATGGCTCTGGGCTTCCAGGGCATGCATCGTTCCTCGGCAAATGGTCTTGCTAGCCTGCAGATCATTCAGCGCAACCTTTATGAAACGTTGCGCCGGGTTAGGCCGAAATCCGACGCCGATCTGTCGCCGCACTGGCGCGGCCAGAAACTGGCCAATCGTCGGCAGCGCGCACGGGTGCCCGTGTGGATGGTGGCAGCGGTCGTCGCGGCGCTGCTGACGGGAGTTTATTTTACGCTGCGGATGCTATTGTCCGCCCGGGCCGAAAATGCCGCCGAGGTGGCGCTTGCGCTGCATCCCGCTGATCCCATCGAATTGAAACGCCGCGTTATCGCGCCGCCTCCACCGCCCCCGCCGCCGCCACCTCCCGATCGCATCACCCAGTTGCAGCGGATTCGCAACGCGCTGGCGATGGAAAAGCTTGCCTGTGTCATGACCGCGGATCAGACCGGAAGCTTCATCGTCATACGGGTCTGCGATCTCGTCCTCTTCGAGCCCGGACAGGCGGCCGTGCTCGACGCCTTCAAGCCGGTCGCGGCCCGCGTCGCCGCAACGCTGGACAAGGAGCCAGGGCACATCAAGATCGTGGGTCATACCGACAGCTCGCCGATCCGCACCGTGCGTTTCCCTTCCAATTTCGAACTCTCGGTCGAGCGCGCGAAGGCCGTCGCCGCCGTGCTCAAGCTGGGTCTCACGGATCCAAGCCGGGTCAACATCGAAGGCAAAGGGCCGGACGTCCCGATCGCCAGCAACGCGACGTCGGAAGGACGCGCCAAGAACCGGCGTGTTGAAATCTTTATCGAGCGCAGCGAATAGCCGAGAGTGGATAAAGGCAGCATGCTTCCAAAGCGAATTATCCAGATCGTCTTGTACGGCATCGGGCTCGGCTCGTTGGCGGCCGTCGTCTACTTTGCTGGCCCGTTCATCGCGTTCGGCAGCTGGCATCCGCTTGAAAATGCGGTCGTTCGCAACATTATCATTCTTCTTCTCGTCGCTGGCGCAGCAGCAATTGCCGGCTTCAGTTTCTTCCGGCGTCGCAAGGGCGACAAACAGATCGCGGACGGCATCAGCGGTGCCGAACAGACGGTCAACGACGAGCCCGTGCTCAAGGAGCGAATGAAGGATGCGCTCGCCACGCTGAAGACCGCAAGCGGCAACAAGTCCGGTTATCTGTACGATCTGCCATGGTACGTTATCATCGGTCCGCCCGGCGCGGGCAAGACCACAGCGCTGGTCAATTCTGGCCTGAAATTTCCGCTGGCGGGGGGCGCGACGCCTGCGGCGGTGGCGGGCGTCGGCGGCACACGCTACTGCGATTGGTGGTTCACGGAAGAGGCGGTTCTAATCGATACCGCGGGGCGCTATACGACGCAGGATTCCGACGCCAAGAGCGACAAGGAAAGCTGGTTCTCCTTCCTCGATCTGTTGAAGAAAGCTCGGCCGCGACAGCCGATCAATGGCGTCCTGGTTGCCATCAGCATCGAGGATATCCTTACGATGTCGCGGCAGGATCTGGCAGCGCACGCGGAAGCGATTCGCATGCGGCTGCTCGAACTGCACCAGCGGCTCAAAGTCAGTTTTCCGGTTTATGCGCTGTTCACCAAGGCCGATCTGGTCGCTGGCTTTACCGAATATTTCAGCTATCTGAACGAGGCCGGGCGGCGACAGGTCTGGGGTGCAACGTTTCAAACCGCGGACAAGAACAAGAATCTAATTGGCGACATTCCCAACGAATTCGATCTCCTGCTGGAGCGCCTCAGCGAGGAAACCCTGGACCGGCTGCAGGACGAACCCGCTCCGCAGCATCGCGTCCAGTTGTTCGGCTTCGCGGCGCAAATGGCGCGGCTGAAACCGCAGATCCACAATTTTCTCAATCAGATTTTCGAACCCACCCGCTATCATGTCAACGCCAGCTTGCGCGGGTTCTATTTCACTTCGGGAACCCAGCAAGGCACGCCGATCGATCAATTGATCGGATCGCTGGCACGAACCTTTGGGGCGGAAGAAATCTCGGCCGGAGCCTATCTTGGCTCCGGAAAGAGCTTCTTTCTCACGAACCTGATCACGAAGGTCATCATCGGAGAGGCCGATTGGGTCTCGACGGATCGCGGCGCCGTGCGGCGCGCATTGATCATCAAGACCGCCGTGCTGTCGCTGATTGGCCTCTGCGCCGCCGGACTGAGCGTTGCCTGGCTCACCAGTTACAAGAAGAATTCCGACCTGATCGAGCAGACCGTGAAGCTCGACGGCGAATACGCATCGGCCGGAGCGCCGCTGATCAAGCAGACGATTATCGCCGACCACGATCTCGACAAGGTGCTGCCGCTGTTGCATCGCCTGCGCAATGCGCCGGCCGGTTATGCCACTCGCGATGTGCATGTGCCGCTATCCGAGCGCTACGGGCTCAGCCAGCACCCGCGGCTGTTGTCGGCATCGGATGCTGCGTATCATACCGCACTCGAGCGCATGTTCCGTCCGCGTCTTCTATACCGACTGGAGGAGCAGCTCGGTGCGAGGATCGGTGAGCCGGCCTTCATCTATGAGGCGCTAAAGGTATATCTCATGCTCGGCGGACAGCATCCGCCGGATCGGGAATTGATCAAATCCTGGATGCTGCGCGACTGGGCGGAAAATCTCTATCCGGGCGCGACCAACGCGGAAGGCCGTCGCCTGCTCGAAGACCATCTCACCGCGATGTTTGATCTGGAAACCGAGCAGTCGCCGCTTGTCGAACTTGACGGCCGCTTGATCCGCGAGGCGCAGAATTCACTTGCCCGCCTTAGCGTGGCGCAACGGGCCTATGAATTACTGAAGTCGGAAGCGCGCACCTCGACAACAGGCGACTGGATCGTGACGCGAAAAGGCGGACCGGACGTGTCGGTCGTTTTCGAGAGCACGGCGGGGCAGTCACTCGACAACGTCCGCGTTCCGGCCTTCTTCACCTACGATGGCTTCCAGCAGATGTTTATTGCGAAGCTGGGTGGATTGTCGGAACGGATGAACCGCGACCGCTGGGTGCTTGGCGACGCAGGGCAGCAGACTGCAATCGGCCAGCAATATGATGCGCTGGCCAATGATCTCCTGAACATCTATTCCAATGATTTTGTCACCGCCTGGCGCACGGCGCTGGGAAAGCTTCGCCTGAAAAAACTGCTGGCGGACAAGCCGAAATACGATGCGCTGCGTGCGCTGTCGGCGCCAACATCGCCGCTGCGGCAGATTCTGGAGTCGATTCGCGACGAAACCGCGCTGACCAAGGAGCGGCCAAAGGCCGCCAATGCGCCCGCGCCGACGGGCGCGCTCGCGCGGTCGTCGCCGGCACTGTTCAATACGCAGGATGGCTCGCCCGGCGCCGGAATCGAAGCGCAGTTCAAATCCTTTTACTCCGTGCTGGAGGGAGACAGCACCCGCCGGCCGATCGATTCCGTCATTGCCAACCTGAACGACATCGCGCAGAACCTGACGCTGATCGTCGAGAACCCGCAGATGACCGCGCAGGCGACCAATTCGCTGCAGGCGCAGGTCGCGGCGCTGCGCAACAACGCCTCGCGTATGCCGCCACCGTTCTCCGACATGCTGCGTGGCGCAGCGGCCGAGTTCGAAGGCAGCGTAGCCGCCTCGACGGCGGGACAATTGCTGCAATCGTTACGTGACCAGATTACTCCGGTTTGCCAGCAAACCATCGCCAATCGGTATCCTTTCGTCCGTGGAAGCAGTCAGGAAGTTCCGCTCGGAGATTTTGCTAAGCTGTTCAGCCCCAACGGCATCATCGACAGGTTCTTCACTCAGTTCCTTGCGCCATATGCCGATACCTCGCGACCGGACTGGACGTGGCGGAAGGACAGTCCAGTCGGCCGGTCGCTGTCGCCGGACACGCTGAAGCAATTTCGGACTGCCGCCTATATCCGCGATGCCTTTTTCCAGACCGGCGGCAGCATGCCGCTGGTGTCGCTGGCCATCAAGCCGCCGCGCGCCGCTGGCCCCGGCGTTGACATCAAAACCGAAATCGGCGGTACCCTCATTGCAAGCCGGGCCACTCCGGGGGGTACATCGGCCTTTGGTGCATCGCCGCCTCCTGCGAGTGCTGCCCCGATGACGGTGCAGTGGCCGGGTCCGTCGGCGCGCACCGCGATCTCCGTCAGCAGTGAATCCGGGCCGCCGTCGGTACTCGAGCGGACCGGGCCCTGGTCGCTGTTTCGGATGCTCGAGGCCGGGTCGCTTAGCACAAAAGGCGAAACCGCGAGCGCCACCTTTATCGTAGCCGGCAATGAACTGAACTATCAGATCTCGACCGGCTCGATTAGCAATCCGCTCAATCTGGCGACGCTCAGGGAGTTCCACTGCCCCAGTGGAATTTGAACCCATCATGCGATGCGGTCTGTTTGGAAAACTGGGTGCCAAGCGCGACTTCATCGCGCTCGCGACGCCGCGAGGTTTTCTGGAAACCTGGGAGCCGTGGATGCAATCCTGCCTATCGGCGAGCCGTCACCATCTGGATGACGGATGGCAACAGGCGTTTCTGACCGCGCCTGTCTGGCGGTTCTGGCTGGGGGCCGGAATTTGCGGCACCACGGTCTTGGGTGCGGTCATGCCGTCGCTTGACGGTGTCGGGCGCTACTATCCACTTGCGCTGCACGCGATCGCGGACGCCGATGCTCCAATTCTGCCGCCTGACGTCGATACTCAGGATGAGTGGTTCGGCATGGCGGAGGATTTTCTGCTCTCGACGCTCGCGCGCGAGATCATTTTCGACGATATCTGTTCGCAGCTGGACGGGCTTGCGGTTCCACGAACTCGATCCCGCGCCGCCGCCGATAAAAGCGTTGTGCCGCTCGGTGACGGCATGGCCGGAATGGTAGCGGACGGAACGGATTTCGCGACTGCGCTGTCGACGCTTCGTGTTGCGGGCCCCGACGTTTATGCTGCCGCAAGCTTCTGGTGGACGGCAGGCGGCGGCAGTTTTCGTCCGCTGGCGGTGAGTTGCCGAGGCTTGCCCGACCCTTATCGCTATTCCACTCTGCTTACCGGAGATCTGGGAGAAATCGTCCATGCGAGATGAGGTTTCCGCGAAGTTAGAGTCGTCTGGTGAGTTGATGCAGGCAGATGGATGTGTCGCCGCCAAGTTTTGACGTCAGCAGCGTGACACACCCCGGCAAGGTGCGCGAGCGCAACGAGGATTCGTGCCTAATGCGCACCGACGCCGGCTTTTGGGCCGTAGCCGACGGCATGGGCGGCCACGAGGCCGGCGATCTGGCGAGCCGGATTTTGGTGGAATCGCTTGACGCAATTGAGCGTCCCGAAGCGGCGCTTGATCTCCTGGAACAATGCGAGACTCAGATTTTTCGGGCCAACCAGCGGATCATGGACTTGAGCCGCGCGCGCAACGGCGCAACTATCGGCACCACGGCCGCGGTTTTGCTTGTCCGCGAGGAGCATTATGCTTGCATATGGGTCGGGGACAGCCGGATCTATTTGATAAAGGGCGGCGCGATCAGGCAGCTCTCACGAGACCACACGGAAGTTGAGGAACTGGTCGTGGCCGGGGCCCTGTCCCGTGAAGACGCTGAGAACTGGCCCAGCAATGTGATCACCCGGGCGGTCGGTGTCGCCGAGGAACTCGAGCTCGAGATTGTCACCGGGCCTGCGGACCCGGGCGATATCTTTGTGATCTGCAGCGATGGCCTGACCAAGCACCTGCGTGATGACGAGATTCTCGAATTCGCCGCTGGCCGAAATACCCAGGCTGCTTGTGAGGTGATGCTCGAATTGGCGCTGGAGCGCGGGGGCCTCGACAACGTAACCGTGATCGTCGTCCGGTTGTCGTCGGCGGTGCGCTCATCGGAGCCGACAAAGTCGCCCGTCACGGATGGTAGTCCGGAGTGCCGGTCGTGAATCCCAAAGACCCGTTCCATCCATCTTATCGCGGCGTGCCACCCGGTACGCGGCTAAACGGCATCTACGAAATCGACCAGGTGATCGGTGCCGGTGGCATGGGCGAAGTCTACAAGTGCCACGAGATTCAGACGGGCGCCGCCGTGGCGATCAAGATGCTTCTGCCGGAGATGGCTGAAAACGAGGCCGCCTTGGCATTGTTCCGCCGAGAGGCTGCGGCGCTTCATCATTTGCCGCACGAGGCCATCGTCCGCTATTTCGTCTTTACGGTAGAGCCAGCTCTACAACGGCCATACCTGGCCATGGAATTCGTCGATGGTCGGTCGTTATCGGATATCCTGGCGGACGGTCCGTTGACCTTCGAGGCGCTGCTGAAGTTGATGCGGCGCATCGCCTCAGGCTTGCAGGCAGCTCACGAACGCGGAATCATTCATCGCGACGTGTCTCCAGACAATATCATCGTCCCGTTGGGCGATGTGACACGGGCCAAGATCATCGATTTTGGTATCGCTCGCTCGACCCAGGTAGGTGACAAGACCATCATCGGTTCGGGCTTCGCCGGCAAGGACAATTATGTCTCGCCCGAACAGGTCGGTCTTTACGGCGGCGAGGTCACGGCGAAATCCGATATCTACAGTCTTGGCCTGTTGCTGTTCTATGCCATGACCGGACAGAAGCTCGACATGGGCGGCAGCCAGTTTCAACTGGTCGAGAAGCGCCGGCGCGTGCCCGATCTCGGCGGGGTCGACATGCGGATCCGACCGTTACTCGAACGGATGCTACAGCCTGATCCGGCAAATCGGCCTGCAACAATGGCGGAGATCGCGAACTGGCGGATCGCATCGCCATCGCCGCAGAGTTTCGATCCGTTGCAGCGTGTCGAGTCTTCTGCGTTCCGGCCGGAACGGTATGTGATGCCGAGACCAAAACGCCCCTCTCCCTGGTTGATCCTCGCTGCCGTTATTCTGATGGCGCTGCTCGGGGAGGCGGTCTATGCGTTCTATACCCTGGTCTGGTCGGTACCAGCCGCCGTCAGACCGCCGCCACTGCCGGAATTCGGCCAGAAAGCTGAGCCTGCCTTGCCGGAGCCGAAAGCATCGGCACCTTTGCCCTCACCGCGACCGGTAGCACCGACATCGTCGGCCGACGATGCCGCGGCGCGCACCAATCGCGTTCGCCGATATGTCGAGCAATATAATGGAGGTGACTGTTTTTTCATTCTTCCCGTTGCGATCAGTTCGAACGCAGCGGTGATCGAGGGCTTCGGCGCATCGACGGTGCCGTTTGACGCTTTCGACAAGGCGTTCAAGCGCGACCTGGGCTTCGAGGCCTCGATCGGCGCGAGGCTGGTCACGCAGGCGCAGTGTCCGGCGATCAAATTCCTCAGCCAGCTTGGCGGAAACCAGGCGCGGGTACCGCGCATCAATCTCGATTCCGTTGAAGTCAAAAATGGGGAAATGCTGAGCGGCACCATCGAGAATTTCGCCAATCGTGTTGTCGAATTGCTGTTGGTGTCCGATAGCGGGGAGGTGAAAAACCTCTCCTATTTGCTGAAGCCAGGCACCGATTCCCTGTCGTTCTCGATAGGGATGCAGCGCAGCGGTGGAGGCGATGGTCCGCAACTGGTGCTGGCCGTGACGACGCCGCGGGTTCTCGATTCGTTGCGGCAGCCCAAACCGATGGCCGCTGACACGTTCTTCCTGCAGGCGGTCGGCGAGGCTCAGCGCAACAATGTCGCGATCGCCGCAGCCGCGCGTTATTTTCGCCTTAAGAACTGAAAATCGATGTTGTTGCGGTCAACATACAGGATGATCAAAAGCGGCCGACGATCAGGATCTTCAAATCGTTTTCGGGCTTGAAGTCTGTTGCGGTAAATTCAAGTGCATTCGGCGCGGTTGGTTTCAGCCGCCCCGGGCAAAAACTGACCAGGCGATCACCGGCGCCGGGATCAATAGTCAGCTTGAACGAGTGGATCGGTCCGGCCCAATTGGCGCCTGTCTTGAGCACATAATTGATCCGTCGTTCCTGAATCATCGGCGCGTTGAGCGCGCCGTTGCTCGCGCGCTTGTCGAGTTGCGCCAGGAACGCGTCGGAGACGCAATAGTCCTTGCGATATCGCTCCACTTCAGGGGCCAGAGACTTGTTGTAGCGGAGGGGCCGTCGAAGGATGGTGTCGGAGCTGGTGCCTACGCTAGGCCTGTACTCGTGGTCGACGGTGACCTCCCGCTCCGCAGGAAATGTCTGCTGACGAACGGCGGATGTCTTCGCGACCCAGGCCACGGCATATTGCTGGCGGCCTTTTTCATCGGTTCTCACTGGCATCAATACGCCCTGATCCGCGAGCTTGGTGCGTGTGGCTTCCGGCAGATCCGCGACTCGAATTTCGCGACGTCCGATCGGCAGAAGCGGCAGCTTGAATTGATCGAGCAGGGCGCTGACATCCCTGTCGCCAACCATTGCGCGCTGGTCGATCTTGAACTGAGCGGGAACGCCGTCGATCTTGGTTTTAAAATCCACGAAGTTGACCGGGTCGGTCGAGGGTAGCGCGACGTTCTCTGCCTCTGAGAGGTCGATATCAGGCAGCGGAAAGGCGACGGTCAGCGTGACGGGCTTTCCAGTCGTGTTGGCGAATTGATAGCGCACGGTGACGCGGTCGAGCGATATCCGCAGGTCCTCGCTCACCATTGCGACGTCGTCGGTGCGGACGAACTGCAATCCGCCAATCGAAAGCTCGGCCGCAGAATCATTGGCCAGGGCGGCGCAGGTGGCCGCAAATAGGGCGCCGCCTATAACAGCGATGGAAAACAGTTTCAGCCGGTCCATGACCGCTCCTCTAGATATGCCCTAGCCTGCCTTCACTCGACCGGACGGTACAGATCGCAGCAATCCTTTTCCCAGATACCACCTGGATCGCATTCCCATCCATGCGTCGCAAGGCACTTTTCCTGTCGTATTTGGCTTTAAACCATTGATAAAACTTGTATATACTTGGTGCGTGAGCGAGCGACGGCGTAGTCTTGTCGATGTGCGCGCAGAAGTGATCGAACGGAACCGGCCGACTGCGCGTCCAACCAGCAATATAAGTTGGTCGGAGCCCACCGGTCGACAGTTCAGTTGATTTGTTGAATATTGAGGCGAACATGCTTCGTCAAAACTGGTTGCTTCGGACCATCGTGGTTGGATGGGCCGCCTCGTTTACGGGGGCCGCCGGAGCTGAGGATGCTGTTGTGCGGCAATTCTCCGTCGGTACCACCTCCACAACGGTCGGCATCGCGGCTGCCGGTGAAGACGTGGAACTGACAGGTCCACAGGCGCTCTCGTCGGATGCACAGGGTAACCTGTTCGTGCTCGACCAGATTAACGGTCGCATTCTCCGCTTCAATCCGAAGCAGCCTGCCAGCGATCCGGGCATTTTGAAAATGCCTGCGGATGTCCAGGGAAAAGATCTCGTCGTCCGCAAAAGCGACATCATGGTTTGGGATGGTTCGATCCGCACGCTCAAGGCCGCCAGCGATCAGTCCACGCGCGGCATCGACGACGATGTGGTTCAACTCGAGGAAGTCGTCACACGAGACGTTGACGATCAATTCGCCATCTCGGCTTTCGCGCAGATGGGCTCGCAACCGCCGGGAAGCGCTACTGATTTGCTCGATCAGAACACGCGCGCCGCAGTTATCAAAAAGGGTCGGCAGCCCGAGCGGCAATATATAGCGTCCCGCGGCAAGGGATCGGTAATCGCCGATATCATTCCGAACAAAGGTGACAGCAGCGTTCGCGTCGAGGTCCAGACCATGGACAACAACGAGACGATTGCCCAGCTCAGCCTGCGCGTGCCGAACAAGCTGGGCACCGTGGAGTTTCTCGAAATCGACAACAGCGATCGCTTTTATGTCCTGGGCGAGAATGTTCCGGATTCGGGACGACAGGCCTCGACCTTCGTGGCCCGCTACGCCTCGAACGGCAAGCTCGAAGGCGTTTATGAGCTGCCTTTGGAAAATACCCCGCTAACACGGCGCTTCGTGACAATTTCCGGCGATGGTGACGTTTACTTTCTGCGCACCAGAGCGGACGGGGTCGATGTCGTGGGCGTTGGTTTCCGCCCGCTTGGCAAAGCCTCGGTGATCGACCTCCGCCTGTCGAGGAACGCCGGCAAGAAACCGCCGGATGGAAGATTTGACGGCAAATTCGACGCCATCGCCGCGGTGCGGCCTTCCAACCGCCAGCAGACTATCGAAACCGCGTTTGCATTCGAAGGGGTGCAATGGAAGCTGACGCCCGCAAATTATGGCCCCGATCCGGATACGGCCTGCACCGGCTTTAACCGGATCCGCCGTCCCTGGTATCTGCAGGGCAAGATCAATCAGGAGGTCCGCGGCGTGCCCTATTGCTGGGGTTGCCACGGTTCGCTTGCCAATTTCCGCCTTCGCGTCGAGGCCGGATCCATGGCCGGGAATGTCTGCACGCGCAATGCTCCGCGGGCCGATGTTGCCGGAGTAGATTGTTCGGCTTTCGTCAGCGCGGCATGGGGACTATCGGTTCACTACACAACCGCCGCCATTCCAGCCATCGCCAAACCATTGGAGAATCCCTGGGATCTGAAGCCCGGCGACGCCCTGAACAAGCCCGGGTCGCATGTCATGCTGTTCCTGCGCTTTACGCCGGATCGCAAGGCCGAAGTGATGGAAGCTTCAACCGGCGGCTGCAATGGCCGTGTCTGCCGCAATGTCTATCCCCTGGCCTCACTTCTGGAGCGGGGCTACGTTCCGGTACGGTTCCGCGCCTTGGCCGAGGACGGGACGACGGTTTCGGCGAGTGCCTATCAGGATACGGACTCGCCGACTGGCCGTTCGAAGAAGCCGGGCACCTTAAGACGGTGAACCTCCTGCGGGATATTGACGACAAACGTTTATTCGCCGCGGCAGGCCCTCCAATGGGCTGCGTTGCAGCGCGCCAGGACGACTCCAGTCCTTGATCGGGATAGCGTAGCCCTGGGCCAGACTGGTGAGGTCGATTTCGCTGAGGTAACGAGCCATGCGCGGGGCGTTGAAGATCATACTCATCACAGCCTTTTTCATGGCTTCAGGCGTTCGCCCGGACAGCGCGCAGGCGGCGAGCACGCTGCAGCTCAGCAATCCTGACGGCGGCGAAGTGCGGGCCCTTGTGATCGGCGTTGATGACTATCAGCACGTCCGAAAACTGAAGGGCGCGACGGCGGACGCCCACGACATCGATTCAAGCCTGAGGACGATGGGTGTCAAGGATGTGACGACCCTGATCGATGACCAGGCCGATCGATCGAACGTGCTGCGCGAAATCAGCGCGCTGGTTGAGCGCACCAGGAACAACGATATCGTCTTTCTGTCGATTGCCGGACATGGATCTCAAGAGCCCGAGCGTATCAAGGGATCGCAGCCCGATGGCATGGAGGATGTCTTCCTGCTGCCCGGCTTCGCGCCCACACCGACGGGCTCGCAGCAACGCATCCTTGGCAGCGAATTCAATCACTTCATCCGGCAATTCGAGCTGCGGGGAGCCAAGGTCATCTTCGTTGCGGATACATGCCATGGTGGCGGCATGGTGCGCGACATCGATCCACGCGCGGCCGAGATGAGCTTTCGCCAAATTCCCAATTACACTTTGTTGGTCGACGAACTGAAACCTGTTTCAGACCCGAGTGATCCGCGTTCGGAACTCGATCTCGATCATACGGCCTTTCTCGCTGCGGTCGATCGCAATACCAAGGCGCCGGAAGTCCGTGTCCCAGGCATTGACGGATTGCGCGGCGCCTTGAGTTACGCCGTCGCCCGAGCCATCGAAGGCAATGCCGATGCCGATCACGACGGCAAGGTGACGCTCAAGGAGCTATTCGCCAATATCCGGCAAGTGGTGTACCAGTTGTCCGATCAGCGGCAAAACGTGGTCACCATGACCTCGCCAAGCCGATCGCCGGACACCGACGTCGCGTTTGGCCTGACACGCGGCGTTACGCTGATCCAGGGGCCTATTGAAGCCGGTCCTCAGCCTTCTGCGCCTCCGTCACCGGCGTCCGTACCGCCGGCGACTGCGAGCCTTTCGGCCACCAGCACTGCGCCGATCCTATTGCCGGGCCCAAATCCGCAAGGCGTTGAGCGGGTGAGTGCGCCGATCAGGCTGGCGGCGCTCGACGGCAAGACCAGCTATTTTCCCAGCCTGAAATCCGGCGACTCGACTTTTCAGACGGTCCAGCCCACGGACAATCCAGACTTGATCTGGGATCCGGTAACGCACGACGTTATCTCCTGGGGCGATGTCATCGCCTACGGGGTCGAGACGGCCGACCTTCCCACAGTTATTGACAGGACGGCGGCGATTCGCTCTCTCAAGAGCATGGCGACCAAGTCACCCCAGGTGATGCGTGTCTCGCCGGACGATCGTCTGCATCACAATGGTCAGGCGGTCGATATCGATCTGTCCGATGTGGGGGGACGCGCAGTGGTCCTGTTCAATGTTTCCGGCGATGGTACAATTCAGATGCTTTATCCAATTGGCTCCGATGCATCGCCGGTCCGGTCGGACAACCTGCGGCTTCCGCTGCGTGTTCGCGAACCCTTTGGCGCCGAGCAGATCGTCGCTGTGACATCCCAGCAACGTATGGTGGACTTCGAGAAAGTGCTCCAGCAGTTGAATCGTCGGCGCGCATCCGGGCAGGCTATTAAGAACCTGGAACGATACCTGCCGGCTGACGCGCGGGTCGGTTCGGTCGGATTCTTTACCATCCCCTGACGGTTTCCCAGCGAGAACGTTGATGCTGCCGAACAGACTGATCGTGGGCTGCAGTCTCGGCGTTCTGGTGGCGCCGATTGGAGGCGCCGCGGCAAGATCGCCCGGAATTGGCCTAGCAAGGCTTGCTCGCGTCGAACTCGTATCCTTCGAATCCTTCGCGGCCTCGACACCATCGCCGATTCGTCTTACTTCGCGTGCGATCAGGGTCGCGCAAAATGCGTCCGATCGAAACAACATCCTGCCCAATATTCCAAACACAGCGAACGTGTCGCTGCAGATGAGTCCCGATCAGTCCGTCGGCGTCGGCACCAAAATTTCGTTTCGGGTAAAAACCAAAAAGCCGGGCTATCTAATGCTGGTCGACATCGACGCCAATGGGAGAATGTCCCAGATTTTCCCGAGTCCCGAAATGATTGTTCAATCCCGGGAAGCGGCGGCGAATTTCATCAAGCCGGGCGAGGAGTTGCTGATCCCGAATTCGGCAGCCAAAAAGCGCGGATTCGAATATGTCATAACCCCGCCGCTGGGAGAGGCGGCGGTTGTCGCAATTCTCAGCGACCGGCGGGTTCAAATTCTCGACTTGCCCGACAATGCGCAGAAGCAGCGGACCGAAGCAGAAACCATCAACTATCTCACCGGATGGACGAACGAGTTGCGGATACCGGATCCCGGCACCGGCAAACTGCTGCCGGGTAATTGGTCGTTCGATATCAAGCGCTATTCAATCAAGTAGCGTGCGACACCGGTTGATCTGGTAATGTCGCGTGGTACAAACGGGTGGTGCGGAGGCCCTGGCAATCGGCAGAATTTAGTCTGCCTGTCCGACTAAGGATCCGAAGCTGCGGCGAAATCAATCCGGAATCCGGCCGAACGCCGCAACTCGGCGTCCGTTGCAAGAGAGAATTCGGATCGCGACCAGGTCGCGTGTGCGAAAACGAAGCGAAGCGGCTTCGAGCGCTTCACTTCAATTGCAGATTTCAACGTTGCTGCCGCCGCCCATACGGCTCCCGCCCTGTTCGCTCGTCCTGAACTCGAGGTGACACCCGCGCTGGACCGGGTGGCACAATTGGTCGGTGCAGACGATCTGGCCGGATGCTTGGGGCGCGACCGGCCGGGGCTGGCCCTGCGCCGCACGATTAGGGCGCTGGTTGGGCTCGCGCTTTGCCGTCGGCGTTTTCGCCCGGCGTTTCACGCAGTTATTGTCTTCGTCGAGCACCGAATCTTTGGCGCAGACGATCTTGCCGCAGTGGTCGCCGTCAGCCTTGAAGCCGTGCTCGCAGATCAGCGGGCAAAACCGCGAGGGCTTCAGCTTGATCGCATCGAGTGCGTCGAGGCTCGCCAGCTTGACGTCGAATTTGGTTCCAGCCTTCTTGTTGAATAGCGCCAGCGAACGTTGCGACTCCGCATTCCATTCACCATCGGCGTCGGCCGACATGCAGCCGACGCGATGCAACTCGGTCTGGACCGATTTTACGAGCTCGGCCTGCGGCGTTCCGGCGCTCAGCGATGGAAGGCTCGACCCTTGCGTTCTCTCAATCGCCGCGGGGCCGGCGGCCGGCTCGTTGGTGGATGGATCGACGGCGGCCATCTTGCTTTCCGGGGGGGGGCCGGCTGCAAGCGGGTCGGCTGCGACCCGTTGCCGTTCGGCCTCGGCGACTTGCTCCTGCACCGCCTGCTTGGTCTTTTCGGCGGCGACGCGGACTTCCTCGGCGGCCTTCGCGTCTGCGGCAGCCTTTTCCTGGTCCGTCCTTTGTGCACCCTCGGTGGAGAGCCGCGCTCGCTCTTGCTCGGCCAGCCGGGCCTTCTCAGTCGCTGCAACCTGTGTCTCCTCGGCCGCAATTTTGGCAAGCTGAAGCTTGGCCAGGCTTGCATAATATCCGTCTGGATACTGGGCGAGGAAGGCGTTCAATGCGTCCTTGTTGCCAAGCTGCAAAGCCAACTCGAAATCCCCGCGGATCTCCGACGGAGCATTGGCCGCCGGCGCCGACGCAACAGGCTTGGCAGGCACCAGCGCGACATCCGCACCGCCGAGCGAGCCATAGACATACGGTTCCTGGCGGTTACCGGTAGCTTGCAAGACATCGTCGCGGACGAATCCGAATGCCCTGCGCAAATCCAGGCCCGGCGTCGCAATATACTTCACTAGGGCTGTTGCATAGGGACTGTTCTTGCTGTTGCCATCGAGTGCCGTCAAACCAGCCTTGGCGGCGAAGGCAACCAGCGTATTGGTCGTTGTCGGCTCGATCCTGGCGAGGCCACGGCTTACGGACCGCGAGGTGACTGTTCGTTTCATCGTCTCCGCAAAAGGATTGTTGCGGCACGCATCGACGATCACAAGTCGCAGCTGCCTCGCCGGCTCGATTGCCAATAAAACGCGGTCAAGCGAAAACGCCTCGTCATAGACGTCTGTATCACGCTCAAGCGTAGCGTCCGTTGGGATCAGATAATTCGTACCATCTATCTCGATACCGTGACCCGCGTAGTAAACTACAGCCATGTCGGAGTCTCGAGCCTGATCAGCGAAATCTCGCAGCACTCGCCGCATATCCGTGATTGAAAGATCGAGTCTTGAGTCAACGATATCGAACCCCGCGCGTTTTAGGGTCGCAGCGACGGCTGCGGCGTCATTAGCCGGGTTCGGAAGCGCCGCGGCGTTCTTATAATTGGAATTGCCGATCACCAGCGCAACGCGCTTCTCGGCTGAAGCCGGCTGACAAACTAACAGGAGCGCAGCGACAAGAAAAAACCTGCAACAAAAATTCATGGCGAAACGTCCAGCAATACCCGCCTCTTATACCACATACCTTGGGATGGATGGTGGTGGCAAGAATGTCTCGTTCGCATCTATCGACCAGGCCGACTTCCGTTGATTAGTCCCGCTTCCGCCCCCAAGCGTTCTATCACGAACGTGTTACCATAGCGCCCGAAGCGATCCGAACCTGACTGAAATGGGAATAGGTGGCCGGCCGCTCTTGTGCCCTGCATAGCGGAACATCGGCTCTGGCTCGCAACTTGCCCTATTTCTCATCTGGGAAGCTTTACACGGCTCCCCATCCATCACGGTGTGTCCAGATGAATACCCCGGAGACTGGCGCGATAAGCACTGCGTCGCCAGCCAGGCATCCCGGGGTCCGTTCCGGACACATGGGTTACGTTTTATACCGACGACATAGTTACACTTTTGGCCCGAAAGTCTCCGGTTGCGCGCCATTTTCGAACTTTTTCGGCGAAAACTCCCGAAGGTCTCCAGCCGAATTCAATAGAACTCCCGCTTTCTGGAGACCCGCCTTGGAGACGCTAGAATAAATGCACTGCACGGTAGACGTGGCCGTGCGCTTTGTCTCAATGTCTGAACTGCTGCCACCTACGACAGTGAACCCGCCGGATATCGATCTTGAACCTGACGGACGAGGACAACCCGATCGACGAGATTTCACGGATCGAAGCGCAGCTCGAGGAGCTTGCCGAGGTCTCCGAGCGATGCCGAAAGATCATATTGGTTTCCAAGGCGGCACTCGCCGGCGGCGTCGCATTGCTGCTCTTCATGATGCTCGGCTTGTTCGGATCCAATCAGGTCGCCGCGATCGGATCGATTGCCGTGGTGCTAGGCGGAATCGTGTCGCTCGGATCGAACGTCAGTACTCTGCAACAGACGATGGCCGCAATAAGCGCCAGCGAGGCGCTCCGTTAGGATTTGATCGGCAGGATCGACCTTCGAGTGGTTGGTGACAGCAGACTATGAAACGGATTTGACGTAGCGACGACAAGGAACGTTACATCGGGCGGCAGCATACTGTGCAAGCCGATGTCTGCTCTTGAGGCAAGAGCGGACATGGGCACGACGTCCGCTGATGGCTGCCGATGACCCAGGCTGTGTGACCCAACTCGGACATGAAGTCTTGTAAGGTTTCAATTGGAGAGACGAGTGGATTAGGCCGACATGCGATGCCAGTTTCAAGCGGGCATTGACTGCCTGCGCGCGCTCGGTGATGCTCCTGTTTAGCTCAGCATCGGGGAAGCCGGCCATGAAGCTCGCGCCACGCGCCGAAAATTTAATGGAGCGCATTGCGCTCATGGCAAATCTCGTTCCCCGCCCGCTCCTCGATACGCAAATTGCTTTCACCGCTGCGCGCGCGATCATGGTGGCGGCCGAAGTCGGGTTGTTTGAGGCCCTCGGCAAGGATGATCAGACAGCCGAGGCGGTCGCGGCCGCGTGCGGAACCGATCCTGGGGCGACGAAGCATCTCCTCGAATGTCTCGTTGGCATTGGCTACGCAGGCTGGCGCGACGACAAATACAATTTGCCGGCTTCGATGAGGAAATGGTTACTGCAATCTAGCCCGAGTTCTGTCGTCGCCAAGCTCGCGTTCCAGTCGATCGAATGGAATTTGGTCGGCAGGGTCGGAGAGTTCGTACGCAACGGCAAGCCGCTTGATTTTCACTCGCATTTGAACGCACAGGAATGGGCAATCTATCAGGACGGCATGCGCGACGTCGCCGCTAACCCGGCTGTCGAACTGGCCAAGCGCATGCCCGTACCGCGAGGCGCGACGCGGCTTCTCGACATCGGCGGCTCGCACGGGCTGTACTCGACCGAATTGTGCAAGCGCCATCCCGCGCTTGTCGCCACCATACTCGAACTACCGGGCGCGGTAGACCGCGCTACCGAAATCGCGCAGCAAGAGGGGCTCGGCGCGCGCGTGAAGCATAAAATCGGCGATGCGTTGTCGGACGATCTCGGCGAAGCAACTTTCGATGTCGTGATAGTCAACAATCTCGTACACCATTTCTCGCCAGAACAGAACGCCGATCTCGCTCGGCGTGTGGCCCGCGCGCTTGCACCCGGCGGCGTGTACGCCATCGGCGATTTTATCAGGGCTTCCCACCCCGGCGCGGGCGGCGGCGTGCCGGCGGTGATGGACCTCTATTTTGCGCTGACGAGCGCATCCGGCATATGGGCGCTGGATGAGATCGCTTCATGGCAGCGTGGAGCAGGGCTCACGCCGCTGAAAACGATACAGTTCCCCAGCTTACCGGGATGGGTGTCTCTGCCGGCAGCGAAGAGCAAATGAGTTCTCGGGCACCTTAGAATTCCCTGAAGAGGCGCGCACTTCTTTGCCACTTTCCTTCGGTGCCGGGCTTGAACAAGCCTCGTGTCGTTGGCACCCTTCGGTGATGCAAATAGGGAGCCGCCCGAATGGTAGTTGATCAGTTCGATATTGACGCTTGGTTTTCCCGTATTGGGTACGCTGGCTCGCGCGAACCGACGCTAGGAAATCTGAGGCTGTTGGTGACCGCGCACGCGACGGCAATCGCGTATGAAAGTATCGACGTTCTCTTGGACAAGCCGCCGTCGCTCGATCCCAAATTGCTGCAGTCCAAAATGATTTTTGGTGGACGAGGCGGTTACTGCTTTGAACAGAACATGCTGTTTCGCGCTGGTTTACTTTCGCTTGGATACAAGGTGACAAGCCTGCAGGTTCGCGTAGTGCGCGGACTGGAGGTCGATGCACCCCGGCCCATGCTGCACATGGTTTTGCGGATTGACCTTCCAGAGGGGCCGTTCCTCGCAGATGTGGGTTTTGGAAATCTTGCACCCACAACCGCGCTGAAGCTCTTGGTCGACGAAGAACAGGAGACCCCCCACGAAATCATGCGGTTTGTGGCGATGGGCGATGAATTGGTTCTACAGTCCAAGCTGGGAAATAACTGGGAGCATATTTACAGGGTGGTCTTCCTGCCCCGTGTCGACGCCGAGTACAGGATTTGCAATTGGTTCACCGCAACTCATCCACAGAGCCCACATCTCAACAACTTGATCGCGGCGCGTCCCGGACCAGACAGAACGCGACTGACCCTATTCAACTCGCGATTTAATGTTCGATATCCATCGGGCGAAGTGGATCGTCGCACAGTCAGCGGCAGTCAAGCGTTTCGCGATGTGCTGACAAAGGATTTCGGTATCCGCCTTTCCGATTCTGATTTACAGACGGCTGTCACAAACATGGAACAACGGGCAACGTCGGGAGACCCTCATCCGTCCTTCGCATAGCGAGCCAATCGCAACTTCGCGCGGCAATAGGATGTGTTGGCACGAACCGGACCTCCCCGATGTCCGCTGTTCGGTCGCTATCGGGCGTAAACCGGACATCGCGGGGATAGCCCAATTTGGTCGAGATTGACCCCATGCGGGCATCGAGGCGAATGCATCAAGCACCGTAGCGTGCAGGGTCGAGACTAAAGGTGAGCCCGGGCCAGGCGTTACCGAGCCCCGTGAAACCGCACGCATGTGCCCGTCGAAGAACTCCAAATCTTCGGAGGTGACTCCGAAACTTCGGAGTATCCGCGCGTGCGCCAATCGTCGATCTCTTCGACGAGGGCGTTTATCCCGCTGATCTGCCGACCGTTTCGTCTCGATGGCGCATGCCGTCGCGCCTTGGCCCGGTTCTTGCGAAGTCAATGATGCGCTGGTTGACCGGTTGAAGACCCAAAGGGTAAGCGGAGGACGGCACCAATGTTCAGGATCCTTCTTTTAACGACAGCTCTTGTGCTTCCATTGGCGTTTGGCGGCACCGCGCAAGCGCAATTGCCGGCCGGCGGCGGCGCTACGCAAGGACAATTGCCCGTCAAGAAACCGAACATCCTCGTCATCATGGGTGACGATATCGGCTGGTTCAATTTGGGCTCGTACAATGGTGGCATGATGCTCAACGCCACCCCCAATCTTGATACGCTTGCGACCCAGGGGATGCGGCTGACAGACTATTATGCCGAAGCGAGTTGCACCGCCGGCCGGGCCAATTTCATCACCGGCGAATTGCCGATACGCACGGGCTTGACCACGGTGGGGCAGGCGGGGTCGGCGCTTGGAATGCCCGACGCGGCCCCGACAATTGCCAATGCGCTGAGATCGCAGGGTTATGCGACCGGCCAGTTCGGCAAGAATCACCTTGGCGATCGCAACGGTATGTTGCCGACGGCGCACGGCTTCGACGAATTCTTCGGTTACCTCTATCATCTGAACGCGATGGAAGATCCGTTCTACGGCACCTATCCGCCCGACTGGAAAGCAACCGTCGGTCCGCGTGATCTCGTTCACAGCTTTGCGACAGATGCCGATGATCCAACCGAGCAGCCCCGCTGGGGTAAGATCGGCAAGCAGAAAATTATCGATGAAGGTCCGCTGCCACCCGAACCGGTTGCCGGCATCAAATACAATATGGGAACCTTCGACGAGGTGATCACCGAGAACACCGTCGCATTCATGGAAAAGGCCAAAAATGCCAACAAGCCATTCTTTGTCTGGATGAATCCGACCCGTGCGCACGTCCTGACACATCTGTCACCCAAATACGAGGCGATGCGCAATCCACAGACGGGGTTCGGATTGGAGGAAGCTGCGCTGAAGCAGATGGACGACAATATCGGCGTTGTTTTGAAATGGATCAAGGACCAGGGACTGGATGACAACACCATCGTCATCTTCACCACCGACAATGGTGCCGAGACTTATACCTGGCCAGATGGCGGCACGACGCCGTTCCTGGGGGCCAAGGGGGAAGTAACCGAAGGCTCGTTCCGCGTGCCCGCGCTGATCCGCTGGCCGGGACGTGTCAAGCCCGGAACAGTCGGGAATGGCATCATGTCAGGTCTCGACTGGTTCCCGACTTTGCTCGCCGCCGCGGGAAGCCCCGACATCAAGCAGGAATTGCTCAAGGGCGCTTCGCTCGACGGCAAAACGTTCAAGGTCCATCTTGATGGCTATGACCAGACGCCGATGCTGACAGGCGCCGGGCCATCGAACCGCCACGAGGTCTGGTATTTTGCCCAGACCAAGCTCGGTGCGGTCCGTGTTGATGACTGGAAATATCAGTTTATCGATCAGCCACAGGGCTGGATTGGACCGGTCGATTATCCCAACATGCCCAAGCTCATCAACTTGAGGCAGGATCCTTTCGAGCGGATGGGTTGGCCGGAATCGGGCTTCAAGCGCGGCTCCATTGGCTATTGGGACTCGTTCAAACATGAGATGTGGCGGTTCCAGATTCCGGGCCAGATCATTGCCGAGAACGTTCCCAGCTTCGTCGAGTATCCGCCGATGCAAGCCGGAGGCGGCTTCAATATCGGAGACCTCAAGGCCAAGATCGAACAGGCGATCGCAGCGTCAAAAGCGCAGGGTGACTGAGCGCTCGCTGCGATGGCCGCTTTGCGGCGGCCATCGCAGATTTGAGCTTGAGAGGCAGCCCGTCATGAGCCAGAACCATTTTACCGTCAGCTTTCCGCTGAAATCACCCGCGGCTGCAGCGGAGTTGACGAAGCAACTTGCGCCCATGATGCCGGCATTGTTTCGTGCAAACGACACAATAGGCACGATTCATTATTCCCGTTTCACCGTGCTGAGCGACAAGACCCTGCTGTTTCTTGGCGACTTCGATGGAGATTTCGGTCAACTGATGGCCGATCTCGCCAAGCTTGCAGGACCGGTGTTCGACGCAATAATCCCGTACGTCGAGAATCCACCGCCATCTCCGGTCGCCGGCAACATAGATGCCTTCGTCAAATGGGCCACGGCGCATCTTGTCCGTGCCGTGAATCTCTACACCGCCTACCCCGACGTGACCGCGAAGGAGATCAAGGCCCTGGCGTCCGCCGCGGACATCAGCGGGGCCGGCGAATTGCATCCATTTCTGGTGATCCTACCCATCAAATCGTACCTTCACTTCATTGCTGTGCAACTGATCTTGCGCGCGCGTGGGCGTGGAACGACGAAAGATCTGGATTCGGTCGGCAGCCCGCATTTCGCGCAGTTCGTGCCACTTGAGAATAATCAGATCGGTTTCTTTACCGTCTACGATGGCTCTTTCAGCAAATACATTGCCGATTTCACCAAGAACATCGGACAGGTCTTCGATTTGATATTCAAATTCACCAAGAATCCGCCGCCCTCACCATGCCGAAAGCATCTCCAGGAGTTCATTGACTTTGCGGCGGGTGCCAACCGCGCTCCGATCGGATTCCACCAGGCCTATCCGGGCTTGTCGGTTCAAGACATCCACGCGCTGATCGCCGATAGCAAATCGCCATCTGCATCAGGCGGATAGTTGGCTCTGGAGGAGACTTCCGGTGAGTCAGGACAACAATCCCCAACCGCCAGCGGCAAAGAAGGGCCAGGGCTTGTTCGGCCGACTGTTCGGGCAGCAGCGGCATGGCATCTCTGCGGGCGATTCCCGTTCCGAAACTGGCCCGCAGACGAAGCTCGACCTCGCCGATATTCAGGGCTTCATTCTCCGTGGTTACCGAATGCCGGTGGTGCGGCATTTCTTGCTGACGGTCGGCACGCCCGCTGCAGCGCGCAAATTGCTAGGTCGATTCATCAGCGGCGACGAGACCGACGCGCCGCAGATTACTACCGCTGATGACTGGCATGTCGGCTTCGAGCCGGGGCCGGCTGACATTCTTGCTAAAATGCCGCGCTGCAAACCTGACTACTGTCTCAACATTGGCATCACCTGGCCCGGGCTGATTGCCTTGGAGGTCAAAGAGCGCGTCCCTACGCTCTCTTTCAGGTCGTTTGATGCATTTGTGGCCGGCGCCGCCAAACGAGCTGAGCTGGTCGGCGATACCGGCGAGAGCGACCCGCGGCATTGGATCGGCGGTTTCGGAGCAGGGAGCGATCACGTCCTGGTAACGCTGCACGCCATCAGTCCTGACGCGATGACGTCCTATGGCGATCGATTGGTTGCTCTGTTTGCCGAAGGTGATGCGTTTCGGGAGATATGGCGCGCCGATGGGATGGCGTTGATGGAGGTGAAGGATGGCGAACCCGTCCCCACCTTCAAGGTCCACTTCGGTTATAACGATGGCATCAGCAAAACCACAATTCGCGGCGGCCCGGAACGATACCCGCCGGATCATCAGCAGCCATGCGAACCTTGGCTGTTCGTCCTGCGCGACGAAGCCGAGAATTACTTCGTGCCGGAGCCGCGGCAGCTCGGTCTGAACGGTAGCTTCGCCGTGTTCAAGATGATCAGCACGGATGTCGTCGGGTTCGAAAACTTTCTGCAGTCAAACAAGGACAGGATCGATCCCGAGCTGCTTGCCGCCAAAATTTGCGGACGGTGGCGTAACGGCGTTCC
>Ga0182024_10002294_pt1 | contig 47823 bp, 51 predicted proteins | sample P32metaG_FD_120480 | JGI IMG/M metagenome (GOLD analysis project Ga0182024, IMG submission 120480) | Permafrost microbial communities from Stordalen Mire, Sweden - P3-2 metaG (Illumina Assembly) | ecosystem: Environmental > Terrestrial > Soil > Wetlands > Permafrost | place: Sweden: Stordalen... | reverse complement strand
CTCGGACTCGTCGTGGTCGCCGCGCTGGCGTAACAGGTAAGCAAGGCTCGTCGGCGCTCAGTCCCCACCCCGCCGCCTGCGCCGCCGACCGCCCATCCTCCGAGCGTGTAGCCAAACCGTGTAGCCAAGGGGCGGTAATTCGGGGGGATGGGATGGGGCGTCGTGGGACGTGGCGAATACGGGAGGGGTGACCTGGGGGGCCTATGAATGGTCATCACGGCGTCTTAAAAACCGCTGGGGGGAAACCCTCGTCCGGGTTCAATTCCCGGGCCCGGTACGAATACCTGAATTCAGCAACGCTCCCAAATGTCTCAGCTGACCCTACCGTGACCCCATCGTGGGTCGTGAGGGTTGCGAAGATGCGTCCGCCACGCTCACGACACCGTCGGACTACGGTTCCGGTCCCAGGCTCGAGCATAGGGTCAATCCGGAGACAGTTCCCGGTGAGCCTTCGCGCTGACATAGGTCCGCTCTCCGCAGTCCGCACACTTCGCGACGGGTCGCCTCTCCACATCGATCCTGTCCTCGGCCGTCACGGTGCCGAAGGTCAGGGGAATCAGCCGGTCGGAGCCGCACGCAGGGCAACGTACCAAGCCGCGCATCGTGTCACCGGGATGAACCCGTCGTCTGTGCGCAAGGGAACCGAAACAGAAGATGGACAGTGCACTTAGACTGGCCATACCAACGGAAAAACCCTCCCTTCCAAAGGAGGCGTCTGGCGATGCATTGGGGATCTCTGTTCGTACAGCGCCAAGCTGAGGCTTTCCGACTTGTGGGCGTGCGGCCATGGGAGCGCCATGGGGCCATGCCCTGAGTGCGGAGCTGACCGTCTCGTCCCTCTGACCTTCCAAGCGGCGCGGGCTACAGCTGACGACCTGGAGAGGCCCGAGGTGGTGATCATGCGTCCCCTCGCCAAGTGCGGCGGATGCGGTGCGCGGATCTATCCGGACAGGATCACCCATAAGGGCGACCCGAGCGAATCGGCACCCACTGTGGCTCAGCCTCGCTCGACAACGGCGAGAGGTCGTCGACGATCTCCTTCAGGACGGCGACCGTCGCCTCGTCAATGTCGTCGCGACCTCACAGGATCTCGCCCAGGTTCTCTCGCAGCCAGGCAAGGACGTCGGTTGCAGCCTGGTTGACGCTCGGCGCCGGTCCGTGCCGTCTCGATGAGGCCGGCGAGTTCCTCGCGACGCGACTGCCCCAAGCATCGCCGACTCAACCCAAAAAATGAGACCCCCGGCGAGCTGCTAGGGGTCTCGACCAAAAGGGGGTTTGGTGATCCGAGGCTACCGCCGAGCCGGGGAAGATCGTGTTAAGAGTCGGTCAGCAATTGGGGTCGTGCCGATGAACATCATGGACCAGTGCTCCGCGGTTCGCGGCACGGACGTGCGATCTGGATCCCGCTTCGTGTGGCGCAGATGACGTGATCGACGAAGCGGGGCTGTCCGGTCCCATCGTCGGTTCGCTTGCGAACAGACGGCCGACCGGGCCCATGGAAAAATCCCGCAGCGTTGATCCTTTGCGGCAGCTGCGGGGCGGATCGGCTGATCCCCCTGACCTTCACTCCCCCGCGTCGCGATGACCGCCATCGCGGCGGTTGGCCCGAACGCTCGGGCCGGCCGATGTTCAAGTGTCTCCAGTGCCGTCGTCGCCTCGGCATCGGGGACGTCGCCCGACGCGGGACTCCACAAAGGCAGATCCGCAGCGGTATGCTCGGACCTCGCGCTCCGGATCCGAGGGTCCGTGAGGTGGGTCCGTCGGGCTAATGGACCCCGCGGTGCTTGATCCACATCGCACCGCCGCGTCACGTCTGTAATCGAGTACGGGGTCAGATGACCGTCGCACCCGGTCATTCATGTGCAGGAGGCCCTGGCTGCCTCGACTGATGCTTCGCGACTTTGTGCATCATGCGCTCACGGATGGACACGAAGACCAAGCTGGTGATCGCCGGACTGCTCCTGCTCGTGCTTGCCTTCCTGGTTATCGGGGGCATCATGGCGATCGCGAGCCCACCCGACAGCTGTTGCTGATCGTCAGCGTCAATCGTCCCGTCCTACCTTGGATTCACCTGACCTGAGTCTCCCGAACGACCCCGCGGCGCTGAGCGTGTTGCTTGTTCGCGAGGGGTTCATCTCGGCGGACGAGGAGTCGCAGCAGCTGCTGGCGTTTGCGGCCGGCGACGCCGGGGTCCTCGAGTCGGCGGTTCGACGCAGGCTCACCGGCGAGCCACTTGCGTGGATCACCGGGAGGGTCACGTTCTGCGACGTCGAGATCCGCGTCGACCGTGACGTCTACGTGCCTCGCTGGCTCAGCGAACCGCTCGCACGCAGGGCCGTTGCGCGGCTCCCGGAATGCGGGGTCGCCATCGATCTCTGCACCGGGTCCGGCGCGATCGCCACGGTCCTCCGCACACGTCGACCGCAAGCACGTGTTGTCGCTTCCGAGCTCGATCCAAGCGCGGTGGCGTGTGCCGCCGCGAACGGCGTCGAGGTCTACCGCGGCGATCTCTTCTCGCCCCTCCCGGCGGAGCTCGCGGGCCGCGTCGACGTGGTCGTGGGCGTCGTTCCGTATGTGCCGACGCCCGAGCTGCCGCTGCTCCAGCGCGACACCTTCACGTTCGAGTCAGTGCTGTCGTATGACGGCGGCCCCGACGGCGCCGACATCCTCCGTCGTGTCCTGCACGACAGCACTCGCTTCCTCAGACGCGGGGGCGCCCTCTTACTCGAGCTCGGGGGCGATCAGGCGGACGCGCTGGCTGACGAGCTCAATCGCCTCGGCTACGGAGACGTCGGCATTCTCACCGACGAGGACGGCGACGTCCGGGCTATCGAAGCGACCCTCGACCAGCCTCCTGCGCACTCCCGAGAGGCATGATTCAGCCGGCAAGCGTCGAAGATTCTGCCCCCGCGTCGATGGAAGGTCCAGCCCCAGCGAGTTGACTTGCACCACGCTCAGGCACCGGACCACGGTCACTCAGCGGCTCGGCACCAGGGCCCCTGGCCTCGCGCGGGATCCCTGACGCTACCATCGGGGACCCATGCGCACGTCCCCGCTCGCCGTCGCCAATCTTGCCGTGGTCGTCGCGATCGCGGGATCGACGCTCGCTGCCGTCGGCGCCGGCCGGCACACGGAGTTCACGACGCAGACGGCCGGTCTCGAGCAACGCTGGACGGAGATGAGCAGCGAGGGAGTGTCTTCTCGGGCGCTCGCACCGCTCGAAGCTGCCCTTCGGACCTCGCCGTACCAGGCTCCATGGTGGTCGCCGTCCTGGTGGAACGACCCGGGCACGTCACTCGTGAGGAGTCTGGAAACCCGGACCCAAACCATTTGGGACCAGGCAATCGCCGGTGCGCGAGCGCACGCGACCTCCGCGCTGCTCGGATGGGATGCCATGGTGGAGCAGAACGCGACGGTGATCGGCTCGGCTGCGGTGGCGATGTCATCGACATGGAACGCCCGCCTCGCCGCGGCGGCAACGCCGTCGGCGATCGAGACACTGTCGGCGGATCTGACGTCTGCGACCGCAGCCGAGGATCGTCATGCTCTTGCCAGCGTTGGCGCGGCGGCCGCCACGCTCCCCGCGCGCTTGCGCCAGCTCCTGCTGGCCGTGGACCAGGCGGGTGCGGAGAGCCTCCCGGGGTCGGCCTCGTTTCTGGCTTCCTACCAGCGGCTCACAACTGCGGTCGCAGCGAAGCCAAGCGGCACGGTGATCGGCGAACTCGGCGCAGCGGTCGCCGCGCTCCAGACAACGGTCACCGCCGCACTACAGCGAGACGCCTGCGGCCACGCGGTGCCTGCCGGCAAGGCGATCGTCATCAACCTCGCACTGCAAGAGGTGGTCTTCTATCAGAACCGGTGCGCGATCCAGGCCACGCCGGTGACGAGCGGCCGCCGCAATGAGCGCACACCGACAGGAACGTTCCACGTGTTCCACAAGGATGCTCCGGTCCTCTTCACGTCATGGGCGCCGCGCGGTTCCCCGTACTGGTACGCGCCCGAGCGGGCGAATTACGCCCTCGAGTTCACGGTGGTCCGCGCGGGCATCTTCCTGCACGACGCGCCGTGGGAGCCCGGCGGCGCGTTCGGTCCGGGCAGCCAGAACACGAGCAGCGCGAGCCACGGCTGTGTCCACGCGCCAACCTCGGTGATGCGCTGGGCCTACTCCTGGGCGCCGATCGGCACCCCGGTCATCGTGGTGGACTGACTCCCAACCATTTCGGGTTCGATCGCTAGCCGACGGGTTGCGCCGACAAGCTGGTGACCGCCTCCTCGATCACGCCGATCGCACGGTCGAGCTCCTCCTCGCCGATGACCAGCGGGGGCTGAATACGAACGACGTTGCCGTGTGCACCGCCGACCCCGATGAGCACCCCGCGCTCGCGGCAGTGCCGCTTGACGGCCGCTGCCTCAGTCACCGCCGGCTCCTTGGTGACTCGGTTGCGAACCAGCTCGACGCCAATCATCAAACCAGCGCCGCGAACGTCGCCGACCAGGCCCGACTCCGCCGCGAACGCGTCGAGGCGGACCATCACCGCGGATCCGATGCGCGCGGCACGCTGGGGGAGCCGCTCCTCGACGAGCATGTCGATGGTTGCCACTCCCGCGGCGCACGAGACCGGGTTGCCCCCGAAGGTGCTCATGTGGTCGCCAGGTTCAAAGGCATCCGCGATCTCCTCGCGTGCGATGAACGCGCCGAGCGGGAAGCCACTGGCGATGCCCTTGGCGAGGGTCATGATGTCGGGCTCGATGTCGTATGCCTCGGCGGCGAACATCCTGCCGCTGCGACCGAAGCCACTCTGCACCTCGTCGATGATCAGCAGGATCCCTCGCGCATCGAGGATCTCCTTGACTCGCCCGAGGTATCCCGCCGGCAGCGGGATGATGCCCCCCTCGCCGATGATCGGCTCGATGATGAACGCCGCCACATCATCACTCGTGTCGTAGCGGATGACGTCCTCGACGGCATCGGCGCACGCCAGCGAGCACGTGCCCAAGCACATCCGGCAGCGATACGGATTGGGCGTCGGCGCAAAGGCGATTCCCGCGATCTGCGCGCCGCCCCGATGCTTGCGCAGAGCGTTGCCGGTGACGGCGAGCGCTCCAGCGGTGCGGCCGTGGAACGAGCCCTGGAGCGCGATGATCTCGCGGCGGCCGGTGAAGGCGCGCGCGAGGCGGAGCGCGCCTTCGACTGCCTCGGCACCGCTGTTGCCGAAGAAGGTTTTCTGGAGGCGCCCCGGAGTGACTTCCGCCAGCCGTTCGGCGAGGTCCGCGACGACTGGGACGTGATAGACATACGAGCAGGAGTGCACGATCTTATCGATCTGCCTCTTGGCGGCTTCTGCGACCTTCGGCGGGACGTGACCGGCGTTGACCACACCGATCCCGGAGTAGAGATCCGTGTATTCGGTGCCGTCGGTGGCGGTCACGGTCGCCCCGCGGGCGCTCGCGATGGTGATCGGCTCCACCGCGGCGAACGCGCTCGTGGTGACGTAGCGGCGGTACTTCTCGACCGTGTCCATGCGTGCGCGCTCCTCTTAGAAGGTGGGCGGGGTATTGACCCAGAACAGCCGGGTCGTCGCGCCCGATTGATTGATCCAGCGATGCTCCTGCAGACTGCGGAAATACAAGGTGTCGCCAGACTCGATGTGGAAGTGCTCGGCTTCGTCGAGCCACACGTCCAGCTCGCCGCTGAGCACGTAGATGGCCTCTTCACCGGCATGCGAATACGCCCCACCGCTCCCGCCGCCCGGGGCGACGCTGAAGATGTCGATCTCCAGCACGGCGTTGGGGAACGTGACGAGATCCTCGATCTCGACACGGTCGAAGCCGCGCAGCCTGCGGCGCTCGGTGGTGCGGACCAGCTTCGGTCCGGCCGCGCCGGCCGGCGCCGCGCCGAAGAACTCGAGCAGCGTGCCCCCATACGCAGACGCGACACGCTGGAGCAGCGACACCGACGGTTCTGCAAGGCCCCGCTCCACGAGGCTCAGATACGACGCGGAGATGCCGGCCCGTTCGGCGGCGCTTCGGAGCGACAGGCTGCGCTTGGTCCGCGCGGCGCGCAGGCGCTTGCCGACGACGTGGTCCTCAGGCATCGCCTCGCCGGCGATCAAAGAGGTCAATGCCGGTGGGGCGAAGCCGCGCGTGAGCAGCGCGCGAACGTCGCGCAGCTGCGCGATATCTTCGGACGAGTAGCGGCGGTGATGCCCACCCGCACGCATCGGGCGCACCAGGCCCTTGCGTTCCCACGCCCGGAGCGTCGACGGGCTCACGCCGACTCGCCTGGCGACCTCGCCGATGCGCATGTCGTCCACGCGGACACTCCTCGACACGACACGAGGCGGGCAGCAGGTACGCTGTCCGACCCAGTCGAACTTGTCACTGTTGAGTAGATTATGAGCCTCTGGTCGCCCCCCGGTCCGCCGGGCAAGCGCACCGCGCCACTCGCCGAGGACTACCGCGAGACGCCGGTCTGGTGGGACGACACCACGTTTCCCACGGTCGACGAGTCGCCGCTGCCCGAGACGGCCGATGTCGTCATCGTCGGCGCCGGATTCACGGGCCTCGCGGCAGCTGCGCGGCTCGGATCGCATGGAAAGCGCACCGTCGTGGTTGACAGCGCCGCGCTGGGGGAGGGGGCGAGCGGCCGCAACGCGGGGATGATCCACGCAGGTGTCCGGCGCGATCTCGCTGTGCTCGAGCGCAAGTACGGTGCGGCCGGCCGGGCCCTGCACGAAGCGAGTGTCGAGGCCTACGCGTTCGTCGCGCAAACCGCGGCGGCAGCAGCACCGGATGCCATGCACACACAGTCCGGATGGCTGCATCTCGCGCATCGACGCTCGCGGATGAAGCGGTTGCGCAAGGAAGAAGCCGAACGGCGGCAGCGGCTCGGCGAGTCCACGGTGATCCTGGAGGAGCCCGCCCTCGAGAGCGAGGCGCCCTGCCGCGGGTTCTTCGGAGGAATGCTCACCGACAACGGCGCAAGCATTCATCCCGCCCGGTATCTCGCGGGGCTCGCCCGGCTCTCGCTTGCCAACGGCGCGGCCCTGCACCCACACACCCGGGTGATGTCGATCGAGCCCCTGGGGACCGGATCGCGGGTCCACACCTCGCGGGGCAACATCAGCGCCGGCGACGTGCTCGTCGCCACCAACGGGTACACCGACGCGGCAGCGCCCTGGGCGCGGCGCCGGATCATCCCGATCGGCAGTTACATCATCGCCACCGAACCGCTCGGCGATGCGCGTGCCGCCGACGTCAGCCCGCAGCGCCGGATGATGAGCGACACGCGCAACTTCCTCCATTACTGGCGCCTGTCGCACGACGGACGGCTGCTCTTCGGTGGGCGCACCAGCTTCGCGCCCGTGAGCGTGCAGACCGCGCGTGACCGCCTCTACTCGGCGATGATCGACATCTATCCGCAGCTCGCCGGGGTGCGCGTGAGCCACGCTTGGACTGGCAATGTTGGCTTCACGTTCGACCAGCTGCCCCACCTCACGCGGTCGGACGGCATCACCTACGCGATGGGCTATTGCGGCAGTGGCGTCGCGCTGGGAAGTTGGATGGGAACGCTCGCCGCCGAGTGGATTGTCAGAGGTGCCCGGCCCGCATTCTCCGACCTCCGCTTTCCGCGGATGCCGTTCTACAGGGGGCACCCCTGGTTCCTCCCACTCGTCGGCGCGTATTACTCGTTGCTCGATCGGCTCTGAGGGTCGGGATCGACAGCGGTCGGACCGCCGACCGCGGCGACCGCCAGTTCCACTGGCATTGCGCCCCCAACCGACGCCATGAGCTTGTCCTTGATCAGCACGTACGACACGGTCTTCTCGTGGAAGAAGGTGGATCGCGCCGTCACGGCGGCGAGCAGCACCAGCGGCGCCCCGAGGAGGACCGTGATGAGGATCGGCAGGCTCGTGCCCCAATCCAGCGACTGCCCGAAGGGCAACGACGACGGCACGATCAGCGTGTAGGCGATCAACAGCAGGTACACACCCCCCAACAGCGGCAGCACGCCGGCGAAGATGAAGCGACCGACGCTGCTGAGCAGCACCTTTCGAAATGCCCAGGCGCATGCGATGCCCGTGATCCCGTAGTAGAGCGCGACCAGTACCCCGATGTCGAGAATCAGGTTGGCGAAGATGCTTCCGACGCTGTCGAATATCACCGTCAGCGCAATGACCACAATGGCAAGCGCCGAGGAGATGATCGTCCCGACCCAGGGAGTCCTCCAGCTTTTGTGGATGGTCCCGAACGCCTTCGGGAAGACCCCGTCCCGCGACATCGAGTAGGTGAGCCGGCTCGACGGCAGCAAGGTGGTCTGCGTGGTGGCAACGGTGGAGGAGAGCACCGCGAGCACCATGAAATACGCCAGCGGGGTCCCCGAGATCTGCTGCGCGAAGAAGTAGAGGATGTCGTTCTGGTTGTTGGGATCGTTGATGGCGTGCAGGGAGAGGAGAGCCTGAATCGCGCTGTCTGCGACCAGGAAGATGAACAGCAGAATGAACATGCTGTAGATGCCGGCGAGACCGGGGGACGTCTCGGCATCCTTCGACTCCTCATTCACGTTGGCCGCGGTGTCCCAGCCCCAGAAGAAGAACACCGCCAGCGCCGACCCGGTCGCGAGACCGTTGAGGTCGTGCAACTGCAGCGGGTTGAACCACTGGGCGGAGACGGGATTCGCGGCCGGATGGCCACCGACGATCTTGCCGATGGCCCAGAGCGCAAAGGCCAGGACGATGAGGTATTCGATGAACACGAGGACCCACTGGAAGTTCGCGGTGACCCGAATGCCGCGCGCCACCATGAACGTCACGAGCAGCAGCCAGAGCACGCCGACGACGGCGATCAGACGGTTGTCGTTCGCCGCAGTGGAGCTGATCCAGCCCCAGCTGTTGAAGAGTTGCAGCGTGTACGCGCCGGCGATCAACGGAGCTGCCGCGCAGAAGAGGACATTGGCAGCGAGCTGGATCCATCCTGACACCCAGCCGATGTAGGGGTTGAGCGTCCGGCTCACCCACGAATACGATGCGCCGCAGTTCGGATCCTGGCGGTTGAGGTAGTAGTACGCAATCGCGATGCAGAGCACCGGCACGAATCCCACCAGGATCGCGGCCGGCGACGCGAGGCCGACAGCGACGATGAGAAATGCCGCGGTTGCCGCGAGAGTGTAGGCCGGCGCGACACTCGACGTCGCGATGACCGTCGTGTCAAACAACGTGAGGGTGTTGGTCTTGAGCTCCGATTCGACCGGCTTTCCGTGAACGATTGGCTCCGCTAGGGTCGCCATGTCTTCCTCCTCACCGTGTCCTCCTGACTCGAGCCTGGACCGTCAGGCTTCGTTGTTGCTCATCACGTGCTTGATGCGCGTGTAGTCCTCGAACCCGTACATCGAAAGATCCTTGCCGTACCCGGAATGCTTGAAGCCGCCGTGTGGCATCTCCGAGACGAGCGGGATGTGCGTATTGATCCAGACACAACCGAAGTCCAGTGCCCGAGCCATGCGCATCGCACGTCCATGGTCATGGGTCCAGACGCTCGCGGACAGACCATATTCGACACCGTTCGCCCACTCGAGGGCTGTCTCCTCGTCGTTGAAGCGCTGCACGGTGATCACCGGCCCGAAGATCTCGCGCTGGATGAGGTCGTCATCCTGGCGGAGTCCGGCGATGACCGTCGCCTCGTGGAAGTAGCCGCGGTCACCGACGCGATGTCCTCCGGCAACCACGTCGGCATGCGGCGGCGCGCCTCCGACCAGATCGCGAACCCGGTCGAGTTGCCTTGCATTGTTGAGGGGTCCAAACGCCACCTCGTCGTCGTCGGGGGCGCCCGTCTTGTTCACCGCGGCCTGCTCGGCAAGCGCGCCGATCAGCTCGTCGTGAATCGACGATGCCGCCAGCACTCGGGTTGCGGCGGTGCAGTCCTGCCCGGCGTTGAAGTACCCCGCCATGGCCACCATCTCGGCGGTGGAGGCGATATCCGCATCCTCGAAGACGATTACCGGAGCCTTGCCACCGAGCTCCAGGTGAACCCGCTTGAGGTCGCCGGCAGCAGCGCGAGCGACCTCCATGCCGGCGCGCACGCTGCCCGTGATCGACGCCATGGCGGGAATTCGATGCGTGACAAGGGCCGCTCCCGTGGTGGGATCACCACAGATGACGTTGAAGACACCCGGAGGCAGAAACTCGGCCATGATCTCTGCCATCAACAACGTGGTGACCGGCGTCGTATCCGACGGCTTGAGCACCACGGTGTTGCCCGCCGCGATCGCCGGCGCCCACTTCCACACCGCCATGAGCATCGGGTAGTTCCAGGGCGTGACCTGCGCGCAGACGCCAAGCGGTTCGCGGCGGATCATCGATGTGTGCCCCGCCATGTACTCGCCGGCGCTCTTTCCCTCGAGCATCCTCGCGCAACCCGCAAAGAACCGCACCGGGTCGATCAGCTGAGGGATCTCCTCGCTCCTGGTCATGGAGATCGGCTTCCCGGTGTTCTCGCTTTCGAGCGCGACGAATTCCTCCGCCCGCCTCTCGAATGCATCGGCAATCTTGAGGAGCGCAAGGCTGCGGTCCTTGGGCGTGGTGTCGCGCCAGCCGCGAAAGGCGCCCTGCGCAGCCTGAAGGGCGGCGTCGACGTCCGCAGGGCTCGACACCGGCGCGCGGGCAAATTCCTCACCGGTCGCCGGGTTGATCAGCGGCGTCGATACGTCGGAGCTCGCCTCGCGATAATCGCCGTTGACGAAGTTGCGAAGAACGCGGACGGCGACCGTGCTCATGCCGTGAGATCCCGCGCCAGCTCGCGGAAGTTGGCGACGTATCGCTTGACGTCGTCGGTCGAGTGTTGCACCGACAAGGTCCAGTTCTCCTCGGCGCCAGGCGCCATCAGCACACCACGATTGGTCTGGTAGAGCCAGGACACATACGCGAGCGACTTGTCCATGGCAGCGTAGTCACGGTAATTGCGCACCTGCTTCTCGCGGTAGGTCACGCACCCGCGTGCCCCCATCGAAACGACGTGAAAGGGCAGCTTGTACTCCGACATGACGTCGCGCAGGCCGCCACTCAGCTCCTCGGTGAGCGCATCGAGGTGCGAGTAGGCCTGACCGGTGAGGATTTCGAGCAGCGTTGCCCGAGAGGCCGCGGTCGTCAGCGGGTTCCCGTTGAAGGTGCCGAGCTGTGCGACCTTCCCGTCGGTGATCGTCGCCATGATGTCGGCGCGTCCGCCCACCGCACCGCACGGCAGACCGCCGCCGATCGCCTTGGCGAGGCAGACGATGTCGGGGACGACCCCGAAGCGCTCGGTCGCACCTCCTGGTGCGATGGTCACCCCGGTCTTGACCTCATCGAAGATGGCCACGGCACCGTGCCGGTGCGCGATCTCGACCATGCCGGCGAGATACCCGTCATCCGGGAGCACGAAGCCGATGTTCATCATCGCCGGCTCGACGATCACGGCCGCCACCTCCCCGGGGTGCGCCGCGAAAGCGCGCTCCAGTGACGCAAGGTCGTTGAACCCCACCACGGTCGTGAGCTCGACGGTGGATCTCGGAATCCCGCCGGTCATCGGCACGGAATTCGGGAAGTCGGAGTCACCCATCGCGTCCACGGGTGGTTCGACCGACACGAGCAGCGCATCGTGATGGCCGTGGTACGACGCCTCGATCTTGATGATCCGCTCGCGATCGGTGAATCCGCGCGCGAGACGGATTGCGTCGAGGGTCGACTCGGTGCCGCTGTTGGTGAACCGCCATTGGGGCTGATGGAAGCGGCGCGCGAGCTCGCGCGCGACCACGATGTTCTCCGCAACCGGCTGTGCGAAATGCGTGCCGCGATGCAGCTGCGATTCGACCGCGGCGACGATCGCCGGATGGGCATGCCCGACGACCATGACGCCGAAGCCGTTGTGGAAGTCGACGTACTCGTTGCCGTCCACGTCCCAGACGCGGCTTCCCTGCCCGTGATCGATGAAGACCGGTTGCGGCGGAGTGTCCTGGAACGAGCTGGGCACCCCGCGAGGGATGTACTCGGTCGCCTCCTTCCACAACTCGCGCGAGCGAGTCCGTCGAGCCCGGAAGTCGGCTTCCTCGCGAGTGGTCAGCGCTGCGACCCGTTCCGAATCGACGTGACCCACGGAAATCCCCATCGACCAGGTCCTCCAGCAGCCGTGCGGACTCAAGAATTCTACTGAACGCCTGTAGAATCAGGCAACGTTAGACGCAAAGCCTGGGGACCGTCAAGCGAACGTCAGCGCCACTCCAGATGGGTGACCTGACCGTCCAGGATCTCGACGCTGCGGGTGGTGCACGGTCCCGATCCCCATAGGGTCCAGGTGCCGGCATCGAGCGATGGAAAGAGCGCGATCGGGACCTGTTCGCCGGACAGCGGGCGCTCGTGCACGCCCGTATGGGTTCGGGCTTCGGGGTGCCGGTCGGGGCTGACCTCGATCTCGGTGTGGAGGAGCGCCGCCGGCACGATCACCAGCAGCGCTCCTGTCCCCGCACCGATGTCGAGGACCGCCGGCCCGCTCGGCGCGGGACCGGCGGACTCGATCTCGGTCAACTCGGCGTGTCGAAACCGTTGAGCGGCGTGCCGAGGTACGGGAAGTGGTCGATGTACCGGCCGTTGCCGGGCACCGCACCGCCGCTGAACTGCGCGGCGGAGAAGTCGCTGACGAGGCCGGCGGCTCCGTCCAGCGTGTAGCTGTGGTCGACCAGTGGAATGGTCACCCCGGCGACGGCGCGGATCTCGATGGTCGCCACGTCATCGAACACACGGCGGCCGTTCGGGAACCCGGCAAGGTCACCGCCCAGGATGCCGTTGATGTTCGGAGACTTCGCCGGCGGAATCGCCATGTTGAGGCGGAGCAGGTCGGCCGGGGTCGCCCCGGTCGAGTTCTGGAAGCCGGTCACGATCCCCGACGGGATGCCGGTGAGCAGAATCGCCTCGAGGTCGACACGCGCCGCGGTATATGCGGCGAGATGCGGGAAAACGCCCGGGTAGAGCACGGGCAGCAGACCGGCGAGCTCGGGGTGGGCGTAGTTGGCGACGAACTGCGCGTCGTTGCTCGGCTTGGTCGAGTTCCAGAAATCCTTCTTCCCGATCGGGATGATCACCTCGTTGACCAGAGGCATGCCCAGTCGCGAGACCTGAACCCACGGTCCTACGTCGGTGGCGCCCCCATTGTCGAGCACCGTCGACTTGCGCCGGCTGGCAGTGGTGTACACGCCGATCACCGAATCAGCGCTGGCCGGGTCGGTCGGCATCTCGCCGTTCCTGGTCAGACTGGTCTTCGGGATCTGGATGGCAATCGTGTGCACATTGAGGTGCTTGGTCGAATCGATACCGCCGACTGCGGGCAGCGGGATGAGATGCAGCTCCTGGAACGGACGTAGCGCGCCGAGGTCGAAGATCGACCCCAGGTCGACATAGAAGCCCTCGCGCCGCTGTCCGGCGAACACCCATCCACCGTCGAGAGGATGGACGGCGGCGCGAGCGAGTGCCCCGTAATTCGGGGTGGAGCGGATGCCCACGTTCACCGGCGGGCATGTGAGCTTGCTGGCGAGCACTTCCGCGCGGCCTTGCTTGATCCGGGTGACCGAGTAGAACTGGCGCACGTTCCAGCTCGCGCTGGTCAGGCTGGTGATCGGCCCCGTGTTGTAGAGAAAGGTATTCGGGTCCGCGTACTCGGTGGTGAACTTGAACTGGTAGGTGATCGCGTCGGCGACGCTGCCACCGTTGGTGACCGTGATCTCGTAGAGAACGTCATCACCGAAGTTGTAGAAGTTCGGGCCGCCGTCCGGTCCCTCGAGCGGGATGTAGTTGGCGATCAGCGTCACCGTGTCCGGGAGATCCGGGCTGGTGAACGCGTAAAGGTCAGTGCTGTCCGCAACCGGGTCCTTCGAGATTCCCGGCGCTTCACGATGCGAAGACATGTGTACCCCTCGTGAGGCTGTGAATGCTGTTGTTGTCGGTGCGTCAGCGCGCTGCGCGCTGCAGACGCCGGATGAGCTGCGGGTCCTTGGTCACCACCTCGCGATGGCCGACCATCACCGAGACCTCGCCTGTCGTCGCATCGCGGACATATGCGGTCATCGGCTCGCTGGACATCGGACCGTCACTCGCGTCCGCCGCGTTTTGCGCCGCCTCCACGAGGGTGCTCGGCCCGGCGATCAGCCCCATCGCCGCCACTCCGCCCGCTGCCCCCACCGTTGTGGACAGAAAGGTCCGCCGTGTCACCTTGGCCATGTGTACACCTCTTCGGGGGCGGTCGTTGGCGATCCGTTTGGCCGTCTTGTCACCGCCCAGTCACCGCTTGGTACGGAGTGCTCAGGACGCCGGATCACTGCCTCGACACACCGGCCGCGGTGCCCGTCGCGACGTGTGGGTCTCAGGTCCAGGCGGGGACCTGCACCTCGACGCTGCCCGCGCTGACACGCGTGTTGATCGCCGGAAGCGGGTTCAGCCGGTAGTCGCCCGGGTTCGCCGCACCGGTGAGGTTGAAGCTCATCGGGTGGCACGGGCATACGAGCTTGCTCTGCGCTGCCTCGGGCACCAGCGTGCATCCCTGGTGGGTGCAAACGGCGCTCAGCGCGCGGATCTCGCCGTTGAGCGTGAAGAGCACCCCCTGGAGGCCACCGGCGGAGAACTGCTTGATCTTTCCAGGAACCACGTCGTCGAGGGTTGCGACTGCCACCCACGTGCTGATGTAGGGCTCAATGGTTCCCGCACCGCTCGCCGGCTCGGTGAGCACCTCGGCAACGCGCTCGATACCGACACCGGCTGCCACCGATGCCGCCACGGTTGCGATGCCGCCGATGAGGAATCGGCGGCGGCGGATTCCGGCCTCGGTCCACCCGGGGTCGTGCTCCGCCACCTCGCGCAGCTGGCGGGCGAGGGTGTCCACGAACGCCGGGGACGGCGTCGAGCCGCCCGGATGCGCGGCGCGAAGCCGGGTGGCGACCTGCATCGCCGCAGAGTCATCGCCCGCGGGGGACCGAGGTGGCCGCCGGTTGGCGATGAGCGCCTTGACGAAGCGCTGCAGACGGCGATCAGCTCTCGACATCACGAGCTCCGGTGGTCGCGGCGCGACGGAGCGCCCGCAGCTGCAGCACCTTGGCGTTGGCGACGCTCACACCCATGGCGGCCGCGGTCTCCCGAATCGAGTAGCCGCGGAGAAACCTGAACTCCAGCACGGTTCTGTAGTTGGCCGGCAGCCGCTCGAGGATCGGGCTGACGTCCACGTCGTGCTCCTGCTCGGTGGCCTGAGCGGCATCACGTTGATCATCGAACTCCATGAGGACCGTACCGTGCCGTTGCCGCCAGACATCCGCGAGCACAGTCCGGGCGGTGGCCCGGAGGTACGCGCGGATCTCCGCCGCCGAGACATCGGCGCGGAGTCGGGGGAGCGCTCGGAGGAAGGTGGTCGAGGTGACGTCCTCGGCATCCGCGGTATTGCCCGTCCGCGAATAGACGAAGCGATAGAGGGGAGCGACTTGCTCCTGGTAGACGCGCTCCCAGTCGTGCTGATGATCTGGGGCGCCCACCACGCGAAGCGGGGGCGGCGATTCGGGCACGGCCACGTTCGATGATGTTCTACGCGGAGGGGTTACGCAATCGTCTCTTCGGGGCATGATTGTCGTTGAGGGTATGGACATGAGTTCCGAGACTTCGCACGACCGCATCATCGGGACCGTTTCGTTGATCCTGGATCGGATGGTGCACGTCCGCCTGACGGCGGTCGGACTGAGCCGCCCCCAGGTGATCGATCGCTCCCCGGCGGATCCCGTCGAGTTCTGGGAACAGAGCCGCGTTCACGATCCACGCCCCATCCGGGTCAACCGCGAGTGGGAATCGCTCGGCGGCGCGAGATGGCGCGAGCTGGAGCTCGAGGGCGACACAGCGGGCCCCGGCGCCCACTGGGGCAGCCGCCGCCTCGTCGCAACGGCCCATGTGCGGCGTGCGCCCGGACCCGCGCCCTTCGTGCTGCTGCTGCACGGATATGCGGTGCCGCAGACCTCGTATGACCGGTGGCTCGCCAAGCAGATGCGCTTGCGTGGAGCGCACACGGCACGCCTCGACCTGCCCTTACACCTGCGCCGAACCCTGCCGGGGCAGCGGAGTGGCGACGGGTACTTCAGCCTTGACCCGGCGCACATCCGGGCGGTGGTGCGTCAGTCGGTGGAGGATGCAGCGGCGGTGATCGCCTGGGCTCGTGCCGAGGTTAGTCCGCAGGTGAGCGTGGTCGGTGTCAGCCTCGGCGGGTTGATCGCCACGCTGCTGGCAGCGCAGCTCGAACTCGACCGGGTCATCGCTGTGGCCCCCTTCTGCGACCCTGCGACGACGCTCGCGCAACGGCCGCCGACACCGTCGCTCCGCCACCTCGGCATGATCGGTGAGTACAGCGGCTCCTGGGGTCCGGACCGTGCGAGCGCGGGCCGGTTTCTCCAGTCGACCCTCGCGCCGCTTGTCGCCCGCAACCAGACGCCGCGGACGCCCGGCAACCGGATCACCCTGGTCCGGGCGATGCAGGACCTGGTGGTCGGTCCCGACCCGGTTACCGAGCTCGCCACGGCGTGGGGGACGGACCTCTGGACCTACCCGCACGGCCACATGACCGTGATGAGCGCGAGCGGAATCGCGCGCCGTATCGCCGACCGCGCCACCACGCTGCACGACGAGCCAGGTCTTTCCGTCGCGGTATGACGACGATCCGGCCGGTGCTTCGGCGCGAGGGGGTCACTGCGAGCGGGCACCCGTACGTGATCCGGCCTTCGCACGACGACGACGCGCCGGGGCTCGCCGCCCTCATCGACGCCGTGGCGGCGGAGGGTGAGTTCATTGCGGCGGTGCCCGGCGAACCTGACACCATCGAGCAGAGCTCCCGTCTTGTCTCCGTCGTGCACGAGGGCGGCCTCACCCTGACCCTCGAGGTCGACGGCGTCCCCGCAGGCCACGTGCTCGTCAATCGGCGCGCAGGGCGTCATTACGCACACGTCGGTGAAATAGCCATCCTTGTCAGCAACGCGCAGCGTGGCGCAGGGCACGGACGATCGCTCATGGAGATGGCGATTGCCTGGGGACGTGCCGTCGGTCTCGCCAAGCTCAGTCTTCGCGTGTTTCCCGATAACCAGCGCGCCATTGCCCTCTACCGGTCACTCGGGTTTCAGGACGAGGGCCTGGTCAAGGGCGAGGTGCGCATGCCGAGCGGCGACCGGGACATGCTGCTGATGGGGCTTGCCCTGACCCCGGCTGGCCTGGCAGGCACCCCTGCTATCCTGCGGAACGAATGAGCGATTCGCGCCCGATCGGCGTGTTCGACTCCGGTGTCGGCGGCCTGACCGTGCTCCGCGAGATTCGTGTTCAGATGCCGGCGGAAGGGCTCATCTACGTCGCGGACCTCGAGCATTTCCCCTATGGTCCGCGTTCGCAGGAACAGGTCCGCGGCCTCGCCCTGGACATCATCGCCATGCTGGTCGGGATGGACGTGAAGCTCGTCGTGATCGCCTGCAACACCGCCACGGCCGCGGCGCTCCACGTTGCACGAGAGCGCTTCGACATCCCGGTGGTCGGCGTGATCGCCCCTGGAGCGCAGGCGGCCGCAGCGGCGGCACGCGGCGGCCGGGTCGCGGTTCTCAGCACGGAGGGAACGAGGGCCAGTGGGGAGTACGTCCACGCCATCAAGGAGGCCAATCCGGGGATCCTCGTGTACAGCGCGGTCGCCCCAGCGCTCGTGGAGATCGTCGAGGACGGTGATGCCGACACGCCCAGAGCAGACGCTGCGCTCCAGCCTGTGCTCGAGCGCATCTTCGAATGGCGGGCCGATACGCTCGTCCTCGGCTGCACCCACTACCCATTGCTGCGCCCTGCGCTCCGACGCCTGATCGGATCGCGCCGCCTGCACGTGGTGGACAGCGCGGGCACCACCGCGGAGCGAGTGAGCCGGATCGTGGCGGTCAACAGGCTCGGTGCTGCCGGCACCGCGGCCACACCGGCCGCGCGCACGGAGTTGCTCGTCACCGCTGCCCCGGCCCGGTTCCGATCGAGTGCCGCACGCCTTTTCGATGAGCCACTTCCGGAGCCCCGCCTGGTCCGACCGGTGCCCCAGGTGATCCGGGTGGCGACAGGGTCATGAGCATCGTCGCCGAGGAGCTCCTGGAGCCGATCTCCGCAGAGTTGACCGAGTTCGAGCGGCGCCTCGACGCGGAGATCGCGTCCGATCTCGGGCCGATGGCGACCGCGATGTCGCACATCGTCAAGGCCGGCGGGAAGCGCCTCCGGCCCGCGCTCGTCATCCTGGCGGCGCGTCTCGGCGATGCCGACTCCAACGATGTCTTCAACCTCGCCATGGGCATCGAGTTCATCCACACGGCGACGCTCGTCCACGACGACCTCATCGACAAGGCGCCCACCCGGCGCGGGATCACGACGATCCACGAGGCGCTCGGCCCTGACCCGGCGGTGATCATCGGCGACTACTACTTCGCCAAGGGCGCGTACCTCCTCGCGGAGATCGGCATGCCCGCAATCGACTCGGCGATCAGCCATGCCGTCATGACCATATGCATGGGCGAGCTGCTGCAGATGACCAGCCGCAACGAGTACGACCAGTCCCTCGCCGATTACCACCGCAAGATCGGGCGGAAAACGGCAACGCTGGTGAGCACCAGCTGCTCGGGGGGAGGCCTGATCGCGGGACTCGACACGGAATCGGTGGAGCGGCTCCGCCGATACGGTCACAGCCTCGGGATGGCATTTCAGATCGCCGACGACGTCCTCGACTACGTCGCGACCAGCGCTGAGGTGGGCAAGCCCGTGGGCGCCGACCTGCGCCAGGGAACCGTCACCCTCCCGCTCATGCTGGCGCTCAGCGATCGCGAGGTCGGCACACGCCTGCGCCGAATTCTTGGCAAGAGCGACCTCAACGAAGACGACTTCGACACCGTGGTGAGCCTCGTGCGCGGCTCGGACGCGATCGCGAAGGCCGAGCGCAGCGCGCAGGAGTTTGCGCAGGAGGCCGCCGCGGAGTTGAAGGGTTTTCCCGAGTCGACTGCACGCGACACCCTCGAGCGTGTCTGCGATTACGTCGTCGAGCGCAGGATCTGAACTCCGCCTCCGCGGTCACCCGGTTCGGCGAATCACAGCGCGCCGAGCCGCCGCAGCTCGGTACCGAAGGCACCTGCCCACAGGGCGAGGATCAGCGCCGCCGCGACGTAGCCGAGCGCCTCGACAACCGTCGCCGGCATGGCCGCCGAGATCTGCCGGTCACCTGCCTGCGCGGCGATGAGGCTCGCCACCGTCCGCGAGACATCGACCGCGCCGAGCAGGCACACGATGACCAGCGCAATGCGCACGATTCGATATTCGCGGCGCAGACCGGCGCGGAGCTGGCTGAGCGTCTGCTGTTCGACGGCCGTCCGACCCGCTGCCGGCTCGGTGGCGCCGCGGCGCAGGCGTATCAGCGCGGCGGCGAAGCACGCCGCGGCAACCCAGCCGGGCCAGACGGTGCGTACGCTTGACCCGGTCGCGATGAGCGTCTGCAACGGGTTGAGCGCCAGGTGCGCCGCGAGCCGCCCCGCCAGCGACTGGTGCAGGCGCACGAGCAGCGTTCCGGCGACGCCGCACGCGGCCGCCGTGACCGCCACCGCGACACAGCGCAGCGCGAGCGGACCGCGGTCGAGAAAGATGAGCTCGGTGAGATGTGCGTCGCGCTCTGGCTGCACCGTGGCATTGTAAGTTCGGTCGATGTCGCGCACCAGAAAAACCACACGACGTAGGATTCGCGTGGCCACCTACAACATCCTGCTCGGTGGCGAGAGTCGCCGTGATCTGGTGCGACACGTGCTCCGCCGCCTTGACGCCGACGTCGTCGCGCTCCAGGAAGTTCGTGAGGTCGACCGCATCCGCGAGCTCGCTCATGACCTGAACATGGAGATGCTCGTCGGGGCGCCGAGTGATCCCGACTCGCCGATGCACACGGCAATCCTCTCGCGTCTGCCGGTACGCTCATGGCGTAACCGCCGCCATCACGGCCGGATGCTTCGTTCTCATCTGCATTGCGACATCGAGACCGGAGGCGCCGAGCTTCCCTTGGTCGGCATTCACTGCCTCCACCTGGCGGCACGTTTTGGTGATCGCAACAAGGGGGAGGCGCGGCGCATCAAGGAGATCAACGCCGTGCTCACGGACATCGCCGATGAGCCGCGCCTCCCACACATGCTCATCGGCGATTTCAACGCGCTATCACCCGGCGACGACATCCTCGCGACCTCATTCTTCCGGCGGATGAACGATCTGCGTCGAGCCGGCTTGCTCGTGTCCGGATCCAACGGCATCCTCACCCCGCTGGCTCCTCGCCATGGCAAGGACGACGGCCTCGCCGACCGGTGGCGTCGCGCCGGCGTCGATCCGCGATTGCTCGGTGGGATCCCGACGCTTCCCCGCGTCGTGTCGCCGCTCACCGTTGGCCTTCCAGTGTCACGAGCGATGGATCGCTTTCTCGGGCGCTTCATCGAGCGGTGGACGGTGGAGCGTCTGATCGCTGAGGAATACGTCGACTGTTACCGCCGCATCCATCCGCGCGCCCGTGGGCTCACGTGCGCAACCTGGCAGCTAGCAGCACGCGTTGACTACGTCTTTGCGACCCGCGACCTTGCCGCACACGTCGTCGGCGCCGACGTTGTCGGGGGCCGGACCTGGCCGGACGTTGACGCCGCTGTGGCGTCGGATCACTACCCGTTGGTGGCTGACTTCAGCGTCTGACGGTGGCTGTCACGCGGTCGTGGCATTGATGGTCGTAACCAGCGCGTAAATCAACAGCAGGACGATGGCCGCGATCGCGAAACCCGCGATGCCGCACACCAGTCCGATGGTCGCCATCGCCTTGCCCGCGCCCGGGTCCGCGTTAGCGCGTCGAATTCCGAGAATCCCGAACGCGATCGCTAGCGTCCCGAGTACGAGACTCGTGTAGTCCACGAAAGGGATCCACGAGAGCGCCAGCGCCACCACCCCGCAGAGCGCCGCTGCAACGCCGGCGCTGTTGCGCCTGCGCAGATACAGCGCTTCCTGCTCCTCGGGTTGCGGGGGCGTCGCGACGTCCGAATACCCGCCGAACGGTTCGGGCGGCACGGCACCTTGATCGCCGGGAGGGTGCGCGGGGGAAGGGCTCGGGTTCCCGCTATCCGCCACGTCGAACCCTTCGCCCACTCCCGAATCAGGTGCTGTGACGCCCTCGAGAAATATCAGCCGGGGGGAGGCGGCGGCGGCGGGCTGCCATAGCCACCCGGAGGATTGCCGTACCCACCTGTCGGTCCAGTGGCCACCAGCGGTGCCTCGCCAGGGAAGCGGCTGATGATCACGATGTACCAGACGATCGCGTAAATGATCACATCGATGATCAGACCAACGATGGCTCCGCCGTATCCGACACCGAGGACCGCGTATCCGGCGTAGAAGATGATCGTCCCGATGGCGCTCACGATCCCGCCGATGAATCCGAGTGCGAGACCGTAGATGACCAGCCGCTTCCCATCGCGATTGAGCTGATACATCTGGTATGCGCCATAGGTGCCAACGCACACACCGATCAGTCCGATGATCGCTCCCAGGAGCCACAGGATTGGGAACCCGCAGCCCCCGAGCGTGCACGCGCCGAAGGTGGCGGTGAGGCCGAGGATGCCGAAGATGATGCCGATAGCGCCCAGGATCAGCAGAACCAATCCCAGCGTCTTGGCGGGGATATTCAGCTTGATCGGTGGATCTGCCGCGAAAGGCGGGTCGGTCAGGATGTTGGCCATTGCTTCGGGTGGTTCCTCCCAGGGTGAATGAGCAGCTGTGGGCGCGACGTGGACCGGAGGTGCCACGTCCCCCCGGCGCGGATCGGGTGGATTATGGGGTAATCAGACCCTCATGGGATAGGTCTTTGCGAACGATTCGGCGACGATCCGGGTGCAGCCGTCTGAATACCGCCGCGGTGCAAAGCCCCGCCGCCGCAATCAGCGCCAGAAAGAGCCCGATGCCGAGGGAGCGATCTGTGGCTCTGGCGAGGATCATTTGAACGAGGACGCTCCCCATTGCCACTGCCGCCGCGGTGGCATACGCCGCGGTCTCGGGAATGTATGGCGTGACGACGTCATCCACGAATCCGCGTCCGATCAGGAGCAGCAGAAGGGACACCGCGATAGCGACGAAAAACAAGTCTCCGAGCAATGACGCGCGAAACGCATTAACGGTCACGTGCGATGTGCCGGCCGTGTACCCGTACCAGGGGAGGAACGCTACAAGAGCGCCGACAACAGCGGAGACGGCACCGACGGCCTCGGCCCTGTCGATATGGCTGGGCATCGAAGTGTCCTCGAGATGAACCAGGATGAAGTTCCGGGACGCCACTGCGCGAGCCGGGATGAGTGTGGTTGGTTCGAGTGGATGGTATGCAGCGCTGGGCGTGCTGTCAACGCCGCCGGCGCGTTCGGGGTGTCGAAACAGCGCCCTTTGCCTGCACCCCGGGCGGCGCAACGCTGGCGTCCGCAGCGAATGCGGGCGGTTTCCCGGCCACGAGAAGATCACCCAGGGTGCGCCAGCTGAATCGTTCGCTACCGCGCCGGACCAGTTCCACGAAACAGGCGGCGGTCGCCTCCGCATCGGCAAGTGCGTGGTGGGGCCTGCGATGGACGACCCCGAGCTCGCGGCAGAGCCGCTCGAGTCCAATGGTGTCCTTCAGATCGAAGAGCTTGGCCGCAAGCCTCGTGGTGTCGACGTTGTCGGCATCAAGGCTCGAGCCGATGGCGCGACCGATCAGCCGTGTGTCGAACGCGTCGGCACTGTGCTCCACGAGCACCGCGCCTTTCGCGAAGCGCTGAAACCGTTCGACCACGAGCGACACGGGTGGCGCGCCGTTGAGGGTGGCGGCATCGATGCCGTGGATACGGCGAGCGTAAGGGTTGATCCGATCGTTGCTGTGCACGAGCGTCTCGAAGCTCATGAGGTGATCGCGCATCGTGAACGCGACGGCGCCAAGCTCGACCAGGTGATGCGGCGATTGCCCTGTCGTTTCGCAGTCCAGGGCGACGAAATGGAGCGCCTCGATCGGCGTGTCCGGAGCCGGTCGTTCCGCGGTCCAGGAATCGGCCACATCGTCAAGCGTGGCAAACGGCTCGGCTCCCGCCGGGCCGAGTCGCGGGAGAAATTTGTCGCCCGTGGGGACCCTTCCTCGGCGGCGACCGTATCGCCGGCGAGCATCCATACACCCCCATCGTAGAACTTCCGGTACAGGGGAACCGGTGGCGGTGCACCTCCAACCTATACTCGCTCGTGATGCGACTGGTAGCCGCCGGGCTGAGCTTTCGCACCGCTCCACTGGCTGTACGGGAGGCTGCGGCCATCCCAGCGGCGCGTGCTGCAACAACCCTGCGATACCTGGTGGGGCACGCTGGACTGCACGGCGCCGCCGTGCTGTCCACCTGCAATCGCACCGATTTCTACGTGGTGTGCCCCGACAATCTCAGCGGCGAGGTGGCTCCGCGGCTCGCTCGATACCTCGACCCTGGCGGCACTCGCGAGGTCGAGCGCCACATGGTCACGCTCGAGGACCGCGAGGCGGCCTTACACATGTTCCGGGTTGCAAGCGGCCTGGAGAGCATGGTGATCGGCGAGGCGCAGGTGCTCGGGCAGTTCAAGGCCGCGCATCGTGTCGCGGCCGATGCCGGAACGGTCGATGCTCGACTCGACTACGTCATGCGGCGCGCCATCTCGACCGCCAAACGAGTGCGCACCGACACGGCCCTCGGCAGGGGCGCCGCGAGTCTGAGCGAGGTGGCGGTGGAGTGTGCCCGGGCGTCGTGCGGCGAGCTCGACGGCAAGGGAGTGCTCCTGGTCGGCGCTGGAAAGATGAGCCGGCTGGCCGCCACCCGGCTGCACGATCAGGGCGCGCGGATCATGACGACATCGCGCGGTGAATCGAGCAGGCGCCTGGCGAGGGCGGTTGGCGCGGAACCCGTCGCCCTTGCGGGTCTCGAGGACGTCGCCGGCGACGTTGACGTGATCATCGCCTCGACCGACAGCCCGACGACGGTCCTCGACGCGGCTGACATCGAGGTGCTGCAACGCCGTCGGGCGCATCGGCCGTTGTGCATCGTCGACATGGCGGTCCCTCGCGACATCGCCGCTGCCGCTGCCCGCGTGCCCGGCGTGACCCTCATCGACATCGACGAGCTCGGACGGCGGGCGGGAGCGAGGCTCGACCAGCGTCGCGAGACCATTCCCGCCGCCGAGGAGATCATCGACGCCGAGCTCGACAAGACCGTCACGGTGATCGGGCAGCGGGATACCGCAGGTCCGACCATCGCGGCGCTCGTGGAATGGGCCGAGACGCTGCGCGCTCGTGAAGTAAATCGAAGTTTCGGCGCCGGGAGCGAGATCGATGAGGAAACGCGGGAGCGCGTCGAGAAGCTGACCAGAAGCATGGTTCGCAAACTCCTGCACGGCCCGGTGACCCGACTCCGTGAGGCGGGGGATCCGGCAACCGCGCTGGCGATCCGCGAGGCGTTCCGGCTCGATCGTTGATGCCGGCCGCCGACACGTCCACCCTGCGGCTGGCGACGCGAGGGAGCGCACTGGCACTCCGTCAGACGGCGCTGGCGGCCGGCGCCCTCATTTCCGCGGGCCACGGTGACGTCGAGACGCTGGTCATCCGGACCGAGGGGGATCGCCGGGTCAATGCCCCGATCGAGCAGCTCGAGGGTCAGGGATGGTTCACTGCCGATCTCGAACGGAGCCTGCTCGACGGTCGCGCCGAGGTCGCAGTGCACAGCGCGAAGGACCTCCCCTCAGCGCTCGCGCCCGGACTCCGCATCGCCGCCTATCTCGCCCGGGCGGATGTGCGCGACGGCGTCGTGTCGGCCGGCGGCCGATCGCTGGCTGAACTGCCGGCCGGGTCAACGATCGGAACCAGCAGCGCCAGGCGAGCGGGCCTGCTCGCCGCGCTGTATCCAGGCCTGCAGGCAGTCCCGATCCGCGGCAACGTCGACACCCGGCTGCGGAAGCTCGACGCAGGCGAGTTCGACGCGCTGATCCTCGCGTGTGCCGGCCTCGACCGCCTGTCGCTCGGCGATCGCTTCACTGAGCGCCTCGACGCGACCGAATTCACTCCGTCACCCGCGCAGGGCGCCATCGCGCTCGAGACGGTTACCGATTCGGTGGCGGCGCGTGTCTGCGCTCGCGCGAATGACCCGGCAACCAGGATCGCCGTGACCGCCGAGCGGGCCGTGCTCCTCGGCCTTGGCGGGGGGTGCCTGCTGCCGCTCGGGGCGTGGGCTCGGATCGACGATGGCCGTTTGGTGCTGTCCGCGGCACTCGTGACCGGCGGCGCCATCCGGCGCGCCGAGATGACCGGCACGGTCGACGAACCGGAAGCACTCGGTGAGAGAGTGGCCGCGCGCCTGCGATGACGGACCTTCCAGGGCCGTTGGCGGGACGACGGGTGCTCGTAACCCGGACCCGTGAGCAGGCCGAGGGCCTGGTCGACCGGCTTCATGGTGCGGGCGCGTCGGCGGTCGTGGTCCCGCTGATCACGACTGTTCCGATCGCCGATCCCGAGGCCATCGCCCGAGCTGCCGCCGAGGTCCGAACGGCCGCACCGCCGCGGTGGGTTGCGTTCACGAGCTCGACCACGGTCCGGCTCGTCCTCGGCGCGTCAGGGTCAGGTGCCCTTTCCGGGATCCGCGTCGCGGCCGTGGGGCCGGCGACTGCCGCATCGCTTCAGGAGCACGGTGTGGCGCCGGACCTCGTTGCGAGCGAACACGACGCCTCGGGTCTGGCGGCGGCGATGCTGCGACACGGGGTGGCCGGAGGGACTGTGTGGTTCCCGGTCGCGGAGGGCGCGCGCCCCGGGTTCGCCGAGTCGCTCCGGGAAGGGGGAGCATCGGTGACCGTCCAGCACATCTATCGAAGCGTCATGCCCGCGTCCGCCCCGGAAGGCCTTCGCGCCGCCCTGGCTGGAGGCATCGACGCGATCACCCTGACCAGCGGCAGCACAGCGCGAAACCTGATTGCGGCGCTGGGGACGGCCGTCCTGCCGGCGGGCATCGTGATCATGTGCATCGGCGAGCAGACGGCGGCTGAGGCACGCACGGCCGGGCTCGCCGTCCACGCGGTCGCCGGCGAGGCGTCGGTCGAGGGGCTCGTCGGCGCGCTGACCGAGCGTCTGACCCCCCAGCCGTTACGCTGACGAGCCATGGGTTTCCCTCTCGAACGACCTCGCCGTTTGCGCCGCACCCCGGCACTCCGCCGGCTCGCGCGCGAGTCGCGTCTGAGCGCCGGGCAGCTGATCCACCCTGCGTTCATTCGAGAGGGCCTGCAGTCGCCCCAACCGATCGCGTCGATGCCAGGACAGAGTCACGAGAGCATCGACTCGCTCTGCGCCACCGTCGAGGAGACGGTCGGGCTCGGCCTCGGCGGCGTGCTCCTGTTCGGACTTCCCGCGGTCAAGGATGCGCAGGGATCGGGCGCCTTCGCGGAAGACGGGGTCGTCCAGCAGGCCATCCGCGCACTGCGCGAGCGCTTCGGCGACAGTTGCGTCGTCATCGCGGACTGCTGTCTCTGCGAGTACACCGACCACGGGCACTGCGGTTTCCTGCTCGAGAACGGTGACGTCGACAACGACGCAACGTTGGAGCTGTACGCACGTACCGCAGTCAGCCAGGCCGCCGCGGGCGCGGACATCATCGCGCCGAGCGGGATGATGGATGGGCAGGTCGCCGCGATCCGCGAGGCGCTCGACCTGTCGGGTTTCACCGACACCGCGATCCTCGCGTACAGCGCGAAATTCGCGACCGTGCTCTACGGGCCCTTCCGCGACGCGGCTGAATGCGCGCCACGTACGGGCGACCGGCGCTCATATCAGATGGATCCTGCGAATCAACGTGAGGCCGTGCGGGAAGCGATCCTCGATGTCGAGGAAGGTGCGGACATGGTCATGGTCAAGCCCGCGCTCACATATCTCGACGTCGTTGCGCGCCTGCGCGACGCGACCGATCTGCCCCTCGCCGCGTACTGCGTGAGCGGGGAATTTGCGATGCTGCATCACGCAGCAGCGGCCGGCGCGTTCGACGAGCGCGCCGCCGTCCTCGAAACACTCGGCGGCATACGCCGCGCGGGTGCCGACATGATCATCACGTACCACGCGCGTGCCGCAGCGAGCTGGCTCGCCGAAATCAAGGAGTGAATTGATGGGTGACTCGTCCAACGGCCGGCGCCGCCTTCCCTTGGTGCTCGGGTCGGGTGCCGTCGTGGTCGTGGCGATTGTGGCGATCGCCATCGGGGTCAATGGTGCGAGCTCGCCGTTGCCGCCGCTTCCGAGTCCGACGCCGACCGCCGCGGTGCCGACCCCGACCGCGACGCCCACCCCGGCGCCGACCGCCGCTCCGACCATCCCGTTCGCGGACTGCTCGAAGGCGACATTCGGTCCCGTGCTCGCGCCGATCAATCCGCCGACGAGCGTCCACGCCTACAGCGCGGCTCCCGCGATGACCATCAACACGGGCAAGCTCTACCAGGCCACGATCGCAACAGCGAAGGGCGACATCGTGCTCTGTCTGCAACCGGCGCTCGCCCCCAATACGGTCAACATGTTCGTGACGCTGGCGCGCAACCACTTCTACGACGGCATCCCCTTCCACCGCGTCGTGGCCTCGTTCGTGATCCAGGGTGGCGATCCCCAGTGCATCGGCAACGTCCCGGCAGCGCCGGCAACCCCATCGGCAACGTGCGGCGGAGGGGGTCCCGGGTTCCAGTTCAACGACGAGCCCGTGCACGAGCAATACGTGGCAGGTGCGCTGGCGATGGCCAACAGTGGCGCCAACACCAACGGTTCCCAGTTCTTCATCTGCATCGCCGACGACTCGACGCAGCTCACGCCGTCCTACAACCTTTTCGGCAAGGTGGAATCCGGGATGACCGTCGCGCTGGCGATCGCGCAGGGTGATGTCATGAAGTCGATCACCGTGCGAGAGCAGACCTAGCGCCATGCGGGACGCCAACGCCCGGTCGCTGCGCGAGAGGGCGGAGCGGGTGATTCCGGGCGGCGTCGACAGTCCGGTGCGCGCCTATCGCGCGGTTCCCGGGGTGCCGCCGCACATCGTCGCCGGCAACGGCGCGCACGTCGTCGACGCGGACGGCAACGAGTTCATCGACTACGTGCTCGCGTATGGGCCGCACATCCTGGGCCACCAGCCGCCGCAGGTCGTCGCGGCGGTCCGCGCCCAGCTCGAGCGAGGAATCGCCTACGGCCACACCGTTGCGCTCGAGGTGGAGCTCGCCGAGCGAATCGTCGACGCCGTGGACTCGGTCGAGATGGTGCGTTTCGTCACGTCAGGCACCGAGGCAGCCATGTCGGCCGTACGTCTCGCCCGCGCCGCAACGGGCCGGGATCGGATTGTCAAGTTCGCCGGTGGGTATCACGGCCACGCGGATGCGCTCCTCGCCGAGGCAGGCTCGGGGATCGCGACCCTTGGGATTCCCGGATCACCCGGGGTGCCTGCGGCGGCAGTCGCGACGACCACCGTCGTGCCGTACAACGATCTCGAGGCGGTCGCCGCCCTCTTCGAACGCGAGGGCGATCAGATTGCCGCAGTGATCGTGGAACCGGTCGCCGGGAACATGGGATGCGTGCCTCCAGAGCCGGGCTTTCTGGACGGACTTCGCCACATCACATCCAAATGGGGTGCTCTACTCGTATTCGATGAAGTGGTGACCGGATTTCGCGTGGCGTACGGCGGGGCTCAGAGCCTCTACCGGGTCCGTCCTGATCTCAGCCTCTTCGGCAAGGTGATCGGCGGCGGGCTTCCCGTCGGCGCATACGGCGGCCGGCGCGACCTCATGGAGCAGATCGCTCCGTCGGGTCCGGTCTACCAGGCAGGGACGCTCTCGGGCAGCCCGCCGGCGATGGCCGCGGGTCGCGCGGCGCTCGATGTGCTGCGCGAGAACCCGGGGCTCTACGAGCGCTTGGAGGGTCTCGGGCAGCGCCTCCAGTCCGGCTTCGAGGCGGCCGCCGGCGCGGTCGGCATGACGTGCACCGTCGGTCGAGTCGGGAGCATGGTGACGCCGTTCATCGGGATCGCCACCGCACGCACCTTCGATGAAGTGCAGCGATCCGACCGTGAGCGGTTCGGCCGCCTCCACGCGGACTGGCTCGACGCCGGCATCCTGTGGCCGCCGTCTCAATTCGAGACCGCATTTCTTTCGACAGCGCATACGGACGAGGACGTGGACAGGACGGTCGAGTCGTTCGCCGCCACCCTGTCGACGGTCTCAGTCTGATCTCAGGGGCGATAAAAAAATGGTGCTAGACTGGAGGCCGACATGTTGAGTGGACTGACCGGACATCTACCGGAAATCATCATCATCCTGGTGGTGATCCTGATCATCTGGGGGCCGGGCAAGCTGCCCGATGTCGGCGCTGCCATGGGCAAGGGAATTCGCGAGTTTCGGAAGGCTTCGTCTGAGACTCATGACGCCGTGATGGGCACGTCCACTGCGACACCGGCACCCGCGGCCCAGGTTGCCGCACCGCCGCCCACGCCCGTGCAGCCGGCTGAGCCCGTGGCCGTGCCGGCTGACGCGACGACACACCAGCCCTCAGTCTCCGGCTGACACGCCGCTCAGGCGCTCGCCGATCGGAGGCACGTAAGGTGCAGGGCGTGGCCGGCGACGACGAACGGCGGATGACGATCGTCCAGCATCTGGAAGAGTTACGACGCGTCCTCATCTGGGTGATGGGGGCGTGGGTCGTCGGGACGGTCGTTGCCTTCATTTTCAACGGATTCTTCATCGGCCTGCTGCTGCATCCGCTGCAGACGGTGCTGAAGAACTCGCACAGCATCCTGCCGAACGGCGAGGCGATCTTCACGAGCCCGACCGAGGGACTCACGGTTCCGCTCAAGGTCTCCGCGGTCGTTGGCCTCATCCTCGCGCTGCCGATCGTGCTGTGGCAGGTATGGAATTTCGTGTCGCCGGGATTGCGGCCCAAGGAGCGAAAATTCGTCGGGCCATTCATCGCAAGCGCTCTGCTGCTGTTTGCGGCCGGAGCCGCGTTCGCCTACTTCGTGATGCCGCTCGGGCTCAACTTCCTGACCAACTTCCTGAGCGGGCACGCCATCTACTTCCCTGATATCAACTCGTACATCGGGTTCTTCCTGATCGTCGTCTTCATCTTCGGGATCACCTTCGAGCTCCCTGTTGTCCTCGTGCTGCTCGGGTTGCTCGGTTTCGTCTCGTCGAAGAAGCTCAAGGGCTGGCGCAAGGTCGCCTACGTCAGCATCATTGCCGCTGCGCTGATCATCACGCCCGGTGCCGATCCGTTCACACCGACGGCGCTGGCGATCCCGCTCCTCCTGCTCTACGAAGTCTCGATCATCGTGCTCCAGCGGATCTTCCGGCGCTGACCTTCGGGCCGACCGATACACTCGGCCCAATGCGTCCAGATCAACGTGCCGCCGATGAGCTCCGACCGACCTCGATCGAATTGCACCCGCTCCCGTATGCGGAGGGCAGCGCGCTGATCACGATGGGGGACACTCGCGTCCTCTGTGCGGCAACGGTGGAGGAGCGAGTCCCGCCGTTTCGCAAAGGCAGCGGCCGCGGCTGGGTCACCGCCGAGTACGCGATGTTGCCGCGCAGCACGCAAACGCGCTCGGAGCGCGATGGCCGCAAGGGGCGAGTGGACGGTCGGGTGCAGGAGATCCAGCGCCTGATCGGCCGCAGCCTGCGGGCCGCTATCGACTTCGAGGCGCTCGGCGAGCGCAGCATCCTGATTGACTGCGATGTCATCGTCGCCGACGGCGGAACCCGGACCGCGTCGATCACCGGCGGCTACGTCGCGATGGCGCTCGCAATCGGCCGCCTGCGCGAGGCTCGGGCGATCCGCTCCGATCCGCTGCGCTGGCCCGTCGCGGCGGTGAGCGCGGGCATCGTGGCGGGGGAGGCGCGGCTGGACCTGTGCTACCTCGAGGACTCGGCGGCCGAGACCGACATGAACTGTGTCGGGTCGCGTGACGGCAGGTTCATCGAGCTGCAGGGGTCCGCTGAGCAGGAGCCATTCTCGCGTGACGAGCTGGATTCCCTGCTCGGTCTCGCCCGCGTCGGCCTGGAGCGTCTCTTCACGCTGCAGGCGGAGGTCCTGCGCGGGGCGAGATGATCGAAGCCCCGGTCCTCGTCCTGGCCACCCGCAACCCGGGGAAGATCCGCGAACTGCGCGCCCTCCTGACAGGCTGGCCGATGCGCCTCCAGACACTTGACGATGTGGGCTTCGACGGTGTGCTCGAGGAACCCGGTCCCGGATACACGGAATCCGCCCTCGCCAAAGCGGTCGCCGTGTGTACGGCCACCGGTCTCGCGGCGCTGGCGGATGACAGCGGGATCGAGGTGGATGCGTTGCGTGGCTGGCCGGGTCCGCTTTCCGCGCGCTGGATGGGCGAGAACGCAACCGATGAGGACCGGCTCCGCGGCCTGCTCGCCGAGGTCCAGCGCCGGTCGCCGCATGATCGGCGAGCCCGATACGTATGCGTCGCTGCTCTCGCCAGACCCGGCAGCGAGCCGGTCACCGCACACGGCGAGTGCCTCGGAACGCTCGTCGAGCCAACGGGGACCAATGGATTCGGGTACGACCCGGCCTTTCTCTCGGTGGACCTTGGCATCACCTTTGGTGCGGCGAGCGAGGAGGCCAAGGCGAAGGTCTCGCATCGCGGCCGAGCCATCGCCCGGCTCGAGGAATCCGCGGCGTTCGAGCCACTCCTGCTCGGCTGAGATCAGCCTGCGGGGATGGCCGCGCCTGTCACCACTCCGGCCGCGTCCGAGAGCAGCCATTCGATGATCGCGGCAACGGAATCCGTGCTCACCCAGGACGAGCGGTTCGCCTTCGGCATCGACTCGCGATTGGCCGGCGTGTCCAGGGTCCCGGGGAGAACCGCATTGACGCTGATCGCGTGGCCCTGCAGCTCCAGCGCCATCACCTGGGCGAGCCGGAGCACCGCCGCCTTGCTCACCTGGTAGGCGGCCTGGCTCCGCGCCACGTCGACCGCGGCGCGCGACGCGACGATGACGATCCGGCCGCCCGCACCGGCAGCGACCATGGACGCCGCTCCGGCGCGAACCAGCCGCCATGGACCGAGGAGATTGGCTGCGATCTGATCTTCGATGGTTGCGTCATCGACCTCGTGCGCCTTTCCGCCCGCGTAGCCGCCTGAAGCGCTCACGAGTCCGTCCCAGCGCCCCATCGCCTCGACGGCGGTGCACAGCCGGGTCACCGACTCCAGGTCGTCGAGATCGCACTCGATCGCCGTGACGCCGGGTACAGCGGGCGAGCGCCCCGGATGACGCGTGGGGACCACCACGCGGCGGCCTGACGCCGCGAGGCGGCTGACCACCGCAGAACCGAGCGCGCCGCCGCCACCACCGACCACGGTGATGCCCTGCTGCCGAACAACCACAATGTTTCCTCGTGGATCGAGGGACCGAGCCGACGTTCCGACCGCGCGCCGTGGCTCGCGCCCTGGCGGCCATCATCGCGCTCCTGGTCGCCGGCCTGGCGGGCTTCCTCGTCGCGAACGACGTCGCCCAGGTCAACCCGACGAGGGTCGCACCGGCCCGTCTTCCGCCGGCGTACGCGCCGACCCCGTCACCGGCGGTCCTCGCCGACCTCGGCCGCAACGATCTGGCGAGCGTGGTGACCGTCGAGGCCGAACTGGAAAACGGTGCCGAGGAGTCGCTCGGCACCGGCTGGATCTTCGACGACAAGGGCGATGTGGTCACCAACGCCCACGTCGTGCAAAGCGATGACACCCTCCGCGTCACCGATCGGGCTGATCACACGCTGGTTGCCCGGGTGGTGGAGAGCAGCGCGCCCATCGATATCGCCCTGCTCCGCGTGACAGGCACCCTGGCTGGAATACCGTTGCCCATCGATGCCACCGCCCTCACGACCGTGGGGGTTCAGGTCATGACGCTGGCGTCGAGCCGGGCCACGGGCCACGCGGACATGACCGTCGAGAGCCTGATCGGCCTCGACGCCGACGTCCCGCTCGCGGGCAGCGGCATCGACGCCGGTCAGTCCTCGCCGCAGGAGTACGACGACATGCTCCAGCTCGCGGGCAGGCAGATCTATGAGGGCAACAGTGGCGGACCGGTGCTCGACGCCCAGGGCCGGGTCATCGGGATCGTCACGCTGGCGAGCCCGAGCGCTCCCGAGGCATATGCGATCCCCATCAGCCGCGTTCTCGACGATCTACGACAGTGGAGCGGACTCGGATGATTCGGCTCCGCATTGGGTATCGTCATCACTGACGGGACGTACAGACGTACCCCGAGGAGTGCAACCACCGTGCCCACATACGACTTCGATATCGCGATCATCGGCGGCGGTCCCGCCGGCCTCACGGCTGCGCTCTACGCGGGCCGGAACCGCGAGCGTGCTGTCCTCCTCGAGGGCAAGGCTCCCGGTGGCCAGCTGCTCAATACCGAGCTTATCGAGGATTACCCGGGCTTTCTCTCCATCCTCGGTGGCGAGCTCGCCACCATCATGGAGCAGCAGGCGGCGCACTTCGGCACTCAGCTGGTTCGCACCGAGGTCAAGGCGATCAAGGTGCAGCAGGACGGCATGAAGCTCGTCGAGACCTACGACGGCGGCTTTCTCGCGCCGGCGGTGATCATCACGGCGGGTGGCAATCCGCGCAAGCTCAGCGTGCTGGGCGAGGAAGCCTTTGCGGGCCGCGGTGTGTCCTACTGCGCCGTCTGCGACGGCGCGTTCTTCAAGGACGTCCACCTCGCGGTGGCGGGCGGTGGTGACGCGGCAGTGGAGGAGGCGCTGTTCCTCACCCGTTACGCGAGCAAAGTCACGATCATCCACCGCCGTAAGGAGTTCCGCGCCCAGCCGATCCTGCTCGACGAGGCGCGCAAGCACCCCAAGATCGAGTTCCTGGTTGACACTATCATCGAGAGCATCGATGGAGACGACAAGGTCCGCAAGCTGTCGTTGCGCAACCTGGACACCGAGCGTCGCTCCGAGCTCGAGGTGGGAGGCATCTTCATCTTCATCGGCTTCATCCCCAACACCCAGCTGGTTGATGTCCATATCGATCATGACAAAGCTGGCTATTACGTCACCGACCCGATGACCATGATGACCAACATCCCCGGCGTCTTTGCGGCCGGAGACGTGCGCAGCCAGCTGACCCGCCAGATCACCACCGCGGTCGGCGACGCGACCACGGCCGCGATCGCAGCGAGCAAGTGGATCGAGGAGTGGCGGCGCGGCCGCGACGACACGCCTCCCGAGCTCGTCGAAGCAACCCTCCACGGCGCCATCTAGCCCCGCACCCGTGAGCATCACCACCGGTCACGGAGACGGGGGAGAGACGGGACTGCTCTACGGCGGGCGGGTCGCGAAGGACGACCTCCACACCGAGGCGTACGGATCGCTCGACGAGGCGATCTCGGCGCTCGGACTGGCGAGATCGCTCAGCGATTCCGCCGATCGCGCCGCGCGCATCCTCGAGCTTCAGCGCGAGCTGTTCGTGGTTGGTGCCGAGCTGGCGACAGGCCCCGGTCATCGCGCCGACCTCGAGCGCCACTTCAACGTCGTGACGCCGGCGATGTCCGACGCGCTGGAAGCGGAGATCCACGACCTGGAGGCACGGGTGCCACTGCCCGGCGGCTTTGTCATCCCCGGCGGCACGCCGGTGGGCGCGGCCATCGACCTTGCTCGGACCCTCGTGCGCCGGGCAGAGCGCCGCACTGTGTCACTGCAGCGCGAGGGCGGCGTCGAGAACCCTGAGGTCCTCCGCTATCTCAATCGCTGCTCCGACCTGCTGTTCATGCTCGCCCGCGAGGCGGAGCAGGGGGCCACCGTTGCCTCGGGCGGCCAGCGCCGCCGCGAGGCTGAACGGGAAGGCCACTAGGCAACGACGGCTAGGCCGGTACCAGTCCCCGCCGGCGGAGAAGCCCGCGCTCCATCGGCGCGAAGATGATGTCGTTGACGGCGATGCCGACGATAAGAATCATGAGCATCGCAGCCAGGATCTCGGGAAGGTCCGTGAGGCTTCGACCGTTGTCCAGGATCTGTCCGAGCCCCGCGTTCGCAGTCGATCCGATGATCAGCTCAGCAGCCATGAGTGAGCGCCACGAGAACGCCCAGGCCTGCTTCATCCCGGCCACATACCCCGGCAGCGTTGCCGAGAAGATGAAGTGCCGGTAGTACCCCGGGCCGCGGGCCCCCATCGAGCGCGCCAGGCTGAAGGTGAGCGGCGGGATGTTGTCGTACGAGGACATCAAGCCCATGGCGATCGACGGGAACGCACCCATGATCACAACGAAGTACACCGCGTACTCGACCTGTCCGCCGATGGCGAGGAACACGGCCGCGATCGGCACCCAGACGACTGACGGAAGGCTCTGAAGGCCCGCGAGGAGGGATCCAATCCCGGCGCGGAGCACCGGGACGCGGACTACCGCGAGCCCGACAAGAGTCCCCAGGGCGAGGGCGAGAACGTAGCCGACTGCGGCGCGCTGGAGCGTCTGGAAGAGCGCCGGGAAGAGCACACCAGCGTGGGCCAGATACCCGATCTCGCTGATCGTGTCGCCAGGACCCGGAAGAGGTTCTCCGCCCGGCGACTGCACACCGACCACGACCAGCAGCTGCCAGATCCCCAGGAGGATGCTGATGGCGAGAACCCGCGGCCATGCGGCGCTCAGGATGCGCTGGAACCTATTCCGTTCCATTGCTGACCGCGCCGGCCCGGAGCCGCGTTGTGATCTCATGGGCAAGCCCCGACACCTCGAAGGAGTCGAGCTCACGGGGCCGGGTGATGTCGACATCCCACATCTGCGCGACCCGTCCCGGACGCGGGGTCATGAGCACGACCCGGTCGCCGAGACGGACGGCCTCGCGCACGTTGTGAGTGACGAAGATGATCGTCTTGCCGGTTTCCTGCCAGATCCGGTTGAGGTCGTCATGGAGTTGATCGCGAGTGAGTGCGTCGAGCGCAGCGAACGGCTCGTCCATGAGCAGCAACTCGGAGTCCTGGGCGAGCGCCCGTGCGAGCGCGCAGCGCTGGCGCATACCACCGGAAAGCTGATGAGGCCGGTGATCGGCGAAGTCGATCAATCCGACCATGGACAGCAGCCGGTTGGCCCTCATGTTTCGCTCATTCGCGTCCACCTTGTGGATGCGCATCGGCAGCTCGACGTTGCGGCGGACCGTCAGCCAGGGCAGGAGCGCCGGTTCCTGGAACATCACGGCCGGACGTCCGTCCGCGATATGGATCGTGCCCGAGGTCACCTTGTCGAGACCGGCAATCATCGAAAGCAGCGTTGATTTGCCGCACCCGGAGGCGCCGAGGATGCAGACGAACTCTCCCTTGTTCAGCTCGAGCGACACGTTCTCGAGCGCGGTGATGGGACGCTTGCCGCTGCCGAACACCTTCGTGACCCCGTCCAGGGTCACGAAGGTGTCATCAGGTTCGAGGGTCAGCACCGCGGGGCGCGGTGCAAGCGCGACGTTCATCAGCCGAGCGATCCGGCGCTGACGGTCGGGCTACCCGCGGCGCTCAGGATTGCGTTCAGCGGCCCGAGATCGAGGATGCCTTTGATGTTCGCCGTCGTGTTGAACCTGAGCTTCTCCGCGTTGTCGGCGTCCGTCTGGACGTCGGCCGCCAAGGGATCGAGCACGAAGCTGAGGTGTGTCCAGGCGAGCGCGAGGACGGTGGACTTGAGCAGCTTCCCGCCGGTGGTCGCCGCCAGCGCGGCGTTGACCGCCGCAGGCGCCGCCGACTCGTTGGAGTTGATCCAGTTCACCGACTTGACGAGCCCCTTGAGGAGGTCACTGACGATGTCGGGATGGTTCTTGAGCAGGTTCTGCGTGACCACGAGCACCGTCGTCGGGAACTGACCGTTCGGCCAGAGCGACGCTTCGTCAACCGCGAGCGTGCCCTTGCCCTGGAGGATGAACTCGGACTCGTAGGGCTCGGGAACCCAGCCACCGGCGATCTTGCCGGCTTCAAAGTTCTGCAGGCTCACCGAGTTGCCAGAGCTCGAATCGATGGTGAGCGCGCCACCGCCGTTGATGTTTGTGGCGAGTCCCTTGGTGGCCAGCCAGGTGCGCAGCGCGATGTCCTGGGTGTTGCCGAGCTGCGGCGAGGCGAGCGTCTTGCCCGCGAGGTCGGCCGGGAAATTCCCGTTGGCGATCGACTTGCTGACAACGAGACCCGCGCCGCCCGACGCAGCGCCGGCGACGATGAGCACCTTGCCCTTGGTCTTGATGTAAGCGTTGATCGCGGGCCCGGGGCCGACGAATGCGGCATCAAGCGTGCCGCCCAGGAGCGCCTCGCTCTCGGCAGGACCGGCACTGAACGTGGTCGTGTTGACGGTCGTCCCGGTCGGCATCGCCCCCTGGAACAAGTGCTGCGACACTCCGATCAGTGCCGGAGCATGCGTCAGGTTGACGAGATAGCCGAGGTTCACCGTCGACGGATCCGGCTGCGCCGTGGCGCTGCTGGAAGCAGTTCCGGGAGTACTGGAGCCGCAGGCGGCAACCAGGACAGCGCTCGCGATCAGTGCGACTGAAGTCGCCGCGCGTCGTGTGCCACGGCCGCGCGGCGCCGAGGATCGCAGAAGTGTTTCCCCAAACATGATTGTGTTTCCCCTTTACCGATTTCTCTTTCGAGGCCCCCTCTCGATCGGCCTCTGTTTATCAAATGAATTGCGCCCGCGCAGGTATCTGCCGCGGTTGTGAGAGACGACTATCCGTTCCGAGCCGACTATTAAGCAATGAGCTTGCTTGGAACGGAACGATCCCCTCATGAAAACGTTTACCTGGCCTGACGCGACGCTTTGACCCGCCGGCCGCCACGAGGCGCGCCATGTCTCTCCGTGAGCTACCCCCTGCAGCCACCTCCCCTGTTGCCCCTGCTCTTTCTGGTGCGGTTGGTTCATTTTGCAGATGCCAGGACTCTACCGTCAATGAGGATCAGTCAATAGGAACGATCTCTTTCTGCGATGGATTGACGCGTCCCGCCCCAGGTTCCTGCCTGCCGGCGGCTCGGGAGCAGGCTGCTCCTGAGCCAGCCACTCCAGTCCCTTTCAGCCGGCTCCTCGACTCCCGTCAGGAGGGGCTGTCGCCGGCTGGTCCTCGAGCAGACGCGCGCAGCGGAGCGCCAGCCAGAGCTGATGACGCTGCTCGGGATCATCGGCGTCGACGCCCAGCTGGCGCAGCCGTGCGATCCGATAGACCACCGTGTGCCGGTGCACTCCGAGGCGCTCGGCTGCCTCGCCGATGCTCCGGCTGTCGAGCAGGGCCTCGAGCGTCGCCACGAGCTCGAGCCTGCGGTTCGGCGTCCCTACCGCGAGCGGGCCGAGCACTCTGTCGATGAACGTGCGCATCGCGTCGTGATCGTCGGCGAGGGCGGCAAAGACCCCGACCTCGGCGTCGGTGTGCACCGAGCGGTCCGGATACAGCCGTCGACCAACCTCCAGTGCGCGGCGCGCCTGCTGTGCCGACGGGGCCACGGCGTCGAGCGTGGTGGCCACCGGACCGACCCCGAAGGTCACCGGCCCGACTTCTGCGCACAGCCGGACGAGGTTCCGCGCCTCGGGGACCAGGGCGATCCAGAGGCCCGGCTCATCGCCGATCAGATGGGCACCCTCGGCTCGCCACGTCTCTTCGAGGAGTCGCTCGGCTTCGATGGTGGGCGCGGAGCAGGCCACCACGGTGTACGGCGGCAGCAGGGTCAGCTCGGCAGATACCGCGGTGCGCCGGAGCTCGGCCGAGGCGTCGCCGGCCAGCAGCCGCTGGAGGATGCGATCGCGATCGCGATCACGCTGGCGAAGCAGCCGCTCCCTGGTTTCGAGGTATGCCCCGCCGACCGCCGCGCTGATCTCGTCGAAGTACTCGAGGACGGTGCTCGTCAGTCCGATGACGGTGCTCGGCGGCACGTCGTTGAGAATGGCCGGCTGGCCGATCACCTCGTCCCAGAGCACCCGCGCGGCGAGCCGGTACGCGCCGAAGACCAACTCGAGCGGGACGTCGAGCTCGGCCTGCTGGGCGCCCATCGACCCCAGCCGCTCGAGGTCGCCCGCCCGCAGCCCGCGACCGTCGCGAAGCAGGCGGACAAAGGTCCGCAGCGCATCGCGACAGGCCGCCGTCACCGTTCGGAAGTACCCGAGCGTCCGAAACCGGCTGTCGGGAAGCGAGATACCGGCGAGGATGTGGCGAGTCATCCGGCGCGCGATCACATCGACCTCCGAGAGCAGCAGGACGGTCACTTCGGGCGGAAGAGTGGCCGCTACGGACAACCTGAGGTCGGGTGCCTTGGTCAATTGGGCCATATTGTCCCTTGTGTACAAATCCTGGGCTGTACGCCGGATGACATTGCCCACCCTTTGTGCCCGGCGAAGAAAGTATGCTGCTTCTAATGCTCTACGACGACATGTTCATCCGGCTTGAGCGCGCCCGCTGGACGCTCAGCAGCGATATCCCCTTCGACGACATCGATCCGAGCCTGCTGAGCCCTCAGTGGATCAGCGATCTCCGGAACATCTGCCTGACCGAACTGTCCGCGCTCTATGCGACGGAGATGTTCCTGCGCGATTTCTACACGGACATCGACTTCTGCAGCTTCGTCTCGATCTGGTTCTACGAAGAGATGAAGCACCACCTCACGCTGCGCAAGTACCTGGAGCAGTGTGGCGAGACCTTCGACGAGGCCAAGCTTCCCGAGCTGCGCCTGACGTTCGCGCCAGGACCGGCGATCGAGACCCTCACCATGCATTTCTGCGGAGAGCAACGCCTCGCACACTGGTACACGGCGTTCAGCGAGCAGGGTCCGGAGCCGGTGATGCGCAAGATCTTCAAGATCCTCGCCGCAGACGAGCTGCGCCACGCTGCCTGCTACGCGAAGTACCTGCGCCGCGCGGTCGCCAACAAGCCCGAGGTCCTTCCGGACATCCTCAAGATGTCCCTGTGGATGATGCGGAGCACCAATGACGCACCCAAGCACCCGACCACGATCACCGAACCGTCGGTGGTGAGCAGGCTTGAGGATCCCGAGTACGTTTCGCGAATGCTCAACTGGTATCTGCCAGGCCGGGATCACGAGGCTCCGGTGCAGCGGCGCATCCTTGCCCTGCTGTCCGAGTTGAGCGGGGTGGAGATCAAGAACCTTCGCGAGATCCCACCGCTCGTGCGCAAATTGACGGCCACCAAGCAACTCTCCCCAGCAGCTGCCTGAGACCGGCAGAGCCGCCAACCTATAATCGGGCGGCGATGGGTGAAGCGGTGGTGCGTGTCCGTGCCGTCGTGCACGGCCGGGTGCAGATGGTCGGCTTTCGCGCCTTCGTGATGTATCACGGCGGTGACGCCGGCCTCTCGGGGACGGTGCGGAATGAGCCGGACGGAACCGTCGAAGCCGTGCTGGAGGGATCCCGTCCCGCGGTGGAGCAGATGCTGGACCTGCTGCGTCAAGGGCCGAGCCACGCGCGCGTCGAACGGGTAGACGTCGAATATTCCGCAGCGACCGGCAACCTTCCGGCCATGATGGGGACCAGATGACCATTCGCTTCGCCGATCGCCTGTCCCGGCTGGGCACCGAGAGCGCATTCGAGGTGCTCGCGCATGCGAGGCTCCTCGAGGCCGAGGGACGGGACATCGTTCACCTCGAGATCGGCGAGCCTGATTTTGCCACTCCTGACAACATCATCGACGCCGCCGTGCGCGCGATGCGCGACGGCGCGACCCACTACACCGCGGCGAGCGGGATACGCGAGGTGCGCGAGAAGACCGCTGCTTACGTGACGCGGCACACCGGCGTGTCGGCGACATTCGAGAACATCGTGCTGACCCCGGGGTCGAAGAACCTCCTGCTTTTCGCCCTGCTGGCGCTCGTCGAGGAGGGCGACGAGGTCATCGTTCCCGATCCGGGTTACCCGATCTACCGCTCACTCGTCGAGTTCATCGGCGCGAAGGCGGTCTCACTGCCGCTGCGCCAGGAAAACGACTTCCGCGCTGATGTCGATGAGCTTGCCGGGCTGATCACGCCGCGGACGCGGATGCTCGTGGTGAACTCGCCGCAGAACCCCACCGGCGGCATCCTCACGCGCAGCGACTGCGAGGCGATCGCGCGCCTCGCCATCGAACACGATCTGATCGTCCTGAGCGATGAGATCTACAACCGCCTGAGTTACGACGGTGCGCACGTTTCCCTGTATGGCATCGACGGCATGGCCGAGCGGACGATCTACATGGACGGCCTGTCCAAGGCGTGGGCGATGTGCGGCTGGCGCCTGGGCTTCGGGTCGATGCCGGTTGAGATCGCGAGGAAGATGGACACGCTGATGATCAACAGCTCGTCGTGCGCGGCAGCGTTCACGCAGTGGGCCGCTGTCGAGGCATTCGATTCGCCGGAATCCGACGCCGCAGTGGACCGCATGGTCGCGGAGTTCAGCCACCGCCGCAACCGCATCGTCGATCTCCTCAACGAGATCCCAGGCTTCAGGTGCCAGCGGCCGGCGGGCGCGTTCTACGTGTTCCCGGACATTACCGCGACCGGCTTTGGCGATCGGGAGCTGGCGGCCTCGCTGCTCGACGAGGTCGGCGTCGCCGTGCTGCCCGGTCAGTCGTTCGGACCTGCCGGCACGGGGCATATCCGCCTCAGCTACGCGGCATCGATCGCCAACCTGGAGGAGGCCGCCCGCCGGATTGCGCAATACGTCGGCGCCGCGGTTCCCGGATGACACCTCCATGGCGCGCGGCCGATGAACCAGCCAGTCCCCGGCCTCGAGGAGACACGCCGCCGCCTCACTGACCACGACGTCGTCGCGGTCGTGCTCGAGCTCCCGATCGGCGAGGCGACGCCTGTCGCGGCGATGCGAGCGCTCGGGACCGAGGCGAGCTGCTTCCTGCTTGAGTCCGTCGAAGGCAGTGGCGCCGTTGCCCGCTGGTCGATGCTCGGTCACGATCCGTCGCGGGTGATCAGCGACAGCTGGGGAGGGGACGATCCGCTCGGCGTCGTCGACCGCGATGTGGCAAGCGTCGTCGCGGCCTGCGCGCCCGGGATCGCGGCACCGTTGCTCGGCGGAGCGGTCGGCTTTCTCAGCTACGAGGCCGCGGGCCGCTACGAGCGACTCCCGGTGGCCGCGGGCGACCCACTCGAACTGCCCCGCCAGTGGTTCGCGGTCTTCGACACGGTGGTTGTCTTTGACCATGCGCAGCACAGGTTGCTGCTCTCGAGCTGCGTGCACCGGGATGACCCGATCGGGCTGGAGGACGCATACGCGCGAGCCCTCACCCGCATCGATGACCTTTGCCAAGCAGTCTGTTCGAGGCCGGCAGAGCCTGCGGCGCTGCTCGCCGGGATCCCGGTCGACGTCGCTGCCCACGACCACGAGGCCAACCTGTCGAGAGAGGAATTCCAGGATCGGGTGCGGCGCGCGCTCGAGTACATCGTTGCCGGCGACATCTTCCAGGTCCAGGTGTCCCGGCGATTCGCGTTGCCACTCCAGGCGGATCCGTTCGATGTGTACATCGCGCTGCGGGCCATCAACCCGAGCCCGTACATGATCTACATCGCGACTCCGGAGTGCACCCTGGTCGGCGCGTCACCCGAGATGCTCGTGCAGGTGACCGGGGAGCGTGTCCGGTACCACCCGATCGCAGGAACCCGGCGACGCGGACGTACCCGCGAGGACGACGTGCGCATGGAGGGCGAGCTCCGCGCCAGCGACAAGGAGGCGGCGGAGCACCTGATGCTCATCGACCTCGGGCGCAACGATCTCGGGCGCGTGTGCGCAACCGGCAGCGTGCACGTCACCCAGCACATGGAGGTGGAGCGCTACTCGCACGTCATGCACCTGGTGAGCAGCATCGAAGGGACCCTCGATGACGGCCGCGCCTCCCTCGATGCGCTCCGCTCGTGCTTTCCTGCTGGGACGGTGACCGGAGCCCCGAAGATCCGCGCAATGGAGATCATCGCCGAACTCGAGCCCGAGATCCGAGGACCATACGCCGGCGCGATCGGATACGTGGGCTACGGCGGCGACCTCGACACCGCCATCGCGCTGCGCACCATCGTCGTCCGCAACGGGATCGCCTACGTGCAGGCCGCCGCGGGCATCGTCGCGGATTCCTCGGTCCACGAGGAAACGGTGGAGATCGACAACAAGGTCGCCGCGCAGATCCTTGCGGTGGAGGAGGCCAACGCATGGACTCGACGCTGAGCGGTGAGGTGCTCGTCATCGACAATTACGACTCGTTCACGTTCAATCTCGTGCAGTACCTGCGAGAACTGGGCGCGACCGTCGCTGTCGAACGAAACGATGCGGTGTCCGTTGCCGCCATCGCTCGATCGAGGCCCGCCGCGATCGTGATGTCGCCCGGCCCGCGGATCCCCGAGGAAGCGGGTATCTGCGTCGACCTCGTCCGCGAGCTCGGTGCCACGATGCCAATCCTCGGCGTCTGCCTCGGCCACCAGGCGATCGGCGTGGCATACGGAGCGCGCGTGGTGCGCGCGCCGGCGGTCGTTCACGGCAAGGTCGGCCCGGTGCACCATGGTGGCGCAGGCGTACTCCGCGGACTCGAGGACCCGTTCATGGCCACCCGCTACCACTCACTGGTTGTCTCGAGCGAAGCGTTTCCTGAAGCGCTCGAAGCGACGGCATGGAGCGATGACGGCCTGATCATGGCCATGCGCCATCGGGAGTTTCCTGTCGAGGGGGTGCAGTTCCATCCGGAGTCGATCGGGACGCCTGCCGGTCACGCGTTGCTGCGCAACTTCCTCGACAGCGCCGGCATCGCCGCCGTGGGAGTGAACCGGTGACCGGTGCCGGCAATACCCTCGATGCCATTGCACAGCGGAAGCGGGCTGAGGTCGATCAGCTGCGCTGCGCGGAGGCAGCGCTGTGGGCCAAGGCGGAGTCGCTCCCGCCCGCGCGCGGTCTCGCAGCCGCATTGCGCGGCGGCACGATCATCGCGGAGATGAAACGGCGCTCGCCGAGCGGTGGTGCGCTGCGTCCCGAGCTGGATCCGACGGCGGTGGGACGCGAATACGCTGCGTGTGGGGTCGCCGCGATCTCCGTGCTCACCGACGGGCCCGACTTCGGCGGGTCGCTTGATGACCTGGCCGCGGTCCGCGCGGCTCTCGATATTCCCTTGCTACGCAAGGACTTCACCATCGACCCCGTGCAGATTGCGGAGGCCCGAGTTGCGGGAGCGGACTGGGTGCTCCTGATCGTCGCGATGCTCGACGCTGATACGCTCGATCAGTGCCTTGCCGGTGTCACGCGGAGTCGAGCGCACGCGATTGTGGAGGTGCACGACGTCGATGAGGCACGCGTCGCCGTCGCTGCGGGCGCCGAGTGCATCGGCATCAACAACCGCAACCTGGGCACGCTCACCACCGACCTCGCCACGTTCAGCCGCGTCCGCGACAGCATTCCGGACGGCGTCATCTGCATCGCCGAATCCGGAGTGCGCACCGCCAACGATGTGACGCGGCTCGTCGACGAGGGAGCTGACTCCGTGCTCATCGGCGAGGCGCTCATGCGCGCCACGTCGCGGACAGCCGCCTGCGCCGCGATGGTCGCGGCGGCGCGCAAGGCGCGCTCGTGATCGTGAAGGTGTGCGGCGTGCGCACGGCGGAGATCGCCGACGCCGCCATTGACGCGGGCGCCGACTGGATCGGGCTCATGCTGGTCACGGAGAGCTCACGCTGGGTGGATGACGAGGCCGCTCTGACCGTGATGCGGACCGTGGGCGGGCGGGCTGACCTGATCGGCGTGTTCGTCGAGCCGACTGCCGCCGAGTGCGATGACGCCGCGTCTCGATACCACCTCGCCGGCGTCCAGGTGCACGGTGACTTCGACAGGAACCTCCTCACGGAGTGCTCCGTTCCCGTCATTCCTGTCTTCAACGTGGCGGGTGGCGGCGCCGCGAGCACCCTCGACTGGCCGCCCGACACGTTGGTGATGCTCGGCGGCATGCCCGACAGGGGAGCGCTCCCCGGTGGCACGGGCCGCCATGTGCCCCTGGAGTGGGCGGCCGTGGTGGCCCGTCATCGCGAGATCATGCTCGCGGGCGGTCTCGGGCCGGATGACGTCGCCGGCGCGGTCGCCGCGGTGCGCCCCGCGGGTGTGGATGCGTCAAGCCGGCTCGAGGTGCGCCCGGGAGAGAAGGATCCGGATCTGGTTCGCAGCTTTGTGATCGCCGCACGATCCGCAGCGGCGCAGATCGGGGTCGACCCGCGATGAGCGCCCAGGCGCAGGGCCGCTACGACGGATATGGCGGCGCGTACGTCCCGGAGACGCTGGTGCCCGCGCTCGAGGAACTCGAGACGGCGATGACCGGCGCCTTCGCCGACGGCGAATTCACGTCGGAGTTGAACCGGTGGCTCGCCGACTTCGCCGGACGCCCGACGCCCGTGACCCACGCGCGCCGCCTGAGCAACGCCTTCGCGGGGGCGCAGATCTGGCTCAAGCGTGAGGATCTGCTCCATACCGGCGCGCACAAGCTGAACAACGCGCTCGGCCAGGTCCTGCTTGCCCGGCGAATGGACAAGGACCGGATCATCGCCGAGACCGGGGCCGGACAGCACGGCGTGGCGACAGCGACGGCGTGCGCCGCGTTCGGCCTCGAGTGCGTCGTCTACATGGGTCGTGAGGACATGCGCCGGCAGGCGCTCAACGTCTACAAGATGGGTCTGCTCGGAGCTGAGGTCGTGCCCGTGGACAGCGGCTCGGCGACGCTGAAAGACGCGACCAACGAGGCGATCCGGGACTGGGTGGCGCACGTGCGCGGCACCCACTACGTCATCGGCAGCGTTGTCGGGCCTCACCCATACCCGTCGCTGGTGCGGCGCCTGCAACGAGTCATCGGCGACGAGGCCCGCGAGCAGATGCTGTCCCGGCATGGCCGGCTGCCCTCGGTGGTGGCCGCCTGTGTCGGGGGAGGCAGCAATGCAATCGGCATCTTCGCGGCCTTCCTTGACGACGACGTGCGTCTGGTCGGTGTTGAGGCTGCCGGCGGCGGACTCGACAGCGGGAAGCACGCGGCACCACTCTCCCGAGGACGCCCCGGCGTGCTCCACGGCTCACTGAGTTATCTGATGCAGGATTCCGGCGGACAGGTCCTCGCTACGCATTCGATCAGCGCCGGCTTGGACTACCCGGGCGTCGGCCCCGAGCACAGCGCGCTGCGCGACAGTGGACGTGTCGAATATCTCGCCGCCACGGACTCGCAGGCCCTCGCCGCGTTTCATCAACTCTGCGTCCTGGAAGGCATCATCCCCGCGCTCGAGTCGTCGCATGCCCTGCATGTCGCAGGGATGCTGGCCCTCAATCGACCCGCCGAGGACGTCGTGCTCGTCTGCCTCAGCGGACGCGGCGACAAGGACATCGACAGCGTGCGAGAGTTCGACCGCGCATGACCGCGGCGATGCCGGAGACTCGGTTCGATGCCGCGTTTGCAGCGCGCGACGATGCGGCGCGTCCCGGCCTCATCCCATATTTCACAGCGGGATTTCCGCACACCGACAGCCTCGTTGATTTACTGATGTGCGCGCAGCGCAGCGGCTGCATCGCGACTGAGGTCGGGATCCCGTTCAGTGATCCGCTCGCCGACGGACCGACGATCCAGCACACCGGGCAGGTGGCGCTGCGCAACGGGATGACACTGGCGACGGCACTGGCGCAGGTGCGTATGGCGCGTGTGCAGGGCCTGACCATCCCGCTTGCGGTGATGACATACGTGAACCCTGTGCTCAGCTTCGGCCTCGACGACTTCGCGCGCGAGGCACGCTCGGTGGGCGTGGACGGCGTGATCCTTCCCGACCTTCCCCTCGACGAGGCCGCCGACATCCGCGCCGCGATGGGGGCTTCGGGCGTCGCGGTGATCCCGCTCGTGGCGCCCACGACGACTCCGGATCGCCTGGCTCGCATCTGCTCTACGGCGGCCGGGTTTGTCTATTGCGTCGGGGTCACCGGGGTCACCGGCGCCCGGCGCACGATCTCCGACGAAGCGATCGCGCTGCTCGACTCGGTCCGCCGGCTGACGCCGCTGCCCCGGGCGCTCGGATTCGGGGTCTCGATGCCTGAGCACGTGACAGCACTGCGCGGGCATGCCGAGGCGGCGGTGGTCGGATCCGCGCTGCTCGACGCCATCGGGAACGACCCAGACAGTGCGGTTGCCGTCGCCGAACGCTTCCTGACCACGATGACCGGCAACGAGGCCGCGCGAGCGGGGTGACCCTGGAGCACGTGTCGCCGGCCTCGCGGGTCCACGGCGAGGTCAACGTCCCCGGGGACAAGTCCATCAGCCATCGGGCGCTGATGCTCGGTTCCCTGGCGAAGGGCCGGACCTACATCGGCAACGCGTCACCCGCGGCCGACGTGCTCGCCACCGCCGCATGCCTCCGCGCCTGCGGCGTCTGGGTGCGCGACTTCCCACCGGCGAGGTACGCGCTCGATGGAGCGGGCGTCGGCGCCAGCTTGGGAAGCCCCGTGGGAGTCCTTGAGTGCGGCAACTCGGGCACCACCATGCGACTCCTCGCGGGGATGCTTGCCGGCAGCGACTCCGACGCGACCCTCGACGGCGATGAGTCGTTGCGACGGCGCCCGATGACGCGCGTCGTTGATCCGCTCCGCGCAATGGGGGCGGAGGTCGATGCATCAGCGCTGGGAACTGCACCGTTGCATGTGCGCGGTCGGCGTGCTCTCGGTGCTCGTGTCGTACACGACCGTCGAGACGGGCTACGTTGGCGTCGTCACCCGCTTCGGGAACGTCACGCGCAACCTCGACCCGGGG
>Ga0182024_10002292_pt1 | contig 47835 bp, 46 predicted proteins | sample P32metaG_FD_120480 | JGI IMG/M metagenome (GOLD analysis project Ga0182024, IMG submission 120480) | Permafrost microbial communities from Stordalen Mire, Sweden - P3-2 metaG (Illumina Assembly) | ecosystem: Environmental > Terrestrial > Soil > Wetlands > Permafrost | place: Sweden: Stordalen... | reverse complement strand
GCGCGGCCTGGATCAACTTCACTGCGTTCTGCGAACCCCCTTGTGCACTTTCTATCTGCGCCCGGTAATTTGCCGGCAGGGCGACTTTTGGGCTTTTCAGGACTTCTGCCACAGACTGCTAGGTTGGCAATACGACGAAGCCAGGTTTAGCGAAGACAAATAGGACTACCAGACCTTGAGGAAGTACTCGATCGACGGAAAAGAGACGGGCGCCTATCTTCCTAAGTCGCTATTCGAGTCCGGACTCCCGCCCGGAAATGAGGAATGGCAAGCTCGCCGCATCACGGTGACGACCGATCGCGTGGGCGTCGAAGTTCTCTCGGGCAAGGTTGGCAATCAAAGGGAGTGGGTGGAGCTGGATCTGAACGGCAACGTCACGGGGCGATGGAAACTGAATCCATCGAACGAATTCCCAGGGGTGACATTTACCATTGACGATCGGGCTTACGTGCATCGCTACAATCGCGATACAAAATCAAACCAGACATTCCGGCTGAACCGCGCCACATCTTCGTGGGATTTGGTGCACACACCCGATGCAATCCTCTATGGCGCCGATGGCGACAAGCTGGTCTTTGCGCGATGGCCCGATCACGTGATGCTCTTAAGCTGGTTTCCGCAACCGTAACCGTAAGGACGTATGGCTTCGCACGGTCGGCATGCTACTATGAAAACCAGCTAATTTTTGCTCGCGACTTCGCCTCGCGTTCCGGCGTACGCCAGCTCGCCTGTAACCGTGAACCACGCTGCCCAGTACCCCGCAGCTAAGGAGTGTCCGCATGACCAACATCTTTGTAGGAAATCTTTCCTACGAAACATCCCAGGAAGATCTGGAAGCAGCTTTCAACGAATTTGGCGCCGTGGAACGAGTGAATATCGTGCGCGACCGCGACACCGGCCAGCCTCGCGGCTTCGCCTTCGTCGAAATGACCAACCGGAATGAAGCCTCCAATGCGATTGCCGGTCTGAATGGCCGCAATATGAACGGCCGCGATCTGAACGTCAACGAAGCGCGCCCCCGCGAAGAGCGCTCCGGTGGCGGCGGACGTCCAGGCGGCGGTGGCGGCAACCGCGCCGGTGGCGGTGGTGGCGGCTTCAATCGCGGCGGCGGCGGCGGACGCAGCAAGGGACCGCGCTGGTAAGGCGCGCGTCCGTTTCGCCATCTCCCACCTTGGTTCGTAAACTCACAACCCGTCTGGGGCCTTATTGGCTTCTTTTGGAAGCGTCAGGCGATTCCACCTGGCGGCTGCAGTTGCTCGGCGACAACCACCACGAGGCCGAGATCACAGCCGTGGATGAGGAGGAAGCCAAGGACGCCGCCGTGGTGGCGACGGTGGCGCTGCTCAAGGAAGAGAACCCCGAGTTCAAAGAACCCGCCAAGGTGCAGTGGAACCCGGCGTTCGTTTCCGACAACCGTTTTAACCTGTAGAAAACTGAGCTGCTACCGAGCCGCGACCAGAGGGAGCGGTTTACTGGCAGCCGTTCAACCCCTTCGTCAAACAAATGGATGACGTGGGGGGCGGTGGTATCGGAATATTGCGCTCGGTCATCAGCTTGGCGAGCAACGCAGCGGCCTCCGGATGCGCGATGGCCGACTGCACGCCTACCCGCACCAGTCCGCGCGCCCAATCGAGCGGAATCCAGGTCTTGCCCAGCAATGCGCCGTTGACGCTATCACGGCTTCCACCGTCATGCGCATCCAGGTTGGCGCCGTGGTCCACCAGGAGTTGAATTACTTCCAACCGTCCCTTGTGCGCGGCGCCATGCAGCGCCGTGCGGCCTTCATCGTCGGCGACGTTTGGATCGATCCCCAGATCCAGGCACATCTTGACGGCTTCGATGTTCTCTTCGGGCGACCATTCGAAGGTCACGCCTTCCACCCAGCCGATTCCCGCTGCCACGGCGAGCGGCGTCACATTATGCGCGGTGAAAATCTTCGGATTGGCGCCGTGCGCGAGCAGCAGCTTCATCAGCTCCACATCCCCCGATTGCGCCGCGCGCAGAAACGGCGTGGCGCCGTCTTCGAAGAGCCATTGCATGGTGAAGTTGGTGCGGGTCTCGGTGCTATCGCCGGTGCAGTCCTCAGGCGTCGATCCCGCGCCGCAAATCCGGGCGTTCACATTCGCGCCCTTGGCGATCAGCAGCTTGATGAAATCCAAGTGATCCATGTCCGGCGTGCGCACCGGATAATCGCCGCCCTCGATGTTGCGATTGTCGGTGGCCAGATACAACGGCGTCCAGCCGCCTTTGTTCGGTGTGTTCGGATTTGCTCCATGTTCCAGCAAGTACTCGGCCAGCTTATAGTGCCGGTTCTGCGTTGCCACCAGCAGAGGCGTCCAACCGTAATAGGTTCGCTGATTGACGTCCGCGCCCGCTTCCACCAGGCTCTTCGCGCATTCGATGCAATCTTCGCGCGCGGCATACACCAGCGGCGTCAGACCACCGCCGTCTTTCTTTGCGGCGCGACGGAAGAAAGCCGCGAAATCATTCTCGGCATTCGCTTCGCTGGCGGGCGAAGTCTTGGATGCAACCGCCGGTCCGCCCGCACGAACTGGAGGCTTCGGCGCGCTTTGAGCCTGCGGCGCACCCTCCGGCGGCGCAGGGGTTCCATCGTTGCCGGGGCCTCGCTTGCCCAAGACGCCAAAACTGGAATGCAGGCGCTGCTTTACCGTATTCGCCAAATTGTTCCGTGCGTTGCGGGTATCGATGTCGGTCTGCGCGCCGACCGCCGCGCCATGCTCGATCAGCAGTTTCACCGCCTCGGGATGCGACTGCTCGGTGGCCCACATCAGAGCCGTGGTCGAGCGCAGCTTGTCTTTCGCGTTTACGTCGGCATGATGATCCAGCAGCACCCGCATGGCGTCGAGATTGCCCGTCCGTGCGGCCAGCATCAGCGGAGTCTCGCCCTCCGGCCCTAGCGCATTTGGATCGGCCCCGGCTTTCAACAGCCTGTCGAGCATCGGCGCGCTTCCATGTAGCGACGCCAAGTACAACGGTGTAGCACCCTCGCGATTGGCCAGCTTGATGTTCGCGCCCGCCGCGATCAGCGCATCGGCCATCTCCAGATCGTCGCGATACGCCGCCCACTGAATGGCAGTCGCCCCGTCCGCCTGCACGGCGTTCACGTCGGCCTTCTGTTGCAGCAGCGATTGCACCGCCGCCCGATCGCCGTTCATCGCTGCGTCCGCCACCGGGCTGTTGCTTGCGGCGAAAGCGCTCAGGCAAACAACTAAGACGCCTGCGCCAATTGGAAGGATTCTTCGCGCCGACATATCTGGATTATTAAACCAAACCCGGCAGACGGCCGGTACTGTCGCCGATCTTGTCTTCATGGACGCCGTACATATCGAGAATGCTCGCCAGCAGGTTCCCAGTCGGCACGGTCTTCGATGGATACGCCAAATGTCGATTTCCCTTCAGCTGCCCCGAAGCCCCGCCGATCAGCACATGCGGTACGTCGTAATGCAGGTGCTGATTTGAATCGCCCATGTTGGTGCCGTACAGGATCAGCGAATGATCCAGCAGCGTGCCGTCGCCGTCCGGCGTGTTCTTCATCTTTTCGACAAAATACGCCAGGCACTTGATGTGATACTGATTCAGTTTGGCGTAGCGCGCGATGGTCTCAGGATTCTCGGCGTGATGCGAAATCCCGTGGAAGCCATCGTGGACACCGCTTTCCGGATAGGAGCGCGACGTCAGATCGCGCGCGTACAGAACCGTCGATACCCGCGTGATGTCGGCCTGGAATGCCAGCCGCTGCAGATCGAAATGCAGCTTCACGTGCTCGTCGAACGATTCGGGGACGCCCGCCGGGATCACCACGCCATCGGTGGAGATGGCGCCCGTGGCCTTCTTCGCGATGGCCAGCCGGCGCTCCAGTTCTCGAATGTCCGTCTCATATTCATCGAGCTTGGAACGGTCGCTCGGATCGAGGTCCCGCTTGAAACTCGCCAGCTTGGCGGTGATGGAATCCAGGATGCTGCGATCCTGCTCGCGACGCGCCGCGCGATCCGCCGTGTTGCCGCCCGCGCCGAACAAGCGCTCAAAAGCCACTTGGGGATCCAGCTCCATCGGCAGCGGCTGCGTCGGAGTGGACCAGGAAATCGTATTCGAATAAGTGCAGCTATAGCCTTCGCCGCAGTTGCTCGAATTGGCGCCCGGATCTTCCAGCGCCAGTTGCAGCGACGGCAGTAGCGATCCCTGGCCAACATGCTGCGCGATAATCTGATCGATGGTGGTTCCATCGTAGATATCCGCTCCTGTGGTCTTCTTCGGCTTGTTCGCGCACAAAAACGCGGCCGCCACCCAGTGATCCGCGCCGGTCTGTCCCGGAGGCGGCTCGGCCGACTTGGACCACAGCCCGCTCATGAGCACGGTGTGCTCGCGAAACGGCTCGAGCGGCTCAAAAATCATCGGGTATTTGAAATCCTTCGCGCCCAGTTCCCGCTTCGGCTCGCCAGGACCGCCCGCTTCGGGCACCCACCATCCGGGCGCCGCGCCATGCGGGATAAAAATGCCAGTGAAACGAGTCTTGGGGTTGGCAGCGGTCTTACTGATCAATGTCTGCGCCGGAATCATGGAATCCAGCAGCGGCAGCGCCAGCGCGACGCCAACTCCGCGGAGCAGCGTGCGCCGCGAGATGTGCTTCTTAGTAATGAACATGATTGCGTCTCCCTACTTTCGTATGACCGCTACCTATGGTCGCGGCTTTGTAAGACTCGGCTCCGTACTTGGACCGCGCGCGTCGGCAAGCGGACCCTGCCTGTTCGAGGTTACCTGTTGCTTCTGATTCACCTGGAACGGCTCACTCTTCACGATGCCCAATATTAGTGATGAGAACCGGTAGCCCTTTGACTCGGAATCGTGCACAATGGACCGGATTAAAGGCATGTCGTAATACTCGGTCCCTCGGCCCAAGGCGTAAATAAACAGCTTCTCGGTCACAACCCGAACAAACTGCGGTGAATAGCGCAGCATCGCCTCACGCAGGCCCTTTACGCCATCCAGCTTCGATCCGTCCACCAGGACGCCCGATGGATCGATGGGGCTGCCATTATCGGTGGTCCGCCAAGTGCCCACCGCGTCGAAATTCTCCATGGAGAACCCAATCGGGTCCATAATCTTGTGGCACGTCGCGCAGGGCTCATTCTTGCGATGCATTTCCATCTGCTGCCGCATGGTCGGCTTGGCGCCACCATGCACGGCGGCCCCCTGATCCTTCAAAGTGGGGACGTTGGGCGGCGGGTCGGGCGGGCTGACGCCTAGAAAAATCCCCATGATCGCTTTCCCGCGGACAGTCGGCGTAGTGCGCTGCGGATAGGACGTAAGCGTTTCTATGCTGGCCTGGCCCAGCAGGCCGCGGCGCACATCGAACTCGGCCGGCAGGTCCACGCGCCTAAAATCGCTCCCGTACACGCCCGGAATGCCGTAGTGCTTGGCCAGCCGTTCGTTGAGGAACGTATACTTGGCGTCCAGCAGATCGATCACACTGCGATCTTCATGCACAATGCTCCCGACAAACAGCTCGGTCTCCTTGCGCATCGCCAGCCGCAGATTGTCGTCGAAATCCGGAAACACCGAAACGGTCGGCGCCCAAGTCTGTAATGCGCGCAGGTTCAGCCACTGCCCGGCGAAGTTGATCACCAACCGGTCAGCCCGCGAATCCGCCAGCATTCTCCGCACCTGTTCTTCGAGAACCGCCGGCTCATGCAGCTTGTTCTTGGCTGCCACGTCGATCAACTCGTCGTCGGGGATGCTGCTCCACAAAAAGAACGACAGCCGCGACGCCAGTTCCAGATCGCTGATGCGATAGCTCTGACCTGCTCCAAGATTCTCCGGTTCCACTTCCTTGCGGAACACAAACTCCGGATCGGCCAGGATGCGCTGCAGTGCGCGCTCGATCCCGGTTTCAAAGCTTCCGTCGTTGCGGCCCTGCTGATAGAACGTCATCAGCGTCTCGGTATCCTGCGGAGTCACCGGACGGCGGAAGGCGTGCCGCGCCAGCGTGTCCACGATTTTCTTCGCGCAGGCCGTCTCTTCGGACGCGCTGGCCGGACGGCAAACGTAGATCTTTTTTACGCTCGGCGAATCGCTGGCGCCCGCCGGCTTGAACGGTCCCAGGATTTCCATCTTGCCTACGTGCGGATAAAACTTGAAGCCCGGCAGCCCGCCCGTCTCGATGGTGCTTCGCAAAAAATGCTCGTCCAGATCCTGACTCGGCGCAAGCTGTGTCGCCAGGAACGTCACGCCCACCGTGTGCGGCCCAGCCTTCACCTGGAAATGAAGATCCGTCGTCCCGCCATGGACCGCCTTGCCACGTGCGATCTCTTTGTCCCAATCGTACATACGGATGCGCTGGCCATCCACCAGCAGTTCCAGCTTCTCGCCCGTCATCTCTCCGAATGCGGTGCTGTTGTCCATCAGACCTTTGTTGATGGGGAACACTTTGAACACATAATCGCCATCCGCCGGGAACTCATGCTGCACCACCAATCCGCCGCGCGTGCCGAACGGCAGCCCTTCGATGTGATAATCCTGCGTGGTGTCGGACGCCACGCGATAGGTGGCCAGGGTGGGTTCGTTCACGTCTCCCAACGCGATGCGGCTGATCTTGGCCGCCGCCGTGGTATAGCCTTCGAGCAAGGCTGGCGACAGCGATAACGCACCGGCTATATTGTCGAAACCGCGAGTGGAATCGTCGGATGGCAAATACTTCGTTGGATCGATATCCAGCGCCAGCATGTCATGGATGACGTTCGCGTATTCCGTGCGATTCATGCGATGCAGACCCGGAGGCGGCAGGTGGGTAGACGCGTTCTTGTCCAACTGGCCTTCGAGCCAAGTGACCATCGATTCATAGGTGGTCCACGCCGGCCTCGGCATTCCGGACGGCGGCATCATGCCGGACCGCAGCTTTCGGACTACCAGTTCCCACTTTTCGGCGTGATCGGCGACATGCGCCGTGTCCAGTTTGTCCAATTCTAGATTGGCGGTCTTAAGCTTCTGGTTATGACAAACTACACAGTATTGATTAAGAAGAGCGCGCTCCGCCAGCGCGTCGTTCACCTGCACAGGCGCCGATGGTACGTGGGCCTGGGGACCAGCCGTCTGCGCGGTAAGCACCGTGACAGCCGCGATACAACCGATAGCAAGCCTTATCTTCATGGATATTTCCGCGCGCCACCAAGTCCGCAAATCCTCTACCCGAGGATGCCGCCCATCCTACTGATATTGCAATTGTTCCGGACGAACTCGCATACGGCTCCGATTCTAGCGCCGGTTGCATAGACGAACTCATTCATTCTATTGTTACTCTGCCAGGCATCTAACTTTGGGTAACAGCTAGATTTAATTAGCCGCCCGCCAGTATTTCGGCAGATTCGGCTTGGTGGCTCGCACGATCTCGAGCACGGCCTGCCGATCGCTTGCCGAAATACCGGCGAAGGTCTGGCTCTTGTCCTGGCCCGTCAAGACTTCATAGAGCCGCTGGTAGACCCGATCGCGCACCACGTCCGGCATCCCATCGAACGCCGCGCTGTAGATCAAATAGGACAACGGGTAACGGAACAACCGCTTCTGCAGGTCAAAATCCCGCAGCGACCGGCCTTTGGCGTCCTTAGGTCCGCGCTCGGCGAACGTCTTGGTGAATGTCGAAACACCCTTCACCTGGTCCTTCAGCGGCTCCTCATCCACAAAGAGCATGTAGCCGACCATCTCCTCGATCTCGGTGTTGATGCGCTCCCGCGCCGCCGGGTCGAGCGTGCCCTTACCCTCGCGCAGCGCGATGCGCCCGTCCCACCCGATGCGCGTCATCAGGTTGTTCATGCGAGTCTGGTGCTCTAGCGTCATCAGGGCGACGATATCGCTGGTGGGCGCCAGATATTTGGAGGTGTTGAACCAGGCGGCCAGGCTGGTGACGTTCTGCGTGCCTTCCTTGGATGCTCGCCCCGGAGAAAGCGGGTCGGCCAGTTCCGGGTTGTTTCCCAAGTCCACCTGCGACCCCGTGGTTCCCGTGACGTACCAACCACCCCAGCGTTCTGCAAAACTGGTCCGGTCGTCGGTGATGAACGCGCTGCCGTGCGATTCGCGCGCCTCGGCATCGGTCACCGGATGCACCGAACTCACCATGAGTCCAGGGATGCCCATGGTCGGCGCGCCTTGATGGCAGCGCAGACAATCGTCGCGCCGTGCAAATTCAGGCCGATCGGATTTCTCGGTGTCCAGGCTGTAGAAAATGGCTCCCTGCCTGGGATCGATCGCCGCCAGCTCCAGCACTTCGCCATTCTGCACAAATCCGACGGCTGTATCGTCGTTAAAGTAGATCGCGCGCGGCGTCCGTGGAGAGATGTGGGAGGTCTGTATGCTGGTGCGCGAAAATACCAGCACCTGGGAATCGATGTTGATGTTCAGTTGCTTCAGGACAGCGGGCAGGTAGCCCCATCCGTTCGGCGCGTAGTCGAGCTTGATCTTTTGGTTTTCGAGTTGCTTTTCGAGCTGCGCGATTGAGTCCGAAACGGGGCCCGCGTATTGGATGGCGGGATCGTCCAGCGGAACGTAGAACGTATCTTCTAATCGATCCGCCCAAACCAGCACGCTTACCGCCAGGACGGCGAAACCACAAACCAGCGCAAGACGCATCCGTTCTCATTTTACTGCCTGGGTCATACATCTGGGTCATAAAGGTCCGAAAACGGCTAGTTCGATGGCGCCTCCGGGCTATGATCGAAGCAAGGCCGTGGAACTGAATCGCCAAATCTGCCGCGCTGCTCGCCTCGCGCGCGATGCCCGCTTCGACGGAAAGTTTTTCATCGCCGTGCGGACCACTCGCATCTTCTGCCGCCCGGTGTGCCCCGCGCGGTCGCCCAAAGAAGAGAACATCGACTACTATGCGTCGGCCGCCGCAGCGATCCAAGCGGGTTTTCGGCCCTGCTTACGCTGCCGTCCCGAAAGTTGGGGCGCCGCGGCGTGGGATGGAACTTCAACCACGGTGTCGCGCGCACTACGGCTGATTCACGAGGGCGCGCTGGAAGATTCCAACGTCGATACCTTGGCCGAACGCCTCGGTATCGGATCGCGGCATTTGCGGCGTTTGTTTTTGCAGCACCTGGGCGCCACGCCCATTGCCGTTGCGCAGGCACAGCGTCTGCTCTCGGCCAAGAAACTGATCGACGAGACCACGCTGCCTTTCACCACCATCGCCCTGGCGGCCCGCTATGGCAGCATTCGCCGTTTCAATGCCGCGTTTCGAGCCACCTATGGACGTAGCCCGCGCGAATTACGGCGCGCATCCAAACGCGTTTCGAGCTCCGGCCCCTGCACGCTGCAATTGCGTTTTCGGCCGCCCTTCGATTACGGCGCGCTGCTTCACTTTCTCGCCAAACGCGCGATTGCCGGCGTCGAATATATTCATGGCGACCTCTATAGAAGAACCTTTGTGCTGGACGGGGAACCCGGCTGGTTCGAGGTGCGGCCCACCAGCGGACACGCGCTGACGCTGCGCGTCGATTTTGCTGGACCCGCTCGATTGCTGCACGTCGTGGCCCGAGTGCGGCGCATGTTCGATCTGGATGCCGATCCGCTCGCCATCGATTCGAGTCTCAAGCGCGATCCTCTGCTCGCGAAGACGATAAAAGCGCGGCCCGGCCTTCGCGTCCCGGGCGCCTGGGACGGCTTCGAACTAGGGGTGCGGGCGATTCTTGGCCAGCAAGTGAGCGTGGCCGGCGCTTCCACGCTGACCGCGCGGCTGGCCGCTCGTTTCGGACATCCGGTCCCGTTTCAAATCGATGGCCTGGCCTGCACCTTTCCCACCGCTGAGCAACTTGTTCTCGCCGATCTCGCTATCGGCATTCCGGTTTCGCGCGCCGATGCGATCCGGGAGTTTGCGAAGGCGGTTGCCACCGAAGCTCTGGTTTTCGACGACGGCCGGGATGCAACGAAGTTCGTCGAGCGATTGTGCGCGATCCGTGGCCTCGGACCCTGGACCGCGCAGTATATCGCCATGCGGGCTCTATCGGACCCGGACGCGTTCCCCGCCGGCGATCTGGTCCTGCTGCGCGCCGCGGGCCTGAAGACAGCGGCCGAAATGGAGCGTCACGCGGAACGCTGGCGGCCCTGGCGCGCATATGCCGCGATGCATCTTTGGCAAGGAGTCCACGATGGAACAATTACTCTGCTACACCTGGATGGAAAGCCCCACCGGAAAGCTGCTGCTGGCGGCGGATGATGCCGGGCTGCGCCATATCGTTTTCGAACCGGCGGCGCCGCGTCCAGATTGGCATGAAAACGCAACTCCGCTGCGCGAAACGATTCGCCAGCTTCGGGCCTGGTTCGCGGGCGAATTGCGGGAGTTCCATCTGCCTTTGGCGCCGGAAGGCCCCGCGTTCCATCAATGCGTCTGGCGCGAGCTCTGCAACATCCCTTACGGCGAAACCATCTCTTACGGCGAACTCGCGCGACGCATCGGGTCGCCCAACGCTTCCCGCGCGGTTGGCCGCGCCAACGGGGCCAACCCCATCCCGATCGTGATTCCCTGCCATCGCGTCATCGGCAGCAACGGCAAGCTGACCGGCTATGGCGGCGGCCTTCCGAGGAAAGAGTTTCTGCTGGCCCTGGAACACAAACAGATGCCGTTGCCGTTGGCCGCCGGCGCCGCGGCGTCTACGACTTCGGGAGCATAGGCCTGCCTTCGTGCGCCACTAACAAGTCGTGCATGTCGTTGGCGTGCTCCTCCTCGTTGGTGAGGATGCCTTCCATCATCACTCGCGTGGTCGGGTCCTTGTCGGCGAAATATCGAATCAGCTCGCGATAGTGCTCGCAGGCGATCCGCTCGGCCACCAGATTCTCCTTGATCATCTCCACCAGGTTCGCGCCGACAATATATTGTGAGGCCGACCGCGACAACAAGCCTTCCGGATTGAAATCGGGCGTTCCGCCCAGTTGGTTGATCCGATCCGCCACTTCTCGCATGTGGCCTTGCTCTTCTTTGGCGTGTTGCTCGAATTCTTCCTTCACGCTGTCACTCGAAATGCCGGTGGCCGCGATCGCGTTCATGGTGTAGCGCAGCACGCAGACAATCTCGGTCGCCAGCACCGACTGCAGAATGTCGATGGTCTGCTCGACATCTCCTTGATAGGCGGGCGTAATTGCGCCCTTATCGATGTTGGCGCGCGCGCGCTTGCGCAACTCTTGAACGTCAGTGAGGAACGGCTGACTGTTTGTTTTGCTCATTTGGTTTTCTCCGATCGAACACTAGAATAGCTTTTTGATTGCCTCGCCGATGCACTTGCCGGGCGCACACCACCGGCATCGGAATCGACAAGACATACTTCATCGCCAATGAGACGCGCGAAGTCGCCGGAATGATGCACGGAATCATGCCTTCGCATACAATCAACAAGCGAAAGGAACCATCATGCGATTGCCCGCCGTATGTGCCGGAATTCTCGCTATCCTTGGCATTGTGAACGCCCAAGCCCCCACCACCACCCGCGATCTGCATCTGCGCGGCGGCCGTTTCCAGCCGCTTAGTTACGACACGATGACGCCCGAGCAAAAGACGCTCACCGACAATATCCTCGCCGGTCCGCGCACTTCGCTCGACGGGCCGTTCAACGTGCTGCTGCGCAGTCCCGAGATGGGCGACCTGGCGCAAAAATTCGGCGCCTACGCCCGGTACCACTCTTCGCTCCCGCCCCGGCTGAACGAATTCGTCATCTTGATCACCGCGCGCCAATGGACGGCGCAGTTTGAGTGGCAGGCGCATCGCAAATTCGCGCTGGCCGCCGGTCTGAGCCCCGCCATCATCGACGCGCTCGCCGCCGGAAAACGCCCGGCTTCCATGCAACCCGACGAAATCGCCGTCTACAACTTCTGCACCGAGGTGCTCACCACCAAGCACGTTAGCGACGCCGCCTTCCAAGACGCCAAGGGAAAGTTCGGCGAGCGCGGCGTGGTGGACATGCTCGGCGTCGTGGGCTACTACCAGTTCGTTTCGATGCTGCTGAACGTCGATGGCTACCCCCTCCCCAATGGCGCCCAACCCGAGCTCAAGCCGCTGAAGTGACAGCTTTATGTCGCGGGCGCCATAATGAAGCTATGGCCGTTCGAACCACTGTAGATATCCCAGAGCCGTTGCACAATCAACTGCGCCATCGGGCCGCGCAAACGGGCACTTCCATGCGCGCCCTGATCATCCAGGCGCTCGAACAGACGTACAGCACCCGCCGGAAAGGCAAGTACGTCACCGGGCCTCTTATAAAACGCAAGCGAGGCAGCAAACTCGGTCCTCTATTCCCGACGGACGAGAATCCGCATGACCTCGTTTTTTCCTGACCTCAACGTCTGGCTGGCCTTGTCGGACACTGGCCATTCCCACGCCATACATGCGTGGCATTGGTTAGACCAGCTTCCGAAAGGCGCGATGCTCCTGTTTTCGCGTTACACGCAGGTCGGTTTGTTGCGCCTGCTAACGAATAGTGCGGTCATGCGCGAATACACCTTAAGCGTTCAGGATGCGTGGGCGATGTACGACCGGTGGCTAGACGATCCACGCGTCCAATTTCATCCCGAGCCCCGAAGTCTCGACGCGGCATTTAGGCAAGCCACGGAGCCATTCGCCGATCAGCGAGCCTCCAAATGGATTGGAGACTGCTATCTATTGGCCTTCGCGCGAGAGAGCGGCGCAACACTGGTGACTTTCGACAAGGCGCTCCTCGGCTTGGCGCGAAAGCAAGATTACGCCGCAATCATCCCAGGCTAAAGCCGCGCCAAACCTGATATCGTTCTCAGATGCGAACCTCGCGCATCGCGGTCCTCTTCCTTGCAACATACGCACTCGGCTTAGCTCAATCCGATCCCGGCCGCCGCGATTACGAGGTCCGCTGTGCGCGCTGCCACGGTGCCGACGCGACAGGCGGTGAAGGCGGCCCCAACATCCAGGCGCAAATCGCCGCGCGCAACGCCGCGGAACTCGCCGCCTTCCTGCGCATAGGCCGGCCCGCATCCGGGATGCCTGCGTTTGATCTGCCCCCGCAGGATATGACCGACCTGGTGGCGCATCTCCGGACGCTCGCACCCATGTCGCGGAGCGCGACGTCAACCGTGGTTCGCAAACGTATCCAACTCTCCACGGGCGAGACACTCGAAGGCCAAGTCCTCAGTCAAGGCCCGCTCGATCTCCAGCTCCGCACAGACGATAAACAGATCCATCTGCTCCGCAAATCCGGCGATCGCTACCGCCCAGTGACGTCTCAAACCGATTGGCCCACGTACAACGGCGACCCCAGCGGCAACCGCTACAGCACCCTCTCGCAAATCGATAAAAGCAACGTTCGCACTCTTGCGCCCCGCTGGATTTTTCCCATGCCGAACGTCTCGCAGATCGAGAACACGCCCGTCGTGGTGGAAGGCATCATGTACGTCTCCAGCGCCAACGAATGTTTCGCGCTCGACGCGGGCAGCGGCCGTCTGATCTGGCGTTACCAGCGCGCACGCACCAAAGGCCTCGCGGGCAACGCGGCCATCGGATTCAATCGCGGCGTGGCGTGGGCTGGCGATCGCATCTTCATGCTCACCGACAACGCTCACCTGCTCGCGCTGAACCGCTTCAACGGCGAGCTGCTATGGGAAACCGAAATGGCGGACTGGCATCTGAACTACAACGGAACGTCCGCGCCCCTGGTGGTCGGCAATCTCGTGATCTCTGGCACCGCCGGGGGCGACGAAGGCGCGCGCGGATTCCTGGCCGCTTACGATGAGTCCACCGGAAAGGAAGCCTGGCGCTTCTGGACCGTGCCCCAGCCGGGCGAACCGGGTTCCGAAACATGGACGGGTAAAGATGTTGAACATCGCTCCGGCGATACGTGGATGACCGGCACGTACGATCCCGAGACCGACACGCTCTACTGGCCGGTCGGAAATCCCGGCCCCGATTTCGATGGCGGCGAACGCACTGGCGACAATCTCTACACCGATTCGGTTTTGGCGCTCGATCCGAAGACCGGCAAGCTCAAATGGTATTTCCAGTTCACGCCGCACGACGTTCACGATTGGGACGCGCAGGAGCCGCCCGTGGTCGTCGACGCCAACTGGCAAGGCCAACCGCGCAAACTCCTGCTGCAAGCCAATCGCAACGGCTTCTTCTACGTGCTGGACCGCACCAATGGCCGGCTCTTACTCGCGAAACCATTTTTGAAAAAGCTGAATTGGGCAGAAGGCATCGGCAAAGACGGACGTCCGATCCTGAAGACGCTTCCAGAAATGCCCGGCGGCGAAACTTACGTTTGCCCCGGGTTCCAAGGCGGAACCAATTGGTTTTCGACCTCGTTTAATCCGAACACCGGCCTCTATTATTTCCAGGCGCTCGAGCGCTGCAATCTCTTTTCGAGGAATCACGGCGAGTGGCAAGCTGGCAAAGGCTACATGGGCGGCGTCGCGCGGCCTGCTCCTGGCGAGGCGTTTGAAAAAGTGCTACGCGCGATCGACATTCAAACCGGCGAAATCGCATGGGAAGTTCCGCAATCCAGCGGCCCGGTCACCGCCTCCGCTGGCGTGCTCTCCACCGCGTCGGGCTTGGTTTTCTTCGGCGAGAACAGCGGAGCGTTCATGGCCGCCGACGCGAGCAACGGTACCATTCTGTGGCAATTTCCCACTAATCAAGTTTGGAAGGCTTCGCCCATGACCTATCAGTTCGACCACAAGCAATACATCGCCATCGCCGCCGGCATCGGAATCATCGCGTTCGGGCTGCCCGATTAAGCCAACTAGCGCCGTGGTCCCGGCCTGACACCGGCAACCCTCAACCGAACTCGAAACAAGTGCGTACACGCCGTAATGTAAAGCGTCTTGCTATCGGCATCGCCGAAAGCAAGATTCGTGGCGACGATACGAGGCCTCGGCTCGGTCGCGATTTGCGGCATCTGTAAAACGCCGAGGCGCTTCCCCTCGGGCGACGTAATCCAAATTTCGCTGCCCCGCACGGTGGAGTACACATTGCCTTTCCGGTCCACCTTGATGCCGTCAATCCCTGCGTCCAAAAACTTCGTCGGATTGGCCACCGTGTCGTCGGCCAACACATCGTATCGCATGGTCTTCGACAATCCCGCGGTGACATACAAGTGCCTTTCATCCGGCGACAACGCGATGCCATTCGGTCCATCGCCCGGGGCATCTTTATCGCCTCCCAGGAGACTGACCTTGCCATCTTTAATCAGAAAGAACCCGCTATACGGCAATTCCCGGCCGGGACTCTTCTCGGCCCCGCGCATCCCCCACACTGTATCGGTGAAGTAAATTGCGCCATCGGACTTGCTCACAATATCGTTCGGGCCATTGAACCGCTTGCCTTGATAACGATCGGCCAGCACCGTTCGCGCGCCATCTTTCTCCAGGCGAACCACCGAGCGATCCGTCATTGCGGTGATGATCAACCGGCCCTGTGCATCGAGCGTCAGGCCATTCGATCCGATCAGCAGAATCGCAACGCCGCCGCCCGACACGGTCTGCGCGCCGGCGTTCGTCACATCGTTGCCGGTATAGCCGCTCTTTTGCAAAAACACCGACAGCGGCGCGTGCGGCGACCACTTGTAGATCTCGTTGCCCGCGTTGTCGCTGAACAGAAGATATCCGTCGCCGCCGTGCTGCACCCACACCGGGCCTTCGGACAAACCAAAATGTTCGCCGATGGTTTCGAGCTTGGCGTCGGGCGCGATGATCTCATCGAGAGCCGGATCCAGCTTGACGATCTTGAAGGGCCGCTCGGCCGGCGGTTGCGCGCTGAGCAGGCAGGTGAACGCAAGATAGAGAGAAAGCCGCTTCATGTCATTTGCGATCCGCACTCTGCAACAGCGGATTACTCCACTCCTTGGTCCGGACGTGTTTGCGAGTCTTGATGCGCCAGCCCTGAGGAGTTTTCACATAGGTGTCCTCGTAGCCCCCGTCGCGATTCACGCTGCCGGGCCCCTTCTCTCCCAGCATGATCAGATAGCATCGGCCCTTGGCGCCTTCGGCCGTGGGCGTAATCACCAGGTCGCCCATCAAATGGGTCCAGCCATTCCAAGGCATGTCCTTGCAGCCCTTCGATCCGCCCCAGGAAGCCGCCGCCAGTTCGTCCCGGCCTTTGGCTCGCTGTACGCCGCCCTTCTTGAACCCGTCGTCGGAATATTTGTCGATGAACACGCCATCGGTGGTGTATAGATCGGCGTAATCGTATCCGTTGTTGGTGCAGGTATCGATGTCCTGCCCGTATTTATTGACCAGTTGCTGAATCTCGATATAATCCATCGCCGTCAACGTGGCGGCCTGCGCGGTTGCAAGCTCGATCAAGAGACATGCCGCAGCGAGTGCTAAGTTCCATTTCCCCACGGGCTACTCCTTAGTTGAACTGCCCTGAACGATTCCAGCGCTCCAGTATATATCGCAACTGGTTTGGCGTCTGAAGTGCCTCCTCCATGACAGGAGAACAAATCATGAAGCGTCTAATTGCACTGGTATTTCTGGCCGGGTCCAGCATGGTGGTCTTACAGCCTCTCATGGCCCAGGTAGTCGTTGTTAGGACTAATCATCGTCATCATCGCCGCCACCATCATCACGCTGTGCTTGTTGTGCGCCCGTAACCATGGCGCCGGGGGCGCGGTCCAGGACCCTGCGTATCGTCGGGAATCGACGGCGGCCAATCGACCGCGCGGGGTCATTTGACCGAATATGGTCGAAGTTCGGTAGCGTTCGTCGAACGGGACTCGGACGCCGTTTGCGTTTGGCGTGTAAACTGCCTACCCACAGGCGGAGGATACAAAGATGAAGCGTTTAGTTGCTCTTGTAGTATTTCTTGCCGGGTCGAGCGTGGCGGTCTTACAGCCTCTCCACGCCGAAGAAAAAGTGGTCGTCGTACATCATCGGAGACATCGCCGCCACCATCGTCACGTCGTAGTTGTCGAACATCACTAAATCGAACGAAGCCAGCGGCTATACTGGTCATAGATGCACGAAATGGCCGTTTTCTGGCTCCGTATGGCCACGGCGCTCTACGGGGTCGGGTTGCTGCACGTCATGGCGGTCCTGCTCCGCCGGCGCGAGGGCTTCCTAAAACCCGCACTTTTCGCATTCCTGGTCGCCGCAGTCCTGCATTTTGTCGCCATTGTTGAAATGACGGTCTCGCTCGGCCACCTGCCGGTCGACACTTTCTTTGAATCCGCCACCGTCTGTGCCTTCCTGATCGCGGTCCTCTTCTTATTCGTCTATTGGCGCTACGACGCCGCCAGCCTCAGCGTGTGCATCTTCCCGCTGGTCTTCGTGCTCACGCAGGTGGGCGCGATGGAAACGCCGATCGGCTCCTGGCCCAGCACCAACGTGCGCGCGTTGCTCTTGGTGCACGTCATGATGGTGTTGCTCGGCTACGCGTCGCTGCTGCTCACCGCCGTCGCCTCCTGCTTCTATTTGATTCAAGAACGCCAGCTCAAGCGCAAGAAGCCGCTCGATCTTCCCGAGTATCTGGCGCAGCTTTTCAAGCGCCTGCCGCCGCTCGCGACGCTCGACAACCTGATCACCAACGCCATGAGCTTCGGCTTCGTGTTCATTACGCTCGGCGTCATCGCAGGGAGCACCTGGGCGTTCATCGACGCGGGCACCGCCTGGATTCGCGATCCGCGCATCGCCCTGGCCTTCATCACCTGGGGCTTCTATCTCACCATGGTTTTCCTCCGCCAGACGGCCGGATGGAGAGGCCGCAAAGCCGCGCTCATGGCCGTCGCCGTGCTCTGCTGCTCCGGACTCACCTGGGCCGCGCACGTGGGCTTGCGATCGCTACTCGCCAAATGAAATTCTCCATCACTGGCGTGAATCATAAGAGCGCACCGGTGGAGGTGCGCGAGCGCCTGGCATTCGACGAAAGCGCGCTCTCGCAAGCGCTGGTGGCGCTCAAAGGCCGGCCCGGTTTTTGCGAAGGCATGATTCTTTCCACCTGCAATCGCGTGGAAGTGGCGCTCACCTGCGAAGACAATTCACACTCAGCCGTCGCCGTGGATCAGTTTCTAGCCGACACCAGGCAAGTCCAGCGCGAGTGGGTGACGCCTTACCTCTACCACTTCGAAGACAGCGATGCCATCCGCCATTTGTTCCGCGTCGCCGCGAGCCTCGACTCCATGGTCATTGGCGAGCCGCAGATTCTCGGCCAGCTCAAGTCGGCGTATTCGCTCGCCAAGGAACACGGCGCCGTCAGCGGATTTATGGACACGCTGCTCACCCGCGCGTTCAACGTCGCCAAGCGCGTGAGGTCTGAGACCGATATCGGCGAGAACGCGGTCTCCGTCAGCTACGCGGCCGTGGAACTTGCGCGCGAGATCTTTGGTTCGCTCACCGGCAAGAAGGTCATGATTGTCGGTGCCGGCAAGATGTCGGAACTCGCGGCCCGGCATTTGCGGCGCAGCGGCGCCGGGCAAATCCTGGTCACCAACCGTACTCACGAGCGCGCGCTTGAAATGGCGGAGTTGTTCGACGGCAAGCTGGTGGATTACACACGCTTCCTGGCTGCCCTGCCCGAAGTAGACATCGTCATCGCTTCAAGCGGCGCCCCTCACTACATCCTCCTTCGCGAAGACATGAAGAAGGTGTTGGAAGCGCGCCGCAACAAGCCGATGTTCCTGATCGACATCGCGGTGCCTCGCAACATTGAGCCCACCGTCAACGAACTGGACAACGTTTTTCTTTACGACATCGACGATCTGCAGAAGGTAATCGAAACCAATCTGCAAGGCCGCCAGGATTCCGCCGAAGACGCCGAGGCCATCATTCACGAGGAAGTAGAGCGCATGGTGGCGCGCCTGAAGGCTCGCGAGGTGGCGCCCACCATCGTCAAGCTCCAGGAAGAGCTCGAACGGCTGCGCGCCACTGAAATCGCTCGCTGGCGATCCAAGCTTGGGACCCTGACCCCGGAGCAGGAGCAGGCCATCGAAGGGTTCACCAAAAGCATGATGAACAAGGTGGCCCACGGACCCATTTCGGAAATTCGTAAACAGGCGTCACAGCCGGATGGGCACCACATCATCAGCGCCGTCCGAAAGGTTTTCCGTCTCGATTAGCATGTTGACGATCGGCTCACGAGGTTCCCAACTTGCTCTGTGGCAAGCCCACTGGATTCAAGCCCGCTTGAAGGAACTCGGACAGGAGTCCAGGATTGAAATCATCAAGACCACCGGCGATAAGATTACCGACGTCGCGCTTTCGCAAGTGGGATCGAAAGGCCTGTTCACCAAAGAAATCGAGGAGGCGCTGCTCGCGGGCGACATTGACATCGCCGTGCACAGCCTCAAGGACATGCCGACCGATTTGCCGGCGGGACTTACGCTGGCAGCGATTCCCGAGCGCGAAGATCCACGCGATGCCTTGATTGGCCGTGCGTTGGAAGACCTCGCTCCAGGGGCTCGCGTGGGCACCGGTTCGCTGCGCCGCGCCGCACAGCTCCGAGCGCGCCGACCCGATTTGCAGATCCAAGACATTCGCGGTAACCTCGACACGCGTTTGCGAAAATTGGACGAAGGCCGCTACGACGCGATTGTTCTCGCCTCGGCTGGGTTGCGGCGCTTGGGCTGGGAGAATCGGATCACGGAGCTCTTCAATCCCAGTGTGATGTGTCCAGCGGTTGGACAAGGCGCCCTCGCCGTGGAAACTCGGGATGATGACGGCAGTGCGTTTCACATTGCCCAGCGTTTGGAACACGCAGAGACGCGCGCTGCCGTGACCGCCGAACGCGCGGTGCTGGCTGCACTCGGCGGTGGATGCCAGGCGCCACTCGGGTCCCACGCTTACATCGATGGCGATACGCTCTTTCTCATCGCGATCGTCGTTTCGCCCGACGGACAGCAGCTCGTTCGCCAAGCCAAACAAGGACCGGTCGGTGAGGCTGCATCTATCGGCCGGTTATTGGCCGAGCAACTCCTCGACGCCGGCGGCAAGCAAATACTCGACGCCGTCTACGGCGCGCAGGCATGAACAAGGTTTATCTCGTCGGCGCGGGTCCCGGCGACCCCGGCCTGATCACCTGGAAGGGCCGCAAGCTGCTCGCCATCGCCGACTCCATCCTCTACGACAATCTCGCCAACGAGCATTTGCTCGATCTGGCGTCCAAACATTGCGAGCGGATTTACGTTGGCAAAAAGAAATCGGTGCACGCTTTTCCGCAGGAAGAAATTTGCGCCATGCTGATCGACCGCGCGCGCCGCGGCCTCAACGTGGTGCGCCTCAAAGGCGGCGATCCTTTTATCTTCGGACGAGGCGGTGAAGAACTGGAAGCGCTGGCCGAGGCCGGGATTCTGTTCGAAGTAGTGCCCGGCGTCACGTCCCCTCTAGGAATCGCGGCCTACAGCGGCATTCCGCTCACGCACCGCGCCCACAACAAGGTGCTGACATTCGTCACCGGCCACGATGTTCATGGCATCGATTGGAGTAAGGTCGGACAAACCGAAACGCTCGTAATTTTCATGGGCATTTTTTCGATTCGCGAGATCGCGGCCGAAATTATGCGGCATGGGCGTTCAGCCGACACGCCTGCGATCGCAGTTCGATGGGGAACGCGGCCCGATCAGGAAACGGTCACCGGAACGCTCGCAACCATTGCGGATCGCATCGAACAAGCCGGCCTGAAGCCGCCCGCCACCGTAATCATCGGCGAAGTTGTTGCGCTGCGGGAGAAAATCGACTGGTTCGAAAAGCTGCCACTGTTCGGGCGCAGAATCGTTGTCACGCGCGCCGCGGATCAGGCCGCCGAACTCTCCGATCGATTGCGCGCCCTCGGCGCCGACGCCATCGAATTGCCGACCATCGCCCTCGATCCTCCAGCGGATCCCGCGCCGCTTGACCGGGCCATCGACAACCTGGCCAAATACGACTGGCTAATTTTCACCAGCGCCAACGGCGTTCGATTCTTCCTCGACCGGCTGGATCAATCGCGGCATGATTTACGTTCGCTCAAAGCGCGCATCTGCGCCATTGGACCAGCCACGCGCAAGGCTGTCGAGGAACTGCATCTCAAAGTGGATAGGATGCCGGCGGAATACGTCGCCGAAAGCCTCATCCAGGCATTTGCCTCGGATAACCTCGCCGGCAAACGAATCCTGCTTCCACGTGCCGCCGTGGCCCGCGACGTGATTCCCATCGAACTGGCGAAATTAGGGGCGCAAGTAGACGTTGTCGAAGCTTATCGAAATGTTGTTCCACCCAACGCCACCGCCCGCGCGCATGAGATTTTATCGAGCGAGAAAAAGCCCGATTGGATCACGTTCACCAGCTCTTCCACCGTGAAGAACCTTCTCGCAATTGCCGGCCGTGAAGCGCTCGACGGCGTGCGCATCGCCTCCATCGGCCCAGTGACCTCAGCCACCTTGTGCGCGCACGGCCTGAAAGTGGACGCCGAAGCCAAGCAATTCACGCTCGACGGGCTAGTCGAGGCAATTCTACTGTCAGACCTCTGAAGTTCGTGGAATAAGTCACGGTGGGGCGGACGCCATCGTCCGCGCCGGACCCCTTGGTCCGGCTCTGGGATTATATGAACAAAGACGCCGACGAGGGCGTCGGCCGCGGTCCAGGGGGACCGCCCCACCTTTCACCAGATGTAATCTTTCGCCTCATCGCGGCGCTCATAGCTATCGAGCACGTGCACGACGCGAAGCTTTTTCATCCGCGTCGGATTTAGCGCGCCGATTGGAATATAAATGATACGCCGGTTTAAATGCGCGGCAATGGACCGAAAAATGGAACGCGGCGGCTTGGCTGCCACGTATACAACGAAGCGCTGTTTCGAATAATCCAACGCCGCCATCAATAAACGCTCCGGCTTATTCTGCGCAAAATCGTAATCGGGATCGGTCCACACATCCAGCATGCGGCGCGGCGGCAGGGCCATCAGAAATCCACCGTACTCGGCGCGTCCGATTCCCGGCCCAACCAAATGCTCGAACGGACGTGTGGAATAAAACGCCATGTCCGATTCGTTCTGATGTTCGCCCAGCCAGGTGGTCAGGTATTGATAGCGATCTTGGGGATCTTCGTCGAAAATGACGACCGTCGCGCCCACCTCGCCGGCGATCCGATCCAACTGCCGCACATAAATCTTCGCCTCATGCCAGTTGCGGATGGTCTCGCGCAGATCGATGCCGTCGAGAATCGATGTGGTGAACGGCTCGGTCCGCGAGCGCTCTTCGGACAACATGCTCTTGGCCTTGCGCTTCAGGAATCGGCCGTAATCCTCGATGAGCAGATCTTCGGGCGGATAGGAGCAGATGGCCGACCCATCGGTTTGCCGCGCCCATTCGCCTTCAAACTTTTCTTTCTTGCGCTCCTTGAGACCGCGCGGAACCAGCCGCTGCTTGGGACGCGGGAGACGGCGGCGGAGGCGCAGCTTTTTGGTGTTGAACCAAATCTCCTGGCTAGATAGATTCACCGTCTCCATCAAATCGCTGCCGGGCTTTTGCGCGGGATAGCGATTGGCCATCTGCCAGACTTCGTAAGCGTAGTTGTCGTCCACCACGGAGCGCGCGGCCACGGCCAAATCGAAAACTCCCGCCATCAGATCGCCATTGATCGACGCCAGATTGCGGGTGAAGCGGGCCAGCATGCGGCGCTGCCAGTATTCCATCTTGTCGCCGGTATTCTTGACGTATTCCTTCTCCGCCTCGCGCAGCAAATCGAACTGGACTTTCGGCCGATCCACCGACCAGTCCGGTCCCAACTGGGGCCGAAACAATTCGTAGCGATCCTGCAAGTACGGATACTCGACGGTGATTTCGGCCAGACAATCCGGATGAGGGTTCAGCAGACGGATATCGGGTAACGTGGTTTGCCGCGGCGCATCCTGCGGGATTTCCATCGCATCCAGCACCGGATCGAGCAGGTTGAGTGCGACCACCACGAACACCCGCGCCAGTGGGTCGGCGCCTTGCAGCTTCCACGCCATGCCGGACGCGTGCGCCGCGGTCTCCTCGTTGCGGGGTTGCGGGTAAACGCGATAGGCCTCAATGTATTTGTTCAGGCCGATGTAGCGAATCGATAAGGGGTCCGGATAGCTATCGGGAAGATGCGGCCGGTCGCCCGAGTCGGGCTCAATGAAAATCACCTCGGCGTCTATTTCGAGCGCAGTGCGAACGGCTTCGGTGAAAGGATCGCACGGCTCCACGGGCACATAGATAGCGCGCTCGTCGTCCTTGGGATCCGGATAAAGGATCACCGTCATTTCAGGCAATCGCGCCAGCGCTTGCAGGTAGACATCTTCGAGTGAACCGGGAAGCTCGACGGCGACGATTCCAGGCCGGTCGCGCAAAATCGCCCGCCGCACTTCGATGGCGAATTCCATCCGGCCGGGAACTACCGGGAAATAAGTGAAATTGCCGCGCCGCAAACTGGCGGCGTCTTCAGAGGCCCTGGGGTCGGGGAGCCGGGGATCGAGCGGATTAGACTCTGGGGACATAACGCAGCGCCTCGTCCCCGAGCGTTTCGAGAATGGCCGTGCGCATCAGAAAACGCTCGTCGCTCTGGCTGGACAGCGTGAGCCCGTCGTCCAGGCTTTTCAACTTCATGACAAAACGCGCAATGTTGATGCCATCGCGCACAGTATAACGTTCGTCGGCCGAGTGCGCCTGCTGCAGGAACTCGGTGACGTAATTCAAGATGTGCTCGTCGCCAAACGGCACGTTTTCCTTCAAAATCGCGTACTCTTCGTGCCGCTCCGGAAAATCGATAGTGAGCTGAGGTTGCAGGCGCGAATGGATGTATTCGGGCAAATCGAAGGTGGAGGCGTCGTCATTCATCGTAGCCACCAGGCGGAACAGCGGATGGGCCTTAATTTTAATCCCGGTGACGATGGATTCTACATATCTACGGTTGTCGAGCAGGGGGGCCAGCGATGCCCAGCTCTTCTCGCTCATGCGGTTGCCTTCGTCCAGAATGACCACGCCGCCCCGCAGCATCGCCGTCACCAGCGGCGAAGCCACGTAACGGAGCCGCGACTGGCCTTCGATGACTGGCGTTACCAGCAAGTCCTCGGGCCGTGTGTCCACGGTGGCTTGCATTATGTAGACTTCCCGATTCAGCCGCTTGGCCGCCGCGTAGGCCAGCGTGGTCTTGCCGACGCCCGGCTTGCCCAGCAGCCGCGGATTCATGGGAACGTCCGCCGAATCCACTACCAGCCATGCGGCCAGCAGTTGGCGCATAACTTCTTCCTGGCCCACCCAGGTGACAGTGAGTTCGTCGGGATGAGCGAGATGAAGAGTAACGCCTTCGATCTCCACCAGCATACGATTGTTATTCTAGCCTGTTGAGGATTGGGAAATTCCGAGCCGCGCCCGAAGGAAGCGGTTGGCGCAAGTTCCTAGGCCGCCGCGGCTGCGGTGGCGCGCACAGCTACGACCATCGGCTTAGAGGGCGTCCCGGCATCGCTATAGGCGCGCATGAACGCGTGAGCCATGGGATGGCAACCGGGCGAAGAGTAAAGCTGGAAGAAAATCCGGTGGACGCCGGCGGGTTGAAGGCCGGGGCAGATGGCCGCCGAGGTTGAGGCGCTGCGTTGTATGCAACTGGCGCAATCCAGTCCTAAGCTGGAGCAGGTCTCTGGCCGGTTTTCAGTAACGAGATCCATTGAATCGTTCCCCCACCTTCGTACTAGGTAAATGTAATTATTAAGCCTGGGGTTTGTTTTTCCTATAGTACCCATGAGTGGTTGCCTCGACTCTTTTGAGGGTATTCAGGGTACGCGCAGGTGCATTTAGCTCATTTTGACCAGTTCTGTATGCGGGCTTACTCCTAGAAGGCTGTCGAAAAGCCTGCGGCCGATTCCCTTACGGTCTCGGTAAGCTACGCTGGGTACTTGGACTTTTCCAATATTCTGGTTCGCGCCACTAATTGGGTCGGGGACGCCGTGATGTCGCTGCCGGCTCTGCGAGCAATTCGGGATAGGTTTTCCACAGCCCGGATTTCGGTCCTCGCCAAGCCGTGGGTGGCCGATTTGTACGGGCGGGAGTCGTTCATCGACGAGATCATCCTTTACAGCGGCCAATCGCCCTGGCGCACCGGCCATGAATTGCGCGCCCGGCGGTTTGACTGCGCCATTCTGTTGCAAAACGCCTTCGAAGCCGCCTGGATCGCGTGGCTGGCCAAGATCCCGACGCGGATCGGCTACAAGCGCGACGGCCGGCGACTGCTGCTGACCCGCGCGGTGAACGTCCCAAAGCCCGGCGAAATCCCCCGTCACGAACGCTTCTATTATTTAGAACTGCTGCGGCGAGCGGGTTTGATCGACGCGTTGCCCCCGAGCGAGGCGATCCGCTTAGGCTCTGTCGGATTAGAATCCGTCGCGCCTCGGAATGGCAAGCGAGTGATCGGAGTTAGCCCTGGCGCCGCATATGGGACCGCGAAACGCTGGCTCCCCGAGCGATTTGCCGAAGCTGCGGGCGCACTGGCCACAGCGCGCGGCGCTTCGATCGCGTTATTCGGTTCCAAGACCGAGCGCGAGCTTTGCGAAGAAGTGGCCCGGCGCCTGAGCGGATATCAGGTCACCAATTATGCCGGCCAGACGACGCTGGCCCAATTTATCGATCTCGCCTCGGGCTGCGAATTGTTTCTGACGAACGATTCCGGCTCCATGCACATCGCTTCGGCGCTCGGCGTGCCGACCGTCGCGATTTTCGGAGCCACCGACGATACCACCACGGGACCCACCGGATCGAACGCGCGTGTCATTCGGCACGCCGTCGATTGCAGCCCGTGTTTATTGCGCGAATGCCCGATCGACCATCGCTGCATGACTGGCGTGAGCGCCGAGCGCGTGGTGAAAGAAGCGCTGCAATTGCTCGGTTAACGCTGGCCGTGATGGTCCGAATTCAGCAGCAGGTTCGCATCGGTCTCCACGCAGCGCGGCGATTCCTCCAGCGGTTCAGTAGACGGTTTCACCAGCCGGGGCGCCATGGTCCAAGGCGCGGTGAGCACGTTTGGATCTTCGACGGTGGCCTGATACACCAGGTTCTCGCCTTGACGCCACAGGCGCTCGGTAACGTGCAGCGCGGTGGTGTGGAAATATCCGTTCTCACCGAACCAGGTGTCTTCCACGAAATTGGTGACGTCCACCACCAGCTTGTCGCCGTCCCAATGGGCCACCGAGTCGCCGTAATAGGATGGGTTGCCATCGGCGCGATGCGCGCGGCCGTCGGTGGGAACGATGCGATAAGGATCGCCCGAAATGTCTTCATACAAGAAGATCATTTCGTTTGGAAGCTGAACGATCTTGCGCGGCGGCCCTATGCGCGGTATGCCCGGCCGACCGCAATAGAACACTTGATCGGTCTTGCTCTCGTTATCGATCAGATACTTTACCTTGGCCTGGAACTCGGGCTTATACGAAGGCTCGGCGGTGAAGGGAAGAGCGCCGGGGATGGGAACCTTGGCGGGAAGACGGGCGCTGTCATCGATCTTCTTGATCACGATTTTTCCGTCCGGCTGCTTTTCCTTGAGAGCCACCGGGGGAAGATCGATGGCGAATGTCCAGACACCGCTCAGGTCCGGGTGGTGGTCCGATGCTTTTTCCGCACGAGCGAGAGACGGCATCGTCGCCATCGTCGCCACGATCGATAGCACGCACAATAAACCGTGTTTCATGGGATTCTCCTTTCGCCAGCCTGGTTCTATGAGACTGGCGATCAACGAGTGTTGTCGGACGGATTCACCAGCTCCAGCGAAGCTCCGTCCGGGAACGTGATCTTTTGCAGATAGCCGTAGAGCGAACCATCGCGCGCGCGAACGCCCTCCACTGTGACGGTCTGCCCGATGGCCTTCGCGAAATCGGCGCGGCCCACCGTCACACGTTTGAACCAGGCCGGGGGATTGCTTTCGAACTTCCAGGCCTCGGGTCCGCCGCTCGGACTCTTGGCGTCGATGAAGACAACAATGTGCGGATTAATCCAGTCGATTTTGGAGAGCGTGCCGGTGAGTGTGAACTTCTTCGACATGTCGAAGATGGCCGACGGCGAGTGGTGCGCCCAAAGAGACACCGTGGCGCAGACCATGGCGCCAACCAAAGCTACACGGGAGATGGATTTTTTCATGGCTTGTCCGGGCGGCCTTCCCTTTTCCAACTTTGGCGCTAGCATATCACACGAGTTGGGGATTGGGGCTTCGGGATTGGGGATTGGCCAGCGCAAGGCGGGACTGCGCAAAACTCTTGACAGGCTTTTGGACCCGCGGTATATTTAACTCGGTGGTTATTTAACCAATGGGTTTACAACAAGCCTCCTCCGATCCGCTCAGCGCCACTTTCTCGGCCCTGGCCGACCCTACGCGCCGCGCGATCCTGGCCCGCCTGGCTTCCGGAGAGATTTCGGTCACGAAGCTGGCCGAGCCATTCGATATGAGTATGCCCGCCATTTCCAAGCACCTCAAGGTTCTGGAGCGCGCGGGGCTAGTCGCACGCGGGCGTGAAGCCCAATGGCGGCCGTGCCGGCTGGAGGCGGGTCCGCTGAAGGACGTCTCCAATTGGGTGGAGAATTATCGGCAATTCTGGGAAGAGAGCTTCGATCGTCTGGATGTCTATCTCAAGGAATTGAAAGCTAAAGACAGCAAGGAGAAAAAGAAACATGCCCGCCAACGCAAACGCTAGCTCCGCACTTACCGTGGCCACGCCGTCGGATCGAGAGATTGTGATGACACGTGTTTTCGACGCACCGCGACACCTGGTCTTCGAGGCGTGGACCAAGCCGGAGCACCTGCTGCGATGGTTTGGCCCCCATAGCTGCCCGCTGGTGGCCTGCGAAATCGATTTTTGCGTGGGCGGCGCGTGGCGCTATATTCTGCGGGGACCCGATGGCAGAGACATGGTGATGCGTGGCGTATATCAAGACATCACGAGGCCCGAACGGGTGATCTCCACCGAATCGTTTGACGACTACCCGGGCGAATCCATCAACACCATGACGTTCTCCGAAGAGAATGGGAAGACCACGCTCACCACCAAGGTGCTCTACGGATCGAAGGAGGTTCGCGACGCCGTGCTCCGTGCCGGAATGGAGCGTGGTGCGGCCGAAACTTACGATCGCCTGGAGGAGCATGTTCGCAACATGGCAGGCGAGCTGGTCATCACGCGAATGTTCGATGCACCGCGTGAACTGGTCTTCGAATGTTGGACTGACCCGGGGCACCTGCAGCACTGGCAAGGGGCGCCGCGCGGCTTCACGGTGACATCGTCTGAATCCGATATCCGTCCGGGCGGATTCTTTCGCATCTGCATGCGCTCGCCGGAAGGCGTGGACAGTTGGCTGGAGGGCGGCTATCGCGAGATGGTGAAGCCGGAGCGGCTGGTGTTCACGCACGCTTGGCTGGACGCTAAGCGGAAGCCGGGCAAAGAGACCCTAGTGACCATCACGTTCGCGGAGCGCGACGGCAGAACCGAACTCACATTGCGCCAGACCGGCTTTCCCTCAGTGGAATCGCGCGATGGCCACCAGGTTGGATGGAACAGCGCGCTGGACGTTCTCGCCGACTATCTGCCTGAGGCCGCGCGCGCCATCGTTGTCACGCGGGTATTCGATGCGCCGCGCAGTCTGGTTTTCGATGCATGGACCGATGCAAAGCACGTCGGGAATTGGTGGGGGCCGCGAGGATTTGCGACCACCACGCACGAGATGGACGTACGGCCAGGCGGGGTCTGGCGGCTCACGATGCATGGGCCGGATGGCGTCGACTATCAGAACAAGATCACCTATCTCGAAGTCGCAAAGCCGGAGCGCCTGGTGTACGATCATGGCGGGGCGGGCGCGCGGGTGACGGTGACATTCGAAGATCAAGCTGGCAAGACCAGGCTCACCCTGCGAATGGTGTTCCGGTCCGCTGAGGCACGCAACGCGGTGGTCAAGATGCACGACGCGATTGAGGGAGCCAACCAGACGCTGGATCGCTTTGGCGAGCAGTTAGGAAAGATGCAGGAGCTGATCGCGACGCGGGTTTTCGACGCACCGCGCGATGTGGTCTTCCGCGCGTGGACCGATCCGGAGCGGCTGAAGCGTTGGTGGGGACCGAAGAATTTCACCAATCCGGTGTGCGAAGTGGATGCGCGGCCGGGCGGCGCGATTCGGATTCATATGCGTGCGCCGGATGGCGCCGTTTATCCGATGACCGGCACGTTTGTCGAAGTCGTGGAACCGGAACGCCTGGTGTTTACCAGCGCGGCTCTGGACAAGAACGGCGAGCCGCTGTTTGAAGTGCTGAACACGGTGACGTTCGCCGAAGAAGGCGGCAAGACGAGACTGACAGTGCGCGCCAGCGTGTCGAAAGTGAGAGGCGAGGCGGCGCCACACCTGGCGGGCATGGAACAGGGCTGGAGCATGACGCTCGACCGATTGGCGGAAGAGGTGAGAGTGTGACGAGGAATCGCGTGCTGTGGATTATTCAGGGGCTGCTGGCGCTGATGTTTCTGTTTGCCGGAGGTGCAAAACTCGTCCTGCCGGTGGATGCGCTGACGAAGGACACGCCCATGCTTTCGGGCGACTTCTTGCGATTCGTCGGCGTATGCGAGGTGCTCGGAGCCGTCGGCCTGATTCTCCCGGGAATCTTGCGCATTCGGCCGGGCTTGACGCCGCTGGCCGCCGCGGGGTTGATTGGCGTCATGATTGGGGCAACGTCGGTCACGCTAATCACTGGCGGGGGAGCCACCGCCCTGATCCCATTCGCGACCGGACTGCTTTTGGCGTTGGTTGTTTACGGGCGCTGGCGGGCGGCGGCTTAGGAACGCTGCACACCGCAGAAGCGGAGAAACTCGCGCAGGCCGGAATCCAGATACTTTTCGCGATGAATGAGCACCGAGATCTGCCGCCGGAGGTTGAGCCAGGGCGCGTAGACGCGCCGTAATTGGCGGAGCTTGAGCTCCAACTCGACAGCTGAGCGAGAGATGCACGCCAATCCGCCGCCGGCCATGGCCGCGCGCTTGACGGCTCCGAGGCCCCCCATCTCAATAGGAATTTTCAGCGGCTGGAACTTGCCTTTAATCGCTTCCTCAAAGACCTCGCGCGTACCTGACCCGGGTTCGCGCAGGACCCACCGGGCCTCGGCGAACTGATTCGCCGTCGCGCGCCGGCCGGCGAGCGCATGATCGGGCGCCGCCACGACAACTAGTTCGTCTTCACGCCATGGAGCCGCGATGAGGTCTGGGTGGCTGGCCGTTCCCTCAATCCAGCCCGCATCGCTCTCGAAATGGAGCAATGAAGAGATCACGCGCTCGGTATTGCCGATGGCCACATGGAAGCGCGCCTCGGGATGACGGCGAGCAAAACGAGCAATGAGCGGAGGCAGCATGTAATTTCCAGTGGTGAGGCTGGCATACAGGTTCAAGTTCAGGGACTGGCGCCCAGCGCCGGCTTCGATCTCGCGGACCCGGTCGAGCACCTGGATCGAGGCGGGAAGCAGTTCCCGTCCGTTGGCGTTCAGGACGACGCGGCGGCCATGGCGATCGAAGAGACGGCGCTCTAGCAAGTTCTCCAACTCGGCGAGCGCCTGGCTGGTGGCTGCCTGGGAAAGGCCGATTCGCCGCGCCGCGCCGGTGACGGTGCGCTCCCGATAGATGGCCGCAAAGATCTCAAGTTGCCGGAGTGTGATGCGCATGCTTAGTTTCCCTATATTGGCTGAACCGAATTGAATGATTGGTATTATCAGTTTCCCTTATTTGAGGGCTGGGCGTAATCTGAAGCTGCCGATGTGGTCTTCAAAAATCTCAAAAGGCTTCCTGGCCGGGGCCACGCTGTGCATCTCGCTGTCGTTGCTGTTGTGGATGGTGGCCGGGCTGCCGTGGAACCACAAGCTGCAAGTGAGCCCGTTGACGCTCGCTATCCTGGCTGGCATGGCGCTAGGAAACAGCGTACGTCCGGAGTTTCTGGAACGGATTCATCCCGGACTGCGCTTCTGCCAGCAAAAGCTCCTACGACTGGGGATTGTGCTGTACGGCCTCCGGCTCACGCTGAGCGATCTGGCCAGGCTAGGTCCCCGCGCCCTGGCGCTGGATGTCGCCGTGATCGGCACGGTGCTGGTGGCTGGATATTGGGTGGGCACCCGGATCTTCGGGTTGGACGGCGATACAGCGCTGCTGGTGAGCGCCGGCAGCGGGATCTGCGGCGCGGCGGCGGTGTTGGCGATGGATCGGGTGATTGAAAGCGAGTCGCACAAAGTGAGTATCGCGGTGGCTACGGTGGTGGTGTTCGGGACCATCGGCATGTTTCTGTATCCGCTCCTCTATCCGTTCATGGGGTTGACCGAACGCCAGTTTGGCGTCTACACCGGCGCGACGGTCCACGAAGTGGCGCAAGTGGTGGCCGCCGGACGAGCGGTGAGCCAGGCGGCCAGCGACACGGCCGTCGTTACAAAAATGCTACGTGTATTGCTGCTGGCGCCAGTTTTGTTGCTGATTGGGCGAGTGCGTTCGCGGCAAAACGCCAAGGGATCGGGCCGGGTAACGTTCCCCTGGTTCGTGCTGTGGTTTGGGGCCGTGATCGCCTTGCAATCGTTCGTACAGCTCCCGCCGGCCATCAAATCTCCGCTCATCAATCTGGATACCGTGCTGCTATCCAGCGCAATGTTCGCTTTGGGAGTGAGCACGCAGTGGCGCCAGGTGAAACAAGCAGGCACGCGCCCGTTGCTGTTGGCGGCTGCGATCTTTGTGGGCCTGGTGTCCGGCGGTTGGGCGATTACGCGATGGCTGGTGGTCTGAAGGGTGACTTGAAACAAAACCCGCTGAGCCGAGGGCATAGCGGAGGCAATCCTGCGCAATGTCACTTGGTTTTCCCGATATCGCGCAGTTTGCATCCATCGTGGGGCGGACCCCGCAGGTCGGCAGCCGATTCATTTGCGACCGGCGGGTCCAGGGGGACCCGCGCGGACCAGGGGTCCGCCCCACAATTTCGGCCATCCTCCCCGGCTCAACCAATCCCGCTTAATAACCGTAGCCGTATCCGACGCCGCAACCGGGAATCCAGTTGCCCCATTGGTCATAGTAGCCCGGGCTGCAATAAGCGCCGCCACCGTAATAACCGTAACCGCCGTAAAGGCCGGCGCCGTAGCCGTAGCCGCGACCACCGTAGTAGCCTCCACCGCCATATCCGCGACCTCCGCCGGCGTATCCGCGACCTCCGCCGCCAGAAAAGCCCCTTGCTTGACCGCCGGAGAAGCCTCGCCCGCCACCGCCAGAAAAGCCCCGACCGCCTCCGCCGCCCGAAAAGCCGCGGCCTCCGCCACCGCCGCCGGAAAAGTGACTTCCACCACCACCGCCTCCACCGCGATGCTGGGCAAATACCGCGCTGGGAGTCGCCAGCATCACTGCGCCCACAAGCAGGGTGGACACCGCAAATTTAAATCGAGTCAGGGTGGATTTCATTTTGAACCTCCATGTTCACCCACTACATAAGCATTCGAATGGCACATCGTAACAGATTGATAACACAGCAGTTCCGTCCTCCTCGACTGGCTCTTTACCACCAGGCTTGGCTGGCGTAAGCCATACGCTTCAAATGTGTGGTGAACTGCTGTGTGGAGGTTGTGATGAAGACATGGTTTTTCAGCGGCGCGGCGCTATTGGCCGCTTTGATTGGGTTTTCCGGGTCGTTGGGGGCGCAAGCATTGGCCATACCGGGCGGCGAGGTTGCTAGGGACGTCCCCGGTGCGAAAGAACTCCCCGATCCGAACGTGACCTATAAAGTTGTGTTCGACATCGCAAAAGCAGCGCCCAAAATCGACGATGTGAATCCCGCTCTTAATTTGGTGGTCCGGTATGTGAACACTCTCGCAAAGAACGGCGTGCCGGCCGATCATCGGATGATCGCCGTGGTATTTCATCAAGGCGGCACCGACATCGTGGTGAACAACGACGCGTTCAAGGCGCGCAATCAGGGCCACGACAATCCCAATATTGCGCTGATCCAAAGCATGAAGAAAGCCGGGGTCGACTTCCGTGTTTGCGGGCAAGCGGTGTTGGGGCGCAAGATCGATCCGAAGACGATTATGCCCGAGATTGAGCTGGATCTGTGGGCGTTGACGACGATTGTCGATCTGCAGCTTCGCGGCTACGTACACATCGGCGGCGAATAGGAGAGCCGGACGGTTGATCCCAAATCCGCTCTCCTCTGCGGAGCCAACCTCGGCGTTTTCAGCTTTACGTTCCGGCGCGCCCTAAGGGATGAGTGGGCGAGCGCGCGGATCAGAACTGGTATTCCGCCGGTGTGATGCCTTTCGCTCGTAGGTACATTTCCGCGGATGCGCGATGGTGCGTGTTGTGATCGAGCATGGCCATGAGCAACTCCAGACCCGTCATCGTGCCCTCCTCACTCTGGTACGTTTTCGAGATCTGCTCGGGCGTTAGTTTCGACACCTGTTCGATGGCGTTGTCGTAAGACTTGCCGATGAACGCCAGCACGTCCTTCTTGTTCATCGATGCCGGCTTCGACGGCTTCTGCTCCTGACCGGAAAATGGCGAGATGAAGGCCGACAGGGACTGAGCCAGATGGACCATCTGCTCGGCGAAACTCATCTGCGGAGGCGTGAGCTTGAAATCGTATGACGACTCTGGCATCTGGGCCGCCACTTTCAGCGTGAAATCGCGCGATGTCTTCAGGTGCTTCAGCACGATGGCCTTGACATCGGTCTCGGCGAACGCGGGGAGGGTCGCGATGGCAGCGGCTACCAAGAGGAGGCCGACGAAACGGCTTTTGTTAAAGGACATATTTGAGTATCCCACCAAAGGGCGGCGATGCTGAAAGTCCTAATCGCCGAATCGCTCCGCGGCGCGAGCTTTGGCTTTCGCCGCCTCTTCTTCGCGATTCTTAGGCGGCGCGATGGTTTCGAGCGAACGAAGCAGCCCAGCGGAGACGCCGGCGATTTCATCCACTGCGTCCTGGAACAACTTTTCGTTGGCCTTGGATGGTTTGTTAAATCCGCTGATCTTCCGGACGAACTGGAGAGAAGCGGCGCGAACTTCTTCATCCGTCACGGGTGGATCGAAGTTAAAGAGGGTCTTGATATTTCTGCACATAGCTTATGAACCGTCGGCACAGGCCCGGGCGCGGTCGAGTAGAAGGTCGCGTTCGCGGGAATTGCGTGTGATGGATGCCGCGCGCTGGAATTCGAGCAGCGCCTCATCGAAGCGGCCAAGCTTGAAGAGGAAGTCGCCGCGCACACTGGGCAACAAGTGGTAATTCTCCAGAGAAGGCTCTGACGCGAGCGCATCGACGAGACGAAGGCCCGCTGCCGGACCGAATGCCATCGCGATTGCGACCGCGCGGTTCAGTTCCACGATCGGGGATGGCGCGAGTTGGGCCAGTTCGGCGTAGAGCGCGGCGATGCGCTCCCAGTTGGTCTCCTCCGGCGCGCGCGCTCTGGCGTGACAAGCGGCTATGGCGGCCTGAAGCGCGTAGGGACCGGGGCTAGCACTCATTTCTTCCGATCGCTTGAGCGCAGCCAGGCCACGGCGGATGAGAAGCTGATCCCACAGCGCGCGATTTTGATCCAAGAGCAGGATCGGCTGGCCCAACGGGCCGATGCGGGCGTTTGAGCGCGACGCCTGAATCTCCATGAGTGCGACTAAGCCATGGACCTCAGGCTCACGCGGAGCAAGTTCCGCCAAGATGCGGCCCAGACGAAGCGCATCCTCGCAGAGAGCCGGACGCATCCAATCTTCTCCGGCCGTGGCGGAATAGCCTTCGTTGAAGATGAGGTAAATGACTTCTAGCACCGACGACAGGCGCGCGGTAAGATCGGCCCCGCGAGGGACCTCAAAGGGGACATTTGCTTCGCTGAGGGTTCGCTTGGCGCGCACGATGCGCTGGGCAATGGTAGGTTCCGAAACTAGGAATGCACGCGCGATCTCGCCGGTAGTGAGACCACCGAGCAAGCGCAGGGTGAGTGCGACACGCGCCTCGGCGGAGAGAACCGGGTGGCAGGCGGTAAAGATAAGCCGCAGAAGGTCGTCGCTCACGGGATCGTCCATCGAAGTTTCGAAATCCGGCGCGGCCATTTGCTCGGCTTCGAGTTGATAGCCGATCTCTCCGTGCTTCCGCTCGAGTAGCTTGTTGCGCCGCAGAAGATCGATGGCGCGATGCTTGGCGGCCGTCATCAGCCAGGCGCCGGGGTTGCGCGGGACGCCCTCCGCGGGCCATTGTTCGAGCGCGGCCACCAGAGCGTCCTGGGCCAGTTCCTCGGCGACGCCGATATCGCGCACCATCCGCGCGAGACCTGCGATAAGCCTGGCAGACTCAATCCTCCAGACAGCGTCGATGGCTTTATGGACGTCGGCTCGGTGGGTGTCGATAGCGGTCATCCGCTACCGATCACACCACCTTCGGCTCCGTCATTGCAAGCGACCCGTCATGTCCATCAAGAACCGGCGCGCTCGCGTTGGGCCGTGACAGCCTCCTGGACATCCGGCGGAAACTCCGACAGCTCAAATACCTGCCGAACCTCGATCGTTTCCTGGTCCGAAGCCGGGCAGCGGGAGGCCCATTCGATGGCTTCCTCTCTGGACTTCACCTGAATCATCCAGTAGCCGCCGATCGCTTCTTTGGCCTCGGCAAAAGGCCCGTCGGTTACCTTCGGCTTTCCTCCCGAGAACGAGATGCGCGCTCCCGCGGAGGGCGGATGGAGGCCATTGAGCGCGAGCAGAATCCCGGCCTTTTGCAGGGATTCGTTGTATTTCATCATGTTGGCTACGGCTTTCCTATCGGGTATGGTGCCAGGCGCGGCCTGATCGTAGCCTTTGGGGATCATCAGCATCATGAATATCATTGTTATGTCTCCTGTTGAATTGTGTTTCCGCTTCCTTACCGTCGCGTTTCTGTTAGTTCACTGAGCGGGATGAGGGCGCGCAGCCGATGGTCGCGCAAGTAAAGCCCCGCCCAAACCAGCACCCCGAAGAGGATGGGGAACAGCGTGTCAAACAATGGGTCGCGAACACGCAGGTGGGTAGCCACTGCTCCGCCCAGATAGCCTGTCAGCAAGATCGCGCCGAGAATCGCGGTCCTCGGAATCACGTATGCGATCAGGCAGACAAGTTCGATGATCGCGAGAGCGGGGCTCAGGCTGAGTGGATAGCCGAGCCGGTTGAACGCTTCGACAACGGCCGCCGGCACGATCAAATGCCCGGCAGCGTCGAAGAGAAGAAACAGGACAGACAGCGCGATCAGGATGCGTCCAGCCCACCGAGTCTTCTTCATGGTCTTCTAGTTTCACCTCGCAGGCGGATAAGCCGGAGAATCGTACATCTGGCGAATCTCGCTCTCCCCATCCCCCGCTATCTCTAGGAAGCGCTTGGCCATCTCGACGGCCTCGGCGATCGACGGGTATTGGACGATGGCGAATCCGGCGATCAACTCCTTGGTTTCGGTAAAGGGTCCATCGGTAACGGCGACCTTCCCTTGGAAAGCTTGACGCGCGCGCCCTTCGAGCTTGGCAGCAGCCCGTCGGTGGCCAGCAGTGCGCCGCTCTGGGCCACTTCTTCGATAAACTTCCCCATTAGGGCCATGTTCTCCTGGGTGGGGGGAACGCCCGCTTCCATGTCCTTCACGTTGGCGGGCTTGTAGATCATCATGAATCGCATTGAGTTTCTCCTTTGCGCCGGCTTTTTCCCGGCTCTATAAACGCGTCGAACAAGCGAGCGGTTAGATCGACAAGACCAGAAAACTTTTTCTCGTTGAGCTTATTCCAGTTCCCGTGAGCACTCAACGGAACTGTAACTGTTAGACTTTGTTTTTGGACACAAGAACCAAGATAGTTCCTCTCCACGAAATCCAAGAGCGGCTGCACGGCCGTGCGGCCTCCTGGATATCCGGTCACTTCGATCCGCTGCTCGCTGAACATGTGGGGAAGCTCGCGCGGGCTCGGGAGCCCGGGCGGCTCCTGGTGGTGGAAGTGACGAATCCGTCGCAACCGCTGCTAGGGCAACGCGCGCGGGCTGAATTGGTGGCCGCGTTATCGATGGTGGATTTTGTAGTGATGGGCGATGGGGAAGCGAGCGGCGCGGCGCCGATGGATGCCGAGATCAAAGAGCGTTTCATCGAACACGTATTGGAACGTCATCGCCAGGAAATGCGCCGATGATTCCGCCTCGTATTTTGGTTGTCCGGCTAGGGTCCATGGGCGACGTGATTGCCGCGCTGCCCGCAGTGGCGAGCTTGAAGCACAGCATCCCGCACTCGAAGATCACTTGGGTGATCGATCCGAAATGGAGCCTGCTGCTCGAAGGCAATCCGTACGTCGACTCGGTGGTGCATCTGGACCGCCGCACCTTCACGGGCTTGCGGAATGCGTGGCGCGAGCTGCGAGCGGACCGGTACGATTTCGCGGTGGACTTTCAGGGGCTGGTGAAATCCGCGCTGGTGGCTACTCTGGCGCGGCCGGAGCGCATTTTCGGATTCAACGCCGAGTTCGCCCGCGAGTCGGCGGCTTCGTGGTTCTACTCGACCAAAGTTCCCATTCGTTCGTATCACGCGGTGGAACGAAATCTGGATCTTGCGGCGGCAGCTGGAGCGTCGAACATACTGCGCACGTTTCCCTTACCGCCTGGCGAGCGCCAAGCCAAACTGCCCGAGGGCGACTTCGTGCTGGCCAATCCGCTGGCAGGCTGGGGCGCCAAGCAATGGCCGCTCGAACACTATGCGAAACTGGCGGAACGGCTGCATCGCGAATGCGGGATGCCGCTGGTGCTGGACGCTCCGCATCCCTTGCATGTGCAGGGCGCCCACACGCACGTCTCCACGCTTGCGGGCTTGATCTACGCCACCCGGCGAGCCGCGGCCGTGGTCGGTCTCGATAGCGGGCCGCTGCATCTGGCGGCGGCGCTCGGTAAGCAAGGCGTCGCGATTTACGGTCCCACCGATCCGGCCCGGCACGGTCCCTACGGCGGCACAATCGGCGTGCTGCGCAGCCAGGACGCCGTGACCAGGTACAGCAGGACAGCGGAACCCGATGCGAGCATGCGCGAGATCACGCCCGATCAGGTTTTCGAGGCGCTGGAACCCATCCTCTATGCCGGCCCCGCCCGGGCAACGCACAAGGATCGCTGATCCAGGTTGCCGCCCAGTAGATTGTTATGAGCTTTTTTCCCAAGCCGTACGCCGATCTGGTGGCGCGTTTGCGCGTGACGTGCGGGTTCATTATGGTGGCGGCATTTGCCTGGTTCTCACGGCCCGACGCCCTATCGTTAGCCGTGGGCCTGCCCGTTTCGGCGCTCGGGATTGCGCTGCGCGCCTGGGCCACCGGGCACGTGGAGAAGAACATCCGGCTGGCTGAAAGCGGTCCCTATGCTTACGTGCGCAATCCGCTCTATATCGGGACTTTACTGGCCGCCGCTGGATTCGCAATCGCTTCGCGGCAGTGGCCACTGGCGGTATTGTTTGGCGTAGTATTTCTGTTCATTTACCTGCCGGCGATCGAGCTGGAAGAACAACACCTGCGGAAGCTGTTCCCCGATTTTTCGGCCTATGCCAGGCTCGTGCCGGCTCTCTGGCCGACGTTTACGCCGCTACGGCGGCCCGAACGCTTTCGATGGGACCTGTACGTTCGCAATCGGGAATACCAGGCGTTGATCGGATTTCTAGCCGGGGCGCTGTATTTGCTCGCCAGGGCGCTAGTACGTCACAGTACCCAAGTTTAGCCGGGTTCCCTGTATCATTAGCCGGGTTGCCTGTATGCTGGTTGTATGTGTGGCATCGTCGGCTATATCGGGAACAGAAAAGCCGTCCCCATCATTCTGGATGGCCTGCGCCGGCTGGAATATCGTGGGTATGACTCGGCGGGGATCGCGATCCTGAACGGCGACAATCATCTGTCGGTTCGCCGTGCATCGGGTAAGTTGCGCAACCTGGAAGAGGCCATCCGCATCAACCCGATGGACGGACCCTACGGCATCGGCCACACGCGCTGGGCGACACACGGCCGGCCCACCGAGGAGAACGCGCACCCGCACCGCGATTGCACGGGCGACATCGTGGTGGTGCACAATGGCATCGTCGAGAATTATCTTCAGCTCAAGCATCAGCTCCAGCTGGAGGGACACAAGTTCGTTACCGAGACCGACACCGAGGTGATTGCGCACCTGGTGGAAAAGTACAACGAAGGTAACCTGGAGGACGCGGTTCGGAGCGCGGTAAAAGAGCTTCGGGGCGTATTCGCTTTGAGCGTGATCGCAAGTTCGGATCCGAACAAGATCGTCGCGGCCCGCCTGGGTCCTCCGGTGGTCATCGGGTTGGGCGATGGCGAATACTTCGTAGCGTCCGACGTACCGGCGATCCTGAGCCACACCCGCGACATGTTCTTTCTGGGAGACGGCGATATCGCCGTGCTGACGCCGGACGGCGTGCATTTGACCGATTTCAACGGGCGCGCCATCAAGCGCCAGGTGCAGCACATTCTGTGGGATCCCATCCTGGCGGAAAAGGGCGGCTACAAGCATTTCATGCTCAAAGAGATTTTTGAGCAGCCGCGCGCGGTGCGCGATACCGTGCTGGGGCGCGTGGGGCAAGAGAGCGGCCGCGTGTTCCTGGACGAGATGGACATCAACCCCAAGGTGTTCAAGGAATTCAAGTCGCTCAAAATTATTGCGTGTGGAACCAGTTGGCATGCGGCGCTGGCGGGCAAATTCATGATCGAAAAGCTGGCGCGGATCCCGGTGGAAGTGGACTACGGCAGCGAGTTCCGGTACCGCGATCCCATCATTTCCAGCGACATGCTCACGGTGGTGATTTCTCAATCCGGCGAAACTGCGGACACCCTGGCGGCGCAACGCGAAGCCAAACAGCACGGCTCCAAGACCTTGGCCATCTGCAATGTGGTGGGGTCCATGATCACACGCGAGGCGGCCGGCACGCTGATGACGCACGCGGGCCCCGAAATCGGCGTGGCTTCCACCAAGGCGTTTACTTCTCAGCTCACCGCGTTGTTCATCCTGGCGATGTACTTGGGCCAGGTGCGCGAGACGCTGACACCCGAACAATCCAGTTGCCTGGTGCAAGAACTGCTGAAGCTGCCCGGTAGCCTCGAAACGGTGCTGAGCCGTGAGTCCATCTACGACGAACTGGTGAAGAAGCTTTTCCGTGCGACGGATTTTCTGTTCCTGGGCCGCGGCATCCACTTTCCCATGGCCCTGGAAGGCGCGCTGAAGCTGAAGGAAATCTCCTACATCCACGCCGAAGGCTATCCGGCCGGCGAGATGAAACATGGGCCGAACGCGCTGATCGACGAGAATCTTCCGGTGGTGGTGATCGCGACGCGCGATCCGGCAAGCGAAGATAGCCGCGTAAGGTACGAAAAGACGCTGTCGAACATTCAGGAAGTGAAGGCGCGCAACGGCATCGTGATCGCGGTGGTGTGCGACCAGGACGCCGACGAGGTCGGCAAAATTGCCGACTACACGATCCCGATTCCGGCCGCCACCGAATTGCTGCTGCCCATTCTCGAGATCGTGCCGCTGCAACTGCTTGCGTATCACATCGCGGTGCGCCGGGGCTGCGACGTCGATCAGCCGCGCAATCTGGCGAAGAGCGTCACGGTTGAGTAGAGCTGGGTTGAGTAAGCAGGAGTGAAGCAGTTCACCCACCAGCTTCACATCGCGACGCACGGCAAAGGACTCTACGACTTCACCCGCGAGATTGAAAGCTGGCTGCGGGACAAGGAAACGCAGACAGGATTGCTGACCGTCTTTTGCCGGCACACTTCGGCGTCGTTGGTGATTCAAGAGAACGCCGATCCCGATGTGGTGGCCGATTTGGCCGATTTCTTCACGCGTTTGGTCCCGGAAGATACCCGGTTGTACCGGCACACCGCGGAGGGACCGGACGACATGACGTCGCACATCCGGTCGGCGCTCACGCAGACGCAATTATCGATCCCGATTCACAAGGGGAAGCTGGCGCTAGGGACCTGGCAGGGCGTTTATTTGTTCGATCATCGCGTGAGTCCGCATCGGCGCAGCATTGTGTTGCATTTGATCGGCGAATAGGGACCGCTTAGTTTACGAAGTGACCGCTCCCTTTGGTCGCGGCTCCGTAACGCTGTGATTTTGCTGGACCGTCGATACTGAGCCGTGACCGAAGGGAGCGGTGGTAAGTTCGATGCGCGATTCCAACCGAAGCGGCAGCGTCGAACGCCGATGTACGCGCAGCATCGGCGATGGATGCTTTTCCCCAAACGTCGTCGATCTCCAACTCTCGGTCAGTTCGGCTTCGGCAGGCAAGATGAGCCGGGATCTGGCCGCGAGCGACCCCAGGTGCCAGAACTGCTCGATATCGTGTTTACCCGGCGGACCGCTGACAGTATCAATGATGAGAAAAACGTCCGGCTTCTGAAACTCGACACGGCGGCGGTGCGTAAAGCCGGCGTAGCGGCATTCGGCTTCGAGAATGTCGCTATCTGAATTCGTCCGCCAGTCCAAAATCGCGACTTCGGGTTGATCGGTCCATCGAAAGGGGCCAGCCATGACCGCTTGATCGCGGCGGTCGATGCGGATGGTGTTGTGCGCGCTGCTTCCACGGAACCAGTCGCGCCATTCCGGCTCGCCAGTATAGGTGTAAGTGCCGGGATCGATCAGGATTTCTTCGCTGCCCGAGCGAACCACGATGCTCAACGTATCGGAATGGCTGTGGCCCGAGTGTAGCGCTCCGAAGGGACCAGCATCCACGATGGCGTGTGTGGCGCCGCAGGTCATCACGGCGACGCCCGCATCGGGAAAGAGCTTGGACTGCCACTTCCCTGCCCCGGCGAGGCATCGGCGGGAACCGAGCGGCAGGCGTCCACCGTCGTCGTCGCCGAGCATGGGCGGCAGGCGCGAAGGGCCGGAGACCGCGTCCATAAATTCCGCCATGCGCTCCAGCTTGGCGAGATACTCAGGACCCGGGGCCGCCAAAACCGCGTGCAACCGAAACATATCGAGAAGATAGCCCTGATAGTAGGTGGATTGTTCGAAGCTGCTGCCGTCGGCGCGGATCTGGCGATTCATCTGCTCGTGCATCACGCGGGCCCCGAGTTGTTCCCAGCGAGCGGCTTTCGGAACGCCCGCGAAAAAGAGGCCCAACGCGTGCAACGCCAGGGCTTCGCCCACCAGATGATTGTTCGGCGAGAAATAGAACGAGAGGTTATTCGCCAGGTGGCAACCATGTAGATACAGCATATGGAGCCATCCTGCACGGAACTCGGACGGCATCTCGCGGCCAACCAGGTGATAGACCCAGATCCAGGACAACGCGCGAAACGCGACCTCGAGCGCGCTCGCCCAGTTGGTTCCGCGATGAAAGGGGTTACCGGCCATCCAGCTTTCGAGTTGCGCGCGGATTTCATCCAGATGGCGGCGGTCGCCTGTAAACAAATACGCCTGCGCCAGCACAATCAGGTGCTCGTGCCGGTTCAATTCCCAGATTACTTTGTGGTCGCCCGCGCGCGCGGTGTCGAGGTAAGGAATGCGGCGAAAGTAACAGAGGCCGGTTTCAATGCCGCGCAGATAGTCGCGGCGCCAGTGGATATCGGGGCCGGCGTCGATGGCGCCGGCGAGAATTGGAAACTGGTGGCGCTGGATCCGATCGGCCAAATCGACGATTTGTTGGGCGCAATCGATGCCCGCAACGCCAGGGGGCAACGGAAGGCGTGGAGCGAAGTTCGCATCGAAGCTGGGCGCGGGAGGCAGCGCTGTGAGAAGCACATTCACTAGTTCCTGGCGCGCCCGAGATAAGAGTTTCACACCACTATGTGCGGAATAGCGGGATATTTTCTACGATCGAGAAACGCCGATCTTTCAGAAGTCCGATCCATGTGCGATGAGATCCGGCACCGCGGGCCGGAGGATGAGGGTTATCGGATCGACGGGCGCATGGGCCTGGGCATGCGGCGCCTCAGCATCATCGACTTGCCCACCGGGCGGCAGCCGATCTCGAATGAAGATGGAACTGTATGGGTGGTCTCCAACGGCGAGATCTATAACTATCGCGAGCTGCGCGCATCGCTAATACGCGCTGGACATCGTTTCCGCACCTACAGCGATACCGAGGTCCTGGTTCACCTGTATGAAGAGGAAGGGGCGGGCAGCCTTCAACACCTGCGCGGGATGTTCGCCTGCGCGATCTGGGATTCTCGCCGGCGATCGCTGCTCTTGGCGCGCGATCGCTTCGGCAAGAAGCCTTTGTACTACGCGGCACTTGCGGAAGGCCTCTATTTTGGAAGCGAGCTCAAGTGCCTGCGCACGGCCGGCGTTCCGTTGGAACACGATCGGGAAGCCCTCCAGCTTTACTTCCTGCTGGGCTACGTCCCCGATCCCTGGACGCCCTATGTGGGAATTCGCAAGCTCGCGCCAGGCGGCTGGCTGCGCTGTCACGCCGACGGCCGAATCGAAGAGGGCCGCTATTGGACTCTGCCCGCGCCGGCCGCGCGCCCTCCCGGTTTTAGCGAACTGCAAGCTACCGACTTTGTGCGCAATACCTTCGACGAAGCCGTCAAAATGCGCCTGATCTCGGATGTTCCCGTGGGGGCCTTTCTGAGCGGGGGGATCGATTCCACTTCGGTGGTGGCGTCCATGGCGCTGCAAAGCCACCAGCCTGTTAAAACATTTTCGATCGGATTTGAAGAAGCGGAGTTCAACGAGCTTTCGCTCGCCGCCGCGCTCGCCAATAAGTATGGGACCGAGCACCACGAGATGATCGTCCGTCCAGATTCGGTGGACCTGGTATCGAAGTTGGTGCGGCACTTTGACGAGCCTTTTGGGGATTCGTCCGCTATCCCCACCTATCTGGTGTCGCAGTTTGCAGCACGGCATGTCAAAGTCGCGCTTACCGGCGACGGCGGTGACGAGCTTTTCGCCGGTTACCAGAGTTTTCTAGACGTGCGGCGGCTCCGGTTTCTGGACTACGTTCCTGCGGCGCTGCGCGCGCTGGTCTCACGGATCGCGGATCTGCTTCCCTATTCGGCCTACGGAAAAAACTATCTGCGGATGATCAGCCGTCCGGCGGCGCTGGAACGTTATTTTGAAACCGGATCGCCACACTATCTTTTGCAGCGCCTGCTGACGCCGGAGTGGATGCCGCCCGCCGACGCCGCCTTCCTGGAGCGAAAAATGGCTCACGCGTTGCTTCCTGGCGGCGCCGACGCGCTGACGCAGGCGCTCTACTTCGAAGCCACGGCGAAGCTCACCGGAGACATGCTGGTGAAAGTGGATCGCATGTCGATGGCGAATTCGCTCGAAGTCCGCTGCCCGATGCTGGATCACGAACTGGCGCAACTGGCGGCTCGAATTCCGCACGATTGGAAGCTCAAGAATGGCCGGGGGAAAGATATCTTTATTCGGGCCGTTGGACACCGGCTGCCGCCCGAACTCCTGCACCAGCCCAAGCGGGGTTTCGGCGTGCCGCTGGGTAGCTGGCTGCGCGGCTCGCTGCGGAATTTTGTGTGGGATCACCTGACCAGCCGGGTATTCCTGGATCGGCGCATGGTCTCGCCGGAATTTGTGCGGCATCTGCTCGAAGAGCACGATCGTGGACGCCGCGACAATCATCATCACCTGTGGAAGCTGCTCATGCTCGAATTGTGGTTCCAAGAGGACGGCAGGCTGCGAACCAATAGGACGCCTACGGAAGCTTGCGCGGTTTGAATGGGAGGTGAGCCGATGCCGGCCGAATTAGTTTTCTGGACGGCCGTATGGGTGCCGTTGTACGCGTTCTTGGGTTACCCGCTGGTGCTGGCCGCGTTGCGCCTCGCGATTCGCCGCGACGTGCGAAAAGCGCCGATTCATCCGTTCGTATCGCTGTTGGTTCCCGCTTACAACGAGGCTCGGACCATCGCGCGGAAGATCGAAAACTCGTTGGCGCTCGACTACCCGGCGGACCGGATTGAGATCGTCGTCGTGTCGGACGGATCGTCGGATCGGACAGTCGACATCGCGAGGTCGACGGGCGGCGTCCGGGTATTGGCGCTCCCCCGGAATCGCGGGAAGGTGTCCGCCCTGAATGCGGCCGTGCCCCAGCTGCGTGGTGAGATCATCGTATTTTCCGATGCTTCCGGGATCCTGGCGGCCGATTCCGTGCGGCGCCTGGTGGAAAATTTCGCCGATCTCTCTGTGGGCGCGGTATGCGGCTGCTATAAGGTTGTCAAAGCGAACGAAGTGAATATCGGCGCTTCCGAAGATCTTTACTGGAAGTACGAAGCTTTCCTCAAGACCCAGGAGTCGCGGCTGGCGTCCACGCTGGGAGCGCACGGCCATCTGCACGCCATTCGCAAGCAGCTGTATCCGTTCCCCCCCGCTGAAACAATTAACGACGATTACGTAATTCCACTGTCGGTGCTCGGGCGAGGCTTCCGCGCGGTCCACGAGCCCGCGGCCGTGGTCTTCGAGGAAGCGCGGGAAATGACCGGATTCGGACGGCGCATCCGGATCGTGGCGGGCAATTTCCAGCAGCTTCGGTACTTGAGGCAATTCCTGACGCCGCACCAACCTTTACCGCTGCTATTTTTCCTATCGCACAAAGTGGTTCGGCTGTTCGTCCCGTTCGCCATGCTCGCAGCCCTGGCAGCGAATTTTTGGCTCATCGGATCGCAGGCCTACCGGGTGCTGTTCGGCGTGCAAGCGATGTTCTATGCGCTGGCCGCCCTGGGTGTGACCGGGCGGCTCCGCCCCAGAGCGCTCCGGCTGCCGTTCTACTTCTGCATGATCAACAGCGCGGCGTTTTTCGGGCTATACCACGCAATGACGCGCCGCCGCAGTATGGCTTGGAAATAATGCTGGCGAACGCAGGCGTGTCCGATTTGACACGCCGTGTCGATCCAAACACGAGCCGCGCGCGTAAATCTAATTTAGAATCATTCATTTACCTGTAGGATAGCCGCCTGCATTTCTCTTCCCCGAAGAGGAGAAAAGGCGATGCAGACCATCAAGTTTTTCGCGATCCTGGTGGCGGCCGCAGCCGAGATGGCCGCTGAGACCGCACCCACGCGGCGATTGATCGTGAATATCCCGGCGCGCAAGATTGCCCTGGTTGAGGGCGGCAAAGTCGTGAAAGTGTATCCGGTTGCCGTGGGAAAGACCAGCACGCCGAGCCCGAGCGGCGTCTTCCACATCGCCAGCCACGTGGTGAACCCGACGTACACGCACGCAGGCAAAGTGGTGGGGCCGGGCCCCTCGAATCCGGTAGGCACGCGCTGGATGAGCCTGGGCTACAAAGGCTATGGCGTCCACGGAACCAACCATCCCGAATCCGTCGGCCACGCCGCGTCGCACGGGTGCATCCGGCTGCGAAATCACGAGGTCGAAGAATTGTTTGAACTGGTACGAGTGGGCGACGAGGTGGATTTGATCGCGGAACCCACGCCCGAAGAAGCCAGTCTTTTTAACGAAGTTGCGCCGGAACATCTACAGGCCAAGGCCGCCGCAGCCGATGTAAGAATTTCTGGAGGCTTGCAATAAATGTTCCTGAGCGTCCTTGCCGACTTCACGGAAACGGTTCTGGGGCTGGCCTTCAGCTTCGGGTGCGCGCTGCTGCTGGCGTTCGTTTGCCTGCGCTTCCTGCTGGGCCTGATGACGCGCCAACAGTATAATGTGACCGAGAAAGATGATCCGAGTCACGTTCGCTCTCTGCTTTGGCTCGGCGCTGCTGTTGGCCGCTCAAACCCTGGACCAGACACCGGAACAGGCGCTCACTTCGGCGGCGGCGCAACTGGCAGCCCGTACGTCCTCCCTGCTGCCGCGCCGCGCAACCGTTTCGCTCGAATTGCAGAACCTGACGCCGCTCCCGGCGACCGAGTGGTCGAGCTTCCGCAGTTTGTTGCAGGACCAGTTGCACAAGGCGGGCGTGGAGACGGCTGGGTTGGAAACAACGGCGACGCCGCCTGAATCGCGGGTACGCGTCACGCTGTCGGAAGATGCGCGCGGCCTTCTTTTCGTAGCCGAGGTTTTTACCGGGGACAATCGCCAAATCGCGATGCTCCCATGGAACCTGCCATCGTCCCCGCACGCTAAACCACGTATCCGGATCACCGAGAAAGTTCTTTGGACGCAGCCGGACCCGATCCTCGACATCCTGCTGGTAGACTCGGGTTCGCAGATGCTGGTTTTGAGCGCGAATAGAGTGGCGAGCTATCGTTTGATGGAGGATAAGTGGACGCCATCTTCGACAGATTCACTGGTGCTATCTCGACCTCTACCTCGCGATCCGCGCGGCCGGCTGGAAGCGACAGCGGATGGATTCCGTGCCTACCTGCCTACCGCGACCTGCGACGGAACTTGGAAGCCCGAACTTAGATTGACGTGCCTGAATGGAACTGCCACCTGGCCAGATACACAGGCGCGATGGATGGCCGATCGTAACGCGCTCGAATCGGAAGCGACGAAGGCGCCGTTTTATGCGAGTGCCGGCGGAGTATTCGCGATGGTCGACGGCCGCGTGCAGGATCGCGCCGGACAGCCCGTCGCAGGCTCGGAAAATTGGGGCAGCGACCTCGCCGGGATCGACAAACCTTGCGGCGCTGCGTTGGCAGTGATCGCAAGCAGCGCGAACGCCGAACGAGAAGAGGTTCGCGTCTACGAGGTTGCGAATGGACTGGCCGCACCCGCCAGCGACGCCATGCCGCTGCCGGGGCCGGTGACCGCGTTATGGCCCGCGGAATCGCACGCTCAAGCGACGCTAGTGGTTCGAAACCTGCAAACTGGAGAATATGAGGCTTCCCGGCTCGGCCTGGCTTGCACTGAGTAGCCTCCTCTTCTCAAGTTTTCTAACGGGAGCAGTACGCCCACGCTACGGCGGGACCTTGACCGTCGAACTATCCACCGCCTGGACCACGCTCGACCCCGCCGCCATCCAGACTGCGCTCTCGATT
>Ga0182024_10002291_pt1 | contig 47854 bp, 40 predicted proteins | sample P32metaG_FD_120480 | JGI IMG/M metagenome (GOLD analysis project Ga0182024, IMG submission 120480) | Permafrost microbial communities from Stordalen Mire, Sweden - P3-2 metaG (Illumina Assembly) | ecosystem: Environmental > Terrestrial > Soil > Wetlands > Permafrost | place: Sweden: Stordalen... | reverse complement strand
TCGGCGCCAGCGCCCTACTACGCCGCAACCTCTGGATCTACGGACTCGGCGGACTCATCGCGCCCTTCATCGGCATCAAACTCATCGACCTCATCGTCCACAACCTCCTCGGCGCATGAAAACTGCGCCCGCCTCTGTGCACCTGTGCTCGGACGCCCTGGACCCGCTCGCCCGGTGGCTCGACAGCGAGGAGTGAGTCGATGGCGATCAGCCGCGGCCGCTACAAGGTCTTCTTGGGAATGGCCGCCGGCGTGGGCAAGACCTACCGGATGCTGCAGGAGGGGCAGGCCGAGGCGGAAGCCGGAAGGGACGTGGTGATCGGTTATCTAGAGCCGCACGGACGCAGCGAGACGCTCGCCCAGGCCGCGCGGCTGGAGACCGTGCCGCGACGCCGCGTGGCCTACCGCGACACGATGTTGGAGGAGATGGATCTCCCGGCCATCCTCTTACGCGATCCCGAGCTGTGCCTGATCGACGAACTCGCTCACACCAACGTCCCGGGCGTGGAGCACGCCAAGCGCTACGAGGACATCGCCGACGTCCTGAGCGCTGGAATCGATGTCTACTCGACCGTCAATGTCCAGCACCTGGAGAGCCTCAACGACCAGGTGGCCGAGCTCACCGGCACCCGGGTGCGTGAGACCGTCCCCGACGCGGTGCTGGCCTCCGCCGACGACGTGGTCCTGATCGACATCACGCCCGAGTCGCTGATCGAGCGCCTGATCGCGGACAAGGTCTACCCCCACGAACGAGTCCAGAGCGCGCTCTCCAACTTCTTCCGGATCGAGAACCTGTCGGCGCTGCGAGAGGTCGCGCTCCGTCAGGTCGCCGAGGAGATCGAGGCCAAGCGGATCCCATCCGAGACCGGCGGGCGGGCGCGGGAGGAGCGCCTGATCGACGCCGCCACCCCCCACGCCATCGGCGAGCGGCTGCTGGCGCTGGTCACTCCCCAGCCCCGGTCCCAGCGCGTGGTGCGCCGTGCCTGGCGCTCGGCCCAGCGGCTGGGCGCCGAGCTCGACGTGCTGTGGGTGAGCGAAGAGGACCCCAGCGAGGCCGAGGGCGAGCAGCTGGCGGCGCTGCGGCGCCTGACCAGCGTTCTGGGCGCCCATCTCCTGGTCGAGCGTGGAGACGACGTGGCCACCGTCGCGCAGCGAGTCGCCCGGGAGCGCGGCACCACCTACGTGCTGATGGGGACGCCGAGCCCCCGCAGCGCGATGGCTCGCCTGATGGCGCCCGCCCTCCCCTTCCGGCTGATCAGCCTGCTACCCGGCATCGATCTGCGGATCGTCGCTGACCGCACCCAGCGCGCGGCGGAGGATCGATGACCGCGCCCGCCCTCGTCCTGGCGTTCGCGCTGGTGCTGGCCCTGGGCGCCCTGGTGGTGCTGACCGTGCGCCACCGCCAGTACGCGCGACGACGGCCGCTGCACCCCCCTGACGGGGGCGCACGCCGGGTCCTGTTTCCGTTCGTGGCCTCCGCCCTGTCTCAGAGGGCGCTGGACGCCGCCCTGCGGCTGGCTCGCGCCGAGGACGCCACCCTGCTTCCCGTGTTCCTGGCCCGGGTTCCCCTCCACCTGCCGCTGGACGCGGCCCTGCCCCGCCAGGCGGCGACTGCGATCAGACTGCAGGAGGCGATCGAGCAGCGCGCCGCCGCCTTCGGAGTGCCGGTGGATGCGCGTATCGAGCGCGGGCGGACCTACCGTCACGCCCTGCGTCAGACGATCGCCCACGAGCGCTTCGAGCGGATCGTGGTCGCCGCGGCGGCTCCCCCTCACCCGGGCTTTGACCCCGAGGACGTGGCCTGGCTGCTGCAGAACGCCCCCGGGGAGATCGTCGTGCTGCGACCCCCGTCCGAGGATCGGGTGCTTCCCTCGCCCGGGCGCGGGCCGACCGGCGGATCAGGCCGGCGGGCCGGCCGGATCCGCCGCAGTCGCGCGCGGTCGCGAGCCTCGGCCGTCGGCTGAGGCTGGGGTTCCGATATTTGCGGCCATATTGGCAACAAACATCGGTAGGTCCACGGCGCCGTCTTAGTCGTGGAGCTTGAACGGCAACGTGGCCACGACCACGTCGGTGCGCGCCTTGAGCACCGCCCCGAGCAGCCGGCCACGCTGGTTGTGGAGGATCTCGTGGCGCCGTTTTCGGGGAATGATCTCGGGGATCAGCACGGTGATCAGCGCGTCCTCCTCGTGGATCGATTCGATGTAGCGCAGCACGGAGCGGATCAGCGAGCGGTGGGGGTCGACCAGCACGTCGATCGGGGGCCCGCACTTCCAGTCGCCCCAGTTGCGTTCGATCCGCTCCTTCTCCTCCTCGTCGGCGGCCACCGCCAGGGCGACCACGGTGTCGCCCAGCGACATCGCGGCGGTGATCGCCTGCTCGGTGAGCAGGTTCACCGTCGAGGTGGGCACGATGACGATGCTCTCCCGCTTGCAGGGCAGCGGCGGGGTTCGTCCCAGCTTGAGCTCCCCGCCCACCTGGTCGTAATAGGACTCGGTGTTGTGGAAGAGCCAGACCAGCACGGGCACGGCGATTACCACCACCCACGCGCCCTCCAGGAACTTGCTGCCCAGCAGGACGATGACCGCGATCCCGGTCATCACCGCGCCCGCGCCGTTGACGACCGTCCGCAGCTTCCAGCGGCTGGGACGCTCTTCGCGCCAGTGGCGCACGAGCCCGATCTGGCTCAGCGTGAATCCGATGAACACACCGATGGCGTACAGGGGGATCAGCTTGTTGGTGGTGGCGCTCACCGCGACCAGCAGCAGGAAGGCCATCAGCCCGAGCACGAAGATCCCCGTGCGGTAGACGGGTCGTTCGGCGCGCAGATAGAAGACGTGAGGCAGCCGGTGGTCTCGCGCGAGCAGGCTCATCAGCACCGGCAGCCCCCCGAAGCTCGTGTTCGCCGCCAGCCCGAGGACGATCGTGACCGCGATGTTCGCCACGTAGAACGGCCAACCGGTCCCCAGTGAGCCGGCGGTGAGCTGAGCCAGGACCGTGACGCCCCCTCGCGGCTGCACATGATGGAGGTGGATCACGAGAGCCAGCCCGACCAGCATGATCCCCAGCAGCACCCCGAGGGTTATCTCGGTGCGCTGGGCGGTCCGGGCGCGCGGCTCGCGGAAGGCGGGCACGCCGTTGGCGATGGCCTCGATCCCGGTGACCGCTGAGCACCCGGCCGCGAACGCCTTGAGCACGAGCACGATCCCCAGCGCCTCGGTGGCCTGGAGGGGCACCCGATGTCCGATCGTGGCCTTGAGGTGGGGCTCGACCAGCCCGATCGCGATCACCGCGAACATGCTGAGCACGAACACGGCCGCGGGAAGCATCAGCAGCTTGGCCGACTCGCTGATCCCGAACATGTTGACCGCGGTCAGGAGCACCAGCCCCACCGAGGCCACGAGCAGGAGGTGGTGAGCCAGCCCGGGAAACACGCTGCCCAGGCTGGCGGCTCCGGCGGCGAGGCTGACCGCCACCGTCAGCACGTAGTCCACGACCAGCGAGGCCGCGGCGACCATGGCCGGCCACCGGCCCAGGTTGGCCTTGGAGACCGCGTAGGCGCCGCCCCCGTCCGGGTGGGCGGAGATCACCTGCGAGTAGGAGATGACCAGCAGCACGAGCATGCTGGTGATCACCAGCGTTATCGGCAACGTGAAGCGCAGCGCGCTGGCGCCGGCGGCCACCAGCACGAGCATGATCGCCTCCGGCCCGTAGGCGACGCTGGAGAGCGCGTCGAGGCTCAGGGCGGCCAGTCCGCGCGGAACGTCGAGCTCGTGCCCCTGCTCGGTGTGCTTGCCCGCGCGCTGCCCGCGTCCGATTCTCACGCCCGGATCGCGGGGTCCGATTTGCGTGCGGCGGCCGAGCTTCCGGGCCTTGGTGATGGATTCCGTTGTCGTGTCGCTCAAGCCGACCACCGAGCCGAAGGCCTAGGGAACTCTTGCATGCTCGCCAAACGTACGGGTACCCGCATGCGTCGGGCCGGCACCGGAGAGCAATAGGGTGCGTGAGATGAGGAACCGTCCGCTTGCCTGACCCCGAGCGCATCGCCGCCCGCCTCCAGGACCTGTGGACGATCGCCCACGGCCCGGGCGGGGGCGCCGAGCGGCCCGCCTACTCCTCCGCCGAGGCGCGAGCGATGCTGATGGTCGCCGGTTGGGCTCGCGAGGCGGGCCTGGAGCCCGGGATCGACGCGCACGGAAACCTGTGGGCGTCGCCCCGGGACTGGAGCGGGCCGCTGATCACCTCCGGGTCCCACGTCGACACGGTGCCCGACGGAGGCCGCTACGACGGGGCCTTGGGCACGATCCTCGGCCTCGAGCTCGTCCACCAGCTTCCCGGCGAGACCCCGTCCGGAGCCCGGGCCGGCCTGCTCGTGTGCGCCGCCGAGGAGGCGCCGCGGTTCGGGGCCGGCACCGTGGGCTCGCGCCTGCTCGTGGGCTCGCTGGCGTCGGCCGAGCTCGAGACCATGATCGACGCCGAGGGCATCAGCGCGGGTCGGGCCCAGGCCGAATACCTGGAGGCGCTCGCCGAGCTCCCGCGCGTCGAGCCCCCGCTCGCGCGGTGTCGGGCCCACGCCGAGGTCCACGTCGCTCAACGCCGGGCGCTGCGCACGCTGGGCATCGTGACCCGCGTGGCCTCCCCACGCCGGCTGGCGGTACGGGTCACCGGCCGGGCCGGGCACGCGGGCGAGGTCTCGATGGCCGAGCGCCGTGACGCGCTGGCCGCAGCCGCCGAGCTCATCCTGGCCATCGAGGCCGCGGCCCGCCCCGAGCCCCCCGAGACGGTGGCGACCGTGGGCACCCTGCAGGTGTCTCCTGGGGCGGTGAGCGTGATCCCCGGCCGGGCCACGATGCTGATCGACATGCGGGCCGTCACGGGCAGTTCCCTGAACCGGCTGGATTCGAGGATCCGCGAGTCCGCGGCCGCCATCGCCGCCGCGCGCGACGTGACCGTGGAGCTCGATCTGATTCGGGCCGGCGAGCCCCTGGAGCTTGATCCGCGCCTCGCCGAGAAGGCCCTGAGGGCCGCTCGCGAGCTCGGCATCCCGGCCGCCACCACCTGGTCGGGGGCCGGCCACGACGCCCAGCACCTGAACACGGTCATTCCCTCCCTGCTGGTCTTCGTGCCGTTGCACGGAGGCGAGAGCCACACGCCCCAGGAGGGCGCCGCGATGGAGGAGATCCTGTCGGCGGCGGAGCTGATCGCCGCCGTGGTGGGCGTCTAGACGCCCCTCCGGTCCTGGCCGCTTAGGCATCGCCGCCCGCATTACCGCGGGCGGCGGGACCGGCCGGGCGGGTGCCCGGCCGGTATCGCTTCAAAGCCTGCCGCCGCTGCCTAGGCCAGGCCGTTGGCGGCCAGGAAGGCGTGGGCCACCTTGGACGGAGACTGCTGGTCGAGCTGCACGGCGGCGTTCATCTTGATGATCGCCGGCAGCGTCAGCAGCGCGCTGACCTTGTTGAGCGTGGTCGTGAATGCGGGACCCTCGGCCGTCACGAGGCTCTGCTTGACCACGGGCGCGACGTTCTGGAAGCCGAACAGCTTCTTGGTGTCGGTGAGCACCGTGTACTTGCCGCTCTGGAGTTGGGGATCGGTGGTGAAGATGGTCGCGACCTGCACCTGCCCGGAGTCCAGCGCCTTGTAGTTGAGTCCCTCGGCCAGGGGCACGAACGACAGGTTGTTGAGTCCGTAGACCTTCTTGAGACCCACCAGCCCGTCGTAGCGGGTCCGGTTCTCCGCGGGCGCGCCGTACTTGATCGTGCTCAGCTTCTTCAGGTCGGGGATCGTGGTCAGCCCGTGCGCCTTGGCATAGGCCTTGGTCGACGCCAGCCCGTCAGCGTCGAAGAACGGCGTCTGGTTGAGCAGGACGAAGCCGTGCTTCTTGACGAAGGCGTTCGCCAGCTGGTAGGTCTGGGCGGCGCTCTTCGGCGGGTTGTTGTCGCCGGCGATCGCCGTCAGCAGGGTTCCGGTGTACTCGGGATACATCTGGATCTGCCCGGATTGCAGGGCCTTGTAGATGATCTCCGAGCTGCCGATGTTGGCCTTCAGGGTGACCTTGTAGCCCTTGGCGGCCAGCGCCTGCTGGTAGAGATCGCCGAGGACGTACTCCTCGTCGAAGTTCTTGTCGCCCATCACGATCGGCGGCTTGCCGGTGCCCGGCTGCGCAGCGGCGCCCGACGACGAGCTCTGACTCGACGAGCTCGGGCTCGCTGCACTGGAGCTCGTGGATGAGCTGCTCGATGAGCTCCCGCAGGCGGCCAGCGCCACGGCCGCGGTGACCGCGATGAGTGTCCCCAGGACGCGGCGTATGTGACTCCTCTGCATTGGTTCCTCCTGTTGGTTTGCGCGTGAGGTGGAAGATGGTCAGGCGACGGCCGGCTCGAGCTCGAACTCGAACGCGCCCTCGTCCTCGTTGGCCAAGATCAGCCCCCGAGGGGTCAGCAGGCGCTGGACGCCCGCCAGAACGAACTCGATGATCAGCGCCAATGCGGCGATGCAGATGGCGGCGCCGATGACCCCGTACAGGTGATAGCTCGCCTCGTTGTTGATGATGTCACCGAGCGTTCCGCTGTAGCCGGTGAGCGAGGCGATCGTGGTGGTGGAGATCACGAACAGCGACGCCGTGCGGATTCCGGCGAAGATCAGCGGAATCCCCATCGGGACCTCGACCTGGCGCAGGATCTGCCAGCCGGTCAGCCCCATTCCCCGGGCTGCGTCGACGATCTCCCGGTCGACGCCGTCGACGGCCACGTAGGCGTTGGTGATCATCGGCGGTATGGCCAGCACGATCAGCGCCAGCTCGACGTTACGCAGCCCGACCCCGAGGAAGGCGACGCCAATCGCCAGCACGGCGAGACTGGGCAGCGCGCGCCAGATGTTGCCGAGGTTGATCGCCACGAACGAGCCACGGTGGATGTGGCCGAGCCACAGACCGATCGGGATCGCCACCAGGAGCGAGATCCCGATCCCGATCGCGGAGATCTTGAGCGTCTCGAGCGTGAGATGGAGGAGCGTGGGCAGGCCGGGATAGCCGGGAATCGAGCCGTCGCGGCCGATGAACTTGAGGGCCTCGGTGAAGTTGTTCATGCCGACCTCGCCCAGGGAGTCAGCCGCCGCTGGAGTCCGACCAGGAGGCCGTCGGCCACCAGGGCGAGGAGCACGGCGAGCGCCCCCGCCGAGATGAGCTCGGTCTTGAACACGTTGTCGGAGATGGCGCTGAGGATCGGCACCCCGAGGCCCTGGTCGTCGACCAGCGACGCCACCGTGGCCAGCGAGATCACGGTCACGGTGGCGATCCTCACTCCGGCGATCACCGCCGGAAGCGCCAGGGGCAGCTCGACCCGGAGCAGCCTCTGGCCGGGACCGAGTCCCATGCCGTCGGCGGCCTCGCGAACCTCATCGGGCACCTCGCGCAGGCCGGTGAGCGTGTTGCGGAACATGATCAGCAGCGTGTAGGAGACGAGCGCCACCTCGGCCGTGGTCGCGCTCAGACCGAAGCCGGGCACCCCCTGAAGCAGCTCGAAGAGCGCCAGCGACGGGATCGTGTAGAGAATCGAGGTGACGATCAGGACCGGCCGCTCGAACCAGCGACGCCAGTAGGCGATCAAGGCCAGGGTGGTGGAGATCACGAAGCCGATACTCACCGCGATGAGCGTCAGGATGACGTGCTGGCGCAGTGCCGGCCACAGCACCGAGCTCCAGTTCTGCGAGACCCAGCTCGAGCAGAACAGCCGGTTGGCGCGCTCGCAGGAGAACGACGAGGCGCCCCCACCGAAGTTCGGGATCACCGGTCCGGTGGCCGCGAAGATGTTCACGTCACCTCTCCGCCGTGGGGTTGCCGGTGAGGCCGCCGTCACCGAGAACGCCACCGAGCAGCTCGAGCGTGACCATCCCGGCCACGTGGTCCTGCTCGTCGATCACGGTCAGGGGCCGGCCACCGCCCGCCAGCAGCTGCGAGAGGGCGTCGCGCACGGTCGTCTTGAGCGCGACCCGGTTGGGCCCCGGGCGCAGTCCGTTGGGAGCCAGGAGGTCGACCTCGGCCAAGGTGGAGAGGCCCAGGCGCTTCAGCGCCCGGTCGGCGCCCACGAATTCGGCCACGAAATCGTCGGCGGGATCGGTGAGGATCTCCTCGGGAGAGCCGTACTGCGCCAGCCGGCCGCCCTGCCTGAGGATCGCGATCTTGTCGCCCATCTTGATCGCCTCGTCGATGTCGTGGGTGACGAACACCACGGTCTTGCGCACGCGTCCCTGGAGGCCCAGGAACTCGTCCTGCAGCCGCGAGCGGGTGATGGGATCGATCGCTCCGAAGGGCTCGTCCATCAGCATCAGCGGCGGGTCGGCGGCGAGCGCTCGGGCGACGCCGACGCGCTGGCGCTGGCCGCCGGAGAGCTGCGTCGGGTAGCGGGGTCCGATCTCGTCGGGATCCATCCCGATGAGGTTGAGCAGCTCCTGCACCCGGCGGTTGATGCGCTCGCGCTCCCAGCCCAGCAGCTTCGGGACGGTGGCGATGTTCTCGGCCACCGTCAGATGCGGGAACAGTCCGATCTGCTGAATCACGTAGCCGATCTCCCGGCGCAGCTGCGTGGGCTCGCGCTGCAGGACGCTCTCGCCCCCGAGCAGGATGTCGCCGCTGGTGAGCGCGATCATCCGGTTGATCAGCCGCATCGCGGTGGTCTTGCCCGACCCGGAGGGACCGACCAGGACACACACCTCGCCCGCGGGGACGCTCAGGCCGAGCTCCGCGATGGCAGCTTCGCGCTGCCCTGGGTAGCGCTTGGTGACCTCGCGGAGCTCAAGCGTCGCCGCCTGCGGGAATGACGACAACCCCTCTTCTTGGGCGGTGTTGTGATTGGGCAAGGAATCCGGAGCGGTGGAGGCACAGGCAGATTACCGGGTCCGTCGGCGCTCGCTAATCAGCTACCCGCCACGACCAGGCCCGACTCATAGGCCGCGACCACGAGCTGCGCCCGGTCGCGCGCCCCCAATTTGGCGAACAGCCGGGCCACATGGGTCTTGGCGGTGAGCGGTGAGAGAACCAGCGCCTCGGCGATCTCGCGGTTTGAGCAGCCACGGCCGACCAGCGTGAGCACCTCGCGCTCGCGCGGAGTCAGCTTGTCCAGCGCCCGGCGGGCGAAGTCCGATTCCGGGCCCGCGCCGGAGGCCCCGGCCGCGGGCCCGGCGGCCACGAACGCCTCGATCAGCCGCCGGGTCAGCCGCGGCGCCAGCAGGGCCTCCCCGCCGGCGACCACGCGCACGGCGGTGAGCAGATCGGCGGGCTCGACGTCCTTGAGCAGGAAGCCCGAAGCGCCGGCGCGCAGCGCGCCGAACACGTACTCGTCGAGCTCGAAGGTGGTCAGGGCCACGACCCGCGTGTCCGGGAGCTCGGGGTCGGCCGTGATCTGCGCCGTGGCGCGGAGGCCGTCCAGGTTGGGCATCCGGATGTCCATGAGCACGATCTGCGGCCGGTGCGCGCGTGCCAGGGCGACCGCCTCCACGCCGTCGGTCGCCTCGGCCACCACGCAGATGTCATCCTCGGCCTCCAGCAGGGCATGAAAGCCGGCGCGTACGAGCGCCTGGTCGTCGGCCAGCTCGACGGTGATCATGGCCGAGCTCGCTGCGCCCGCGCGACCGGCAGGCTCGCCCGCACGGCAAACCCGCCGCGATCCTCCGGCCCCGCCTCCAGGCTCCCGCCCAGGGCGACCGCGCGCTCCCTCATGCCCCTGACCCGTTGCCCGCGGCCCCTCCGTCGGGCGTCGGTCGAGCGACCCCGTCGTCGACGACCTCGATGGTCACGGCGCCGTTGCGACGCTGCACCGAGATCCGCGTCCGCGACGCCTCGGCGTGGCGAGCCACGTTGGTGAGTGCCTCCTGGACGATCCGGTACCCGGCGCTCTGAACCGAGGCCGGCAGATCGCCGACCGGACCGACCTCGAGCTCGACGGCGACTCCCGCTGACCGCAGGCCGCCGGCGAGCTGCTCCAGGTCACGAAGGCCCGCGGACGGGCCCGTGGGAGGCGCCTGATCGGGATCGCGTAGCACGTCCAGGGTCGTTCTCATCTCGCTGAGCGCCTCGCCGCTGGCGTCCTTGATGTGGCGCAGCGCGTCGTAGGCCTGCCCCGGGTCGCGCTCCAGCAGATGGGCCGCCACCCCGGCCTGGACGTTGATGGCGGTCATCGCGTGGGCGACGACGTCGTGGATCTCCCGGGCGATGCGCAGCCGCTCGTCGCCGAGCCGACGCAGCGTCTCCTGCTCTCGGGCGGCCAGCATCCGGCGAGTGGACACGCGCCGAGAGCGGACCACGTCGCCGGCCGCGATCGCGAGCAGACACAGCGCCAGGTTGCGGATCACCAGAGACGTGATCTGGGACCACCCGGTGGCGAACGGAACGATGCTCACGAACACGCATGGCACGACGGCCAGCCTCATCCACAGCGAGCGGCGGCGATCGCCGTTGAGGGCGAGCTCGAAGAGCGCGACCATCGGGATCAGCACGACCGTGTTGCCGGGGTGCAGGAGCCAGAGCGTCAGGATGATGCCCGCGACCAGCGGCGGGGCCAGCACCGGGAACGAGACCCGCCGCCGGAGCACCAGCGGCAGGCAGGCGACGATCGCCGAGAGAACGCTGACCACGGTGATCGGCTTGCCCTGGGCCGAGGACGCCGCGTCGATCACCAGCACCGGAGGCAGCACGAGCACCGGCAGCCAGTCGAGCACGATTGCGGAGCTGGCGGCGCGTCTGGCCACGGCCCTGGTCATCATACGGCCGCGCTCGTGAAAATCAGTCGGGCTGTTCGAGGGGCGCGCCTGACGGGGTGGACTCTCGGCCCACGATCGCCTCGCGCAGACGGTGCACGCTTCGCGGCGACCACCAGTTCCAGTGGCCCAGGAGCGCCATCAGCGAGGGCACGAGCAGCGAGCGGACGACGAAGGCGTCGATCAGAACGCCGGTCGCGGTCGCGACCCCGATCTCCTGGATGAAGGGGATCGAGCTCGTGCTGAAGGCGCCGATCGCCACCGCCAGCAGGATCGCCGCGGCGGTGACCACCCGCCCGGTCGCGCCCAGGCCCGTCGCCACCGCCTCTCGATCGTCGACTCCGGCGTCGTGGGCCTCCTTGATGCGCCCGAGCAGGAACACGCCGTAGTCGGTCGAGAGCGCGAAGACCACGGTCGCGGCGACCACGAAGTCGGTCGGTTCCACGCCCCCGTTGGGCGTGTATCCGAGTAGACCGGTTAGGCGTCCGTGCTGGTAGATCAGTGTCAGCGGCGTCAGCGCGGCGCCCACGGTCAGGGCGTTCATCACCAGCGACTTCAGCGGCAGCACGACCGAGTCGGTCATCAGCCATAGGACCAGGAAGGTGAGCACCGCCAGCAGGCCGATGGCGACGGGCAGATGCGACGCGATCGCCGCCTGCTGGTCGACGAAGGTCGCGGCATCGCCGGTGACCTTGGTCGCAAACGCCGGGTTCATGTCCCTGACCTGCCTGACCACCCGCTGGGCTCCGGCGCCCGCGGGGTCTCCCGCCACGGTCGCGTTGACCTGCCACGTGGAGCTACCCAGGTACTGAGCCGGTGCGACCCGGGAGACGCCGGTCACCTCGCTGACCTGGCGCGCGAACGAGGTGACGGCGCCTCGATCGGATGCGGGGGCACGGATCGCCACCGTGACCGGTGTCTCTCCGGCGCCGCTGAAGTCGCGCCCGAGCGCGTCGGCCACGGTCCGGGCGCTGTCGTTCTTGGGGATCGAGGTATTGTCGATCGCCGGCGACCAGACCACGCCGAGCGCCGGGATCGCGGCGATGATCATCACCAGGGCCGTGACCGAGGCGATCGCTCCCGGCCGGCGCATGACGGCGTGCGCAAAGCGGAACCAGCGGTCTGACCCTACTTCCGGCGCGCCGGTTCGCGCCAGCTTGGCTCCCCACAGTCCGAGCAGCGCCGGCGAGATCGTGACCGCCGCGATCGCGGCCACGATCGCGGTGACAGCGCCCGCGAGCCCCATCGATTTCAGGAAGCCCTGCGGGAAGAGGGTGAGGGTGGCCAGGGCGCAGGCGACCGTGGCCGCTGAGAAGAGAACGGACCGCCCGGCGCGGGCCATCGTCTCGCCGAGCGCCGCCGGGGTTGCGCCGCTGCGCGCCAGCTCCTCTCGGTAGCGCGTGACCAGGAACAGCGTGTAGTCGATGGCCAGCCCGAGCCCCATGCCGATCACCAGGTTCAGGGCGAAGATGCTCAGTCCGTAGACCTGGTTGACGCCGGTCAGCACCAGGAACGACCCGAGCACGCTGACGACTCCGACGACCAGCGGCATCAGCGCGGCGCGGCCGCGGAAGAAGAGCAGCGAGAGCGCGGTCAGCAGCGGGAAGGCGATCAGCTCGGCTCGGGCCAGGTCACTGGTCACGGTGTGGCTGATCTGCTCGTTGGCCACGTCCTCACCGCCCACCGTTACCCCAGGGCTCGAGGCGAAGGCCTTCAGCGCGGCCTGCGACACCTTGGCGTCGTCGGCCCTGGCGTACAGCGTCCCGGTGACCAGGACGTGGCGTCCGTCGCGAGCCACCGCGGCCGGGGCCGACGTGCGGGCCACCCCCGGCACCGCCGCCAGGCGGCGATCGATCGCGGCGATCCGCGGGGCCGCCGCTCGCGCCCCTGCAGGCGTGTCGACCAGCAGCGCGATCCCGGGCGTGGGCTCCAATCCCGTTGCGGCTTTGAGCTGGCGGATGGCGATCTGGGAGTCGGAGTCTCCGGGGGCAAACCCGCCCGAGGTCTTCAGGGAGCCAGCCAGCGGGCCGCCGATGATCCCGGCGATGACCAGGAACCCGAGCGAGATCCACAGCGCCCGTCGCGGGTGCGGTCCGACCTTGATGCCCAGAGTTCTCAGCATGTCCGAGATTGTCGGCCTCCCCCGCACGACGCGCAATCGCCCCCCGGGAGTGTCTTTGACCCTGTGGCTACGCCCGGGGATGTACGCCCGCGTGCACCACCCCGGCCGAGGCGCAGGTCGCCAGCGCCAGGGGCAGGTCGCGCTCGGCCACCCCGGCCAGCTCGGGATGATCGAGGTCGATCTCGATCTGGGCCAGCGGCATCCCATCATCGAGACCCAGGCTGGCCCGGCCGTTGGCCACGGTTTGACCCCAGAGGTCTCCGTCGGCCGCGGCCAGCAGCGCGTGCCGGGTGTGGCCCTCGCGGCGCGCCAGCGTCTCCATCTCGCGCAGCTCCTCGAAGGGATCGATCCGGACCTGCTCGTCGGTTCCGATGGCCAGCCGCACGCCCGCGTCGCGATAGCGCAGGCCCGGCAGGTGGCCGTCGCCGAGGTTTCCCTCGGTGGTCGGGCAGGTGACGACGGTGGTGTCGCAGGCCGCCAGCAGGTCGATGTCTGACTGATGCACGTGAATGGCGTGCACCACGCTCGCGCGCGCACCCAGGAAGCCACAGCGGTGCAGCAGCTCGATCGGCGAGCAGCCGTGCTCCGCCTGACACTCCTGCAGCTCGCGGCGCTGCTCGGCGGCGTGGACGTGCCGGACCAGGCCGTGCCGCTCGGAGTACTCCGCGATCGCCTCGATCCACTCGGCGGGGACCGCGCGAACGCTGTGGGCGGCCACGCCGACGTGTACTCCCTCGCGCTGAGAAGCCCACTCGCGCAGCGCGTCCACGCGCTCTAGGAAGGTCGGCACATCCGGATCGCAGAACCGGACCTGACCGGGGCTCGGGGGCCGGCCCGGGCCGCCACGATGGTAGGCGGCGGGCAGGAGCACGATCTCCAGTCCGGAGTCGAGCGCCGCCTGCGCGAGCGCGATCGCCATCACGTTGGGCTCGTCGTAGGGCCGGCCGTCGGGACGGTGATGGACGTAGTGGAATTCGCCGACCGCGCCGTAGCCGGCGGCTGCCATCTGCCGGTAAGCACGCTCCCCTACGGCTCGCATCGAGTCCGGGTCGTGGCTCGAGGCCAGCCGGTACATCTGGGTGCGCCAGCTCCAGAAGTCGTCGCCGGCCGCCGACGACCCCATCCGCTCGCCGATGCCCCGCAGCTCCAGCTGGAAGGCATGGCTGTGGGCGTTGACCATGGCCGGGACCCGGGCGCGCCTCATCGCCGGGCCAGCCTCGCCGCCGCCGCCTGGTCACGCACGTATACGGGCTCGCCGGCGACGAAGGCGATCGCCACCGGGTTGTGACCGAGGCGGTAGGAGATCATCTCCGCCGGCCCGTCGAGCAGCACCAGGTCGGCTCGCTTGCCGACCTCGATCGATCCCCGGTCGTGGGACAGGCCCAGCGTCCAGGCGGCGTTCAGGGTGCTCGCGCCCAGGACCTCACGCGCCTGCAGGCCGTACAGCCGGGCGCCGAGTCCCATCACCATAGGCATCGAGACCACCGGCGCCGTGCCCGGGTTGGCATCGGTGGCGAGGACCACGATCGCCCCGGCGTCGAGCAGCTCCCGCCCGGGAGCCCGATGCTCGGCGCCCAGGAACTCGGCCGCGGGCAGGAGCACCGCCGCACAGCGTGCGCCGGCCAGGGCCGGGATGTCGTCGGGATCGATCATCGACAGGTGGTCGACCGAGCGCGCGCCGGCGTGCAGCGCCACCGGCACCGAATGGTGGCTGGAGAACTGCTCCACGTGACAGCGCAGCGCCAGGCCGGTCCCGGCGGCCAGCTCGCCCATCAGCTCCAGATGGCAGTTCTCGAAGGCGATCGACTCGACGAAGATGTCCAGCGCCGAGACGCCGCCGGATTCGATGACCTCGGGCATCATCTCCTGCACGACCTCCATCCAGCCATCGGCGCTGTAGCCCTCGGGAGTCGCGTGGGCCAGCAGGGCGGTGGAGATCGTCGTCTGCTCAACGTGGGGCCCGAGCTCCCGGGCCAGCCGCAAGGCGCGCAGCTCCCCGTCGCGGGACAGCCCGTAGCCCGACTTGCATTCAAAGGTCGTCGTGCCCGCGGCCAGCATCTCGGCCGCGAGCCCGCCCGCCTGCTCGAGGATCTGGGCGTCGCCGGTCTGCCGCATGGCCCGCGCCGAGGTGGCGATACCCCCGCCCCCGCGGGCGATCTCCTCATAGGGCTCGCCGCGTAGCTTCTGCTCGTACTCTCCCGCTCGCCAACCCGCGAACGGCAGATGGGTGTGGCAGTCGATGAACCCGGGAACCAGGGCGCAGCCGCCGACGTCGACGGTCAGCGCGGCACGGGCGTCGGGCTCGAGCGCGATGATCAACCCGTCGCGGACCGAGAGTCCGCCCGGCTCCAACGTCTGGCGGGCCAGCTCGTCGCCGCGCAGGTGCTCGAGTCCGTCCCGCGGTGGGCGCAGAATCTGCTGCGCGCCCTCGAACGAGACCGAGCTCACCGCACGTCGGGCTCAGGGTCGAGCATCGGCATCGTGATCTCGGCCCGGCGGGCCGTGTCGAGCGCCTCCGCATAGCCCGCGTCGGCGTGGCGGACCACACCCAGCCCCGGGTCCGCGGTCAGCGTCCGCCGCACGCGCGCGGCCGCCGCGGCGCTGCCGTCGGCGACCACGACCTGCCCGGCGTGGATCGATTTGCCCATCCCGACCCCGCCGCCGTGATGGATCGATACCCAGCTGGCCCCGCAGGCGGTCATCAGCATCGCGTTGAGCAGCGGCCAGTCGGCGATGGCGTCGCTGCCGTCGCGCATGTCCTCGGTCTCGCGCTCGGGCGAGGCCACCGAGCCGCAGTCGAGATGGTCGCGGCCGATCACGATCGGTCCCTTCAGTTCTCCGCCGGCCACCATCTCGTTGAAGCGCTCCCCGGCCCGGGCGCGCTCGCCGTAGCCCAGCCAGCAGATGCGGGCCGGGAGCCCCTGAAAGGGGACGCGCTCAGAGGCCAGCTTGATCCAGCGCACGATGTGCTGCTGATCTCCGAACAGGTCGAGGATCGCACGGTCGGTGGCGTGGATGTCGGCCGGATCACCCGACAGCGCGACCCAGCGAAACGGTCCCTTGCCCTCGCAGAACAGCGGGCGGATGTAGGCGGGGACGAACCCCGGATATGAGAAGGCGTCGCGATCGCCGTGCTCGTACGCGAGTCCCCGCAGCGCGTTGCCGTAGTCAAAGGCCTCCGAGCCCGAGTGCTGCAGGGTGCGGATCGCCGCGACGTGTGCCAGGACGCTCTCGCCCACCCGCCGCAGGTAATCCTCGGGATCGGAGCGTCGCAGCACCTGCGCCTGCTCCACGGTCAACCCGGCCGGCACGTAGCCGTTGAGCGGATCGTGGGCGCTGGTCTGATCGGTGACGATGTCGACCTCGATCCCCCGGCGCACGAGCTCGGGCAGGACCTCGGCGGCGTTGCCGGCCAGCCCGATGGAGAGCGGCCGCCGCCGGCGCCGGGCCTCGTCCAGTCGCGCCAGCGCATCGTCGAGGTCGGCGGCCCGCTCGTTCAGGTAGCCGGTCTGGATGCGCCGCTCGATCCGGTGCAGGTCGACCTCGATGCACAACGCCGCCCCGTCGAGCATGGTGATGGCCAGCGGCTGGGCGCCACCCATGCCGCCCAGTCCGGCGGTGACCACCAGCCGGCCGGCCAGGCTCCCGCCGAAGCGCTTGCGCGCCGCCGCGGCGAACGTCTCATAGGTCCCCTGCAGGATTCCCTGGCTCCCGATGTAGATCCAGGAGCCCGCGGTCATCTGCCCGTACATGATCAGCCCGGCCGCATCGAGCTCGCGGAACTTCTCCCAGGTGGCCCATTGCGGGACGAGGTTGGAATTGGCGATCAGAACCCGGGGAGCCTGGTCGTGGGTCTCGAACACCGCCACCGGCTTACCCGACTGCACCAGCAGCGTCTGGTCGTCTCCCAGCCGCTGCAGCTCTCGCTCGATCGTGTGATAGCTCGACCAGTTCCGGGCCGCCTTGCCGATCCCGCCGTAGACGACGAGCTCGTCGGGGTTCTCGGCCACGTCGGGATGAAGGTTGTTGTGCAGCATCCGCAGCGCTGCCTCCTGTGGCCAGCCGCGGCAGCTCATCCCGGTGCGCTTCTCGAAGCTCATGCCCGCAAGCTACCTTGCGGCCGCCGGCTGCAGTCGTCCGCTTGCCCCTAAAGTCGTTTGAGATGTCGATGTCCACCGCCTCAGCGCCGGCGCCGGTTGTCCTCGACGGCGCCGCGCTCACCCCGAAGGGAGTCGCGCTGATCGCCCGCGAGGGGGCCGAGGCCCGTCTCGGCAATGGCGCCCGAGACCGCAACGACCGCGCCCGGGACGCGATCCACGCGCTGCTGGCCCGCGGCGACGAGCTCTATGGCGTGACCACGGGAGTCGGCTCGACGGGCTCCGCACCGCGCTGGCGCAGTCGGCGGCGCTGATCGCGGCCCGCGTGAGCACGCTGCTGGATGCCAGTCTCACCGGGCTGCCGCCCTTTTTGGCGCGCCACCCAGGTCCCGAGTCCGGCGCGCTGGTGCTCGAGTACACCGCCCATGCGGCGGTCGCCGAGGTCCGCTCCCTGGTCAACCCGGTGGCCGCCCAGACGGTCGCGGTCTCCCGTGGCGTGGAGTCGCACTCGAGCCTTGCACCGATCGCCGCCCGGCGCGCCGCGGACACGCTCAACGCCCTGCGGGTGGCGGTCGCCACCGAGCTCGTCGTGGCCGTGCGGGCCCTGCGGCTCGCCGGACAGGAGCCGGTGGGAGCCGGCAACCGCGCCCTGTGGCAGGCCGCCACCGAGCGCTTGGACCCCGATCTCGGCGATCGACCGCTGCACCCCGATGTCGAGCTGGCACGCCAGCTCATCGAGGCCTGGGAGCTCGAGCTCGGCTGATCGAGTGAAGGTCAGGTTCCAGACCGAAAGCCGGGGCGAGCGACCGCCGCTCACTAGGATCGAATGGTGAGTCCTGGAGCCCAGAGCGCCGTCCCCGACCGCCGCCAGCGCCTCGTCATTCTGCTCATCTGCTCGATGAGCCTGCTCATCGTGGGACTCGACAACACGATCGTCAACGTCGCGCTGCCGTCGATCCACCGCTCGTTTCACTCGTCCTTCTCGGGCCTGCAGTGGACGATCGACGCCTACACCCTGGTCCTCGCCAGCCTCCTGATGCTGTCGGGATCGACCGCGGACCGGATCGGCCGAAAGCGCGTCTTCCAGCTCGGTCTGTTCCTGTTCTCGCTGGGCTCGCTGCTGTGCGCGCTGGCGCCGAGCCTCGGCGCCCTGATCGCCGCCCGGGTCCTGCAGGCGATCGGGGGCTCGATGCTCAATCCGGTGGCGATGTCGATCATCCGCAACGTGTTCGAGGATCCGCGGGAGCGCGCCCAGGCGATTGGCGTCTGGGGCGGCGTCATCGGCATCAGCCTCGCGCTCGGCCCCGTGGTCGGGGGCGCGCTCGTGGACTCGGTCGGCTGGCCCGCGGTGTTCCTGGTCAACGTGCCGATCGGGATCCTGGCCATCATCCTCACCGCCCGGTTCGTGCCCGAGTCCCGCGCCGAGCATCCGCGCCGGATTGATCCCATCGGCCAGGTGTTGGTGATCCTGGGCCTCGCGTCACTCACCTACTCGATCATCGAAGCGCCCTCCAACGGCTGGCTGTCGGCGCGGACCCTGATCCTGCTCGGGGTGGCGATCATCGCCTTCGCCGGCCTCGTCGCCTACGAGCTGCACCACGAGGAGCCGCTGATCGAGGTTCGCTTCTTCGCCAGCGCGCCCTTCTCGGGAGCGAGCGCCATCGCCATCTGCGCGTTTGCCTCGCTCGGAGGCTTCCTGTTCCTCAACACCCTGTACCTGCAGGACGTCCGTCACTTCTCTCCGCTGGACGCCGGCCTCTACACACTGCCCATGGCGGGCGTGACGCTGGTGGTCGCGCCGCTCGCGGGCCGCCTGGTCGCCAATCGCGGGGCGCGCCTTCCGCTGGTCGGCGGCAGCATCGCGATGATCGCCAGCGCCGTGATGCTCACCCAGCTGAGCGACACGACGCCCATGAGCGTGCTGGTTGTGTCCTATCTGCTCTTTGGGCTGGGGTTCGGCCTCCTGAATCCGCCGATCACCAATACCGCGGTCTCGGGGATGCCGCCGTCGCAGGCCGGGGTCGCCGCGGCGGTCGCCTCGACCAGCCGCCAGGTCGGGCAGACCCTGGGCGTGGCCGTGCTCGGCGCGCTGGCCGGCGGCGGCATGGCGACCGCCATCGGACCCTCGTTCGCGGCCTTGACGCACTCCAGCTGGTGGGTGACCGTCGGCCTCGGAGTCGTGATCCTGGCCGTTGCGCTCGTCACCACCAGCCACTGGGCCCGGCAGACCGCTCGGGCCACCGCCGAGCGCTTCCGCGAGGTCAGGCAGGGGGCGGCGCCGGAAGGGCCGCCCGCCGAGCGCCGGGACCGTCCCGAGCTGGCGCGCAGCTGACCCGCGACCCGGGCCGGTCAAACTTCCCAGCTGAGCCGCGGCCGGGGGCGTTGGCAGGTGGGTGGCCCGATACCGTGAGGCGCCATGGAGCTGACCCCCAACCGTCCCAACGTGGAGCTGCGTCCCGCCCCTGACGGCGAGCCGTTCGTGGTCCTGTCGTTTCCCTATGACCGAGCTCTGGTGGAGCTGGTGCGCACCCTCCCCCACCGGCGCTTTGACTGGGACACCCGGGAGTGGTCGGCGCCGGCGTCTGATTGGTCGGCGATGAAGGTGACCGAGATCCTGGAGCGCTACCCGGAGCTCTCGGCCGACTCCGAGACGCGGGCGTGGCTGGCCGCAGCCAAGCGACGGTGGATCGGCCACGTCTCGACGACCCGCCACGACGGCCGTGGCTGGTGGGCGCTCAGCACCCTGGCGGGCCCCATCCCCGAAGCCCTGCTGCCGGGAGCCGTGGAATACGAGGGCAGGCTGCTGGTGCCGTTGACCGCCACCGCCGCCGAGGTGCTGCGAGCCCAGCCCTCGGCCAAGCTCGACATGGGCGCCGAGCGCTGCCTGTCGCTGATCGAGTCCGGGATCGTCCCCCCGCCGGCCAGGCTGGTCTTCAAGCGCGGCGTGGACGGCGAGCAGCTGCGCCTCGAGGTCGTCTGGGACCCGGACGTCGGGCTGGCGTTTCAGAGCCTGCCGGGCTCGGGGGGCACACGCACGGTGGCACTCGACCCATGGGTGGTCGAGTCGCTGGATGCCTTCATCGCCCGCCACGAGGTCCAGGTCGCCGGCTCCGCGCTCGAGGTCCTCGAGGAGCTGCGCGCCGAGCACGCGCGCGCCGCGGGGGCGGTCCGCAGCTCCCGCGCCACCGAGGCCGAGCCGATCGACGACGCCGCCGCGGTGCTGGGCGGCGAGCTGGCGCCCTTCCAGTGGGTGGCGGTCCGCTACGCGCTCGGGGCCCGCCGGGCCTTCCTCGCCGACGAGCAGGGTCTCGGCAAGACGGTCGAGGCGCTGGCCACGCTGGAGGCCGACGACGCCTTCCCGGCGGTCGTCGTCTGCCCGGCCTCGATGAAGCTGGGGTGGGAGCGTGAGGCCCAGCGCTGGCTCCCACACCGGTCGGTCGCGGTGGTCAATGGACGGGTCGCTGTGCCACCCACCGGCGACATCACGATCCTCAACTACGAGATCGTCGCCGCGCATCGCGAGGCGCTGGCCCGCCGGCGCCCGCGGGCCCTGATCGTCGACGAGTCCCACTACTGCAAGAACCCACATGCCAAGCGCACCCAGGCGGTGCGCAAGCTCGCGGCCTCGGTCCCCGGTGACGGGCTCCGCCTGGCCCTGACCGGGACCCCGGTGCTCAACCACGCCGAGGAGCTGATCGCCCAGCTGCGCGTGATCGGCCGCCTGGAGGACTTCGGCTCGGGGGCCCGCTTCGCGCGGGAGTTCCGAGGTCAGACCAGCGAGGAGCGGCTGCACTGGCATCTGCGCCGGCACTGCTTCGTGCGCCGGCTCAAGGCCGACGTGCTGCCCCAGCTCCCGGCCAAGCGCCAGGTCGTGGTGCCGGTGGCGCTCACCAACCAGGCCGAGTACCGGCTCGCCGAGCGCGACGTGATCGCCTGGCTGCGCACCCAGCCGCTCGATCTCTCAGAGCTCAACTCCAAGATCGCCGCGACTCTCCGCGCCCAGCGTCTCGCGCAGCTGGGGGCCCTGCAGCGGCTGGCCGGCAAGGGCAAGCTGGCGGCTGCGCTGGCCTGGATCGACGACTTCCTGGCCTCCGGAGAGCCCCTGGTGGTGTTCGCGCGCCACATCGAGGTCCAGCGGGCGGTCACGTCGCGGTTTCCGGATGCCCTGCACCTGCTTGGCGAGGACTCCCTGGAGCAGCGCGAGGCGGCCATCAAGGCCTTCCAGGAGCCCGACGGCCCGGCGCTCATCGTCGCCGCCACCCGTGTGGCGGCCCAGGGCATCACGCTCACGCGCGCCTCCAACGTGGCCTTCCTGGAGCTCGAGTGGACGCCCGCGATGCACGACCAGGCCGAGGATCGCTGCCATCGGATCGGCCAGCGCGACGCGGTCACCGCCTGGTACCTGCTGGCCGCGGGTACGATCGACGAGACCATGGCCCGCCTGATCCAGAGCAAGCGCGCGATCGTGGCGGCGGTCACCGACGGCCGGGTACTGGGCGCCGACGGGCTGGTCGATTCGGTGGTGCGGGAGCTGCGCGACGGGCGACCGTTCTCGCACCTGCGCGCGGTCAGCTGAGCCTGGCCCGGCGGGTCGTCGCTGCCCCGCGACGATCCGCGGCGGGTTCCTCCCCCACGCGGGAATTCGCCGGCGGCCCATCCCGGACGCGACAAATCCCCGCGGGTCCGCCCATTGCTCGGAGGAATTCGCTGCCCACCCGCCCCTCACGTGGAAAATTCGCCGCCGGCCCGTGGATTTTCCACCGTCTGCTGGGCTGGGGGGGCAAACGTGGAAAATCGGCAGGCTCTCTGGTGATTTTCCACGGAATGACACTCGGACCGGGGCCCGGCGGCCGGACACCCTCGGCCGCCCGGGTGGAGACCCCCGGCCGCGCGGGCGGACACCCGAGGCCCGGCGCGCGCGAGGCGGTGTCCGGGGATCTCGTCGGGCGTGAAGAGCGTCGTATGCTGGGCCGATGGCAAGCTCCCCCGTACACACCCCCAACATCCACCCGGCCTGCCGCAACGTTCCCGGCATCGACGACCAGGGCTTCGAGGAGCTCTGCCACCTCGTCGCCGACGAGGATCCGGACACCGCCCTGTGCGGCAAGGACGTGACCGGTTATCCGTGGAACCCGCCGTGGCCGCGCTGCGAGGCGTGCCTGGCGGTGGCTCGGGGTGAGCTGAACTAGCGTTTGGACCGGCGAGCGCGACCGCCGGGCCGGGGGGCACGCAGGTGACGTCGGCGGCGCTCGATGCGCAGGGCGACGCCGATCGAAGCCCCCAGCACCACAACTCCGATATAGGGATTGAGCAGCGCAAACAGAGCGACGCCGGCCATGGCCAGCCAGATCGCCGGCCGAAAGTCACGCCAGTCGCGGGTCACAGGCCCCACCCTACCTGCCTCGATCCTCGTTTGACCGCGTCCCGATCCTTCTACCACCGCGTCCCGATCCGGAGCTCGCTGTCGACCCGCTTCTGGATCGAGGTCACGGCCCGGAACGCGTCCTTGAGATGGGTGCGCATCAGGGGGCTGAGCTCGACCGGGTCGACGTGGTCGTCGGGCGGGACGCCGGCGCGCAACTGCGCGACCTGGTGCTGGAGGCGCAGGTTGTTGATCAGCTCGAAGGCATCGGAGAGCGTGTGGGCGTCGGCCGGCGTGAGGGTTCCGGCGCCACCGGCGGCGCGCAGACGCTCGGTGGTGGAGGCGCTGGTCACGCCTGCCGCCATCGCCCCCCAGCGCGCCAGGGCGGCGATCGGCACCACGCCGCCCGCCTTGAGGTCGAGCCGGCCCCGATGCTCGCCGCTGTGCTCGACCACCAGGCCGCGCAGGAAACCGGTCGGCGGTCGATTGGTGAGGGCAAATCGGGCCAGCATGCGTAGCAGCGACGGATTCTCGGAGGCCAGGCGAAACGTGTCCGATACCGGCGTGCCGCGGTGAACGCCCCACACCGGCCGGCTGTCGACGAGCACCGAGGCCAGGATCAGCGCCTTGTCCTGGGTCGGCTCGGAGATCCAGCTGCGCGACACCCGCTGCCAGGAGGAGAGCGGGCGCACGAACGCCGCCTCGGACGCGTTGGCGCCGTGCTCGTCAATTCGCAGCCCGCTTCTCTGGAGCCCCGCCGTGACCGCGCGGCCGATCTCGAGCAGCCGCTCGGATATGGCCTCGTGGTCCTGGTCGGTCGCGTCGGAGTCGAACCAGACGATCGCGCTCTCCACGTCGGAGCTCGGCAGCGCCTCGCGACGGGCCTGACTTCCCAGCGCCAGCCACGCGAACTCGACGGGCGCGGGAGCCGATTCGCGGCCCCGGGCCAACTGCAGCTCCAGCAGCCGCCGGGTGAGCGCGTCGACGACCACCGCGTAGACGCCCATCACGTTGGCGGCCTCGACGTGGGCGTCGTGCAGCGCGATCACCATGGGCGCCAGCTCCCGGGCGACGACGGCGACCTCGGAGGCGCTGCGGGCGATCGTGATGCGCTCGCGCAGATAGAAGGAGGAGCGGGTGCGCGCGGCGACCAGGTCCATGTCGGAGACGACACCGAGCACCGTGCCTCGCGTCGAGACGACCGGGAAATGGCGAAAGCCGCGGTCGAGCATCTCCAGTAGGACGTCACCGGCGGCCCGATCCGGGGCGCAGGTGTAAGCGGGGGCCGACATCACGGCCGACACCGGGGCATCGGACGACAGGCCGGCGGCCACCACCCGCCCGCGCAGGTCGAGGTCGGTGACGATCCCCAGCTCTCCCCCGCCCAGCGCCACCACCACCGAGGACTGGCTCGCGGCGACCATCCGCTCGGCGGCCTCGCGGATCGGGGTCTGCGGATCACATACCACCGGCTCGCCGCGAACCAGCCCGGAGACCGGCTGGTCGGCATGGTTGCGACCCGGCTCGCGGGCCAGCGCGTAGAGCTGGGTGGGAGGCTCGAGCAGGGAGCGGGCCACGAACCGGAGGCCCGCCGGGCCCGAGAGCAGGCCCTCGGCCACGCCGGCGGGGATCCGGTAGCAGACCGTGTCCTCGGCGGCGCGGGCGTCGAAGCCCGGAGGGAACCCCGACAGCATCGAGGCCTGCCCGAACAGCTCGCCCTCGCCCAGCAGGTCGAGCACCCGCCCGTCGGAGGCGATCTCCACGGCCCCGCTGCGGATCACCCGCAGGTGCTCAGGAGGCTTGGCGCCCTGCGAGAAGACCGTCGTGCCGGCGGCCAGCGTCTCCAGCTCGGCGACCGAGGCGACGCGCTCCACGCCGGCCGGGTCGAGCGCGTCAAACGGCGGGTACGCGCGCAGAAAGCGCGCGACGTCCGAGACGGACTCGGTCCCCGCCGACCCGGCCGTCCCGTTCACGCCGTCGTCGCCGAAGCTCCCGCCCGCGCGTCCTGCTTGATCATGTCCGCGCATTTCTCGCCCATCATCATCGTCGTGATGCAGGGATTGATGGCCGGTAGGAAGGGCAGCGCCGACCCGTCGCACACGCGCAGCCGCTCGACGCCGCGCACGCGCAGCCGCGGGTCCACGACGGCCATCGGATCCGAGCCGGGCCCCATCTTGGCGGTGCACGCCGGGTGATACACCGTGTTGTGGGTCTTGTGCATGTAGTCGACCAGCTCGTCGTCTGACTGCGCGTCGGGGCCCGGCGCGAGCTCTCGCCCAGCCCACGCGCCCATCGGAGCCTGCGAGACGATCTCCCTGGCCAGCCGGATCCCGAACGTCATCACGCGCTCGTCGTGTCCCTCGGGGTCAGTGAAGTACCGCGGGTCCACCCGCGCCCGATCCCGGAAATCCCGGGAGCGCAACCGCACCGTCCCGCGGGATCGTCCGCGGCACACGTTGGGAGTCAGGCAGAAGCCGTTCTCGGTCGTCGGATAGCCCCAGCGGACCGTGTTCATGTCAAACGGCACCGATCCGTAGTGCATCATCAGGTCGGGGCGATCCAGGCCCTCCTCGGAGGTGGCGAACAGCCCGATCTCCCACCACTGCGTGGAGTGGCGGACCATCGGCTGCTTGGCGTCCCACTGGACGATCCCCTCGACGTGGTCATCCAGGTTGGAGCCGACCCCCGGTGAGTCGACGAGCGTCTCGACCCCGAACTCCCGGAGATGCTCGCCGGGGCCGATCCCCGACAGCATCAGGAGCTTGGGGGTGTCGATCGAGCCGGCGCTCAGGATCACCTCACGCCGGGCGCGGGCGGTGTCGTGGGTCAGGATGTCGGGCGTCAGGTACTGCACTCCGGTGGCGCGTCCGTCCTCGATCGCGATCCGGCTGACCCAGCAGTGGGTGCGGATCTCGAGGTTGGGGCGCGAGCCGATGATCGGGTGCAGATAGGCGTGCGAGGACGACATCCGGGTGTTGTCGGGTGCCGAGTTGATCTGAAACCAGCCGGCGCCCTCCTTGACCGTCCGGCCCTCGTTGAAGCGGCTGGTCGGCAGGCCCGCCTGGGCGGCCGCCTCGAGTATCGCCACCCCGCACGGATCGTCGGGCGGGACGGTGCGGATGTTGACCGGACCGCTCCGGCCATGGTGATCGCCCGGTCCGTCGTTGGTCTCCAGGCGGGTGATCAGTGGCCAGCACTCCGCCGAGCTCCACCCCTCACACCCCATCGCCGCCCACTCGTCGAGGTCCTCCTTGGGAGTCCAGAAGGCGATGCACGAGTTGTGCGACGAACAGCCCCCGAGCACCTTGGCCCTGGCGTGGCGCAGGAAGCTGTTACCTCGCTCCTGGGGCTCGACCAGGTAGTCCCAGTCATAGCCGGAGTCCAGCAGGTACATCCAGTCCTCGAGGCGCAGGACCGAGGGGTCGTCGACGTCCGAGGGGCCGGCCTCGAGCAGGCAGACCGTGACGTTCGGGTCCTCGCTGAGCCGCGCCGCGAGCACGCACCCGGCGGTGCCGCCACCGGCGATCACATAATCGAACTCGCCGGCGTCGCTCACGGCGCGACTTCGCCCAGCGGCTCAGCTGCGAGCGCCGGGGTCTCGGCGCGATGCTCGGCCAGCACCTCCGGCGTCTTCTTGGTCTGGACCAGGAAGTAGTACAGACAGCCGATGATGAAGGAGACGCCGATGAACTCATAAGCGCCGAACCTGAAGTACCACTTGGTCCCGTACACGACGGCCCGCGGCCAGGCGATCTGGAACGCGATCACAGCGCCGTAGACGACGGCGATCACGTTGACCACCAGCCCCCAGCGGCCCATGTTGAAGTAGGGACCGTGCTCGGTGCGCGGCCACTCGCCGCGCAGCCGCCGCCACAGCATCGACCCGGTCACCGCCAGGTAGGGCAGGTAGAACATGATGATCGCCACCGAGGTCAGGGTCAGGAACGCCGACTGGTTGGCCAGGTTTACGGCCAGGAGGGCGAGCGAGCAGATGCCGACGAAGAGCGCCGGGATGATCGGCACCCGAGCCCGCCCCGAGACCCGCGCCAGGTGCGAGCCGAACGGGAGCCGACCGTCCCGCGCCATCGAGAACAGCATCCGGATGCAGGCGGTGCAGACCGCCAGGCAGCACACGGTGATGGCGATCGCCGAGGCGATCAGGAACACATTGCCCGTCGTGCTGCCGAGGGCCTGCTTGATGATGTAGGGCAGGCCCAGGAGGCCGATGTTCTTGTCGTGGATGTTCTTGACCGACATCAGCGCGAACAGGATCAGCAGAGCGCCGATCAGCGCGGCGGTGGCCAGCGCGCGCAGGATGGCCGGAGGCGCGGCTCGCCTCGGATCATTCGTCTCCTCGGCGAGCGTCCCCGCAGTGTCGAACCCGTACATCACGTAGGCGCTCATGATGCCGCCGATGAGGAAGGCCCCGAAGTAGCCCCACGAGTGCCCAGCTCCGGTGCCCAGCGTGTGCCCCACGACCCCGGGCCCCCGGGTGAAATGGAAGATGAGCAGGATGACCAGGATGGTCGAGAAGATCAGCTCGACGATCACCCCGAAGTTGTTGATGAAGGCCATGATCCGGACGCCCATCATGTTGATGATGGTCGCGAAGGTGACCAGGATCGCGCCCAGGATGAGCGCGTTCTTGGCCCCGTCGGGCGTGCTGTAGGTGCCGGCATTGGCGGCGCCGCCGATGAACTGGAGCTTGGTGGTCACCTGCGGCAGCACCACCTGCCAGGCCACCGCTACCGCGGCGACGGTGACGATCGAGCCGATGATCAGGATCCAGCCCGTCATCCAGGACAGAAAGTCGACCCCGATCCGCTTCGACCACTGGTACACCGAGCCGGCGAGCGGGAACTGCCCCGCGAGCTCGGCGAAGCACAGCGCGACGCACATCTGCCCGGCGAACACGATCAGCCACGACCACCACACGGCGGGCCCGGCGTTCAGGAAGCCGAACCCGAACAGCTCGAAGACCCCGGTGAGGATCGAGATGTAGCTGAATCCGGCCGCGAACGACGAGAAGCTTCCCAGCGACCGGTCGAGTTCCTGCTTGTACCCGAATTCGGCGAGCTCGCTGCTGTCCCCGCTGCCTGCGCCCGTCCGCGGCGCGTCTACGGTAGCCATCGATCAACCTCCCCGTCCGCGCACGCTCCGCGGGCCTCGTCGAACACGATTAGATCCTGGTCGCCGGCGGCGTGGCGCCGCCGCAAAGTCATTGACCCAGTCCTGATCCGGCTGTTATATATCAGTTGTCTGATTGTGTCAACGAGGGACCCCGCCGCCCATCGGGCGCGGCCATGGAGGGGAGCGAGCCGGTGGTCACAGGGACCGAACAGCACATGTTCGTCGGCGGGGAATGGCAGCCGAGCGCCACCGGCGAGACCTTCGAGGCCACCAGCCCGGCGACCGGTGAGACGCTCGGCCAGATTCCCCAGGGCGATCGTGAGGACGCCCGCGTGGCGATCGCCGCCGCCCGCTCCGCCGCCGGTCGCTGGGCCCGGATGACCGCGTATGAGCGCGCGGCCCGGATGCACGCGGTCGGCGACGTCATCGAGTCCCGGCGCGACAAGCTGGCGCGCACCCTGACCCTCGATCAGGGCAAGCCGCTCAAGGCCGAGGCCTACGACGAGGTCGACGAGTTGGTCGAGTACTGGCGGATGGCCGCCGAGGATGCCAAGCGGCTGGGCGGCGAGCTCCCCAACTCCGTGTCTCCGGGCAAGCGCGTCCTTCTGACCCGGCGAGCGCGCGGCGTGGTGGGAGTGATCAGCCCCTGGAACTGGCCCTACACCATGCCCGCCGAGCTGATCGCGCCGGCTCTGGCCTGCGGCAACACGGTCGTGTGGACGCCGGCCCCCTCGACGGCAGTGTGCGCGGTGGCGCTCGCCCAATGCATCGCCGACGCCGACCTGCCGCCCGGGGCGTTCAACCTCGTGACCGGCCCCGGCCCGGTGGTCGGCGACGAGATCGCGCGCCATCCGGGCGTCGACGGCGTCGCCTTCATCGGCTCGACGTCAACGGGGCGTCTGGTCGCCCAGGCCGCCGCCGGGAAGGCCGTGCTGCTCGAGATGGGCGGCAACGGACCGCTGGTGGTGCTCGAGGACGCAGACATCGAGGCGGCGGTCCGGGCCACTCTGACCGCGTGCTTTCTGTGCGCCGGGCAGAGTTGCACGGCGGGCGAGCGAATCCTCGTCCATCGTGCCGTCTATGACCAGTACGTCGAGCTGCTGAGCCAGACCGTGAGCCGGGAGATCGTCCTCGGCGATCCGTTCGGCGAGGACACGACGATGGGGCCGCTCAACAACGAGCCGGTGGCGGCCAAGATGGATGAGCACGTCGCCGACGCGCTGGATCGCGGCGCCGAGGCGCTCACCGGCGGTGCTCGGGCGCCGGCTTTCCCAACCGCCCTCTACTGGGAGCCGACGGTGCTGGCCGGCGTCGACGCCGACGCCCGCGTCGTGCTCGAGGAGACCTTCGGACCGGTTGCCCCGGTGGTCGCGATCGACTCCCTCGAGCACGCGATCGAGCTCACCAACCAATCCCCGTACGGCCTGCTGGCGGCGATCTTCACCGCCGATCTGGCCCGCGGGCTGCGCTTCGCCGATCAGGTCCAGACCGGCTGGGTGAACATCAACGAGTCCAGCAACTACTGGGAGGCCCAGCTTCCCTTCGGCGGCCGCTCCGGATCCGACAGCGGCATCGGCAGAGTCGGGGGCGCGAACGTGATGAGCTCGTTCACCGAGCTCCAGACAATCGTGATCACGCCCGACGCCCGCGGCGCGTGACCACGGGCGCTCAGAGCACGGAGCGGATCTCGTGCTCGAAGGTCTCGATGTGCTCGGCGAGGATCACGCGGGCTCGCTCGGCCTGACCGTCGGCGATCGCCCGCAGCAGGGCCTCGTGCTCGTGGACGCGCGCGAACAGGTGGGGCAGGCGGTCGAGCACGAGATGCCAGATGCGCAGCGACAGATTGAAGTAGCGCCCCAGCGTCTCCTCCAGGTAGGGGTTGCCGGTGCACCGGTGGACGAACCGGTGCACCCGGGCGTCGAGGGCCATCAGCGCCTCGATGTCATCGCTGCCCTGGCTGCGGGCGACCTCGCGGATCAGCTCGGCCAGCTCGGCGCGCTGGGGGTCGCTGATCCGCTGAGCCGCGCGGTAGGCGGCGTGCCCCTCGAGCTGGGTGCGCACGTCGGAGATGTCGGCCAGGTCGGTGATGTTGATCTCGGAGGCAAACGTCCCGCGGCGCGGAAACACCACCACCAGGTTCTCGAGTGCGAGCCGCTTGATGGCCTCCCGGACGGGCGTGCGGCCGATGCTGAGCTCGGCACCGAGCAGGTCCTCGTCGATGGGCGCCCCGGGCGGGATCCGCAGGCTCACGATCCGGTCGCGCAGCTCGGCGTAGGCCCGGTCGGCGAGCAACTCGCGGGTGCCCCGGGCCTGAGCGGGCTCCGTGCTCACCACGTGGGCCCTGGGCACGACTGGTCGGCGGGCGCAGTCCCCGGGAGGCCGACATTGCAGATGACTGATATATGAGTCATCAGATTAGAAGTCTAACATTGGGAAAATCGTGGGCCAAGCCTTCAATACCCGGCCCTGCGCCCAGCTAATAAGGCGGATCTGGTGGGGGACGCAGCCGACGAGGTGATCCGGCGCCTGGAGGCCGGGGACGCGAGCCACGCCCGCCGGGTGATCGGCGAGCTGGCGCGGCACACGCCCCTGCTCAGCTCCCGAAGCCTGTCTGAGAGCTGCGGCGGACGCGTCGTGCTCAAGGCCGAGAACCTGCAGCGCACGGGGTCGTTCAAGCTGCGGGGGGCGCTCCACAAGATCTCCCATCTGGGGCGCCCGAGCGGGGTCGTCGCCGGCAGTGCCGGCAACCACGGCCAGTCTCTGGCCTATGCCGCCCGGGCTCAGGGCATCCCGTGCGAGGTCTTCATGCCCCGGGACGCGCCCGTGGCCAAGATCGCGGCCGTGCGCGCCTTCGGCGGCGTCGTGCACACGGAAGGCGACTCCGTGGACGACTGCGTCGCCGCCGCCAGGGAGCGCGCTGCCCAGAGCGGCGCCGGGTTCGTGCATCCCTTCGATGACCCCGACGTGATCCTCGGTCAGGCGACGCTCGGACTCGAGCTCCTCGAGGACGTCGACGACCTGGAGGCGGTCGTGGTGCCGGTCGGGGGAGGCGGCCTGATCTCGGGGATCGCCGGGGTGGTCAAGGCGGCCCGGCCCGGTACTCGGGTGATCGGGGTTCAGGTTGAGGCCTGTGCCTCGTTCCCGGCTTCGCTGGCCGCCGGCGCGCCCGTCACTTTCGATGCGCTGGGGACGATCGCCGACGGGATCGCGGTCAAGCGACCGGGCGAGATCACCCTCGAGCTGGTGCGCCGCTGGGTCGACGAGCTCGTCGTGGTCGGCGAGGACGAGATCGCCGAGGCCATGGTGTGGCTGATGGAGCGCTCCAAGCTGGTCGTCGAGGGCGGAGGGGCGGTCGGCGTGGCAGCTCTGCTCGCCGGACGGGTGGCTCCCGCGCCCACCGGATCCACGGTGCTCGTGCTCTCGGGCGGGAACGTCGACGCCGGCCTGCTGGCGGCGATCGCCCGGCGCCACGAGACCACCGCCGGCCGGCGGCTGCGCCTGTTCACGCGGATCTCGGATCGCCCTGGGGGGCTGGCGGCGTTGCTCGGGCTGATCGCCGAGGCCGGGGGCAATGTGGTCGGAGCCGATCACGTGCGCGAGGCGGTGTCGCTGCACGTGCGCGAGACCGGGGTCGAGATCGCGCTCGAGACGCGCGGCCCGGAGCACGCCGAGGAGATCATCGAGGCGCTGGAGTCCGCCGGCTATCAAGTGAGCCAGCCGGGTTCCTAGACCCGCGCCCTATGCTCGAGGGCGCCGGGGCCTTCCTCACACCACCATGCCGATGCTCAAGGGCAACATCAACGCGCTGGAGAAGGCCGGGGAAAAGGTTCCGGCGTGAGATCCGGAGGCCTCGTGGCGCGCCTCGAGCACGCGGTCAAGAAGCCGATCTGGGACTGCCGGATGTGCGGTCAGTGCGTGCTGCACAGCACCGGGATGACCTGCCCCATGACCTGCCCCAAGACCCTGCGCAACGGACCGTGCGGCGGAGTGCGCCCCGACGGCCACTGCGAGGTCAAGCCCGAGATGCGCTGTGTCTGGGTCAAGGCGGTCGAGCGTTCGGACCGGTTGCCGGTATGGGGACCGCACATCGGCGATCTGCGCCCGCCCGTGGACAACCGGCTCGAGGGGACGTCCTCGTGGCTGAACCTGATCAGCGGCCGGGACCGGCAGGTGCCCGCGGGCTGGGCGGCGGATGTCGAACCTTGAGCACAAGCTGGATGCTCGCCAGTTCGTCGTCACTGCCGAGCTGCCCGTGATCGACGGCGGGGGCCACGCCGAGGTGCAACGCCAGCTCGAGCCCATGCGTCCGTTCGTGGACGCCTTCAACGCCACCGACAATCCCGCCGCCCACGCCCACTGCTCGCCGCTCGCGGTGTCCATCGGCATCCAGCAGGTGGGCGCGGAGCCGGTCATGCAGCTGGTCTGCCGGGACCGCAACCGGCTGGCCCTGGAGGCTGACCTGATGGGCGCCGCCATGTTCGGCATCGAGAACGTGTGCTGCCTGACCGGAGACGACGTCACCGCCGGCGACGAGCCCGAGGCGCGCCGGGTGTTCGACCTCGACGCGATCCAGCTGATCGCCCTGGCACGGGTGCTGCAGGGCGGCCACTACCTGTCGGGTCGCGAGATCCACACCGGCGGACCCGGACCGCACTTCTTCATCGGCGCCGTCGAGAACCCGGGCGCGCCGCCATATGAGTACCGCGTCCGCCGGGCGGCCAAGAAGGCGCTGGCGGGCGCGCGGTTTCTACAGCTGCAGCTCTGCTACCGGACCGAGCTGCTCGAGCGCTTCATGCGCGCCGCTCACGACACCGGGGTCAGCGAGCGGATCGCGCTGATCCCGTCCATCTGCGTCCTGCGCTCGGTCACCGGGATGCGCTTCGTGGCCTCCGACGTGCCCGGCGTCGAGGTTCCGCCGGAATTCGTCTCGCGCGTCGAGCAGGCCGTGGACGCCGAGGCCGAGTGCTTCGAGATCGCCTACGAACTGGCCTCCCACGCCCTGGCCCAGCCCGGCGTAGCCGGGCTGCACTTCATCTCCTTCCGCCAGGACGCCGGCATCGCCAAGTTGTGCGGTCGTCTCGGAATCCCCCCTCGAATCGAAAGAGAGGCCAGTGGATACAGTGCTTCGGGCGCGCTCTAGCAGCGTGTACTTCCGCCACTGCACGTGCGGCTGATCCGAGTGGCCTTGGAAATGCGCGTTACCGGCCGCGCGGCAGGCGCGAGTCTCCCGTACCGCTCGTTTGACCCGCGGCTGGTCGGGAGGCTGGAGTGCGCCGCCTGGGTCGCCTACTACCGCCGGGACTGGATCGGGCTCCTGCGGGCCGCGGTCGGACTCACCCGCCACACCTTTGGCCTCCCGTGGCGTCAGACGCTCTACGGCGCCTGGCTGGTGCTCCGCGCCAATCAGCAGTGGGCGCCGCTCGAGAACGACCCCGCCGCCGCGCGGCGAACCATGCAGCGGTTCTACGCCCTGCTCAAGGCGCGTTACCGCGAGGCCTATGACCCATCGATGGCCGCGCACCTGGAGGTGGAGTGGTGGCGCGTGCACCGCGAGCACCAGCGCTGCGGCGTGGACCCCGACGACGGGCCGCTGGCCGACGCCCTGTCGGCGCTGTACGCCTACGTGTACGGCGTGCCCGAGGCCCACGTGCGACGAGCCGCCGAGCAGCGGGCACTTGCCATGCGCCACTCCGATCGCTGGATCGCCGAGGGCCGTGATCTGGACAGCCCGCTGCTCGTCCAGGAGCGAGCCGCGTTGGTCCGCTCCTACGCGGCGCTGCTGTCCGCGGTTCACACCGCGTGACGCATCGGCCACGTCCGCTGTCGGCCGGAGCCCGGCTTGGCCGTCGGGGTGCGAACTACATTGCCAGGAAGGGGTGGCTGGGGAGCTCCGGCTGCCCGCGCGGCCGGCGGACGCCGTCGTGGCGGGTACTCCGAATCTCTCGATGCGAGCTTTTTGGCTTCGAGATCGGGAGTATTCGGAATACGCGTGCTGCGGATCTCGCACGCCGAGCCCGACCATTGAGAGATCCGGAGTGTCCGGTTTGGATCCCGGCTCGAGGAGGTGCGACGTGCCTCGAAGACCCGAGCGGACGGCCGAGCGAGTCCCTAGGACTGGTCAGCGGCGCCCGCCTCGACCAGCAGCGTGGCTATGTCGGCCACCCGCAGGTCGACCCCCTCCCCCTGCACCCCGTCGTCGAGCATCACCGTGCAGAACGGGCAGGCCACGGCCAGCGTCGAGGCGCCCGTGGCCGCGGCCTCACGCACTCGGTTGGCGTTGATCGGATCGGCCCGCTCCTCCATCCACATGTGCGCCCCTCCGGCCCCGCAGCAGAAGGTCTGCTTGCCGTGGCGCTCCATCTCGACCGGCTCTCCCACGGCGGCCACCAGCTCTCGCGGAGCCGCCAGGACGTCGTTGTGGCGTGCCAGGTAACAGGAGTCGTGGTAGGTGATCGGCAGACCCTCCGAGCGCTGAGGCGAGAGGCGCCCCTCGGCGACCAGGCGCGCCAGCAGCTCGGAATGGTGGATCACCTCGTAGTGGCCGCCGAAGTCGGGGTACTCGTTGCCCAGCGTGTTGAAGCAGTGCGGGCAGTTGGCGACGATCTTGGTCACTCCCGCCTCGTTGAGCGTGGCCACGTTCTGCTCGGCGAAGGCCTGGAACACGTATTCGTTGCCCATGCGGCGGGCCGGGTCGCCGGTGCACGCCTCAGCGGGGCCGAGGATCGCGAAGTCGACCCCGGCGCGGGTGAGCAGCCGGGCGGTCGCCTCGGCGGTCTTGCGCGCCCGCTCGTCAAAGGACGACGCGCATCCCACCCAGTACAGGTACTCGGGCGCCGGATCCCCCGGCTCGAGGATCCGGATTCCCAGTGAGGCCGCCCAGTCGGCGCGCTCTGACTGGGCTTTGCCCCACGGGTTCGAGGCCCGTTCCACGTCACGGAGCATGGGCTCCGCCTCCGCGGGAAAGCTCGAGTCCACCATCACCAGGTGGCGGCGGAGGTCGACGATGTGATCGACGTGCTCGATCGACACCGGGCATGCCTGCACGCAGGCGCCACAGGTCACGCAGTCCCACACCGATTCCTCGGGTACCGCTGAGGGCACGAGCGCCGTCAGCTCCTTCTCCGGGCCACCCGGCGGCGTGGAGGCGACCGGCGCACCGGGTGTCGGGGCGCCGTCCGCCTGAGCCCGGCCGTGGACGATCGCTCCCCCGTCCGCGAACACCTGGTCACGCAAACCCATGATCACGAGCTTGGGCGACAGCAGCTTGCCGGTGCCAAACGCCGGACACACGTCCTGGCAGCGGCCGCACTCGGTGCACGAGAACGTGTCGAGCATCTCCTTCCAGGTCAGGTCGGCGGCCGTGCCGGCTCCAAAGCGCAGCTCCTCCTCGGGCACATCGGGGTCGTCGAAGCGCAGCGGCTCCAGCCGCCCTCCCGCTCCCGTGCGCCCGTACCAGACGTTGAAGGCGGCCGAGACGATGTGCAGGTGCTTGGAGCGCGGCAGGTAGGCGAGGAAGCTCAGGATCGTGATCACGTGGGCCCACACGAACACCCGCTCGAGCACCCGGGTCGACCCGTCCCTCGCGAACAGCCCCGACAGCAGATTGGACACCGGAGCCGAGGACGCCGGCCACTCGTTGAGCCCCAGCGCGATCCGGGTGGCGTGCCAAAGCAAGAGCGTGGTGGCGATCGTGGCGATCAGGGCCAGGATCACATCGGCCTCGCCCAGATGGCTGCCCTCGAAGCGGCGCGGGCGCTGTACCTTGCGGATCCACAGCGCGCAGGCCACGCCCACCAGCACGAGTACCGCGAACAGGTCGACGAGGAAGGCGTACCAGCCCTGGTCGCCCAGCCACGGGAACGTCGCGTGCTTGTCGACGACCCCGATCATGGCGATCACGATCGTCGGCCCCAGGACCAGGAAGCCCCAGAAGATCAGGGCGTGGATGAGCCCCGGGCCGAAGCGCGCCAGCAGCTTGCGCTGGCCGAGCACGATCGTGGTCTCGTTGCGCACACGCCGCGGGACGTCGTCGCGGCGCGCCACCGGCGCCGCCGAGCGCAGCAGCGCCAGCAGGAAGCCGACGCGGGTGGCGAACAACCACAGGCTCGCCGCCAGGGCCACGGCGAGCAGCACCGCGGAGACCGCTATCCCGATGAGCCTCTCGCCTTCCTGATCTCGGCCGAGATCGCGGGCACGACCTCGTGCAGGTCGCCGATCACCGCGTAGTCGGCGCTGGCGAAGATCGAGGCCTCCCCGTCCGGGTTGATCGCGAGCAGGCGCTTGGCCCCCTTGCAACCCGCCATGTGCTGGGTGGCGCCGCTGATGCCGCACGCGATGTAGATCTCCGGAGAGACCTTGGTTCCCGTCTGGCCGACCTGATCGGTGTGCGGGCGCCAGCCGGCGCTGGTCACCGCGCGTGAGCAGCCGACCGCCCCGCCCAGCAGCGCAGCGAGCTCCTCGATGATGGAAAAGCCCTCTGCCGACCCCACGCCACGCCCTCCGGACACCACCACGTCGGCGTCGGTCAGGGACACGCCCCCGGTCGAGGCCGCCACCCGCTCCACGACGCGCACGACCTGATCGAGCTCGGAGGCCGAGGCGCTGACGTCGACCAGCTCGATGTCTGAGACCGGCTCGGCGGCCACGGCGTGCGGAGCGGCGGTCAGCAGGAGCGGGCGGCCGCGCACGCGGGCTTCCTCCAGCAGGCTGCCGCCCCAGCGCTGGCGGATCACGGTGGCCGGCTCTCCGGGGGTCACCGAGACGCAGTTGGCCGCCATCGGCAGGTCGAGCTTGGCCGCCACGTGGGCGAGCACCTCGTTGCCGTGATCTGATCCGGGGCCCACGACCGCGGTGACCGAGCGCTGCCCGGCGAGCTCGGCCAGGGTCTGGGCCCACGCCGCCGGCGCATATCCGCCGGCCTCCTCGATCGCCACCGCGGTGACGTCCGGGCCCAGCGACCGTCCGAACGCGAACGCCTGCTGGGAGAGCTCGTCGGCCGGGTCCTCGATGAAGACCAGCGTGCTCACTACATGACCCCCAGCATGCTCACTACATGACCCCGATCTCTTGCAGGATCTCCACGACCGCCGGCGCCGCCTCGGCGCCGCGGCCGAGCACCTCGGCCTGCTTGCCGGCGGTCTCGGGAACGATCAGCTTGACCATCTCGAGTCCGGATTCGCCGCCGCCCTGGGGCTCGGAGGCGGCCACCGGCTTGCGCTTGGCGCGCATCCGCCCGGGCACCGACGGGTACCGGGGCAGGTTGATCCCCTCCTTGACACCGACCACGGCGGGCATCGCCAGCAGGTAGACATCGCGACCGGCTGGAACCTCCTGCTCGCAGCGCAGCCGATCGCCGTCCACGACGATCGCCTTGACGCCGTTGATCACCGGTCGCCCCAGGGCCTGGGAAACCCGGATGGCCACCTGGCAGTTGCCGGCGTCGGCCGACTCGTTGCCGAACATGATCAGGTCATAGGGCTCGGGCTCGGCTTCGATCGCGTCCACGATCGCCTTGGCGGTGGCCTGGGGGTCCCATTCCGAGCCGTCGGTGATCAGATGGATGGCGCGGTCGATCCCGATCGCCATCATGTCGCGCAGCTGCTCCTCGGCCTCGGGCGGGCCGAGCGTCAATACCGTCGTCGAGCCCCCATGCTGCTCCACCAGGCGGATCGCCTCCTCGACGCCACACTCCTCGTGAGGACTCACGGTGAAGCCGAGGTGCCGGGTCGAGATGGCGCGCTGGTCCTCGGTGAGCGTGATCTTGCCCCCGGTCAGCGGAACGCGCTTGACGCACACCAGGACGTTCATGGCCACGGCTAGGAGCGGACCCGGGAGTTCTCGGGGTCCAGCAGCGGGGTCGAGTCGATTGTCTGCACGGTCACCGGGTACTGCTCGCCCATGTACTGGACCCGGAGCCGCCGCCCCACCTCGGCGTGCTCTCCGGGCAGGTAGGACATCAGGATGTGCTTGCCGATCGACGGGCCGGCGCCGGCGCTGGTCACGTAGGAACGGCGTCCCTTGGCGTCGGTGATCGGTTCGCCCTCGGCGGTCAGGATCGGCTCCCCGCCGAGCATGTAGCGCTTGACCCCGGACTGAGACGTGTGGTCGTCGACGGTCAGGGCACACATCCTCGCCGCCGGCTCCTGGGAGCGCTGGCGCACATGCGCCTCCTTGCCGATGAAGTCCTGGTCCTTGACCTTTCCCCAGGCCATCCCCGCCTCGACGACGTCGTACCCCCCCTCGAGCTCGGCGCCATAGGCTCGGTAGCACTTCTCCAGGCGCCCCGTGGTCCCGTAGACGCCGGCCCCCACCGGCACGGCACCGTGCGGCAGCCCGGCCTCGGCGATCATGTCCCACAGCCGGGCCCCCTGCTCGATGGGCACGTAGAGCTCCCATCCGAGGTCGCCCACATAGGAGATCCTCGAGGCGATCACCGAGAGCGGGCCGACCTCGATCGCCTTCCAGCGCCCGAACGGGAAGCCCTCGTTGGAGATGTCGTCGGAGGTGACGCTCGACAGGATGTCGCGCGCCCGCGGCCCCCACAGCCCGAGCGTCGTCCACGAATTGGTCCGGTCGATGATTTGAGCCCACCCACCCGCCCCCAACCCGCCTGGCCCGTCCGCCGGCAGGTGGTCGGCGAACCACTTCAGATCGGACATTCCCCACGCCCCGCCGGTGACCACGCGGAAGACGTCGTCGGCGATCCGCATGATCGTCAGGTCGGCCTTGAAGCCGCCCGAGGGGAGCAGGATCGGGGTGTACACGACCCGGCCCACGGGGACGTCCACCTGGCGCATGGCGACGCGCTGGACGACATCCAGGGCGCCGGGCCCCACGACGTCGAAGATCGCGAACGCGGTGAGATCGGTGTAGCCGGCGCGGTCGCGCAGGGCGAGATGCTCGGCGTTGATGATCGGCGACCACCAGCGGGCCTCCCATTCGGCCTCGCGCTGATTGATCTGCTCGCCGAACTCCTCCAGCAGCGGCGCGTTCGATTCGTACCACTGCGGACGCTCCCACCCCGCGGCCTCGTGGAAGACGGCGCCGAGCTCCTGCTCGCGCTCGTAGAACGGAGACAGCTTGACCCTCCGAGCCGACTCCCACTGCTCGCCGGGATGGACGATCCCGTACATCTTGTTGAACCCCTCCGCCGCCCGAGCCTGGACGTGGGCCCTGGTCTTCTGGTGCGGATAGGCGCGGGCGATGTTGGAGTCATAGACATCGATTTCAGACTCGCCATTCACCATCAGCTCGGCGACCGTCTTGCCCGCTCCCGGTCCCTCCTTGATCCAGATCGCCGCCGCCGACCACAGGCCGCGCACCTCCGGGGTCTCCCCGATCAGCGGCAGCCCGTCGAGGGTGACCGAGAGCAGGCCGTTGATGGCGTACTTCACGCCGACGCTCTCGTCGCCCACGATCTCGGGCATCAGCTCCAGCGCCTGCTCCAGCTGGAGCTCGAAATCCTGCTGGGTGAAGGGCAGCTCGGTGGGCGTCAGGGCGGATTCCTCGATCGACGGGATCTCGTCGGGGTCCATCAGAATCGGGCGGTGGGCGTAGGAGCCGATCTCCAGCCCGGTGCCCTCCTGGCGCTCGTACATGTTGAAGTCCATGTCACGAACGATCGGGTACTCGATCATGCCCTTGGCGTCGGCGAACCGGGGCACCGGACCGATGTCGATCATCTGGTGAACGGCGGGCGTCAGGGGAATCCGCGCGCCCGCCATCCGGGCGATCCGGGGACTCCAGCAACCGCAGGCGATCACGACTCGGTCGGCCTCGATGTCCCCGCGCGTGGTGCGCACCCGCTTGACGTGACCGTGCTCGACGTCGATGCCGGTGACCTCGGTGTTGGCCGAAACCGTCATGCCCGCCTGCACCGCACGCTCGCGCATGACCGTGGCCGCGCGCAGCGAGTCGACGACTCCCGCCCCCGGCGTGTAGAAGCCACCCAGCAGTAGCTCCTCCTCGATGAACGGAACCAGCTCCCTGATCTCGGCGGGAGCGAGCAGTGACACCGGCTCGATGCCCCAGGTGCGCGCCGACACCATCCGCCGCGCCAGCTCCTGCATCCGCTCCTCGGTCCGGGCCACCTCGATTCCGCCGGACTCGATGAACACGCCGAGCTCCTTGTACTGGCGCATGCTCTCGAGGGTCAGGGCCGTCATCTCCTTGGAGTGGTCCACGGGGAAGATGAAGTTCGAGGCGTGGCCGGTGGAACCGCCCGGATTGGGCAGCGGCCCCTTGTCCAGCAGGGTGATCTCGGTCTCCCCGAGCCGCGTCAGGTGATAGGCGAGGCTGTTGCCCACGATTCCCGCGCCCACGACCACGACGCTCTGGCGGCTCGGCAGCGACCTGGATTCCGAATTGGCCACGGCACTGATATATCAGATGCAGGTCAGCGCCGTCAACGCGCGTCTCGATCACGGCAACCGCCGACTCCGCGACAGAGCAACTCCCGGCCCCGCGGCGGGTTTGACCGGTTGCCCCGCTGGGGAGATACCTGCGCACGACGGGGAGGGACGCGGTGCTCACAACTGGCCGGTTGCCGGCACGCGAACGAACCGGGCGCATTCGCAACCACAACCAGGAGCGACCACATGTTCGAAGACGACAGAGCCGGCAGCGGGAGCCGGCGGGTCAGCGGCGCGCGCGGGCTGCGCGCCCGGACGGCTCGGCTCGCGAGCGCGGGCGCCGCGGTCCTGGTGCTCGGGCCCCTGGCGCTCGCAGCCTCGGCTTCGGCGGCTTCAATCAATCCCACGAAGGGTTGCTACGTGAACACGTCGCGAGTAGCACCGATGACGATCGTCGGCACAGGCTTCACCCCTGGTGACACCATCGACATCTCGGGCACCGGAGTGTCCGCAACGACGACCGCCTCTCCGACCGGCGCGATCGCGGTCACCACAGGGGCGCCCATCCTCACCACCAACGCCGCTTTCCAGAGCACCAAACTGACCGCGACCGACGAAGGCGCCCCCACCCCGCTCACGGCGACGACGTTCGTCAGATCCACCAACCTCACGGTGACGACCAACCACCCCCACGGCGTCAAGAACCTTCACAAGGACAAGGTCAAGTTCATGTTCTCGGGGTTCACGCCAGGGAAGAACATCTACGGCTTCTACATCCACAAGAAGGTCGTGGCGAAGTCGAGGTTCGGGAAGGCCACGGGCCCCTGCGGCCTGCTTACGAAGCAAGCGCTGCTTTACCCGGGTGGCCATCCCCGTTTCGAGCAGTACAACGTCACCTTCGAAAGCGTCAGCAAGTACTCCAAGAAGGCGAACCCCCACGTGACCGGAAAGCTGACCATCTTCAAGTTCTAGACGGTTCGCATGCCGCGGGCGCGGAGCGCCGGACGTCCTGCGCTCGCGGCGTGGCCCTTGGGCGCGCCATCGCCGACCCGGCTGTCAGGATGCGGCGATGGCCTCCCACAAGCAGCGGATGCTGGCCGGCGATTCCTACCTGGCCGACGACGCCGAGCTGGTCGCCGACCGACGCCGCTGCCGGCTGCTCTGCGAGCAGCTGAACTCGACCAGCGTCACCGAGCCCTATGCCCGCGAGGAGATCCTGCGCGCGCTGCTGGGAGTGATCGGAGACGAGACCGAGATCGTGTCGCCATTCCAGTGTGACTACGGCTATCAGGTCTCGGTCGGCGCGCGCTCGTTCATCAACTTCGGCGCGGTGATCCTCGACTCCGCGCCGGTGCAGATCGGAGACGACGTCCAGATCGGCCCCGGGGTTCAGCTGGTCACGCCGCTGCATCCGCTGGATCCGGGAGACCGGCGCACCCGGATCGAATGGGCCCGGCCGATCGTGATCGGCGACGGCGTCTGGCTCGCTGCGGGCGCGATCATCTGTCCCGGAGTCACCATCGGCGCCGGCTCCGTGATCGGGGCGGGGAGCATCGTCACCGCCGACATGCCCGAGCGCCACCTGTGCTTCGGAAACCCGTGCCGACCGATACGTCCTGTCTAGACCACCCCATCTCACGCCGCGCCGTGCTCGCGCGTTTATCCCTCGGTAGCTGAAAACGACACCGGGGAGCGAAATGACGAGTACGACCCTCTTTGACAGCCCCATCGGCCCCCTCTCCGTCACCGCGGACCGACTGGGCGTGAGCGCGCTTCGGTTCGGCGGCCCGACTGCCCGATCCGGTCCGCCGTGTGAACGCCTGCGGGCCGCCACCACTCAGCTGGATCAGTACTTCGCCGGCGAGCGACGCGCGTTTGAGTTGCCACTGGTTCTGGGGGGTACCGAGTTCCAGCGTCGCGTCTGGTCAGCCCTGCTCGAGATCCCCTACGCAACCACGACCACCTATGGAGCGATCGCGGCCCAGCTGTGGTCAGACCCGGCGCAGGCACGTCTGCACGCCCGCGCGGTTGGCGCGGCCGTGGGGAGCACTCCGATCCCGATCGTGATCCCCTGCCACCGCGTGGTCGGCGCCAACGGCTCTCTGACCGGGTACGGCGGTGGGCTGGCGCGTAAGCGCGCGCTCCTTGACTTCGAAGCCAGCCGGGGCGCGCCCGAGGTCATGGCGGCGAGCTGGGGGCGCCGTCAGCTCGCGCTGCTCTGAACCGGCTGGGACACCGCCACCTCGAAGCGGTCGCGCGAGCGCACGGCCAACAGGCCCGCGATCGCCGAGGCCGCGCACGAGAGCGCGAAGGGGGCGCTGAAGCCCACAGCCGAGATCGAGGCGCCCCCCAGGGCCGATCCCGCGGCCAGTCCGCCCACCAGGGCAGCCGCCACCCAGGTGAACGCCTCGGTCTCGACCCCGGGGGTGACCGCCCTACCGATGAGCGCGTACTGGCACGAGAACACCGGCGCGATGGTGATCCCGGCGAGCAGGCTGCACAGCATGGCCTCGGGAATCGTGCGTGCGGCGATCAGCGGCGCCGTGCACAGCACCGCCAGCAGGAGCAGGCCTCGATAGCGCGTGGCCAGCGCAGCGCGCCAGGTCCGCGATCCGTACCACAGGCCGCCGATCAGGCTCCCGAGGCTCCAGAGCGCCAGCAGCAGCCCGGAGGCCGGGCGCGAGCCGGCATGCAGAGCCAGCGAGGGCAGACCCACCTCCACGGCTCCCAACCCGACTCCCATCAGCGCGATCGGTGCCAGCAGCGCCCTCAGCTCCGGGATGGAGAGGACGGCGGTGCGCTGCTCTCCGGCGGCTCGCTGGCCATGACCTCCCGCCAGCGGCGTGCGCACGAACAGCAGCGTGCCGACGACGCAGATCACGCCCAGGAGCAGGACGGCTCCCGCCGGCGAAACGGTGGCGATCACGATCGCCACCAGCAGCGGCCCGGCTATCCAGATCAGCTCCTGCACCACCGATTCCAGCGAGTAGGCCGTCTCGCGGACGTCGGGATCGTGCAGCACCTCGCGCAGCAGCGCGCGCACCGCCGGCGCGATCGGAGGCAGGAACGCTCCGGCGAGCGCGGCCAGGATCACCTGCACCGCTGCCGGCGCGTGCCCCTGGGCGGCGACCACCAGCCCGACCAGCGCCACCGCCTGCAGGATTGAGCACGGTGGCAGGACCCGTCCGCGTCCGAAGCGATCCACGAGCCGCCCCTGGAGGGGGGCGGATGCCGCCGAGGCAAGGGCGTACGCACCGACCGCCACACCGGCCGCGGCGTAGGAGTGCGTGGTCCCGCGCACCAGCAGCAGGATGGCCAGCGACGACATCCCCTGGGGAAGACGGCCCACCAGCGCGGTCGCGAACAGCCGGGCGCACCCCGGTTGCGATAGGACCAGACGGTATTTCGCGACCACGAAATCGAGCCTACTAGGGGGCGTCGCTCTGCGAGAATCGAGCGCCTCGCCCCCGCTACGAAGGAGAGAGCCTTGTCGATTCGCGCCACGCCGCCGTTCAGAGCCGACCATGTAGGAAGCCTGCTACGCCCGCCCGAGCTGACGCGGGCTCGAGCCGAGTTCAAGGCCGGGCGGATCGACGGAGAGACCCTGCGGGCCACCGAGGACGTAGCGATTCGGGACGTCATCGAGCTCCAGCACCAGGCGGGGTTGCAGAGCGTCACCGACGGCGAATTCCGTCGCACCTCGTGGCACATGGACTTCATCTACTCGCTGGGCGGGATCGAGCAGGTGGAGGGCGAGACGATCCACGTGCAGTTCCGCAGCGCCGAGGGCGAGTATGACTACGCGCCCCCCGCCATGCGGGTGTCGGGCACGGTGACGCTCCCCAGGACGATCTTCGGCGACGCCTTCGAGTTCCTGCGTGACCACGCGAGCCCCGACCAGACGCCCAAGCTCACGATTCCATCGCCGAGCATGGTCCACTACCGGGGCGGCAGCTCCTCGATCGACCAGTCGGTATATCCGGAGCTCGACGCCTTCTGGGACGACCTCACTTCTGCCTATCGCGATCAGATCCAGGGCGCCTACGACCTCGGGTGTCGCTACCTCCAGCTCGACGACACGAGCCTCGCCTATATCAACGACCCCGCCCAGCGAAGCCACATCGAGCAGATCGGCGGCGATCCCGATCACCTCCACGAGCAGTACATCGCCAACATCAATCAGGCTCTGGAGGGCAAGCCCGACGATCTGGTCATCACCACCCACCTGTGCCGCGGCAACAACCAGTCCATGTGGGCAGCCGAGGGCGGTTATGACTTCGTGGCCGAGGCCCTATTCGGCGACCTGAACGTCAACGGCTACTTCCTCGAGTTCGACGACGACCGTTCGGGCACGTTCGAGCCGCTGCGCTTCGTGCCCGAGGGCAAGCTCGTCGTGCTCGGCCTGGTGACCACCAAGCGACCCGAGCTCGAGGACAAGGACCTCCTCAAGCGACGGATCGAGGAGGCCTCACGCTTCGTCGACATCGATCAGCTCTGCCTTTCGCCGCAGTGTGGCTTCTCGTCCACCGAGGAGGGCAACCGTCTGACGATCGACGAGGAGCGTGCCAAGCTCGAGCTGATCGTGGAGGTCGCCGGCGAGGTCTGGGGCGACTGACCGCGACGCCGAGTGGGCTCGCGAGCACGCCACGCAGGCGGCACTTGTCGCCGGAGTCATCGCAGGAGGTGCGGTGAGGCTCCTTGGGCGCGGGCGCAGCCGACGCTCGTAGAACCGCTCCAGCTGGCGGGTACCTGCTGATCCCGAGGCCGCGGGCGGGCGCGGTGCGGGATGGCGGCCGGCCTCGCGGGTGTACGCTCGGCCAGCGGCGTGCAAAGCAATGAGGCACTGAAACCGAGACCCCAGGTTCGGACGAGACGTCAGCGAGCGATCATCGCGCTCGCCGTGCTCGCAGCGGCCGTTCTCCTCTCCGGAACGCTGACCCCGCTCGCCCGCGCCGATGGCGATCCGGGCAGCGACGTGCTCGTCTATCAGCCGCTGTTCGTCGGCTCCGACGCCGGGCTCTCGGTCAATCAGCAGGTCCAGCTCGGAGATGTGCTCCGGGCGGCGGCCCGACGGGGCTCACCCATCCGGGTGGCGATCATCTCCAGCCGTGCGGATCTGGGGTCCGTCACCGCGCTCTGGCGAAAGCCGCAGGCCTATGCCCGATTCCTGGGCTACGAGCTCTCCTTGGCCTACAAGCAGCGGCTGCTGGTCGTCATGCCCAACGGCTTTGGTTTCAACTGGCCCGGGCACTCGACGGCGTCCGAAAACGGGGAGCTGGCGCAGATTGCGATCAAGCCGGGAGGCGCGGGGCTCGCCACCGCTGGACGGGTCGCCGTCCAGCGCCTGGTCGGGCTCGGTCCGGGATCCGGGCCGGCCGCGGAGCCCACAGGGGCCGGCGCCCAAGCCACCCCGACCGCGCCCAGCGGCTCGGCGGGCCAGGCGAGCCAGGCGGGGTCGGGAAACCACCAGAACGTCGACACCATCGTCGCCGTGGTGGTGGCAGTGCTTGCCGTGGTGGCCGTGCTGGTCGCCCTGGAGCGGCGTCGACGCGCCGAGCGCGGGGGCGCCGGGGCGCGGCGGATCGCGCCGCGCGTCTCCGCCAACCGGCTGGTGTTGACGGTCGCCGTCGGGGCGCTTGCCCTGGCGATCATCGCCGGTGTCCAGATCATCGGCGACGGCGGTGGGCTGGGCCCCCACAGTGAGGCGAGCGATCTGGCCACCAACCCGGACCTCGACCCGGGGACGCCCCTGTTCAGGCCGGCTCCGAACTTCACGCTCAGCGATCAGTTCGGTCACACGGCATCGCTGGCCTCCTACCGGGGCAAGGTGGCGCTGCTCGCGTTCAACGACTCCGAGTGCACGACCATCTGCCCGCTGACCACGACGGCGATGCTCGACGCCAAGCGAATGCTCGGTGCCGCCGGAGCGCAGGTCCAGCTCCTCGGGATCGACGCCAATCCCAAGGCGACATCGATCGAGGACGTGCTGAGCTACTCCCAGCTGCACGGGATGACGCACCAGTGGCGCTTTCTGACCGGATCGCTGCCCGCGCTCAAGCGGGTGTGGAAGGCCTACGGCATCCAGGCCGAGATCGAGCGCGGCTTGATCGCCCACACACCGGCGCTGTTCGCGATCGATCCCCAGGGCCGGCTGCGCCGGCTCTACGTAACCCAGCAGACCTACTCCGCGGTCGGTCAGCTGGGCCAGCTGCTGGCCCAGGAGGCCTCCCACCTGCTCCCCTCCCACCCACCGGTCGACTCGCACCTCTCCTACGCCACGATCCCGGGGATCGGCCCCAGCACCCCGATCAGCCTGCCCGCCGCCGGCGGGGGCAAGGTGCGGCTCGGTCCATCGGGCGCCGCGCACCTCTACCTGTTCTTCGACACCTGGGACCAGGAGGTGACGAGCCTGGCCGGTCACCTGGAGGCGCTGAATCGCTACCGGTCCGCGGCCGCTCGTGACCACCTCCCCTCCTTGACCGCCGTCGATGAGGGCAGCGTCGAACCTTCGCCGGCGGCGCTTCCCGCCTTCTTGCGAACTCTCGCGCAGCCACTGTCCTACCCGGTGGCGATCGACCGCACTGGCCGGGTCGCCGACGGCTACGAGGTCCAGGGTGAGCCCTGGTTCGTGCTCACCTCGGCCTCCGGACGGATCCTCTGGTACCAGTCCGTCGACAACTCGGGCTGGCTATCGGAGGCAGCCCTGGTCATGGAGGCCAGGGCGGCGCTGGCGCGTACGCCGGCGACGACGACGGCGAGCGTGTCGGGCGCCGGCGCCGAACTCAACGGCTCTCCGGCGCCGCTCGCCGCGCTGCATCAGCAGGCGGCTCGGCTGATCGGCACCGAGCCGGCCCTCGCTGCCCGCGTCAAGGCACTGCGCGGCTACCCGATCGTCGTCAACGCATGGGCCTCGTGGTGTGGACCGTGTCGTTCGGAGTTCGAGCTGCTGGCGAGCGCGTCGGCGCGTTACGGGCGCTCGGTCGCCTTTCTCGGAGCCGACACCGATGACTCGCCGAGTGATGCCCAGCAGTTCCTCACCGAGCACCCGGTCAGCTACCCGAGTTATCAAACCACCAGTGGCCAGCTGCACGCCCTCCTGGCGGGCGGCCTCGAGGGCCTCCCGACGACCGTCTTCATCGGCCGCAACGGCAGGGTCGTCAGCGTCCACACCGGGCAGTACGACTCCCTGGGGCCCCTGGAAGCAGACGTCCAGAGCTACGCCCTGGGCGGCTGACCCCAAGACGCAGTTGGATTAGTTCATCGAGCGGGAGCTGGGGCGTCCCTGGAGGGATTACCCGGCGAGAGCACGGCGTCATACATGTCGGTGACCTGATGGATGATTCGCGCCGCAGCTTGGAGCTCTCGGTCGGTGAAACCGGAGAGCCGGTCCTCCCAGAGGGACTGAAAGTCGGCGAGCTTGCGCTCGAGCAGCTCCCAACCTTCGGGGGTAAGGGACACATTGCAGACCCGGCGGTCCTCAGTGCTTCGGTGCCGTTGGACGATGTTGGCGGCCTCGAGATGATCGAGCATCGCGGTCACGGTGGCCGGGGTCAGATCGGCGCTCTTGGCGAGTTGCCCGGCGGTCATCTCGTGCTCGCGTCCGAGCGCCGCCAGCGATCGCAACTGGCCGTACGTGAGCTCCCCGGGACGGTTGTGGTCACGGCCACGCAGCCGGCGCTCGGCGCCGAACATCTGGCTCAGCGCCAACCGAAACTCCTCGATCTCGGTGCGGGGCGCGGCGGGCCCATCGAGAGTCCGTGCCGACTCGGTCATGCCGCCTCCAGCAGGGGAGCGTCGGCCGGGATCGGTTCGGGGCTCGGTTGCCGGCGCGCTCGGCGCTCGATCCGCGTCAGCACCAGGGTCGGCACCAACGCCACCAGGGTCACCCCCATCACCCACCAATAGGTGTGCCCGAACCCGGAGGCGACCGCGGCCCCGGTATGCGCGTGCTCGATATGTCCCTGCAGCACGACTGCGATGATCGCGGTGCCCAGCGAGCCGCCGACGCGTTGGAGCACGGTGAGCTGCGGACTGGCGTCATTGACCTG
>Ga0182024_10002290_pt1 | contig 47886 bp, 36 predicted proteins | sample P32metaG_FD_120480 | JGI IMG/M metagenome (GOLD analysis project Ga0182024, IMG submission 120480) | Permafrost microbial communities from Stordalen Mire, Sweden - P3-2 metaG (Illumina Assembly) | ecosystem: Environmental > Terrestrial > Soil > Wetlands > Permafrost | place: Sweden: Stordalen... | reverse complement strand
CAGATCCTCGACGTGTCGTTCAAACGCATCCAGTTCACGCCCGACCTCATGCCGTCCGACATCACCGGCACCAGCATTCTCGACGAGCAGGAAGGCGGCCGCCGGGCATTTCGCTTCGTGAAGGGGCCGGTCTTCGCCAACATCATCCTCGCCGACGAGATCAACCGCACGCCGCCCAAGACCCAGGCCGCGTTGCTCGAAGCCATGCAGGAACGCCAGGTCACCTACGGCCAGGAAACCTACAACCTACCGGAGCCGTTCTTCGTCATCGCCACGCAAAACCCCATCGAGCAGGAAGGAACCTACCCCCTGCCCGAGGCCCAGCTCGACCGCTTCATGTTCACCATCAAGGTCAATTACCCCTCCTTTGACGAGGAAAAGCGCATCCTGGCCACCACCGGCAAAGGCGAAACCGTCGAGCTGACCAAGGTGCTGAGCGCCAAGGCCATTTTGAATCTGCAAAAGCTGATTCTCAACGTGCCGGTCGGCGATTACGTCCTCGACTACATCACCCGCCTGGTGCGGGCGACGCGGCCGACCGATCCCACGGCCCCGGACTTCGTGCGCAAGATGGTCGATAACGGCGCCGGGCCGCGCGCCGGCCAGTACCTCCGCGACGCCGGCAAGGCGCTGGCGGCGATGGACGGCCGATTCAGCGTGGCCATCGACGACGTGAAGAAGGCGGCCATCCCGGTGCTGCGCCACCGCATCATCACCAACTTCCAGGCCCAGGCCGAAGGCAAATCCAGCGAAGACGTGATCCAGCAACTCCTGGCCGTCATCGCCGACCCGGACGTGGCCAAGTACGAGAAACGCAAGCGCTGACCCTGATCCTCCTGGCTCCCACGCTCCGCGTGGGAGCGGAGTCGGGACGCTCTGCGTCCCGTCCGGTAAATGGGCCAGCCTACCGAAGTTTCGGGACGCAGAGCGTCCGAGCGTCGTCCCCACGCGGAGCGTGGGGACCAGGAAAAGCGCTGACCCTTTCTTTTCTTCCCAATAACAATAATCGTTATTGATTAGTGCCACGCTCGCCCACCCGTTCTCTCTCCTCTGGAGAATCCGCATGAACGCATTGAACCGAGGTTGGGTCCGCTGGCTGCCCTGGGCCGTCATGAGCGCCGTCCTGTTCGGCTGGGCCGCCACGTCGGCGCTCCAGTCCAAACCGCCGGACAAGGACAAGCCGGCCGAGCCGCCCTCAAGCAGTTACGACCAGATCTCGCCCGTCCTGCTCGGTCAGCAAACCTTCGCCGACATGGAGGCCAAGGACAAGGCCGACAAGTCGGCGGTCATGGCCCGGCAAAAGAAGCTGTTGGAGGAGCGCTACGACCTGACGCCGCGCCCGGACCCCAAGGTCACGATGACGCGCGGCAAGCCGATCCAGGTCGGCCCCGTGGCCAAGCTGCCGGAAAACATGTCTTGGGAAAAGCTGGCGGAAATGTCGCCCGAAGAGGTCAAGGACAAGGGCGCCTTCCCCCTGGGCTACCTGCCGCTGCCGCATCCCAAGCACGAAGTCGGCGGCATGGTCTTCCCGCAGATGGAGATCAAGGCGCTGCCGCGCCTGGAGCGTTTCGACGTCGATTTCGACCTGCCGGAGCACTTCCTGCCCGAATTTCCGCCGGCCCTCTTCCTGACGACGCGGAAGGACCTCGGCGACGTGTCGCAGGGCAAGGTGATCACCGTGGACAACTTCCAGGAAATCTTCCAGGGCATCCTCAACGCCAAGGACCTGGAAGGTATGCGGCTGCTGGTGACGCAGTTCCCGCAACAGCAGTTCAACGCCACGGCCGACCGCAAGACGGACAAGCATGACGGGATGCTGGGCGTGGCCTGTTTCGACTGCCACGTCAACGGCCACACGTCCGGGGCGACGCATCTGGTCGGCGACATCCGGCCGCAGTCGCACCGCCGCCGCCTCGACACGACGAGCCTGCGCGGCGTCAACATCCAGAGACTTTTCGGCTCGCAGCGGGCGCTGAAGAGCATCGAGGACTTCACGGAGTTCGAGCAGCGGGCCGCCTATTTCGACGGCGACCAGTTGTCGGCGGCGGCCAAGGGCATCAACCCGCTGGAGCGCGGCAGCCAGGTCCACTTCATGGCGGAGGTCCAGGAGTTGCTCGACTTCCCGCCGGCCCCGTTGGGCCTGGACGGCAAGCTCGACCCGAGGAAGTTCAAGAAGGACTCGCCGGAGATGCGCGGCCAGGCGTTGTTCTTCGGCAAGGCCCAGTGCGCCAGCTGCCACCCGGCGCCGTACTACACCGACAACACCATGCACGACCTCCAGGTCGAGCGCTTCTACAAGACGCAGACGATCAACGGCCTGGTGGCCACGAAACAGGGGCCGATCAAGACGTTCCCGCTGCGCGGCATCAAGGAGTCGCCGCCGTACCTGCACGACGGCCGGCTGCCGACGCTGGAGGACACGGTGGAGTTCTTCAACCTCATCCTGGAAACGAAGCTGAACCCCGAGGAGAAGAAAGACCTCGTGGCGTTCATGCGCCAGTTGTAAGAAGAGCGAACCACAGAGACACAGAGACACAACACAGAGAAGACAAAAGCGGATAGGATGGTAGGAAGCAAGGAACATCGGTCTCTGTTTCTTGTCTTCTCTGTGTCTCTGTGTCTCTGTGGTTCCCTGTCTTATGGCCACTCCCGAGAAGTACCTGCGTCCGGAGGTGATTCGCCAGGTGGCGCGCCTCGACCTGCGCGCCCGCTTCATCGTCGAGGGCTTCTTGGCCGGCCTCCACGCCAGCCCGTTCCAGGGTTTTAGCGTCGAGTTCTCCGAACACCGCAAGTACGTCCCCGGCGACGACCTCAAGGACATCGACTGGAACGTCTACGCCAAGACCGATAAATACTACCTCAAAAAGTTTGAGGCGGAGACGAACGTCGTCGGCTACTTGGCGATGGACCTCAGCGCCTCGATGGCCTACACCTATCGCCAAGAGTTGACCAAGTTCGACTATTCCGTTTGCCTCGCCGCGGCGCTGGGCTATCTGATGATCCACCAGCAGGACCCGGTCGGCCTGGTGGCCTTCGACACGAAAATCCAGGCCAGCCTGCCGCCGCGCAGCCGGAGGCAGCACCTCGCCTCCATCCTGTCGCTCTTGGCCAACCTCAAGCCAACCGGGGCCACCGACGCGGCGGCGTCGCTGCACCAACTCGCGGCCATGATCCGCGGCAAGAGCCTGGTGATGATTTTCAGCGACCTGTTGACCGACCCCGAGCCGGTGCTGGCCGCCCTGCACCACCTGCGGCACCGCGGTCACGAGGTCATCGTCTTCCACATTCTGGACGAGGCCGAGGTGCATTTCCCGTTCAGCGGCCTGGTCGAGTTCGAGGACGTGGAGTCGCCCGACCGGATGACGCTCGACGCGCAAGGGATGCGCAAGGACTACATTCAGGCGGTGGCCGACTTCCGCGAGACGTACCGCACCGAATGCGCCAAGGCCCAGATCGATTACGTGGCCACCGACACCAGCGTGAGTTTCGACAAGGCGCTGATGGAATACCTGCTGCAACGGCAGCGGCGGTTTTAGCCGGGTGGAGGGTGGAGGGTGGAGGGAAAAAATAACAGGTGATAGTCCGTCTTTTCCCCCCACCCTCCACCCTCCACCCTCCACCCTCCACCCTCCACCATTCACTGGAGAACGCCGGATGATCGCGCACCCCTGGCACGACGTACCGCTTCCGGGCGACCTGTCGCTCTGGTTCCCGGTCTATATCGAGATCCCCAAAGGGTCGAAAGTCAAGTACGAGCTGAACAAGGAGACCGGCCTGTTGATGGTGGACCGCGTCCTTTACAGCTCCGTATTCTACCCGGCCAACTACGGCTTCGTGCCGCGGACCTACTGCCCCGACAACGACCCGCTGGACGTGCTCGTCATGGGGCGGGAAGTCGCGCCCGGCGTGCTTCTGCGCGCCCGGGCCATCGGCGTGATGCGCATGCTCGACGAGAAGGGCCAGGACGACAAGATCATCGCCGTCCACGACGACGACCCGGAGTACAAGGAGCACAAGAGCATCGACGACCTGCCGCCGCATCGGCTGCGCGAGCTGCAGCGCTTCTTCATGGACTACAAGACGTTGGAGGGCAAGGAAGTCGTCGTGGACGCGCCGCTCGGAGTCAAGGACGCGATCCCCATTCTCAAAGAGGCCGTGCTGTGCTACGCGCGGGAACGCAACCACCTGCTGAGCAAGCCGGGGCTGTGACGGCATCTTCCGTCGTGGGCCGTGGAATGAACAGGCGCCGTGGCCACCCTTGCACCTCCCCACCGAGGGCCGTCCGCACATGGAGCATCCGCCCTTCCGAATCTTTATCTCCTCTCCCGGCGACGTGGGCGAGGAGCGAGTCATGGCCAACCAACTCGTCGCCCGGTTGGCCGACGAATTCGCCGACCGCCTCCTGATCCAGTCGGTCTTCTGGGAACACGAACCCTTGCCCTCGACCGACACGTTTCAAGCCCACATCCCGCGGGCGTCGGAATGTCAGGTCTTCGTATGCGTCCTCTGGTCGCGCCTCGGCACGCCGCTGCCGCGGCGGTTCCTCCGGCCGGACGGGTCCCGGTACGACTCGGGCACCGAATACGAGTACGAGGACGCCTTCGAGGGCCACACGCGCGCCGGACGCCCGGAGATGGTCGTCTATCGGAAGACCGCCAAGGTCGTGGCGGACATCAGCGACAAACCAATCTTCCTGCAACGGCTGGCCCAGAAGGAGGCGCTGGATCGCTTCGTCGCCAAATGGCTCCGCGATGAAAAGGACAACTCGGATCGAGCGTGGCACCGCTTTGAAACGTCCGCCCAGTTCGAGGAATTGCTGGACGAGCACCTGCGGAAGCTGATCGAGCGCCGGCTGCCCGAGACGCCGATCGGCGACCGGGCCGCCAAGCGGTCGTGGAAGGAAGGCTCGCCCTTCCGCGGCCTGGAGGTGTTCGATTTCCGGCACGCCGGCGTCTTCTTCGGCCGGTCCAAGGCCGTGGGGGAGGTCCTGGCGGCGTTGCGCCGCCAGGCGGCGGACGGGCGGGCGTTCGTGCTGGTGCTCGGCGCCAGCGGCGGGGGCAAGAGTTCGCTCGTCCGGGCCGGCGTCCTGCCCTTGCTCACCCAACCGGGCGTCGTCGAGGGCGTGGGCCTGTGGCGGTGGGCCGTCGTCGTCCCCGGCGCCGCCGGAGGCGACCCGTTCGCCGCGCTCGCCGCGGCGCTGGTCCGGGACGAGGCCGTGCCCGAGCTAACGGCCGACGGCGCCTCGGTCGCCGACTTGGCCCGCCACCTGCGCGACCCCGCCGCCGTCTTTCCGCTCGTCAAAGGCGCCCTATCCCAGGCGGCGGCCCTCCGGGCGAAGGAGAAAGGCCTCGCGGCCCAGCCGGAGGCGCGGCTCGCCCTGGTGGTGGACCAGCTGGAGGAACTCTTCACCGCCGAGAAGATCACGGCCGCGGAGCGCGGCGCCTTCGTCAAGGCCCTTTCGTGCCTGGCGCGCAGCGGCCGGGTGTGGCTGCTGGCCACCCTCCGCAGCGACTTCTATCACCGCTGCTCGGAGTTGGAAGCGTTGGTCGCGCTGAAGGAGGGGGCCGGCCAGTACGACCTGTCCTTGCCGGCGGCGGCGGAGATCGCCCAGATGATCCGACAGCCGGCGCGGGCCGCCGGGCTTTGGTTCGAGCAAGACCCCTCCTCGAAAATCGATCTGGACCAGACCCTCCACGCGGACACCGCGGCCAACCCCGAAAGCCTGCCGCTGCTGGAATTCGCCTTGGAGGAGCTTTATAAGCGCCGGACGCCGCAAGGCGCGCTGACGTGGCAGGCCTACCGCGACCTGGGCGGCGTCGAGGGGGCCTTGGCCGTCCGCGCCGAGCAGGTGTTCGCTTCCCTGCCCGCGGAAGTCCAGGCCGTGCTGCCGACGGTCTTTCGCCAGATCGTCGCCGTCAGCGACGTGGACGCGGCCGTCGCGCGCAAGCAGGCGCCGATGGAGGCGTTCTCGACGCCGTCGTGCGGGGCCTTCGTGGGCGCGTTCGTGTCGGCCCGCCTGTTCACCACCGACCGGGCGCCCGACGGCTCGGCTTCGGTGCGCGTGGCCCACGAGGCGCTGCTGCGCAACTGGCCCCGACTGGCGGCCTGGCTGGGCCGCGACCGGGAACTGCTGCGGGTCCGCGACCGCCTCAAGGCCGGCGCCGCCCGTTGGGACCGCGAGAAGCGCCGAACGGACTTGCTCCTCCAGGAAGGCAAGCCGCTGGACGAGGCGCACGCGCTCTCGCGAGAGCTGCCCGACGCCGCCGATTTATCCACGACGGATCGCGCTTATATCCGCGAATCGGGGCGGCGCGTCGCACGCTGGACCCTGGCCAAGCGATCGGCCGTCGCCGTCCTGGCGTTGATGGCGGTGACGGCGGCCGCCGTAGTCGCGTTCTGGCAGCGGGACCAGGCCCAGGCGAACCAGCGGCTCGCCGACAAGAACGCCGCCGCGGCTGCCGACAACGCCGCGGACGCCGGGCGACAGGCCGCGGAGGCGAAGCACCAGTTGGCGGAGGGGCTGGTTTCGCAGGGCGACGCGTTCGGCTCTAGGCGGCGATGCAAGTCGGCGCGAGACTGCCTGGTCCGTTCGCACGCGCTGTTCGAGGAGTTGCACCTGCCCACCCTGCGCGCGAGCGTCCTCCTGTGGAACCTCTACTTGGATTCGCCGCCCGAGTTGACGTCTCTCTCGGGGCACGCCGACGTGAGGTGCGTCGCCTTCTCGCCCGACGGCCGCACCGTCCTTTCGGGCGGCGAGGACCACGTGCTGAAGCTGTGGGACCTGGCCGGCGGAAACGAGCTACGGACCCTGCCCGGACACCAGAGTGGGGTGACCGCCGTCGCCTTCGCCCCCGGCGGTCGCGCCGCGCTCTCCGGCAGTTGGGACAAGACGGTGAAGCTGTGGGACTTCGGCCGGGCCGACCGCTACATCGAATTCAGCCGTTCCCTTCCGACGGCGCGGGCCGACTTGGCTCAGGACCCGGCCGATGCCGCATCCCTCGCCGTGCTGGGGGACTGGTACGCCTTCCGCGGCGTCGACGCCTGGGCGGTCGAGCTTCTGGAGGAGGCCCGATCCGGCGGCGCGGACGTGTCGTCCCTGACGCTGGCGCGGTGCTACTGGGACCTCGGTCGTCCGCGGGAGGCGCGGCGCGAATTTCAGCAGTCCCTGAGCCGAAAAGAGGCGCCGGCGGACTATCTGAACCGGTGCATCCGGGCAATCGACAAGGCGCCTCCGGCCCCCTGATCGCCGGACGCGATGATGAAGGTTTGGTGTGGAACGCGGCCAAGGAGGGCGCCCCTTTCGTGGTCGCCGACTCGAAGACGGTCGGCGACGGGTCGTACCCCCTCTCGCGTTACCTCTACGCCTATCTCAGTGACACGACCGACCCGGCCGCCGTCGAGTTCCTTCGTTTCGTCCTGAGCTACGACGGTCAACAGATTGTCGCCGTTAACTCCGCGACTTCTCTGCCCGCGCCCTACGCGGAAAAACAGCGCGCGCCGATCGCCAAGTAACCTCGATCCCAAGGCGAGCGGGGGGCGTCAGCCCCCTGATTCTTCATGCGATCAGCGACAATCTGCTAAATCAGGGGGCTAACGCCCCCCGCTCGCCCGGTTGCCGCCGCCCGGTCGAGCAGGAACGTGGCGTCGGGGTGCTGCTGCAAGTAGCTGGCCGGAACCGCGTCGCCGATCGGCCCCTCGATTGCCCGCCGCACGATCGGCGCCTTGTGTTCGCCGAAGGCCAACAGCACCACCTTGCGGGCCTCCAGGATGGTCCCGACGCCCATCGTCAGCGCCTGGTGCGGCACATTCTCCTCGCCGAAGAAGCTGCCGGCCGCGTCGCGGCGGGTCACCGGGTCCAGCGTGACCAGGCGCGTCCGGCTGTGGCGGGCCGAACCCGGCTCGTTGAAGCCGATGTGGCCGGTGCGGCCGATGCCGAGCACCTGCAGGTCGATGCCGCCGGCCCGGCCGATCTTCTCCTCGTAGCCCTGGCAGTATTCCTCGGCGTCCTCCGCCCGGATCGTGCCGTCGGGGACGTGGGTGTTCCGCGGCGGGACGTTGATGTGGTTAAAAAAGGTCTCCTGCATCCAGAACCGGTAGCTGTGCGGGTCGTCCGGCCGCATCGGATAATATTCATCGAGGTTGAAGGTGACGACGCGCGAGAAGTCGAGTCCGGCCTCGCGGTGCAGGCGGATCAGTTCGCGGTAGAGGCCGACGGGCGTGGAGCCGGTCGGCAGGCCGAGCACGGTGGCGCGGCCGGCCGAGCTGTTCTGGCGAATGAGGCTGTCGATCATCAGGGCCAGGTGGCGCGCCGCGTCGCCGCTGCCGGGGAAGACGATCGTGGGGACCTTGGTGGGGAGGACGTAATGGGAAGACATAACGGCTTCTCGGTCTCGAACCCTTGCCGGGGCGCGGTACGGATCGGCCGCACGGAAGCCGTCCTCTCGGCCCGGCGAAGGCGTATAGGTTATTAGAAAGTACACTGTTCAATCTATGAAGTGCATGGGAAAATCACAATCGGGTACGGACGGCGCGGCGACGGCCGCTCCCTTGGACCGGATCGCCCCCTAAAACTGCTCTCACCATGGCATTCCTCAACGTCTATCTCCTGGGCGGTCTGGCGCTCCTGGGCGTCCCGATCCTTGTGCATTTGATGATGCGTCAGAAGCCGCGCCGCCTGCCGTTCCCGGCCTTCCGCTTCCTGCGCCAGCAACAAAAAATCAACCGCCGCCGGATGCGGCTGCAACACCTGCTGCTGATGGCCCTGCGCATGGCCGTGCTGGCCGCCCTCTGCTTCGCCCTGGCCCAGCCGAAGGTGTTCCTGCCGCGCGCCGTGGCCGGATGGTTCGGACTGAACGGCCCGCGGCCCGCCGCGGCCGCGTTCGTTTTCGACGTGAGCTATAGCATGGAATACCGGGTCGGCGGCCTGTCGCGGCTCGACGACGCCCGGCAGCGCGCCCTGGAATTGCTGCACGATTTGCCCGAAGGCAGCCAGATCGCCGTTCTCGACACCGGCGACGACGGCGGCGGCGACGAGGGCGACGACGACTGGAGTTCGACGCCGGCCCAGGCCCGTGCGCGGATCAACGGCCTACGGCCGCGGCCAGTGCAAACGACGCTGGTCCGCCAGATCGGCCGGGCCGCCGACCTGCTGGCCAAGGCGGCCGAGGGAGGTCAACCGGCGTCGCGGGCGCTCTATGTGTTCTCCGACCGCACCGCGACGAGCTGGGACGCCGACGAGGCGAAGCGATTGAAGGTCCCCGAAGGAGTCGATACGGCCTACGTCGACCTCGGCGTCGATGCGCCGCGCGACCTGGCCATCGATACGGTGGAGGTGACGCCGCGAATCGTCGCGGCCGGCGGCGAACTGACCGTCCACGCGGAGGTCCGGGCGGTCGGGGCCGATTTCGACGCCAATCTGCTGTGCCAGCTCGACAACGAGGCCAGTCCGGCGTCGCAGCGCGTCAAGCTGTCGGCCGCGTCGAAAACGCCGGTCGGCTTCGATTTCAAGCTCAAGGCGCCGACGCCGGTGCGGCCGCCGGGGACGCCGGAGGGCGTGTACGAGGAGCCGCATCAAGTGGCGGTCAAGTTCGCCACGCCCGACGACCGGCCGTTCAAGGACGACCTGATGCACGACAACATTCGATATGCGACCTTCCTGGTGCGCGACGACCCCAAGCGGCAGGGGCGGCAAGTATTGAAACTGGAGGGGCCGACCGCCGCCCTCGATACCTGGTGGGCCGCCCTGACGTCGTATCAAATGTCCCACCACGACACCGGCTTCCGGTGCGAACGCAAGCCCCTGGCCGATGCGGACAAACTCGGTCTCAAGGACCTCCAGCCCTACCGGGTGGTCTGCCTGATCCAGCCCGCGAAGCCCTTGCCCGAGTCGTTCTTGCAGGCGCTCGAAGAATATGTGAAGGGCGGCGGCGGCTTGGCGATCGTGCCGCCGGTCGCGGAGTTGACGCCCGCCGAAATCGCGGCGTGGAACGCGGCGGCGGAAAAACACCAGCTGCTGCCCGCACGGCTGATGAAGCTCGCGGACGCCCCGGCGGGAATACACTTCTACTGGGACGATTTCGACGCCAAGCAACCGCTCACCGCCCCGTTCGCCCGGTGGAAGCGCGGGGTCAACCCGGACTTCGGCAAGGAGGAACTGCGGCCGTTCGTCAACCGCTATTGGCAGGTGGAACCGATCAAGGACGTCGGCGTCGTTCTCGGCTCTTACGCGGACGTCCTGGGATCTCCCGCGCTCGTCGAACGGTCTCTCGGCGACGGCCGGGTGGTGATGTTCACCACGACGCTCGAACGTCATCCGGTCGGGTTGAACCGCGATTGGAACAACTTCATGACCGATTCGTCCTTCGGCCTGGTCCTGGTCAACGAAACCTGCAAATACCTGGCCGGCGACGAGTCGGGCGAGGCGTTGAATTACCTGTGCGGGACGCCGGTGGTGTTGCCGCTGCCGGACTCGGCGCCGCGCGGCGTCTACCGGCTCGACGCCCCCGACCAGGACCTGACCGAGTCGGAACGAAGCCTGACGGCCGGCAAGGAAGACCATAGCCTGGAGGTCCGCGCGGCGTCGGCCCCCGGCCAGTACACCTTGTACGACCCAGGCCACAACCGTTTCGCCGCTTTCAGCATGAACATTTCGCCGAAGGAGGCCGATCTCGACCGGCTGCCGGTTCAGGATATTGAGACTGTGCTTGGTCCTCATTCGGTGCTGACGCCGGAACCCGGAGCCAGCCTGAACGACGCCTTGCGCGACCGGGGCCGGAGCACGGCCCCGGCGGAACTGCCGCCCGCGCCGGTGAGCCTACTGCCGACGTTGATGGCGCTGACGCTGCTGTTCCTGACGTTCGAGGGGCTGCTGGCCAATCGGTTCTACTCGGAAAGGGGTCAGGGGTCAGGGGTCAGGGGTCAGCAAGAAACGGGGACGTGAACTCCCCCTCTTGGTCCCTGTCTTCTCTGACCCCTGACCCCTGACCCCTGACCCCTGACCCCTTGGGAGTGATGACGCTTCAAGTCGATCCGGTATGGCCCTGGTCGCTGCTCTACGCCGGCCTGTCCACGGCGCCCGCCTCCGTCGTCGCCGCGGTGATCGCGGCCGGACTGCTGGCGTTTGCTTTTCCGATCCTGCTTATCCGCTATCCGTCGCCCTGGCAGCGCCGCCGGCTTGCCCTCGGCGTCGGCCTGATCCTGGTCGGCCTGCTCGCCTGGACGGCCGTCGGTTTCGGCTGGGAAACGCCCCTGGAAACGACGACGCCCGGCGTGGGCGGCGTGACGCTGGCCCGGTTCGCCGGCGCCGCCCTGTCGCTGCTGTTCGTCGCGCCGATGGCCCTGGCCGGCCTCACGGCCCGAACGTACCTCGCCGCCAACACCGCGCCGCGACGCATCGCCGTGATCCTCGCCCTCCGCGGCGCCGCCTTCGTGCTGGCCGCGCTGGCGATCCTACGGCCGTCGCTGGCCACGCCGAGGGACGTTGCCGGCGGCGGCCAGGTGCTCGTCATCGCGGTGGACGCCTCCAAGAGCATGACCATTCAGGACGAATCGAGCCAGGCGCGCTGGGATTTCATGCTGCAAACGCTCCGCGACGCCGAACCGGCCCTGGACCGGCTGCGGCGCGAGGAGAACGTCCAGGTCGAGTTCCACCGTTTCGCGGACAAAGTCGAGCCGTTTTCGCTGGACAACCCCGGCCAGCCGGACGGCAAACGCACCGACATCGGCGCCATGCTGCACACCCTGTACGACCAGTACGGCGGCCGGCGGCTGCGCGGCCTGTTGGTGCTGAGCGACGGCCGCAACAACGGCAATCAGCGCATCGATCCCATGACGGAGGCGCGTAGGTGGCGACGGCTGCATTGCCCCGTCCACACGTTCGTTTACGGCAGCCCCAACACGCCGAACGGCCAGCGCGACGTGGCCGTGCATGACGTGATCGCCGCCCCGTCGGTCGTGCCGATCAAGGGCAAGCTAACGGTGCGGGCGACGATCGACGCCCCCGGCTTCGAGAACAGCACCGTCCGCGTCCGCCTGTTTCTCAACGACAAGGAGGAGAAGTCTCAGGACGCGACGCTGAAGCTGACGCACGGCAACCAAATTAGTCTCGAATGCGATGCCCCCGACAAGCCCGGCGAGGTCAAGGTGACGGTGCGCGTGGAGTCGCCGGACGGCCAGCCGACGCTGCCGGGCGAGCTAAACAAGGACAATAACGAGGCCGGCACTTTCGTGACCGTGGTCAAGGGCGGCGTCAACGTGCTGATGATCGACAAGGCCCGCGCCTGGGAGCCGCAGCTGATCTACGACGCCCTGGCCGGCGACCCGCGCATCCAGGTCAAGCCGCTGTGGCTGCGCAGCAACGCCCCGGTGGACCCCAACGCGGGAAAACTCTTTGATTTCGACAAGGAAAAATATGACGTTATCATCATCGGCGACGTGACGGCCGCGCAGATGAAGGCGATCCGGCCGGACGTGTTGACGCAAATCAACCAGCAGGTGGAGAGCGGCGCCGGCTTCCTGATGATCGGCGGCTACGCCAGTTTCGGCGAAGGCGACTGGCAGGGCACGGCCGTCGAGCCGTTGCTGCCGGTGGACCTCGGCGTTCGCGGCCAGATTCCCGGAGGCCTTTACGGCGTCAAAATGGTGCCTACGGAGATCGGTTTACGACTTTATAGTCACGTCCTGCGTCTGGGCGGCGGCGACGAGAAGGCGGAGCAGGACGCCTGGGATGCGCTGCCCGGTCTGGACGGCGTCAACCGCATCGCCCAGCCCAAGCAGCTCGGGCCGACGGATCAGGTGTTGGCCGTGTCGAAGGAAGTGGACCCCAAGACGATGCAGCCGTACCCATTGCTGGTGACGAAGGACTACGGCCGGGGCCGGGTGCTGGCCTTCGCCGGCGACACGACGCACCGCTGGATACGCAACCCGGACGGCAAGCACAAACACGATCGCTTTTGGCGGCAAATGGTGCTGTGGCTGGCCCGGCAGGACGAGGGCGACAATCAGGTGCGCGTCACGCCGGACGTGCGTTCCCTGTCGGTGGGCGACGACCTCGGTTTCAGCCTGGGGATGCGGAGCAAGAACGGCCTGGAGGTGAAGGACGCCGACTACGAGGTCGAGGTGCTCGGCCCGAACGGCGAGAGCGCCAAGGTGACGCCGACGCGCGACGGCGGCGAGGACCGCGGCGTCTACCGGCCGCAGGCGGCGGGCACATATACGATCAACGTCAAGGCGCACGGCAAGGATTCCGACGGCCAGGACGTGAGCGGCGACGCCTCGGCGCGGTTTTTGGTGTACGAGACGGACGTGGAGATGGCCGAGTGGGCGGCGGACGAGAAGTTCCTGCAGAAGCTGGCCGACGAGGGCCGCGGCGAGTTCCGGCGCGGTTCCAAGCTGGCGGCGTTCCTGGATCAGCTGCCGTTGCCGCCCGCCGCGAAGACGAAACCGAAGGTGGACCTGGCGCCGGACTGGAGTTCGGCGTCGTGGTCGCCGTTTCTGGTGGTGTTTTTCGTGCTGTTCACGGGACTGCTAGCCGGGGAGTGGTTCCTGCGGCGGCGCTGGGGCATGGCGTGAGCGGGGACTGCGGTTTTTGTTATGCTCTCTCGTCGCTTCGGGTCCTGTAGGTCCTATAGGTCTTATAAGTCCTATAGGATCTATAGGATATCCGACACGACCGAACCAGGAGGCCAAACGAAAAAACCGCGGGGCGACGTCGGGCGTCGCCCCGCGGCCTTCACCTATCCGAAGAGAGGTTTAGTGGCAGCCGCAGCCGGCGCCGCTGCCGCAGCCGCTGTCGCAGCCGCAAGAAGACTCGCAGCCGCATTCCTTCTCGTGGTGCTTGAACAGCCCGCCCATCTTGAAGCCGCAGTGCTTGTGGCTCTCGCAGCAGGTGTTCTCGCAGCCGCAGGTCGTGGCCGGGGCGCAGGCCACCTGCTTCTCGCAGGTGTGGCACACCATGCGGCAGCAGGTCACCTTCTCCTGGCACGGAACGCAGTGCTTGACCGTGCGGCAGGCCTCATAGGCCACCTGATGCGGCACCATCACCGTGCAGGTCTGCGTGACGCATTCCGGCACACAGTGGAAGCAGCTCACCGGGACGGTGATCTGCTCCTGCACGTGCTTGAAGCAGGTCACGTGCTCGACGGTCGGCACGCATTCGACGTGACGAACCGTGTGGGTGCAGGGGACGCACTCCATGACCTTGCAGGGGCACCACTCGCGGACGGTCTTGGTGCGGGGCGCCTCGCACTGGCACTCGCACTCGCAGCAATCCTTCTTCTTGTGGCAGAGCTTGTGGAGGCAGTCCATGAAGCTCGGCCCGCACTCGACTTCCCGGCACTCCCAGTGACCCTTATCCACGCACTTGTGCGTGTAGGTCGTCTCCGGGACGCAGGTAACGACCTGCTTCATCACGGTCCGATCCTCGCAGTACGGGATGCACTTGGTGATACAGCGCGTCTCGTTGTGCGTCTCGCAGACCGACTTGTAGACCGTCACCTGATGGGTGTGCTGCTCGGCGCAGCACTCGGTGCGGTAGGCGGTGTACTTCTCCTGAACGCATTCCTCTTTGTAGACGGTGCGGGTGGTCTCGTACTTTTCCGGGACCCACTCCTGAACCGTGACGGTGCGCGTGGCCGGCGCGCACGGCGTCGCACACGGGGCCGCCGGGGCGGCGCAGCCGCAGTCGGCGCGAGCGAAGGCGGCCGAAGAAACCAGAACGACGCTGCTAAGCAGGGCCGCGCGGACGCGAAGCCAATTCATCTGCTTCTCCTTGGTTGCGGAACCCGTCGTCCAATCGCCGCCCGTACACATCCGGGCCGACCGGAGCGACTAACTCTGTGACCCACGCTAATATGCCCAACAAGGGGGCTTTGGTAAAGCGAAACGACGTGGGTTACATGGTGAAAATAGTTGGATCATGGTCGCTTCGGATAGATAACGCGGGGCGGGAGGGGTGTGAGGAATGAAGGGCCGATAAGTTGGATGGGATAATAGGAGTGTAAGACCACGAACACGATGGCGAGCGGGGGGCGTCAGCCCCCTGATTCCTCATGTGGTCGGCGACAACATGCTAAATCAGGGGGCTGACGCCCCCCGCTCGCCAAAAAGTTAGTGCCTCTAACGGGCGCCGTCGCGCTCGCGGCGATCAATGTTGCTGATTTTTATCCTTGTCTTTGTCTTTGTCCTTGTCCTTCTGCGGCGGGGCCGGCGGCCATTTGCCCGGCGGCGAAGTGGTGGGGCCGCCCGGTGGATGTCCCGGCGTCACGCTCAGGCCGGGCGGCTGTCCCGGCACGGTCGGCTTGCCGGGCGGCGCGACGTTTGGCGCGTGCGACGGATCGAAAGGGGAAGGAGACGTCGTCGGCTTTGGCGTCACCGGCCCGGGCGGCGGGGCCGAGGGCGTGAGGTGCGACGGGCTGAGGGGCGTCGTGGGACCGGGCCGCGCGGCCGGCGTCCCGGTCGTATTGCCGGCCGTCGGGGCGACGACGTTGTGAATGGGCGCGACGCCCTTCGGCCCGACGGAAGCGGGCTTCGGCACGTTCAGGGAGGCGACGCGCGGCTGCTTGGGCGGCCCGCCGGGCGAGGGGACTTCGGCCCTGGTGCGCTGCGCCGCGGCCTGGCGGACGACCGCCGTCTGGCGGAACACCGTTTGGCGAGTTTCGGCGTCCAGTTTCACGACTTTACCGCCGTTGGCCGCGATGGCCTTGGACGGCGCCACCAGCACCGCCGTGTTCATCACCTTTTTGTTGACCGTCCCATTGTTGTTTGTGACGTTGTTGACCACCGTGGTATTTTGAATGATGGTGGTCTGCTGGTTGAGCGTGCGCGGCGGCACGGGGGCGCGGCCGGCGTAGCGGTCGTTGGAGAGGCCGATCTGGACGTTGAACCACGCCGGGTCTTCGCGGTGGTTGTAGCGCTCGTAGACCACGATCGAATCGTAATGGTCCTGGCTGTACACCACACAGCTGACGAAGCCGGAATCGCGGTAACTCGGGTCGTAATAATCGCCGAAGTAGTAGTGGCAGGTGCTGGGCCGGACGAACAGCGCGTCCACCACCACGGCGTCCGGCACGGCGTAGGCCGGCGTGTAGACGTAGGCGGCGCCGACGACGTTGGGATCGACGATCACGGGGGCGTACAGGACGCCGCGGCGCCGGACGGTGTAATCCCAGTAGCCGGCGATGTAGATGTAGCCGCCGGGCGTCCAGCGGTAGTGGCCGGCCACCCAGACGTAGTTGGGCTGCACGCGCGCCCAGTAGCCGGAGACCCAGCGGTAGGAACCTTCCTTCCATTCCCAGTGGCCGGGGACGTAGAACACGTCTGTTGAGGGCGCCGCCGCCGGCGGGGCGACCTTGGGCGGCTCGGGCGGCTGCGGCAAATAGGTCACGTCCTGGGGCGCCTCCTCCTTGGCCGAGGGCGTCCAGAAACCGGGCACCCACTGGGCGCCGTCGCCCTCCTCGCGCCAGTATCCGGCCACCCACTGCTTGCCGGGCGGCGGCGAACGCCAGACGCCGGAGACCCAGAGGAAGTCGCTGCGGTCGTCGTCCCAGGCCCAGTAGCCGCCGATCCATTGGACGTCGCCGTCGGGTTTTTCTTCGGGCGGCATCTCTTCGAGCGGCTTGGGCGGCTGCTTGGCCACGACCTTGGTGGGCTGGGCCTCGGCGGTGAGTTCGGCGAAGGCCTCGTGGACGGGTCCGCGGGCCAGCACTTCGACTCCCTGGGGCACGGGCGGCGGGGCGTCGTCGGCCGGGGCGGCGTCCTGGCCGCGGAGGGAGGTCTGCACCAACAGCCCGGCGCCGAGGAGCAGCCACATCGGCCACGGACGGGGAACCGCATTGCGCATGAGGAACGGCCTCCACTCGAAAAAGTGGGCGACGAGGACAAGAGGGCGCCGCGTCTTCCGGGCGCGCGCTGTCGCGCCCGGCGATCACGGCCGGGGCGAATCTATACAATCCGACCAGGCGGCGGTCCAGATCAATGTTTGGGGGCAGCGCCGCGGACGGAATCGCACGGGCCGACGTGCCGCCGGTGGGGAATGGGGCCACGCCCGTCAAGAGCATTTTCCGCTTCCCCTGTAACAAACGCCATTCTTCCCCGCTTGGCAGGGGAGAAGTCGGCTCGACGTGAGCCGGCGAAACACCGAACCGCTTCGACCCGTGGGGAGACGACTCCGGGGATCGAAGCGACTTCGACCGGCGCGATAGTCCTCGCCAACGGTTAACCAGCGGTCCTTGGTCGGGCATTCCGACCGAGCCGGATCGCTGAAAAGCCGGCGATCCGGAAAAAGACGGATTAACCGAATGCGGCGAGGTGGAAAAGGGGCCGACCATGTTATACTTGCTGAACGACGCGGATGCGACCGAAACCATGTCCTTGCGGAGGAGTCCGATCATGACGCCTGTGAAGCGAACCGTGACGGCGCTGTTGTTGCTGGCCCTCCCCCTGCTGGCGGCGGGCCGGACCTGCGCGGGAGAGGAAAACAAGCTCGGCGAGGCCGACCTGTTCAAACTGGTGGAGTTGAAGCTGGACGACAAGGCCGTGATCGCCAAGGTGGAACAGGGGCTGGATTTCAGCGTCGATGACGCCCTGCTGGCCCGCCTCAAGAAAGCCGGCGCCTCGGAGACCCTGCTGGCCGCCGTCCGCAAGGCCGGCGCCGCCCCGGCCCCGGCCGGCGAGGTGAAGGACGACATGGTGCTGTGGGTCGAAACGCCCGGCGGGGCGGCGCGCGGCTTCCTCCAGAGTGAAGTCCTGATCAACGGCGAGAAAGTCGGCTCCTTCGTCGGCTACGCGAAGGTAAAGATTGATAAGTTCCTTAAAAAGGGTAACAACGTCTTCACCGTCAAGACCGCCCCGGCTTCGCCGCTCGGCGACAACAGGTCCGGACTGGCCTTCCGGGTCGGCCCGGTCCACAAATCGGCAGACGAGGAGCAGGTCATGGCGCCGGTTTTGTGGCAGTTCCAGAACGGCGTCGGCTGGGGCGTCAAGGACGGCAAGGCGGCGCACGACCTCGGCCCCGACGTCAAGGAAGTGACCAACACCTTCACCGTCTTCTACGCCGGTAGCGATCCGGACACGACCAAGGTTGAGGCGGGCGACTACGTCCTGCAAGGGGGGGCCCCGTACGACGGGACCTTCGCGGCGCTGCCCACGACGGTCATCGTCAACGGCACGACCCTGACCTCGTTCTACGGCTCGACACGCCAGGCGGTCATTACCCCTTACCTGAAGAAAGGGGAAAATAAGCTCGAGATCGTCACGAAAAGGGTGACGGAAAGCCTCGACGGCCGGCAATACCTCTTCACCGTGGTCGGCCCGATGGAATACTCGATCAAGCAACAGAAACTCATCGGCTCCAAAGTCACGGAATTCAAGAGCCTGGAAGGGTGGAAGCGCGACCCGTACCCCAGCCAGCTGGTCAACACGGAAGACCCGAAGTCGGATACCATCAAGCAGGTCATCACCTTCGTCCTGGATGAGGCGCCGAAAGCCAAGTAACGGAAAGGCATGACGCCAGGGGCGTGAAGGGCGGCGGTTGGTGGGGCGACTCACCGGCGGCCGCCCTTCGCCTTGTTCCTCTCCTCACGTCCGATACAACTTGGGGGTCAACACGCCGCAGGCAATACGGCACTTCGGCAGTGACGAAGGGAGCAAACATGAGGGCACGGCAAAGGGGACTTTGGTTCGCGCTCCTATTCCTGGCGTGCGGCCTGTTCGCGCTGGCCCTGCCGGACGGCGCCCGCGCCGACCTGCTGGACTACGTGAAGAAACCGGAGCCGCATTTCGCCTGGAAGCTCAAGCAGAAGACGGAGAACCCGTTCGGCGTGATTTACGACCTCGAATTGACCTCGCAGACGTGGGAGGGCGTCGACTGGACGCATTCCCTCCAGGTCTACCAGCCCAGGGGCGTGGCCCCGACCGATGTCATGCTGCTGTACAACACCGGCGGCAAGCCGAACGAGGGCACGATCGCCTACGGCATGATCGTGGCCAAAAAGGTCGGGGCGCCGTGCGCCTTCCTGTACGACATCCCCAACCAGCCGCTGCTGGGGGGCAAGAAGGAAGACGCGCTGATCGCCGAGACGTTCGTCCGCTACCTGGACACAAAAGATAACGATTGGCCCCTTTTGTTCCCGATGACCAAAAGCCTGGTCAAGGCGATGGACGCCTTGCAGGCGTTCTCGAAGGAGGAGTGGAAGGCGGAGGTGAAGGGTTTCGTGGTTTCCGGGGCGTCGAAGCGCGGCTGGACGACGTGGCTGACGGGGGCGGCCGACCCGCGCGTGCGGGCAATCGCGCCGATGGTGATCGACACGCTGAACATGGTCGAGCAGATGAAGCACCAGAAGGAGACGCTGGGCCATTATAGCGACATGATCCACGACTACACGGAGCGCGGCCTGGTGCCGATCCCGGACACGGACGCGGCGCGTCAGCTGTGGAAGATGATCGACCCCTATTTCTACCGGGCCCGGCTGACGATGCCGAAGCTGATCATCTGCGGCGCCAACGATCAGTACTGGAGCACCGACGCGCTGAACCTGTACTGGGACGGCCTGCCGGGCGACAAGTGGGTGACGTATGTTCCGAACGCCGGCCACAAGTTGGAGCAGGGCGGCGGCGGCGACGCGCCGGGCGACCGGAGCGTGGCGGTGAACGCCCTGGCGGCGTTCGCGCGGGCGCAGGTCATGGGGAAGGCGTTTCCGAAGCTGGAGTGGAAGCACGACGACGACGCGGGGCGGATGCGTCTGACAGTGACGGCGAAGCCGGCGCCGACGGCGGCGCGGCTGTGGGTGGCCAAGGCGCCGACGCGCGACTTCCGCAACGCCAAATGGGAGGAACGGCCGGCGACGATCGACGAGGAGACGGTGACGGGCGAGGTGGACGCGCCGACCGACGGCTGCACGGCCTTTTTCGGCGACCTCGACTACGAGATCGACGGCATCAAGTATCATCTATGTACGCAGATGCGCGTGGCGGGGAAGGCGAAGCCGTGAGGCCAAAAGCGAACCGGGACGCGGCCCCGGTCGTCGATGCAATTGGCGTTGACAACCGGGCGTTCCCGGCTAGGATAAATCCATCCACGGGGCGTAGCTCAGCTTGGCTAGAGCGCACGGTTCGGGACCGTGAGGCCGGTGGTTCAAATCCACTCGCCCCGATTTGAGAACGGCGCCCCTCTTGGAGGGCGCCGTTCCTTTTTCCACCTCTTCTCGCCTGCCTTTTCCCTTCTTGGAATGAACACCTGTGAAAGTTTGCAAATACTGCCGCCAGGAACGCCCGGATGACGCCTTCGAGGTCTGTAGAGTACTGGGCGGAAAGGTATACCGCCGCCTCCGGTGCCAGAAGTGCAAGCGGACCTGCACGAATCAGCGGAGGACACGGCTTCGGTCGTGGCTGAGTGAATACAAGCAGACCCTGACCTGCGTGCGGTGCGGGTTCTCCGACTACCGCGCGTTGGAATTCCACCATCCTGAACACGATGACCAAGATTTCAACGTCGCGGACATGATCCGGAGCGGCCTCTCTGCCGAATCGATCCGGCGCGAGATTGAGAAGTGCATCGTTCTCTGCTCCAACTGCCATCAGATTGAGCATTACGACCAGTCGCAAGCGCACCGCACGTTTCCAGGCCGTGTCGCCGACGCACCTGCCCGCGCCTGATCGGGAGGCTGGTGGGTCGCGGAACGCCTATCCTTGCCGGCATGTCCGGCACGGCCCCGGTGGATTTTGGCGAACCGGATTCTTGAACCGGGAAGCCCATTCTTCGTATACAATATCAAGGGGAACCGTTTCCCGCTCCGGCGGCCAGGACGCCCGTGCCGGTATCAACGCCGTACCGGGAGCCGCCCTTCTGGGCGGGGACAGCAATGCATCTCGAATCCGTGTCCGTCATGGACCTCGCCCCTCCACCCCCAGCCGCGAAGCGGAAACGCCGCCATCGCCTGGCCGACTACCAACCCGTGCCCAACGGCGACGAGTGCCTGACCCTCGTTCGTTCGCAGCAGCTGTTCCGCGGCGCGGCCTGGGCGCCGGCCGAGGAGGAGCACTGCCGGACGTGCGAGTGGTGCTGGTACTTCGTCAGCCACGACGAAGGGGGGTGTTTCAAGGCGCGGCAGCTGCTGGAGATCGCGTCCGGCCGCGAACCGACGAAGGAAGAGTGGGAGCACGCGGCGAAGTGCCCGTCGTGCGCCTACGACTACGACCTGTTACAGCAGGAGAAGGCGGGCGAGTAATTAACGCCGTCGGGGCCGCGGCCGTGAGGGAGCGCGTGATCTTCACGCGCTCCCTCACGGCCGCGGCTCGTCGACGAGCCGAGTCTTGTGTGGCCACGCTACGGTCGAGGGTCCGGCGTTCGTCCGTCCGGATGTTTGTCGAGATCCTTCTTCATGTCCTTGAACCGCTTCGACGCCGGGGTGTCGTCCCAGTGGAGCAGAAATTCATTGACAAACGCCTCTCGCTGTGTGGCCGACTCGGCCCCCTTGGCCTGGTGCAACGCGCAGTCGGCCACGATTTGGGGGTTGATTTTCAGGTCATCCAGACTGCCCTTTCCGGGAAAGTCGGCCTTCCCCCGGATGGCCTCGTTGAAGCGCACTTCCACCTTCTTGACGTCCTCCGGATTCACGTCCGTGTAGTATTTGAGGTCCGGGACCATTTCAACGGCGTCCGGGTCTCGCCTGTTCAACTCGCTCGCCAGCCGCGCCTTGGACGACGGGGGAAGGTTGATGACTCGCATGTCGTCCCAAGCGGTCGTGTACACGTTCCGCTTCTCATTCGCGGGGGCGCCCGCCGCCTTCCCGACGATGGCGGCGGCGATCCCGGAGTAATAGATTTCGTCCCCGTACTCCCGAATGAGCCGCACGTCGTCGGCCCGGACGTCTCCCGCGACTTTCACCTTGGTGTAGTTGTGGGGCCGGGGGACGTAGCCCACTTTGACCACGACTAGTGTGTAGTCGCCGTCGGGCACCTTGTCGATTTCGTAGCCCCCATCCGCGTCGGTTTGGACGGGGTCGGTCAGCGCGCCATCCCGCGACCGGAGCCGCACGTCGGCGGCCGGCAAGCCGTCCGCCGGCGGTTTCCCTTCCCAGTCGCGCACCACGCCTTTGCATGAGCCGGCCATCCCTTCACCGGCCGGCAGGCCGGCGCCCGCGAGGGACAGTAGCGCCGAGAGGAGAAAGATTCTGTCTCGCATGACCATTACCTCCAAGGAGCGTCATTCGATTTCTTTTCCGAGACCCGGTTGAGGCACGAACTGCACGGCCTGTACTACGGTGTCCCAATCCTCCGCCGTCTTCCCCTTTTCCGCCATGCTCTCGAGCAGCAGCGTGAAGGGGATCGCGTGCTTCGGTAGGAGTTCCGAGGTTTTCCACTTTATGGATGCGACTTCCTTTCCGGGCGCACCCGCCGGCGGACCCGGCGTGAATTGGGTCGTCCCAGGGAACCTGACGACATCGAACCGCACGCCCGGGAACCTTAGCAACAAAGCCTGCAAGACGATGCCGTCGGGCGAGCCGCGGCCGGTTTTCAACTCGAACTCCGCCTCACAAGCCTTCCCGCCCGCCAGGAGCTTCTTGACCGGGCCGGACACGACATGCGGCGCCTCCCCCCACACCCGGACCACGGCGGGCGGAGTCATAAAGTCGCGTGTGCTTGGAATTACTCCCGCCTTGGCTCGCCCATTGACGCGGACCTGATACAAACCCTCCTGAAGCCCCTTGCCCGACACGGTAAGGACGGCCGTGCCGTCCGGCTTGACGCCGGGGTGCAGGCCGCCCATCAGCGGGTCGAACGCCAAGCCGCCCGGCCGGTCGGCCGACTCTTCCGTGAACTCGATGGAACAGTCCCCGACCGTGCGTGTGTTTCGCTCCATCACCTCGAAGCGGAACGGCTCGTTGACCAGAACGTTGGTGGCTTCCGCCGGGACCACCGGTTGAATGTCGGGGGGGCCAACTAACCAGCCGTAGCCGCTCCAAATTGTTTGCAAATTGGTGAGCACCAGACTGAGGGTGGCGAGGGCGGCCCACACGCCGGCCGGCGTCAACCGACGCCACCAGGGCTTGCCGGGCCGGCGGACGTCCAGGTGGTAGCCCTCCCAGAGCACTTGGGGGGGCAGGCCGGTGTTGTCGAGAAAAGACGCCTTGGCGGCCTCATACGCCGGCCGGTCGCGCCAGACCGCGAGCAGACGCCCGTCGCCTCCCCCGGAGACCCCAAGCGCTTCCGCGTACAACAGGCCCTTGTAGGCGTCCACATTCACGTTCCCCGCGTAGTTGAAGCCGGCGGGCATGGCGAACATCACGGCGTATGGCGTCAGTTCCGCGCCGGCCGCCGGCGGGACGCTCGCCCCGTTCCGCCACTTCGCCAGCCGATCCATGAGTCCGTTAGCCATACATCTTCCTCCGGGGCGGGACGGCGAATCGGTCGGGGCCAGATAGGCGTTAACGGAAGGGCGAGCCTATCTGCCCAGAATCTGCACTTCCATCGGCCGCAGTGTCACGCGCACCACAAGCAGCGGCCCATTGCCGGTCGAGCCGTCCACCTCCTGAACGGTGACTGTGCCGGTCTGACGGACGGCGCCAGGGGCGGTCGCGCCGTCCTTGTTACTATAGAGGATCTGGTATTGCGCGCCCGCCGCGTTTAACACCCCGTCCACGATCACGTCCACCGCCTGGTCCTGGCCTTGGTCCGTGTTGGTGTTGGCCGCGACGACCACCTCGTCGTCGTCGAGGATGCGCGAGAAGGCCAGCACGCCCTGCCGGAACGTGGTGACGGCGAAGTGGGCGCCGTCCGCGGAGACGGGCCGGAAGTAGAACCGGCCGTAGCGTAGCGCCGGGCTGCCGCCGCGGACCTCGGCGACCTTGGCGACGGCGCGGTAGAAGAAACTTCCCTTGTCGAAACCCGGCCCGCCCCACAACGCCTCGCGCACGGCCTCGTCGCTGCCGCGACCGTGCAGCCCCTGTTCCGTGCCGTAGTAGAGGCAAGGGATGCCCGGCAGCGCGTACAGACACGCCAGCCCGAGCGTGACCTGATCGTCGAAGCGGTGTTCGTCGTTGGGATCGACGTAGCGGATGCGCTCCTTCATGTCGTGGTTGTCGAGGAAGGTGACGAAGAAGCGCGTGGCGTCGCCGTGAGAGCTGAGGATGTCCTGTTCGATTATCTTGCGGTGGTGATACATGCCGACCAGATCGTTCGGGGCGGCCTGTCCCTTCACCACCGGCTTGAGCGTGAAGAAGAGCGGGTAATCCAGCGCGGCATCGACGCCCACCTGATCGCCCCGGTCGGCGGTGTTGCGGCCGATGAACCGCGCGATGTCGTCCTCGGCCTGGCTGTCGAGGACCTCGCCGAAGGTGAAGAAGTTCTTCTTGCCGATACTCAGGGCGAACTCCCGAACCGCGTTGCCGAACGTCTGGGCCAGGCCGCCCTTGAGATAGCGGAGGGTGTCGATCCGGAACCCGTCCACGTCGTACCGGGCGATCCCGTACTGGTAGGCGCGGATCAGAAACCGCTGGACGTCGCGGTCGGCCGAGAGCATCTGCTTGAGGACGCTGAAGTCGCCGACCGTGTCGTCCGAACCGCCGCCCATCAACCCCTGGCGACGGAAGAACTGGTTCCGCTGCAACTCCGCCGGCCAGATGAGCGCGTCCCGCGACCGCCGGGCGGCGGGGACGTTCTCGATCGCGTCGAAGGCCGGTTGCGCGGCGCCCTGATCGTCGCGCCAGCGGACGGACTGGGCGCCGTCGTGGAAACTGGCGACGCCGCCCTGGCTGTTGTTGCAGGCCGCGTCGCCGGCGTCACACTGGTAGGCGAACACGTCGCCCGTGTGGTTGAGTACGATGTCCAGAATCACGTAGAGGCCCTGGGCGTGGGCGGCGTCCACCAGGGCGCGCAGCTCGTCGTCGGCCTTGGACGGGTCGTCGGCGAACCGCGGCTCGGCCCGGAGGAAGTCGTGGATGCCGTAGCCGTGGTAGGACGGGTCGAAGCGGAGGTTGCGCAGCACGGGGCTGAGCCAGACGGCGCCGGCGCCCAGCCGCTTGATGTAGGGCAGCTGCGCCTGCACGCCTGAAAACTTCCCGCCCTGGTAATCCGAGTAATTCGGGTCGTCAAACGGCTTGACCGGCTTGGCCTTGGGGTTGTTGAAGCGGTCCACCATCAGGAAATAGATGGGAAGGTCGCGCCAGTCCGCGGGCGACGGGAACGGCCCGGCCGGCCGGCCGTTGCTCTTCTTGGCGCGGTCGAGAACGTCCTGGAAATCGGGCGCGAACAGGGAACTCGGCATGGGAGACCTCTTGGTGCAAAGACGCGGCGGCCGGACCCGATACGACTTGTTGCGGCAGGAGAAGGCGGCCGAGTGACCGACGTTCTCGGAGCCGCGAGCGGCAAACGATGTCGCCGGGAGGCAAAGGGTCCGGCGGGAACCAGGACGCTACTGAGTCCGGCATGGCCAATGCCACGGTGTTCTTTCCCCCCTCTCCCCGGAGTACCGGGGAGAGGGGAGTAGCTTTTGCCGTTCTGGACTCAGTAATATCAGAAATGCAGCCGGGCGGCGACGCCGTAAATGCGCCCGTCGCGCACCTCGACGACGAGGTCGGAGTTCGCCATGCTGCGCTGGGCGGTTTCGACGCCGGTTTCCGTCTTCACGTGCAGCGTCGGGGCGGACACGTTGCCCTTGGTGTACAGCACCAGCGCCCCCGTCGCCTTGTCCCGGCCGGCGCCGACGATGTGAATGTCCTGCCGCAGAAAGAAATCCGTCTGCAACCGATCGGCTTCCGCCTTCGACACGGGCGCCGTCGGGACGGTCGGGGCGGGGCCGAGCAGTTTATCCGCGGCGGGGTCGCCGGCGTTCTTGAGGCGGAGGAAGCGGACACAGACTTGTTCCTCCGCCGTACCCGGCGCCTGGGACCAGTCCGCCGCGTCGGCGGGGCCGTGCGCGCCGGTCGGGGCGTCCGGGGAATTGCCGCAATAGGCAAGCAGAAATCGCGCGAATAATCCGCCGATGATCGCCAAGGCCAGGACGGCCAGGGCCATTTGAAGATGTTTTCCCATGTCATTCTCTCCGCCGGCGTCAGCGCGCCGGCCGGTGTTGCCGCAACGCCGCCAACGTCCGCCGGAACTCTTCCGGCAGCGGCGCCTCGATCTCCAGCATATTGCCGTGTGTCGGGTGGCGGAACCTCAAACGGTGGGCGTGCAGCGCCTGGCGCGTCAGCAGGGGTTCATCCTCCGTCCCCTCCGGCAGCGGCGCCAGGTCCGACAGCCGCAGGGCGTCGCGGCCGCTGTACACCTTGTCGGCCAACACCGGGCAGCCGACGCTGGCGAGGTGGACGCGGATCTGGTGCGTCCGCCCGGTGCGCGGCTGGACGCGGCAGAACGTGAAGCCACGGAAACGCTCGATCACTTCATAATAGCTACAGGCGTCCTTGGCGTCCTCGTCGTCGTCGTCCGCGATGGTCATCTTGATGCGGTCGTGCGTGTGGTGGCCGATGCGGCCCTCGATGTAGTCGCTGTCGCGGTCGAGCACGCCGGCCGTCAGGGCGATGTATTCTTTGAAGATCTTCCGAGTCTCGAATTGCATACTCAGGTCGCGGTGGGCGACGTCCTGTTTGGCGATGATGATGACGCCGCTGGTGTCGCGGTCGAGGCGGTGGACGACGCCGGGCCGGTAGTCGCCGTTGAGGTTGCTGAGCCGGTCGAAGTGGAAACGCAGGGCGTTGACCAGCGTGCCGGACCAGTGGCCCTTGGCCGGGTGGACCACCATGTCGGCCGGCTTGTTGACGACGGCCAAGTAGTCGTCCTCATAGAGGATGTCGAGCGGAATGTCTTCGGGGACCGGGTCGGGGTGCGACGGCGGCGGCGGCGTGACGCGGATCCGGTCGCCGTGGCGGACGCGGTAGCTGGGCTTGGCCGGCTTGCCGTTGACGGAGACGCCCGCGCCGTCGATGACGCGGCGCACCACGGATCGGCTCAGGTCGGGCAACACGCCGACGAGGTACTGGTCGAGGCGCATGCCGTCGAGCCGGCACTTGGCGACCAGCTCGACGACGCGGCTTTCGGACGTGGGTGTGGTTTCCATGACGGGGGCCGGGCGGCGCCTCATTTCGGCGCGGCGAACTCGGCGGCGAGGGTTTGGACTTGGTCCTTCACGTCCGGGTCGTCCAGCGCCTTGCTCCGTTCCTGCGCCTCCTGGCCGAGAACGGTTTTGGGATAATCGCGGGCCAATTGGTCGTAATACTGCTTGGCTTTGTCGAGGTCGCCGCGGATTTCGTTGCTCTTGGCCAACCCCATCAGGCTTTCTTGCATTAGCGGCGGCGTGTCGCCGGCCTCCTGCACCAGCTTCTGGTAGATGGAGCGGGCCTCTTCGATCTCCGTGGTCGCTCTGTCGCGGTCGGAGTTGGAACCACCGAGCAGGGACACGTCCTGCATGTCGAGGCGGGCGGCGCGGACCTGCGCCCAGCGGCCCTGGACGGTGTTCTGGTGATTGGCTTCCTGGGCGAACTTCTGGAGGTCGGCGCGTCCGGTCAGGTCGAGGCCCGTCCAGAGGGTGGAGCTGGAGGCGGCGGCGGTGGCGGTGAAGTAGAACCAAACGCCGATCAGCGTGCCCGCCAGGGCCAGGCAAACCAGAACGAGCCAAGTGGTGCGCGACGGCGGCGTCTTGGCGAAGTCGGCGGCCTTGCGGAGCGACCGTTCGAGTAGGGTTTCGTCGTCCTTGTGCTTGTGATGATGCTCCACCGTCATGGGACCTTCCTCTCCACTCCCCGCATGGTGACTGATTTGGTGATGGTAGACGGCGCGGGGCGGCGAGTCAATGCGAACGGGGGCGCACGTCGGCGAGCGGCGCGGCGTCAGCCCGCCGGTGTAGGATAGCGCCGCGGGACGGGCGCCCCACCGGCGGGCTGACGCCGCGCCGCTCGCCTCGCTTCAGGGACGGGCGCCCCACCGGCGGGCTGACGCCGCGCCGCTCGCCTCGCTTCAGGGACGGGCGCCCCACCGGCCGTGCGTCGTCGTCGGCGCCAGCCGTAGCCCGCCAGTCCAACGAGGCCCAGTCCCGCCAGGGCCAGCGACGCCGGCTCCGGCGCCCTGGCGCCTTCGGTGTCGGTGAAGTCGATGACGTGGTGGTTTTCGGTCACCGAGAACGTCAGGGTCGAGTCGCCGACGGCGTTGAACGTGAACGCGCCGACCTGGGCGAATCCCTGAAGGCCCGGGATCACCGTCCCGTTCCAGCTGTTGGGGTCGATGGGATTGGACGTGTGCAGCGTACCGGCGATGGTGTACGTATTGCCGTCGATGGTCGGCGTGTAGGTGAACTGTCCGTTGGGGTTGGGTTGTTGGAGGTCCTGGATGTTGAGGGAATCATTGCCGACTTTCATGCCGAACAGGAGGCCGAAGCTCTTGGGGCCGTTTTCGGGCAGCGAAAGCGTCACCGTGCCGCCGTTGTTGCTCAGGACGAGCGGGGCCGCCTGTAACCCCTGATAGAAATCGACCAGGACGGACACGTGCGAGCCGTTGGAGTCGGTCCCGGTGATGAGGTCGGCCCGCGCGGACGGCAGCGCCGTTCCGAGGAGCACCGCCAACGCCGTCCAGCCGGCGCGGCCGCTCCGAAAGAATCGCCCGATTCGTGCCATGATCCCCTCTTCCTTGAAGGCGGTTGTTGGGTGGTCGTTCTACGTCGTCTGGGGGAGGGTAGCGTTTTCGGTATTTTGGCACAATGGCAACCGGAGGCCGGAGGCGCACCCCTTTTGATGGAAATCCTTGGCGGTCTCCTTCAGCAAGTGGGGAGCGTGGGAACCGGGAATTAGACAGACGCCGCCGCGCCGGCCGAGAGCTGGGGGACGACGGTCGTGAGAAAGGCCCGGACGAATTCCGGCTCGAAGTGTGTGCCAGCCCCGGCCTCCAGGACCTCAAGGGCGCGGGGCAGCGGCATGGCGTCGCGGTAGGCGCGGGAGGTGGTCAGCGCGTCGAAACAGTCGGGAATGGCGATGAGGCGGGCCAGCAGCGGGATGCGCGCCCCGGCGAGGCCGTCGGGATAACCGCCGCCGTCGAGGCGTTCGTGATGGCCGCGGATGCCGGCCATGACCTCCGGGTTGCGGATGATCGGCGACAGGATGCGTTCGCCGATGACGGGGTGTTCGCGGACCAGCCGGTATTCGTCGTCGGTCAGCGCGGCCGGCTTGTTGAGGACGGCCTCGGGGACGCCGGCCTTGCCGATGTCGTGCAGCTTGGCGGCCAGGCTGAGCAGCTTGCGTTGCCGTGGGGGGAGTCCCAAGGCGTCGGCCAGGGCCAGCGAATAGCGGCGCACGCGCAGGGAGTGGCCGGCCGTGTAGGCGTCGCGTTCCTCCATCGTGCGGACGAGGCTGTCGATGGCGGATAAGAAGGTTTTTCGGACCCGGTTTGTCTGTCTACGGACGGCCCGTTCGAGGCGCGAGCGGTAGGCCTGGTTTTCCTGCTCCAGGCGGTAGGCGCGGGCGGCGGTGTCGAGGACGTGGCGAAATTCGTCCAGCTTGATCGGCTTGAAGAAGTAGTGGTGGGCGCCGGCCTCGCGGCACTCGTCGGCGGCCGTGGCGTCGCAGCCGGCCGTCAGGACGATGACGCCGACCTGCGGCCAGCGGCGGCGGATCTCGCGCACCAGCCAGACGCCGCCGCGCCCCGGCATGCGCAGGTCGGTCACGACGATCGGCGTCAGCCGTTTTTCGAGCAGTTCCAGCGCCTGTTCCGCCGTGCCGGCGGCCTGACAGCGGTAGTGCCAGGACCGGGCGGCCCGGATCAAAACGTCCTGGGCCGCCGGCTCGTCGTCCACGACAGTGACGGATAGTTCCACGGAATGCTCGTTCAGCATCATGGCGGTCCCGGTTCCCGGACGTGTTGTCGCACGGCGGACGCGCCCCGCTTCCTCAAACGGGAGGCGAGTCCCTCCCGCGGCATTCTATCGAGGAATACGCCGCGCACGTTCCGTCGAAATGACCAAACCCTACTGTAGCCGCCGACGGGCCGGCCCGCAAGTGAGAAGAGGAAGAATGGGAAAACCGGGTAAAGTCTGCCGCATCGAACGGCCCGCCCTTGCCGGTTGGGCGGCGCGTGCGGCCTCAGTGCGCCGCCTCCTCGCCGGCGAGTCGGGCGATGTAGGAAAGCTGCCCACGGTGTAACGCGAAGATCCGATAGGGTGCGGGGCGGCCAGCCGTTCGACCCGAATCCGCCTTCACCGCATCGGCCCGCCCGGTTAGAATCCCCCCGGCATCACTTCGTCCCACGTGCTCAAGGAGGGGCTGACGGATGACACGGAAGGCTCTGCTGGCGCTGATCCTGGCGGCCACGGCGGCGGCGGCCGCCCCGGCCCAGAATTGGGCGGACAAAATGTTCACCGACGGCGTGAACCACGATTTCGGCGTGGTGCCGCACGGCGCCCAGCTCTTCCACCGCTTCGCCATCAAAAACATCTACGCCGTGCGCATGGAAATCATCACCATCACGCCCGGTTGCGGCTGCGTCACCGCCACGGCCCTCAAGCGCGTCCTCGACCCCAACGAGGAGACCACCCTGGACGTCAGCATGGACGCCCGCCGCTTCACCGGCCCCAAGGCCGTGATCGTGCGCGTCACCGTCGGCCCGACGTTCACCTCCAGCGCCGACGTCAAGGTGTCGGCCGTCAGCCGGGCCGACGTGGTGTTCAACCCCGGCGACGTGGCCTTCGGGGCCGTCGATCACGGTCAAGCGACGACACAGACCGTCGAAGTCGAATACGCCGGCCCGCTCGACTGGCGCGTCGCCGAGGTGGTGGTCGCCAAGGACCAGCCGCTCACCGCCGCCTTGACGGAATCTTATCGAAAGCCGGGCAAGGTCGGCTACCAGATCACGGTGACGCTCAAGGCCGACGCCGCCCCCGGCCCGGTGCGCGAGACCCTTTATTTGAAGACGAACGACCCGACCAGTCCGACGCTGCCGTTGCAGGTCACGGGCGAGGTGCAGGCGCAGCTGTCGGTGTCGCCGACCAAGCTGAACCTGGGCGGCGTCCACGTCGGCGAGACGGTGGTGAAGAAAGTGGTGCTGCGCGGCGGCAAGGCGTTCCGGGTGTTGTCCGTGGACGGCGCCGGCGACGGCGTGGCGCTGGACTCCGACCTCGGCCAAGCGGCGCCGGTGCAGACGTTGACGTTCAAGTGCCAGTTCGCCACGGCCGGCGATTTCAAGCGCGAGCTGAAAATCAAGACGGACGCCCAGGACGATCCGGTGACGGTGACGGTCGAAGGCTCGGCGGCGCAATAGAAGAAAGATCTCACGCAAAGACGCAAAGACGCAAAGACGCAAAGAAATACAGGGTTCAAGGGTGTGCGCGTCTCGAACCCTTCCTCTTGAGTCTTCTTTGCGCCTTTGCGTCTTTGCGTGAGATCTTTCTTTTTCACCGCGAGGCGACGCCCATCTTGCGGGCTTCGCCGATCGCCTCGCGGATGCGCTGGAACGGCTCGGCGAGGTCGAACGCCGCGTCCAGTCGCTCCAACAGGCCGCGCACCGTCGCGCCGTCGGCGTCGAAGCGCGGGTGACAGGAGATCGCCCCGCCGGCGTCGGGCGGGGCCAGCCAGGCCACCGGCACGTCCAATTTCAAACGCAAATCCAATACTTCCTCCCGATCCGTCACCACCAGCTGCACCGGAATCCCCGCCTTCTCCACCAGCGTTTTGCCGATCAGGTCGGCGCAGACGTAAGACCCCAACGAGTCGCCGTAGAGAATCTGCTGCACCCGGTTGGGCTGCACCGCGCTCGTCAGGCGAAATTCCAACGGCCGGCCCCAACCGTTCACGACCAGATAGCCGCCGAGATAGCCGTTGGCGTCGCGCAACACGGTGAGAAAGCCCAGCTGAAGCGGGCCGGCCGCCCGGTCGATAGCGGCGAGGGGAGCGGGACTTGTGCTCATGGTGGTTTCCTCCAGGGGACGGGCGAAGGCGCAATCCGCGATCCGAACGGCCGGACGGCCCCGACGAAGACAGGCATTACCTACAACGTCGGGTAAACGGCCTAGGCGACTTGAGCGGAACGGGGCCGGCGTCCGGGGAGAAACGGCCTCCGCGGAAGTCGTCCGGGGAATTTGTGTGGTAAGTAATGCTTGTAGGGGAACAAACCCCACCGGGCCGCGGCGAACCGGAAACATTCCGGCGATTTCGCGTCCCTGGGCCGGCGCCGGGCCGTCCCGCGTTCTATGGTTGAAACAGCACGCACCCCTCGCACGGCGGCGCCCATCCGCGCGGGAGCCATAACCTGCTGGAGATGCCCGTGCGGAAACTGCTGGTCGCCAGCCAGAAAAGCGGCATAGGCAAGACCACGACCTCGATCAACCTGGCCGCCGCCGCCGCCCTGGCCGGCACGCGCGTCCTGTTGCTCGACGCCGATCCGCTCAGCAACGTCTCCACGGCCCTGCACCTCGGCTCGCATCCGTTCCGCCGGCCGCTCCGCCAGTCGGGCGTGGACCTGCCAGGCGTCCTGGTGTGCGACGTGCTGCCGGGCCTGGACGTGCTCAGCCCCTACGAGGCGGGCGCCTGCTCCGACGCCGACCTCGACGATCTGCTTCGTCTTCTGAACGCCCCGCAATTCCAGGCCAGCTACGGCTGCCTCGTCGTCGATGCGCCGCCGTTTTTGGGCGCCAACCCCGGCCAGCTGGTGGGCGCCTGCGACGGCTACGTCATCGTCATGCGCGCGGAACCCCTGGCCCATCGCACCCTGCCGGCCTTCCTGGAATTGGTGCAGCGTTCGCGGCGCGACCGACCCGCATCGCTGCACGGCATTCTGCTGACGCTGCCGGAGGGCGAGCCGCCGGGCGGCCGCTGGGAGCGCGAGCTGCGCGGCCGGCTGGGGGCGCGTGTCTTTCAAGAAGCGATCCCCTACGACGAGGAGGCCGGCCTCGCCGTCGAAAAGGGGCTGATTCTGACGCAGACCGCGCCCGAGTCCCCGGCCGGCGCGCCGTACCACCGCCTGGCCGCGGCGCTGCACCTGGCCGACAACCCCGTGCCGCTCAAGAAGGCCGTCGGCGCCGCCGCCCTCGCGGCCGCCGCCGCCCTGCAACCCGTCGGCGCCGGCGCCCCCGCGCACGGACCTGTCCGGCCGGCCTCCCCGGTTCGGACGCCGGTCGAGGAGGCGCCGGACGAAACGCCCGACGTGGAATCGCTGGACGAGCTAGACCTGCCGCCCAGGCCGTCCAAGCCGTCAATGCCGTCGTTCGCCAACTTGAGGGTGGCGCCGCCGTCGCTGACGCTGCCGGCCTTCAACCCGCCGCCGGCCGCACGGGCCAAGCTGCAACCCGTGCCGACCGGGCCGGAAGAGGAACCGTCCGCCCCCACGGCGCCCAAGCCGGGCGCGGCCGCGCCGGGCGGAACGCTGCCGTGGTTCGTCGCCGTCGGTTTGGCGGTGGTCGTCGGCGTCGGGCTGCGCTTCGTACACTTGCCCGATTTCATGTTGCCGGTCGCCGTGGGATTGGCCGTGGCCGCCGCCGTGGTCCTGGCCCTGCGCGTGCTCGCCGCGACGCCGGAAGCCCCCCCGAAGCCGCTGACGGTCTTGGCGGCGCCGTCCCCGCGCAAAACAAAGAACGTCGAGAAGTCGGACGGCCGCAGGGACGCATCCGCCCGCCTGGCCTCGCTGACGCGGAATTCGCCGTCGGGTTCCTACCGGCGGCCCCGCAGGAAATGAGATCCGCTTTAGAGGCTATAACTTTATGGCGAGCGGCGCGGCGTAAGCCCGCCGGTGCGGCCCAACCGGCGGGCTTACGCCGCGCCGCTCGCCGGACGATGCAACGAAAAAAACTCCACGAGGCGTCATGCGCGAACCGTTCACGCCAGGCTCCGGACCCAAGCCCGCCTCCCTCCTCCTACGGACGGGACGCGGGCTGGTGCTGCTGACGCCGGCGGTGCTGCTGGCGGTCGGGGCGTCGCGGAGCACGGGCGGCCCGAGCATCCTGCTGGCCCTGGGCGCCCTGTTCCAGGTCCTCGCCTGCGGCATGGCGTTCGTCGGCCGGCAGGGGTGGCGCGAGCCGGTCGGCCCCGCCGTCATCATGCTCTACGTCATCGCCCTGAGCTGGCTGCTGGTTGCCGCCGTCGGCCTGGACGATTGGTATTTGCATACCTGCCAGGCGGTCCTGCTAGTCGTGCCGCTGGTCTTCTTCGCCCTGCAGTGCCTGCGCGACTCGGGCGCCCCGGCCCTGCGCCGCGGCCGCCTGCTGGCGCACCAGCTGGCCCGGCGGGCCGACTGGCCGGCCGGCCTCGACGCCTGCCGCCTGTTGCCGGAAGTCAAGGCGCTGCGCGAGGCGCTGCACGCGGACGCAACTCCGGCCCTCGAACTGTTGAGCCACGCCCGGCCGCAGGTCCGCATCGCCGCCCTCGCGGCCTTGGAATTTCGCCAGAACTGGCAGGGCGGACAGGCCGAGGTGGTCCTCAACGCCGCCCGCCGCGCCCTGGAACCGGAGATCCGCGCCGCCGCCGTTTACGCCCTGGCCAACCGCGACGACCGCGAAATCATTGAGGGGCTGGCCGAGTTCCTGTACGACCCGTCGCACGGCGTCCGGCAGGCGGCGACCGAGGCGCTGTTGTGGAACACGGAGCACCGCTGGCCGTGGATTCGCGTGGCCGTCCGCCGCTGCCTCTCCGACCCCGCGGCCCAGGACGACGGCCCGCTGCGGCACGAGGGCCGGCTGCTGACTGCCGAGGCGGTCACCGACCTGACGGGCTGGGCCGGCGAGAAGGGGAGCCTGGCCGTGCGTGCGGCCCTGACGCTGGGCGTCCATTACGGTCAGGCGTTTGCGGCGGAGCGCGACGCCAAGCTGATCGCGCGGCTCGTCCGGCAGCTGACCGACTCGCACGCCCCGGCCGTGTTGCGACTGGAACTGGCCCGGCTGCTGCACCAGCACCATGAATTGGATGAAAATGTGTTGCGGCAGCTGTTGGTTTCGACCGCCCCGGCGCCGGTGCGTCTGCTGGCCGCGGAGGCGTTGATGGCGGACGGCGCCCCGGTCGAGGCGGTGTCCGCCCTGTACGATTTGGCGCGGCTGCCGAACCGGGAGATCGCGCTGGCGACGGCCGAGGTGGTGCAGCGGCGGCTGGGCGTGGACCTCGGCTTGCCGCGCGGCCAGCCGCCGCCGCCGATTCACAGCCGCATGGCGGCGGATGTGGCGCGGCGCGTCCTGGCGTGGGCGGCGTCGCATGAAGGGGCCGACGCCGTCCCGGCCGCGCGCGTCGAAGAGGCGGCGTGGCGGGCGCCGCATGAGGTGTGAGGGGCTTATCCTATCAGCCCCGAGCGCGAGCGAGGGATTCGCTTAACCCCTCGCTCGCGCTCGGGGCTGGTCCATCGCTACTTCTCCTTCAACCCCGCCAGGAACTCGATCACGTCGCGCAACTCGGACTTCGACAGGTTCTTGATCACGTCCTGCGGCATGGCCGATTTGCCCGGATGACGCTCGTCCACGTCGCTCTTGGCCACCGTGACCAGCTTGCCCTCCGCCGTCATCAGCCGGATCTCCTTATCGTCCTCGCCCTTGAGCACGCCGGTGCGCGTCTGGCCGTCGTTGAGTACCAGCAAGACGCTTTCATACCCTTTGGCGATCTGCTTGTTGGGATCGACGATCGATTCGAGGATGTAGTCGCGGTCCTGCTTCGTGCCGATGCCTTTCATCTCCGGCCCCACCTCGCCGCCCTCGCCGTTGACCTTGTGACAGCGCAGACAGCTCGTCTCCTGTTTGTAGAAGAAGATGCGCCGGCCGTTCTCGGCGTCGCCGCCCGCTAGCGCCTCGCGGTAGGGGGCCAGCTCGTCGTTCTTCGGCCGGGCCGCCTCGTAACGGGCCAATCGCTCCTTGACCTCCTTGGCCGGGTGCTTGGCCGCCGACTCCAGCAGGTCGAGCGCGACCTCCGGCGACAGCTGCTTATCCAACAGTTTGTCGAGTTGCCCGGCCAGCAGGTCGTCGGCGCCGGCCGTCTTCATGTCGCCGAGCACGGCGTAGGCCCCCTGCCGTTCGTCGATCTCGCCGGACGCGACGGCCTTCGCCAGCAGCGGCAACGCCTCCGCGGGTTTCGCGGCCGCCAGCAGCCGCCGACCCTCGGTACGCACCAGCGGTTGCGCGTCGGTCAGCGCCGACTGCACGGCCGCGTCCAGGTGCGCGTCCTTCAGCGCTCCGAGCGCGCGTAACGCCTCCACGCGCGCCCGGGCCGGCCGTTTGGCGTCGCCGGCCGTCTCCAGCAGCACCGGGCCGACTTCCTTGACGCCGAGCTTGACCGCCGTTTCCACGGCCGCCTGACGCACCTTGTCCGATCCGCTAAAGATGCTTCCCAGGTCCGCCCGGAAGGCGTCGGCGGCCCGTTCGGGCGGACGCGGTTCCAGCGGCCGCCACACGCCCATCACGCGGTCGCGCCCGGCCGGCTTCGTCCAGTCGGCCAGTTCTTTCAACGCCTCGATCCGCAGTTCTTCCGTGGCGTCGGCCCGGCCGGCGTAGGCGGCCACGGCCTCGGCGTTGTCCTTGCCGCCTAGGCGGAAGTTGGCGTTGAGCACGCGATAACCCAGCGGCAAGGACAGCCCCGACCGATGGACCAGCTCGGCCAGTTTCGACATGGCCGCATCGATGGGGGCGTCGTCGATCGCCCGCGCCGCTTCCGTGACCAGCAGCGGGTCGGCGTCGTTGAGGTAGCGGGCCGCGTCCGGGTCGGACGTGCGCCGCAGGGCCAGCAACACGGCCATGCGCACGGCCGGCGAAGGGTCGTCGGCCGCCGTCATCCAGGCGGCGCGGTCGCCGCTGCCGACCAACGCCATGACGCCGGCGTGCCGCAGGTAGGCGTCTTTGTCGGCGTTGTCGCGGAGCATGTCCAGCACGGCCGGCACGCCCTTCTTGGCGCCGACTCGGCCCAGCCCCTGCGCCGCGAAGAACCGCACGCGCGGCTCGGGATCTTTCAGCAGGGCGATGAACGAATCCATCGCTTCGGCGACGCGGCCGTCGCCCAGCGTCTTGGCCGCTTGCGCCCGGACTTCGGAATAAGCGTCTTTGAGGAGCGGTAAAATCTCCTTGTACGCCGCCGCGTCCTTGCGGCCGACCTGGCCGAGACCCCAGATGGCGTGGAAGCGGGCCAGACGGGGCGGGGAAACCCCGCCCCTACCCCCTTGGGCCACGCCGGCGAAGGCCGGGATCGCCTCGGCGCCCTTCTCGGCTAGCGCGAACTGAGCCGACTGCCGCACGCGCATGTCCTTGTGGTGCAGCAACGCGACCAACTCCGCCGTCGAACGCTTGTCGAAGCCCTCGGCCATGATCTTCTTCACTTCCCGCACGGCCGGGTCCTAGGCCAGTTCCGGATAGGTGACCTTCCAGATCCGGCCCTTGTTCGGCTTCTCCCAACCCTCCACCCAGTCGGTCAGGTAGATGGCGCAGTCCATGCCGAAATCGACGTCGGTCGCCAGCACCGACCAGATGAACTGGTGCTGATCGACCATCTCAAAAGTCGCCCCCTTGGGCTTGCACTCGAACGAATGGATGCCGCTATTGCCGCTTGTCCCACGGAAATCGCAGAGAAAAAAGTGCTTATTGTAGCGCTCCGGCAGGTCGAGGCCGGGGTAATACGTCAAGCCGGACGGCCCGTTGACCAGGTTGGCCACCGGCGGCGCCATGAACTCCGCCTGTCCCGGCCATTGCGGATCGTCCATCTTCTCCGCCATCCACGGCCCACGCACGCCCTCGGCCGTGCCGAACTGGTAGCCGATGCGCCAGCCGCTGTCGCCGCCCTCGACGACGTAGACGCAGCGCACCTTGTCGCCGGCGTCGGAGTTGTTGTCCACCGTGAACAGGTCGCCGCACTCGTCGAAGGCCAGTTCCTGCGGGTTGCGCAGGCCCATCGCGTAGACTTCCAGTTCACGGCCGTCGGGGTTGCAGCGCATCACGCTCCCGGTGTCCGGCAGGAAGATCGGCTTCTCGCAGTCCTTCACGTTCGTTCCGCGATCCCCGATGGAGAAATAGAGCTTGCCGTCGGGTCCGAAGCGGAGGCCGTGCAGGTCGTGGCCGAGGAAGCCGACGTGGACGCCGAAGCCGTGGTGCAGCAATTCGCGCCGGTCGGCGTGGCCGGTCCCCTTGGTGTCGCGCAGCTTCCAGAGATCGGGAATGCAGGCGTACCAAACGTCGCCGTTGCGGGTGACGAGGCCGGCGCCGATGCCGTCGGCGACGTTGTGAAAGCCGTCGGCGAAGACCTCCGCCTTGTCGGCCTTGCCGGAGCCGGTCGTGTCCTCGATGAGCCGGATGCGCTCGGAGTGGACGCTATAGTCCTTGAAATGGTCGCCGAGCTTGCGCTTGTATGGCAACGCGGTCCTCGACGGTGCGGCAGGCGAGGTCGTCGTCGAGCCAGTCCATGTGGCTGCGGATGTCGGTGACGCCGTCGTGGAGACGGAAGGTTTCGGCGACGTAGAAGCGGTTCTTCTCATCGACGGCGAAGCAGACGGGGTTGGCCAGCAGCGGTTCGGCGGCCCAGAGATCGACCTTGAAGCCGGCTGGGACTTGAATGCGCTTCTGGGCCTGCATCCACTCGTCGGAGGCGGGGGCGATTTTCGGCGTGTAGGGCTTGTCGGCGGGTGGCGGGGTGGGGGCGGCCACGGCGAACAGGCCGGCGCCGGCGGCGGTGAGAACAACGGAGGCGAGGAGGGTCTTTTTGTGCATGGCAACCGGGGTCTGGCGGACACGCGCCTTCGGCGCGGGGTGGGTCCAGGGGCAGGCGGGCGGGAGAGTATTTAGCCTACCGGACGCGGGGGTGGAAATCAACCTGATGGGTGCGGGGGCGGCCCCATCCCCCGCGTCTGGGGGCGTTGATGCGCCAAATGGCGCATCATTTGGCGAGTCGTAAGTCGTTGTCGCAACAGGCTTAACCGACCCTTGCGCCAATGCGCCAAGATGACCCGTGCGCCCGAGAATGAGCGCCGTTGAGCGACAATTAAGGACTGGAGGGCACGAGGGCCGGGCTTTGGTGGAGGGATGGTTCGCCATGATGCGCCTCAGCATTGCGGGGATGCGGGGCACCGCCGAGCGTACCATGCCGAGGGGGCGTCTGGGCAGGCGAGGTAGAGGGGAAATGGACGGGGACGAGTATTGGACAAAGCAATTTCACACTGCCTCATAAGAAAAGCGGGCGAGCGGCACGGCGACCGACCGCCGGTGTAGCATTCGATCCGCGGCGCTATCCTACACCGGCGGTCGGTTGCCGCGCCGCTCGCCACGGAACCGCAGTTTGCTACAGAACAATTTCACGCTCCTTTCAGTCTCACCTTTCTTCAACCGCCGGAAGCCTGTGTCAGAGCGCACGCCGGCCGCCGCTACACTTTAGACGCACGGCGTCGCCGTTGATCTTCGGGCCTTCCATGCTGCTCGGCTTTCATCCCTTCCGGCGTCAGCGACAAATCCTTGCAACATAAGACGTTGCGCTGCTTTGCACTTGGCAGGCGATTTGGTGTAAGGTCAGGGCGTCGAACGAAGGTCCGCGCCGCTTTGCGTCTCACACCGGTCGCGGGATAACATCGGGCGACAAATGAGCGGCGGGGCGATTTGCCCCTGGGACACGCTCCCGGTATCCTGTCACACTCGAAAGGACGTATCATGACCACCAGGGCTGAAGGGCAGCAGCTTGCCGAGGACCGCATTCTGGACGCGCAAGCCCACTTGGCGCCGGGAGTCGGCCGGTGGTCCGCGGCCTACTACCTCGTCGGGTATGCCGTGGAATGCGGGCTGAAATCGTGCGTCTTGGTCCGCGTCGCCGCTCATCCGGAGGTGATCTACCAGGAGAGGCGGTTCTCGCAGGACGCCTGGACCCACGACATTGAAACCCTTGTCGCGGCGGCCGGACTGAAAACGGATCGGGACGCGGACGCACGCGCCAATCCCGTCCTTTACCGCAACTGGCTAACGGCCAAGGACTGGAGTGAGCAGGCCCGGTATTCGCGGAAGACTCAGGCGGAAGCGGAACGACTCTTCGAGGCGGTTACCCATCCGGTGGACGGGGTGATGCAATGGATAAGGCGCCGTTGGTGATGGACGAGATCGATGCGGGTAAAGCGCTCGTCGAGCGTCTGAACGATCATTTCCCCGTTATCGCGGCCTGCTGGCTGCGAGAGGACGAGGGCGGGGAACGGTATCTTTATGTCGCCCTCGATGGGTTGACGGTGCCCAAAGCGGATTTGGCTTACGGCGAGGTGATCCGCATTGCGGGCGCGATGAAGGACCACTACATCGACCCCTTCCGCGTGAAACTCATCGGGCCGACTCACCCCATCGCGAAAGCTGTCCTGGACATTTATCGCCGCTTCCCCGGCCGCATCCCCACGCGCTTCGACGGGCCGGTCGCGGGCGGCATGGCCGTGGCGGAAGTATACATCTATCCTCCTCTAAAGAAGCCGTAGGCGGCTTTCCAAGTCGTGGGTTGCTCTTGCTCATCATGCAATTAGGTAACATGAGGCGCGAAAACGGCCCGCCCGAAGCGCTGGGACAAGGATAGCACGCCCTACGTCCCCTTCAAACCTTCCAACAACTCCCGGCCATCCTTCAAGTCGGCGGCGTCGAACCCCTCGCCGAACCACCCGTACACCGGAGCCAGTTCCCGCCGCGCCTCGGCGACCCGGCCCTGCGACCGAAGCAGCCGCGCCAGGCTCGTCGCGCCCGCAGTTCCGGCAGCCGCGCGCCCTGGCGGCGGCCCGTCGCCAGCGCGTCGCGGAAACAGCCCTCCGCCCCCGGCCGGTCGTCGCAGCGGGCCAGCAGCAGGTCGCCGCGCAGCCGGTGCCATTCCGCCTCCGAAAAGAGTTCCTTGCACTTGCGACCCAGTGCGAACGCCTCCTCCAGTGTCCGCGCCGCGTCGTCGAAGCGCCCCGCCGCCAGGTACGCCTCGGCCAGCCGGCCGGTGTAGTAGGGCACGACGATCCCCGCCCCGGTCGCACTCAGGGAGGCCAGGCCGTCGCGCAGCGCCTCGACCGCCCCCGCGCCGGTGCCTTGCAATAATAGCCCCGTCCCGACCTCCAGCGCCCCCAGCGCCGCCCAGAACGGGAAGCCCTGCTCCGTCGCCGCCGCTCGCACCTCCGCGCCGGCGCGGCACGTCTCGTCGCCCAGCCGGCGCTGCATCAACAGGAAGGCGTCGTGGTACAAGGCGAACACCCGACTGAACGGGTGGCCAAGACCCTCCGCCACGGCGACGGCCTCCCGAACGCAGGCGGTCGCCTGATCCGGGTAACCGAGATACCACAAGGAGTAAGCGTGGTAACAGCGGTTCGTCGCGCCGGAGTTCTGGCCGGTGTAGCGGGCGTGTTGCCGGCCCCGATCCGGCGTGTACAGGGCGATCCCCGCCCCGGTGATTTGCGTCAGTTCCTTCGCCAGGCCGGCGCCAAGCTCCAGCTCGTCGCGGATGAAGCTCCACGCCCAGATGCCCCACAACACCTGGAACAGCGGCTCCTTCGCCCCCATCCGAACGCACAGGTCGCGCGCCCGGCAGTGGATCGACGGCAGACGCGGCGAGGCGTAGCCCTCCGCCGCCATCACCGCCACGCCCAGCAGCAGTTGCAGGCGGAACTCCTGCGCGTCGCGCTCCGGCGACTCGGGCAATTCCGGCAGCAGCGCCAGGCCGGCGGTCAGGTGGGCCGTCGCCTCCGCGACCGCCGAACGCTCCAGGGCGCGCTGGCCGGCCTTCTCCCAGTAGGCGGCCGCCTCGCGCGGCTTGCCGGCCTCGGTGTAGTGCCGGGCCACCACCTCCGGTTCGCGCTCCGCCTTGTCCGGGAACCGCGTTTCCAGCGCCTGCGCCAGCAGCCGGTGGAACTCGCGCCGCCGGGTCTTCAACAACGACTGGTAGGCGGCGTCCTGGATCGGGGCGTGCTTGAACAGGTACGACGCCCGCGGCGGCCAGGTCGCCGGTCGTCGTGTAGCGGTCGGCCAGGCGGTTGGCGATCACCTTGAGACAAATGCGCTCCAATTCACGGGGAATGTCGGGGTTGATCTGCCGGGGCGGCCGCGTGGTCACGGGCCGGGCGGCGTTTCCGGTTCAGAAGTCGGTTCAGACCCGCCGTCGTCGATGAGGTTGCGTCGGGCGTAATCGTTGATCTTTAGCGTCCCCTCGAAATGGGGCCGCGGCAGCAGCGACAGCGGGTGGTTGGACGCGAGTTGCGGGGCCCGATCAGCCGGCCCCGTAAGTCAGCGCCTCAACGTGAAATTCACATTTGAAGACCTGTTTCCACGCGACCGCGTCGTCGGAGCGCGACAGCCGGCCCTTCCAGTTGGCGCCCACGAAAACGCCGCCGCCGTAGGTCGCCGTCAGCGGCCAATCCGCGTTCGGCGTCCGCGTCCAGTCGTAGCCGTTCGGCGAGAGATACGTCGCCCCCTGGCCCACCGCCACGAAGCGGTCGCCGGTCCAGACGACGGAGTTGATGTGCTCGCCCTCCTCGCCGACGACGCGGTTGGTCCATTTCAAGCCGTCTTCCGTCGTCATGCGCAGGCCGTGCAGCCCCACGCCCACGAACACGCCCTTGCCGAAGGCCACGTCGATCAGCGTGTCCACCGCCTTTACGTCCGGCGCGTCCTGCCAGTCCTTGAGGTCCTTCGTCGCGCAGCGCCTGCCCCGGTCGCCCACGGCGACGTACAGCCCGCCGCCGAAGGCCATGCGCCGCAGCATGTTCTTGCCGGGAATGTCGATGGCGTCGCCCCACCGGACGCCGTCGGTCGAACGCAGCAGGAACGGCCGCGAATCGCCGACGGCGCCGGGATCGCCGCCCAGCCCGAGAAAGTCCTTGTCGCCGCGCAGGAGGCCGCGAATATATTTACTATACTTCGCGTCCTTTTTGCCGGTTTGCCAGGCGGCGCCGTCTTGCGACGCGGCGAAAATGTTGTCGCCGCCGCTGGAGCCGACGGCGACGAATCGGCCGTCGCCGAAGCAGGCGGCGCGGTAGATCTCGCCTTCCTTGCCGGTCTGCTGGTTCTTCCAGTCGGCGCCGTCCTCGGAGACGATGCGCAGGCCGTTGTGGCCGACGGCGACGAACAGCGACTTTTTAGGGGCGTTAGCGTTTGGAGGCATCGGAGCGTCTCTCCGGGCGACGGCGAGCGGGGGGCTGACGCCCACTGCTGTAAAGGTCAACTACCAGGGCTGTCTCTTTTTCCTTCGAGGCGATCCGCCCCCAACAGGCGGTGGACCGACGTCTGTTGGCGCCGGCCGGTCGGCTTCCGGGGAGCGCGTTTGCGGCCGGGGGCAACCGCCGCAAGGTCTCGCACTCGAAGCTCCCGGCCATCCTTTCCTTGGAAAAAGCGCGGCCGCACGCTACTACCAAGAATGCGAAGTGGTTAGAAAAAGGAAAGACCTTTATAGCTGTGGGCCGACGCCCCCCGCTCGCCTAAACCCGGAAGTACATCCCTGCTACAATAAGGGGGAGCACTCCGCCCGCGGATCGGGAGGTTCTTCGATGAAACAAGTCGCGGCGCTGCTGGCCGGCCTGACGTTCCTCGCCCCCGCCCCGGCCGACGAACCGACCGCGGCCGAACGCGGCAAGGCGCACCTGCTCGGCCAGGCCTACAACCCGCCGACCATCACGATATCCGCCTATGAAAACGTCTGGAAGCAATGGGGCCTCAAGGAGAAGCCGGCGCCGGCCGACTACGACCGCCTCTTCCGCGAGCGCTACGGCCTGCACGCCGCCCCGTACCCCAACGGCCGCTACCCGATGGGCCTGCGCGAGGCCGACTTTCCCTTCACCTTCGGCCGGCGCAAGGGCGTCGCCCAGGACTGCCTCATCTGTCACGGCGGCTCCATCGCCGGCCGGTCCTACGTCGGCCTCGGCAACACCGATCTGGACTACCAGGCCTTCGCGGAAGAAATGGACGCCGCCGACGGCCGGCCGCGCAAACCGCCGTTCACCTTCTGCAACGTGCGCGGCGCCGTCGAGGCCGGGTGCATGGCCGTCTTCCTGCTCGGCTACCGCGAGCCGGACCTGACGCTGCGCACCAGGCGCCTCGACCTGGAACTGCACGACGACATGTGTGAGGACACGCCGGCCTGGTGGCTGCTCAAGAAGAAAAAGACCATGTATTACGACGGCGGCGGCGATCAGCGGTCGGTGCGTTCGCTGATGCAGTTCATGATGAGTCCGCTGAACTTCCCCGGCGCCTTCGAGAAAGCGGAGGCGGATTTCAAGGACATCCGCGAGTTTCTGTTGAGCATTCAGCCGCCCAAGTACCCGCTGCCGATCGACGCGCCGCTCGCGGAAAAGGGCGAAGTGCTGTTTGGCGCCAATTGCGCCCGCTGCCACGGGACCTACGGCGAACACTGGACCTACCCCAACAAGGTCGTCCCGATCGACAAGATCGGCACCGACCGCAAGCGCTTCGACGGCCTGTCGCAAAAGTTCGGCGACTATTACAACAAGAGCTGGTTCGCCGAGGAGTACAAGGCGGCGCCGGCCGTGGGCTACCAGGCGCCGCCGCTCGACGGCCTCTGGGCCACGGCCCCGTACTTCCACAACGGCTCGGCCCCCACGGTCTACGACGTTTTGAACTCCAAAACGAGGCCGAAAATCTTTACCCGCTCTTACCGAACCGACCTCGACGCCTACGACCCGGAGAAGCTGGGCTGGAAGGTGGAGGCGCGCAACGAGTCGCCCGACCCGGAAAAAACGCCGCCGATCGAGCGGCGGAAGGTCTACGACACGACGAAGCCGGGGCGCGGCAACGGCGGCCACACCTACGGCGACGGCCTCAGCGACGCCGAGCGGCGGGCGGTGATCGAGTACCTGAAAACCCTATGACCGCGGGCCGAAGTTCGCTAGGATGACCGGAGGCGTCGGGGTTCCCGAAGGAGACCAATTATGCCGTTGACGGTCGATCGGGTCGGGGACGTGGCGGTGGTGGCGGTGAACGTGGACGAGTTCGACGCCAGCAACGCCGACGACTTCAAACAGGAAGTCGCCCCGGTGCTGCAAACGTGTTCGCGCGTGGTGCTCGACCTGGGCCGGGTGCGCTTCGTGGACAGCAGCGGCTGCGGCGCCATCCTGTCGTGCCTGAAGCACGCCACGTCGGGCGGCGGCGACCTCAAGCTGTGCCGCGTGTCCCGTCCGGTGCGCACGACGTTCGAGTTGATTCGCCTTCATCGGATCTGTGAAATCTTCGACACGCGCGAGGAGGCCGTGCGGGCGTTCCAGGGCGGCCCCGCGAAGAAGTAACCCAATCGGGATGCCGTCATGGCCGTCCTGCGAGAACTGACCGGAGGCGTCGAACACCCGCTGCGCGGCAAAGTCACCCTCATCGGCCGCGACCCCGGCTGTGACGTCGTTGTCCGCACCGACCTGACCTCGTCGCGGCACGCCATCATCGTCCAGAGCGGCGGCGTCTACTCCATCGAAGATCTCGAAAGCGTCAACGGCGTCAAAGTCAACGGCGCCCACATCCACCAGCGCACGCCCTTGCGTCCCGGCGACCTCATCGAAATCGCCGGCCTGTCGGCCCTGTTTCACATGGCCGGGTCCGCCGCCGCCGTTCTCGCCGGCGTGACGACCGTGGCCATGTCCGGCGCCGGACGCCTGGAAGTCAAGCCGGAGGCCAAGCTGCGGGCGGTCCTGGAAATCTCGCGCCACCTCAGCACGGCCCTCGACCTCAAGGACGTGCTGCCGAAGATCCTCGAATGTCTTTTCGCCGTCTTCCCCCAGGCGGATCGCGGGTTCATCCTGCTGCAAGACCCCAACACCGGTCAGATGGCGCCCAGGGCCGTCCGCAAGCGGCACGAACCGGACGCCGACACGCCGGCCATCAGCCGCGGCATCATCAATCAGGTTCTGTCCACCAAGCAGGCCGTCCTGAGCGCCGACGCCGAGTCGGACGTGCGTTTTGACGTCAACCAGAGCATCCGGCGCTTACACATCCGTTCGATCATGTGCGCCCCCATGCTCGACCCGTCGGGGACCGTCCTCGGCGTGATCCAGCTGGACGCGGTGGAGCTGCGGTCGCCGTTCCGCGAGGAGGACCTGGAGGTGCTGGCCAGCGCCACGACGCAGGCGGCGCACGCGGTCGAGTTGGCCCGGCTGCACCAGGAGCGCCGCGACCTGGAGGCCGCCACGCAGATCCAGAAGAGTTTCCTACCGGCGTCGCGGCCGCGCGTCCCGCAGCTGCGGTTTTTCGACTACTATGCGGCGGCCCGCCAAATCGGCGGCGATTACTACGACTACATCCCGCTTCCCGGCGACCGGCTGGCGGTGGCCTTGGGCGACGTGTCGGGCAAGGGCGTGGCGGCGGCGCTGCTGATGGCCCGGTTGTCGGCCGCGGTGCGGTTCTCCCTGGCCGCCGAGCCGGACGCGGCCACGGCGATGCGCCGCCTCAACGCCGTGCTGATGCAGGGCGGCCGCGACGACCGCTTCGTCACCTTCGTCGCCGTCATTTTCGATCTCAAAACGTATCAGGCGACGCTGGTGAACGCCGGCCACATGCCGCCGTTGCGTCGGCGGCCGGGAAGGCCGGGCGTGGAGGAAGTCGGCGACGCGGTCGTGGGCCTGCCGCTCGGCGTGATGGACCGTCCCTATGAGCAAATGACCTTCGCGCTGGAACCGGGCGACCTGCTGCTGCTCTACACCGACGGCGTGACCGAGGCGCGAAACCCCGGCGGCGATTTCTACGGCCTGGAACGGCTGCGCGCCGCGACGGCCGGCGGCCCGAAAGACGTGGAGGCGCTGGGCAAGGCGGTGCTGGCGGACGTGCGCCGGTTCGCGGCGGGGCGGCTGCCGAACGACGACTTGACGATGGTTTGTATCGGCCGCGACGGTTGAGCGGGCGAGCGGGGGGCGTAAGCCCCCTGATTTAGAACATCATCGGTGCCCATGTTCTAAATCAGGGGGCTTACGCCCCCCGCTCGCCGGGACTTCGACAGTGCAAAAACGACTTCTTACGGGGCGTAATACTGGGCCACGCTGACGCGAGGGCGTCCGAACAATCCGTAGCGGGTCGTCACCGTCGCCGCCGGGTACGCCGCCGGCGCGGCGTAATAGGACACGGCGGGCGCGGCGTAATAGGCGACGGCCGGCGGCGTGTAATAGGACACGGCGGGCGCGGGCGCGGCGTAATAGGCGACGGCCGGCGGCGTGTAATAGGACACGGCGGGCGCGGCGTAGTAGGCAACGGCCGGCGGCGCGTAGTAGGCCGCCGTCGGCGCGGCCTCACAGACGTGGGGCGGCGGCACGAACACGGCCTGGGCCGCGCTTCGGCCGGCGGCCGTGAGCACGGCCGCCAGGGCGAGCGGCAGGACCAGTCCTCGAACGAAGCGAAACATCGATCGACCTCCTGTTGCGGGAACCGGCGCTGGGTGTACGTTTTATTACTAGGCGAACGGCGCGCGGCGGCCAGGACATTTCAAGTGCGCCGCGTACCGGAGCCTGAATATTACGCCGGCACGGAAGAAGGTCTCACAAGCCTGACGCGCCAGCGAAGGAAGCCGGCGATCCTTCGCCGGCGCGTCAGGCTTGTGTGCGTATCTTCCTTGCCGGAGTGATAAGTCGCTTGCCATGGACGCGGCCCAAGGACCGCTTACTCATACAGACCCTCGCCCTTCGGCATGTCCTTGATGGGCCACCCGTCGATGAAGAGGCGGATGATGCGGCCTTTGCGGTAGCCTTCGAGCAGCAGCTGGGGTTCGATAATCCAACGCTCGCCGCTACATCCGTAACAGGCAGTCGGCGCACTTTGGATTTCCGGCGCCTTACATCTCATGGCGTCCACCGGCGGGTTGTAAGTGCGCAGCTCCTCGTTGGCCACGGCGGCATAGACGGCGCGCTCCTTGGGGACGACGCCCTCGTCCTTGAACAATGCTCTCAAGCCGGTCTGGTCGCCGCTGAAAAGCGTGACGGTGAGTTTTCCCCCGTCCACGCGGTCGATCCACGCGGGCAGCCCGCGCTCTTTGAGGAAGGCGTTGTGCTTCTTGCGTTGTTGCT
>Ga0182024_10002289_pt1 | contig 47887 bp, 37 predicted proteins | sample P32metaG_FD_120480 | JGI IMG/M metagenome (GOLD analysis project Ga0182024, IMG submission 120480) | Permafrost microbial communities from Stordalen Mire, Sweden - P3-2 metaG (Illumina Assembly) | ecosystem: Environmental > Terrestrial > Soil > Wetlands > Permafrost | place: Sweden: Stordalen... | reverse complement strand
GCCGAATCAGGGGAAATCAAACAAACCAACTCCGGCTGGGACTTAATGGCTCCACGCATGTATATTTGACAGCATGGATGCCCCAAACATTCAAAATCACCCGTTTTTCAAAAGCCTGTTAGAAGCCGGCAAAATAGGCTTGCTCCGGGCGGGCCAGGTGCCGGAAGTGTCCGCCTGCTGTCCCATAGCGATCCAGCAGTTTGTGTAAATCATATTTCTCCCAGAGGGCGGCCCGCAGGAGGGTCAGCAAGCGGGTGAAGCTGTGGGCCCATCGGGACAGGTAGCTCAGGTAGCGCAAGAGCACGTAGGCCAGAAGGGCCGTCCAGACCTGCCAGCGCACCGCGCGGGCGTTGTGCCCCAGAAAGTCGGCCAGTTGGAGAGTCTGCTTGATTTGCTTGAAGAAGACTTCAATCTCCCAGCGGCAGCGGTAGAGGTCGGCCACGCTCCGGGGACTCCACTGCAAATGGTTGGTCAGGAAAGTCATTTCCCGCTCCTGTCCATCGACTTGCACCCGCGCCACTACCCGGCGCATCCGCTCCGGCGCGGGCCGGTTTAGGTCCTTCAACACGATGACCTCGTCGCGCAGAATCTTGGATTCCTCAGCCAGCGGTCTCTTTTCCACCACGGTGTAAGCCATGTTCTCCTTGGCCCGGGTGACCCAAAAGATGCCCCATTGATCCAGACGAAGCAAATGCAGGAAATCCACATAAGCCTTGTCAAAGACCACGATTTCCCCGGGGCGCAAGTGGGCGCACAACTCGCGCGCCCGCTCATTGTCATGCTCGGCCGCCATGTCCACGATCACACATTCGGGCAGCAGGCTCTGGAAATTCAGGCGCAGGTGCGTTTTGGCGGCGGCTTTGCGCCGGCGGTGCCGGGCCCAGTCCAGGCAATTGGCCACCAGCTCCATGACGGTGGAGTCCAGCAGAGGGATGGAGGCCTTGAAACGAAAGGCGGGGCCGCGCCGGCGGCCCGCCCCAAAGCCGGGGGACTGGGTTTTCAGATGTTCGAGCACCGACCAGAAGAGTTGCTGGGCCATGACGTCGGAACGCTCCCGGTTGGCGTGGGAGAAGCCATTGCGGCTGGGCGCGGTGGCGCCGCGCAGGGCCGCCAGCGGCCCGGACCGCAACTGGAGGGAGTCGCACACATCGTTGAGGCTCAGGCTATGGCTCAACTGGGCGTAGAGCAGAGCCACCACATGGCTCCAGGGCTCAAAGGTGCGCGCCTGTTGGTCCACCTTGGTTTGGCGGGCGATTTTGGAAACCAAATGCGCGGGAATGAGATTGCAAATCTGGCGCAAAATGGTGAACTGGCTCCGCGTTGGCTTAACTGTTTTGTTTTTCATGCCTGCCTTGTGGCAGGTTTCAACTCATTAAGCCAACGCTTCTTTTTGGCCTTTCTTAATCTTTCTGTGGGACGCCTGTGCCCCTCCTCCATATAAATACTATTTGCATTCCCATATCCATGTGGTATAGTCCACCCATTAAAGCGCCCCAGCGCTTGTTCTTTGAAAAATCGGGCATTAGGACAGACAGGATTAACGGGATGAAAACAGATTACAGAAGGTAACAGGTTACGAAGGAAAACAGAGGATCGGCGGACTAGAGACCCTCTCCTAACGAGAGGAGAGGGCGCGGGTGAGGTGGTCCAAGGCCCCTTCCGTAAAGCCCTCACTTGCCCTGCGGCCATTCCATTTTATGGGCGAGGGATTGGGAATTCGCCGGAATATCACCAAATATCGGTGAATATCACTAAATATCGGTTGAAAATATTTAGTTGGTGTTGTTTTGGTGACAGTACTATGGCGCAACGGGTTGCAGAGATTGGACCCTTATTTTAGCCCCAAAAAGGGCCCTAAAAGAGCATGGAAATGCGGATAAATGTGGTTCAATTCGGAAAGCAGGAATGCAGAAATGGCGTTTTCATGATTTCTTGAGTTCCAAATTGAGGTCTGGTCCGCGACACTCGCGGCTATGGCTTAAGGGAAATCGTAGGACTAAGTAGTAGCAAGTAGTAGTAAATCGGACTGAATGAATATTATTTTGTGGTTTTTTAGGGGGCTAAAGCTTGCTCTCTATAACCCTCACCCGGCCTGCGGCCACCGTGTCGCTCAATGTTGAAGGGGGCTGGGATAACCCAAACGTTCCACTTAAGGACACGCAACGGGGCTCTGAAACGTTCCGAGGTAAAATTGCGCTAAATTGCGCTAAATTGCGCTTGCAGAAAAATGAGGTTCGGACCAAGGCCAAATGCCGCTGGCGCGGGATTGGTTTCATGGGATAAAAGTCACGGCTCAAGGGACTTTCGCCCTACCGTCGTGAAAAGGTGCAAATAACCCCCGAACCACCCCCGCCAACGGAGCATTTTATGAAGGTATTTGCAGGTATTTGCACCTTGGCTTTATTGAATACCGGCCCGGGCGCAAGCGTCAGCGGTTGTATCGCCTTGGTGACAGGATTTTACAGTGGATTTTTTTGGGCGGTGTCCTAGAATTTAAGTATGGCAGAAAAATCGACCAGCCAAATCCCGCGAGCGGTGCGGGAGCAGTACCAAAAGGGCATGAGCGCTTTTGAACGGAAGAATTTCGATTACGCCATTGCCTTTTTCAATCAAGCCCTCGCGCAGGAACCTGGATTTTTCGAGTGCCGCCAGGCCCTGCGTGTCACCCAGCATCAGAAAGCCGGGGGCGGCAGCAGCACTTTCTTTAGGAAAATGCTTAGCGGCGCCGGCTCCTCACCGCTGCTGGCCAAAGCCCAGATGCTGAGGGACCCTTTGGAACAGATCAAAACGGCCGAGCAGATTCTGAACAGCGACCCGAACAGCCTCGCGGCCCACAAGCTTTTGGCTGAGGCGGCCCTGGCGGCTGAGTTACCCAAGACGGCTGTTCTCTCATTGGAGATCGTCACCAAGAATGCGCCCAAGGACGAAGATGCGCAGAAAAAGCTCGCCGTGGCCTATTCCGAGGCGGGCATGGGCGAAAAGGCCGAAATGGTCATGGCCGAATTGATGCGGCTGCACCCGGGCGACCTTCGACTGGCCGATGAACTTAAAGACATTTCCGCGCGCAAAACTCTGGCCGAAGGCGGTTACGACGCGCTGGCGGACGGAAGTGGTTCCTATCGCGATATTCTCAAGGACAAGGAGAGGGCGGTGGCGATGGAGCAGGAAGGCCGGCAGGTCAAAACTGAGGACCTGGTGCAGATCCACATCGCCAAGCTGGAGTCGGAACTGGCCCAGGAACCGAACAATCTGAAAAAACTGCGTTCTGTGGCCGAGCTGTATGCGCAGAAGAAGGATTATGATCGCGCCTTGCAAACTTACCAACGGATTATTGACAAGGAAGGCGCGACCGATTCCTCGCTGCAAAAGACGATTGCCGAAACGACCATCAAGAAGTACGAGCACGCCTTGGCGAAGTTGGATGCGCAAGCGCCGGATTACGCGGAAAAATCCGCCCAATTGAAATTGGAGCGAGACGAATATCTTTTAACCGAAATCAGGCAGCGGGCCGATCGATACCCCAGCGATTTAGGCATTCGCTTTGAATTGGCGGAGCTTCTATTTGAGTTGGGCAAATACGCCGAGGCCATGCCGGAGTTCCAGAAGGCCCAGGGCAATCCGCACAAGCGACTTCGGGCGATGTCTTATATGGGACAATGCCTCGCCGCCCGCGGCTTCAACGACATGGCCGCGCGTCAATTGCAGAATGCTCTCAAAGAGAAACCCACCTGTGACGACGAGAAGAAGGACATGATGTACGCGCTGGCGATGGTCTATGAGAAGATGGCCAAACAAAACGAAGCCGACGATTTGTACAAACAGATCTACGAAGTCGATATGGGCTTCAAAGATGTCACGGCCAAAGTGGAGGCATCTTACACCCGATCCGCCGCGCAAGGTTGAGGCTGGCTCTATTTGTCCCGCTTCAAGAGGTATTCCGCCAAGGCCGCCAAGGGGCGGGCTTTGCCTCTAAAAAACTCCAACGCCCGGAAGGCGCGGGCGGTCAATTGCGCCGCTATGGCTCGCGATTTCTCCATGCCGACAATGGAAGGGTAAGTGGCTTTTTCGGCGGCGGTGTCCTTGCCCGCGGTCTTGCCCAATTGCTCGCTGGTTTGAGTGACGTCGAGAATGTCGTCGATGATCTGAAAGGCCAGGCCGACGTTGTAGCCGAAATCGGTCAAGGCGCGCAGTGGGGCGGCGGAAGCATTGGCGCTCATCCCGCCCAAGCGCACTGAGCAGCATAACAACGCGGAGGTCTTCTTCTCGTGGATATATTTTAGCTGGCCGGCAGAAAGCTTTTTGCCCTCTCCCTCCAAATCGGCAACCTGGCCGGCGATGAGTTCGCGAGAGCCGGCAGCTTTGGCCAGTTCGGCAATGATGACGCGGTGCGGGTAACGCGGCCAGCCTCGACAGCGCGCGGCAATGGCAAAAGCCTCCGTCAGCAAACCGTCCCCGGCAAGGATGGCGACGGCTTCACCGAAAACTTTGTGATTGGTCGGTTTGCCGCGGCGCAGGTCGTCATTATCCATCGCGGGCAAATCGTCATGGATAAGAGAATAAGTGTGGATGCATTCGACGGCGCACGCGAGGGGCATGGCTTGATCGATAGAACCGCCGCAAGCCTCGGCCGCCGCAAGGCACAGCGCTGGACGAAGCCGTTTGCCGCCCGCGAAAAGGGAATAGCGCATCGCCTTGTGGATGGTGTCCGGCTTGGTGGTTGCGGGAGGAAGCAGACGATGCAATGCCCGGTCGACCGCAGCCGTGCGTTGCGCCAGATAACCTTTGAGATCAAAGGCACGGACCAATGGGTTGCTCCGTTTGTTAAGCGACATGCAACCTTCTAGTGCCAGAAATGGGCGAGGAAAATCAAGATCAAAGCCACCGAAACCGAGCGCAACTCAATTGACCTTGTGGTGTTTATCCAGCAGACTGATAGTGATGACTGTTTTGGCTAAGGTTCTCAGGGTAGTGGGCGTGCTGGTTTTGGCCGCGGGCGCGGGCGTTGGCATCGGCATGTGGAAAACCCGTGACGAAATCAAGCCCATTGTTGTTCCCACAGGTTCGGATCAGCCAGCAGTTGATATTGCACCCGTGGCGATGGCCTCTGCCCCCACTCCTCCTCTCGCTGACCGTACGAGGTCGCATCATATTGGAACGGATAAGTCGATTCCTTTGGATCCGCCACCCCAGGAATCGACGGATTGGGAGAAGCAGTTGGATGACGTCCTTCTTTCGGACGCGGACTCCAACGCCAAGGCTGACCGCATTTTGGCCATGATTCCGACCGCGCCGACCAATGCGCAGGTGGAGCTGGCGCAACATCTGGTTAACATGGTGCAGGACGACCATTACGACGGCGCAGCGCAATTGCTGACCAACGCGGTCACGCCTTCCGCTGTTTCAACGGTGTTGATGAATGATCTGCTCAACCGAAACAACATCCTCAAGCTGCCGATGCTATTATCGGTCGCTCGCGACGACGATCATCCGCTCAAAGATCAGGCGCGGGAGATGCTGGAGTTGCTGATTCAGGAAGACGACGGCACGAACTGGGACCAATGGGGCACTTCGATCAACAATTGGCTGCAAAATAATCCGCAGTAGCGGTTATTGGTCGCGTTTCAGGATCTCAATCCCGAACTCGCCGTCTTTGTTCCAATCATGGCCGAGCAGGCAGACGGGCCGATAGTTCTGATGAATCCACTGAATTAGTTCCCGGCCGAAACTGTCGGTGTCGCCAAAAAAATGTACGCCAAATTCGGTGGTATCAATGCCGAGCAAAGCGATGTAATCAGGCTTGGTTTGCTCGACGGCCTGAATCATGTTGGATTGGCCAAAGACCGCCATTTCGGGTGGATTCCAGCGCATGTATGGGGTGGGATTGCTGCGACGGAGCATGTAATTGAGCATGACTCCCGCAGGCAAGACGGCCAGCGTGGAATTTGTCGGAGTGTTGGCTTGCATCCATGACAGTGCGTGGCCCATGAGCAAACCGGCGGGCCGGGTTTGGCCTTTGAGAAACCGGTCTTCCCTTGTTTGGCCAGTGAAATCTGTGGTAGGCTTGAATTCCGGGCCAAATGTCCAAAGCATGTCTGCGCCCTGTCCTACGGAGACCGTTTTTTGCTGGTAAACATATTTCGAGAAAAGGATCAATTGCGTGAAACCAGTCAACAGCAGAATGCACGCGAGGCTGCGCCACAAATTCGGAGGCACGGAGAATTTTCGGAGGAATTCCGGGACCAGGAACAGCAGCAGGTAGAGCGCGGTCAAGAATGCAGGCATCGCCAGCGTGAAACCATAATGCCAGATGCGCGAGTACAATCCCAGTTTTGCCAGCAACACCAGACTGAAAACTGCCCATATCGTCATGAAAGTTGCGGCTGGATTCCACCCGGATTGCCGCGCGCGCCACCGCACACCGGCCAAAGTTGTCAAACATAGCAAGGGAAGACTATGGGCGCACTCCACCCAATCGAATTTCCAGGCCAGCCACACCAGCGGCGCAGTTACGAGGAAAAAAACAAGGGCGTCACGTCCGCTTTGGCCTCGACGGCGGAAAAGCAAAGTACTGAGGAAAACAATCGCACCGAGGCCGAGAAAATCGCCGAACATGCGCGCGAGATGGAAACCGGGCGTGTCCAAGCCCAGGCACCAGAGAAAGAGGGGACTGTCCGCGGCCTTGGTCGTAAGCACCGGCACCCAGGCCCAACAAGCCCATTTGAGACTTTGCTGAAAATTGGCAAAGCGAAGAAAATATATCAGGAAAACTAAAAGTGGGATCGCGCCCGCCAAAACCAACAAACCGAATCCTCTGAGTGCAGTTTTCGCCTGGCCGCTGATGCGCCAAGCCAGGAGAAGTCCGGCCAGAATTCCGGCAGCCAATGCCAGAAAGACTTCCGGCTTGGTCAAGAACACCAAGCCGCAGCAAAAACCGGCGGCCAATACAGTCCGGCTTTTTTGGGCGGCGACCCATTTGGCCAGCAGCGCCACCGCCGCGACGGACAAAATCAATCCCTGGTAAACTTCCTCGCAGTAGGGTGTGACATAATTGAAAATGCCATAGTCGCTGTAATGGCTGAAGGCGAAGACTAGAAGGATGGCCAGACCGCACATCAGGGCGGTCAGTTGATCGGCCGCCCGATAAAAGCAGCGATAAACCATCAAGACCAGCAACGCCAGCAGAACGAGATTGGCCACTGCCAGTGTCAAGAATGAAACTCCGCAAGTCCGAAATAGAAGGGCGTCTAGATATTGCGAGAAAGGACCGCCCGTCATATAAGCGAGATCGCGGTAGAGGACCGTTCCGGTGGAGATTTTCCACGGCATGTAAAGCTGCAGCCCGAAGTCCAGCCACATGTCCGGCCATTTGCGCCAGGTTATCGCGGTGAGGCCGACCAGGACGCATCCCAAAATGACCGCAGCGAACAGAAAGTCACGCCGGGCGGAGTGGCCGTCAGGCGTTTGAGGTTCGGCCGCGGACATTGGCTCTGACATCACCCGCACGCTACCAGCCTCCTCGCCGCGCACAAGTCCTCAGTGCCCGTCACCACCAATCGTGGCTGCAATTTTCAGTGCCCAACGACAAGAATATCAAGCAAACCCGGGCCACCGCCTCGGCCTCCGCGCCACCCGCCGCGTCCTTGTTCTGCATTGGCCGGAGGAGTCGCAGGGGCCTGCGCGGCTTCCGGGGTGCCTGCCGGCGTTGGGCTGGGTTCAACGGCGATCAAAACAATGTGATCGTTTTTTGTATCGAGCGAGCAAGTCTTGGCGCGCGGCTTCGTCTGCACGGTCTGTTCCACTTCAAAACTTGTCGGGCTGTTTTCTCTAATGATGGTCAATGTGCCGTCGCCCTGCGAACTGAAGGCTTCCATCGTGTGCGGATTGAATCCGCCGCCGTCCGTGCCGCTGCCGATAGGCAAAGTGGCGAGAATCTTGCCATCATCGGCACCAAGAACGACACACGTGGCTGGCTCATGGCAAAAGGCAAAAAGAATACGATTCTTCGCATCCAAGCCGAGGCCGCCTGGCCCGGCGCCTTTGCCTTCGAGTGAATATTCCCCTGTCTTTTTGAGCGCCTTGACATCAACCACGGCAATTTTGTTCTCGTCTTCCAAATCCACGTACATGTGGCCCTGCTCGTCGCTGGCGGCTTGTTCGGGAGCTCCGCCGAGGTCAATGGTGCCGGTGATGGAGCCGTCCTTTGGGTCAATCACCGTGACGTTAGGCGCGCTGTGACTAAAGACATAAACCTTTTGGGTCAATGGTTCGTAAAGAATGCCGTCGGGATTTCCCTCGACCTGAATGTCCTTGATTTTAGCCAGCGTCGTTGTGTCAAACATCGTGATGGGTTTGCGGCTGCTAAAACCGTGGTGGCTATTCGGGTCAACCGCCACCCCGTGCCCGCCGCTGTCATTGATCGCGCCGACGGACTTAAGCGTGTCCAGGTCAAAGACCAGCACCTGGTTTCCCCGCGGGACATAAACCCGTCGCCCTTCGCTGTCCGCATAGACATAGTCTATGCGGCCGGTACCCATGGTCTGGGAGTTGTTAATGATTTTGTAAGGTTCCGCGGCTGAAACGGAGGAGGCCAATCCGCTGACCATCATACCCATTGCGACCGCAATTAGAATTTGCGAAATATAGAGTTGGCGTTTCATGGTGAACTGTTGCGCCGGGTTGTGTGAATTGTCAACGAAGTTAGTGTGACAGTTTGCCGAACTTTGCTTAAGATCAGGAACTAATTTTATGCTGATTAATCACGTTCACATCCGTATCAAACCGGAGTTCGTCGAGGCTTTCAAAGAGGCCACTGTGGCCAACGCGCGCGAAAGCCGGAAGGAACCGGGCATCGCTCAGTTCGATTGCCTCCAGCAACAGGATGACCCGGCGCGGTTTGTTCTTGTTGAGGCTTATCGTGACGCCGATGCACAAGGCCGCCATAGGGAAACGCGCCATTACCAAGTTTGGCGGGACACGGTCGCGCCCATGATGGCCGAGCCGCGCACCAGCGTGAAATTCAGCCCGGTTGGGCCAGACTATTGAAGTGGGCAATTATGCTCTTCGAATTTGCCACCGCTCGCCGCGTCATTTTTGGTCCCGGCGCCTCACGCCAGGCTGGCGAAATCGTGCGAAAGGCCGGGCGTCGCGCGCTGGTGGTTACGGGACGAGACGAGGCCCGAAGTCAGTTCCTCCTGGATTTGTTGCGCGAGAGCGGCGTGAGTGTTGTGACCTTTCGAGTCGCGGATGAGCCTAGCATTGACACCGTTGAGCACGGAGTAGAAACAGGCTTGAGACAGAATTGCGAAGTAGTTGTTAGCTTGGGCGGAGGCAGCGCGCTTGATACTGGCAAGGCCGTAGCAGCCATGCTCACCAATGCGGGCGACTTGCTTGATTACGTCGAGGTCATTGGCAACGGGAAATCTTTGACTGAATCTTCAACGCCTTTCATCGCCATACCGACCACGGCCGGCACCGGTTCGGAAGCGACCCGCAACGCGGTGCTGGCTTCTCCAGAGCATCGTCAGAAAGTCAGCCTGCGCGGCCCGACGATGGTGCCCAGCGTGGCCATCGTGGACCCCGAGTTGACTTGGCCCGCGCCTCCGAACATCACAGCCGGCTCCGGCATGGACGCCCTGACGCAATTGATCGAGCCTTACGTTTGCAGTCGTTCCAATCCAATGACCGACGCCCTTTGCGAGGAAGGAATGAGGCGGGCGGCGCGTTCGCTACGCATCGCCTTTGAAAATGGACGGGACGCCGCAGCCCGCGAAGACATGGCGCTGGCGAGTCTTTTTGGAGGTGTGGCCCTGAATAATGCCGGCTTGGGCGCCGTGCATGGTTTCGCCGGGGCCGTTGGAGGAATGTTCCATGCCCCGCACGGCGCGATTTGCGCGGCCCTGCTGCCGCATGTCATGGAGGCCAATTTGCGCGCGTTGCGCCAGCGCGAGCCTCGGCACGATGCGCTGCGCCGCTACGAGCTAGTCGGCCGTCTGGTCACAGACCGCCCAGCCGCCACTGCCGAAGACGGTGTGGAATGGATTCGCCAATTGGTGCGTGATTTGGAAATTCCATCCTTGGGCCGGTTCGGATTGGCGGAAGCGGATATGGGCGAGATCATTGAAAAAGGATCCAAAGCCGGGAGCATGAAAACCAATCCAATCGCCCTTACGACAGAAGAACAGCGGGAGATTCTCGAACAGGCCGCCGGATAATAAGAATTACGACGGGCGATGCATCTGAGATGCCTTCAGGAAAGGTCGCGCAAATGAATGGCTTTTTTTCGAGCTAGTCCCGCTCGTTGCGCAGGCGCTTGAGCAGCGTTTCGATTTCAGGGCCAATCCGGCGTAATTGCGCGCGGTGGGAGGCGGAAAGGTTTTCGAGCACTTTTTCGCCATAAGCCGTCAGCGCGAGGTTGACTCGCCGCCGATCGCCGGCATTTGTTTTGCGCCGGACGAGATTGTTCGCGGCAAGGCGGTCGGCTAATCCGACCGCGCTTTGGTGCCTGATTTGCAATCGTTCAGCCAACTCGCCGACGGTCATTCGATCCCTACTGGGAAATCCTTTGATGGCCAGCAAAGCCTGGTGCTGTTGGGGTGTGAGACCCACGGCGTGGGCCGCCTCCTCGCTGAAATGCAGGAATTGCCGCAGGCGGTAACGCAGCGCCGCCAGCGCCTCATAGTCCGTTTTTGTAATCTTGGGCATCCCGTGCGGGCCATACTGGCGGGGTGCCCGGGCAAATCCAATCCTGAACCATCCGAAAAATCCACTGGCATTATATCGTAATACGATGTAATGTGACACAGTGACTTCCGCCCAGAACACACGGGCGGAAATAAAACCCACAACATGATCAATTCTAAAAGTGGAGATAATGGGGCGTCTAACGGACTGGGGGATTTTCGCACCGATAAACGGATGATTTTGCTCTCCGTGCTGGCTTTGCCGATCGGAGCCATCAGCGCGCTCGTAGCCAAACTCTTGCTGTGGCTGATCGCTGTCATCACCAATGTGGCTTTCTTTTTTCGTTTTTCCGCCGCGCCGGTCACGCCACAAGGAAACCATCTGGGTTACTGGGTCATCGCGATTCCAGTCATTGGCGCTCTGATTATTGGTTTCATGGCGCGTTACGGTTCAGAGAAAATTCGCGGCCACGGCATTCCGGAAGCGCTGGAAGCGATTCTACTGGGCAGCAGTCTGATTCAGCCCAAGGTCGCCATTCTGAAACCAATCTCCTCGGCCATTTCCATCGGTACAGGCGGGCCGTTTGGAGCGGAAGGGCCCATCATCATGACTGGAGGAGCTTTTGGTTCCATTTTTGCGCAATTGTTCAATTTGACCTCGGTGGAGCGGAAGACGCTGCTGGTAGCTGGGGCGGCCGCGGGAATGTCGGCTGTTTTTGCGACTCCGGTGGCAGCGGTGCTGCTGGCCGTTGAACTGCTGCTGTTTGAATGGAAACCCCGGAGTTTCGTGCCGGTAGCGGTGGCTTCTATTGTCGCATCAGTATTGCGTGTGCCGTTATTGGGCGCGGGACCCATTTTTCCGGTTGCTCCGCATATAGCTTTGGGAGCGGAAGGGTTGATCGTGGCGCTGATTATCGGGCTGATTACAGGATTGGCTTCGGCTTTGCTGACGGCCCTGGTCTATGGTTGCGAGGATTTTTTCCAGCGTTTGCCCATTCATTGGATGTGGTGGCCAGCCTTGGGCGCGGTATTTGTGGGTATTGGCGGCTGGCTCGACCCTCGGGTTCTGGGAGTAGGCTACGACACCATTCATTCCCTGATGCGCGGTGAAATTGTCGGCGCGGCGTTGGTGGGCTTATTGATCGCCAAATCTCTGGTTTGGTCGGTCTCATTAGGATCGGGAACCTCCGGCGGCGTCCTTGCACCCTTGCTGATCATTGGCGGCGCTTTGGGCGCATGGCTGGGACAATGGGCGCCAGTTGGTAACTCCGGCTTGTGGGCGATGGTCGCGATGGCAGCCATGATGGGCGGCACCATGCGCTCTCCGTTGACGGGCATGGTTTTCGTTCTCGAGCTATCGCACGATTTGAACACGCTGCCGGCATTGATGGTTGGTTCCGTAACGGCCTTGGGCGTGACGGTCTTGTTGTTGCGGCGCTCGATCCTGACGGAGAAATTGGCCCGTCGCGGCCAGCACATTGCCCGCGAATACAGCGTGGACTTGCTGGAACTGATGCTCGTCAGCGAAGCGATGGATAAGGAAGTTCCGACTGTTCCGGCGGATATGACGGTGGCGGAACTTTCACTCCGATTAGCCAACGGAGACCCAAGATTATCGCGCCGTCAGGGAACTCTTCTTCTCAACAAGGAAAACAAACTGGCAGGCATTATCACAAGAGGTGACATGCTGCGGGCATTGCAGCAGAACCGCGCCGGAACGATGACGGTGCTGGAAGCGGGCCAACAACAACTGGTTCTGGCATTCGCGGACGAAACGTTGCATGACGCCATTGCAAGAATGTTGCGCCACAACATTGGCCGTTTGCCGGTGGTCAACCGGGAGGATTCAGGCACGGTTCTCGGGTACTTGGGGCGCTCCAGCATTTTGGCTGCGCGGGTGCGGTATCAGCAGGAAGAGGAAATTCGAAGCCGCGGCCCTATTTTCCCATTCGCGCGTTCGTCAATTACTGACAATGTTTAATTTCGGCGGGCTTTGTGTCTGCCCTCTACGTCAGTTGCTCGTAGGCGGCGCGGATGCGCTCCTGGCCGTGGGCGGCTTCCAACCTTTTGATGATGAAATGCCCGCGCGCCATATCCTGGAAATGGGAAATGAACATGACATTGATGATCCCTCCGCCGGCCGCGCCCAGAACCGGTAACGCCTTGGCGGCCGCCTCTTCGGAAACAACCACGCCGAAACGTGAAGCGATCTGCGCAATGAATCGCGCAATGGCCGGGGCGCTCTCGCGGACGACGCCTTTTTGCGCCAGGTAGGAAGCGGCTTCCGATAATGTCTGGCTCATGGCGCTGCGTGTGGCCCAATAGACGCTCGGGCCCGCGTTTGGGCTGCTCTCATTGCCGCCAAGCGCGAACACTTCCAGGCAAGCCAGTTTAGTTTCAATTTTTGACAGATCGTGTCCCTCGCTGCGCGCTATATCGGCAATCGAACGCAGCATGATGGCGGTGGAAATGGGCAATTCGACTGGTAACGCCGCCAAACCAAACGCGCCGCCAATGCCGCCTGAAGTTCCAGCCAGGATTTTGTGAAAGAATTCCCGCGATTCACGCCGCTTGCGTGTGCCAAGGGTCGCGACGGCCACCCCAAGCGCCTTGAGCAAGGCGGCGTGCGTGGTCTTGTTGACGATGTTAGTCCAGTTTTTCGGCAGCAAGGCAAAACCCTTTTCGATCGGCGACCCGGCGAAATTAGCCAGGCGCATGGCCAGGCCGGGGCTTTCAAGGAACGCTTTGGCCCGGGCCAAATCGCGCATTTCGCTTCTTGACAGCGGGCTTATGACTGGCGGCTGGTTCACAACGGAGCACCAACTGGGGCCGTCTTGCGATAGACCCAGGCGAAAAAGGCGAAAATGAATGACGCCGCGATCATCACGACGGCGTAAAAATAAAACTGCGTGGCGCCGGTCGCCTTGACATAGTGCTGATTCAACTGGGTCAAAACCGCGACGAGAAAATGGCCGGCCGCGATGGTCATCAGGTACATGCTCATGACTATGCTCTTGAGCCGGACCGGCGCTTGCGCGAACGCAAACTCGAGACTGGTCGCCGACAACAATACTTCGCCCGGTTCCAAGACCCCGTACGAGACGAGTTGCCACAGGATGCTCATCGACTGGCCATGGTCCATGCGGGCCTGCACCAGTCCACTGACGGCAAAGGAAGCCGCTGCCAGGAACATTCCGACTGTCATGCGCCGCAACGCGGTTGGACGCCAGCCACGGCGTTCGGCCATTGGATAAAGCACAAGTGTCAAGATAGGAGCCCAGATCATGACCAGAACCGCGCCCGCGACCTGAATGGTTTCAGCGTTGAGGACGTAGAATGGTTTCATGGCCGATCCTTGCAGCACCCAAGTGGAACTGGTCTGGTTGTAGAGCATCCAAAACATTGACGTTGGGAGAAAAACCATGGCGATACGAAGCAGGGTTTTCCTGTCCGCCGCTTTCTTCTCCGGGGCTGGCGCCCGCTGGCTTTCGGGCGGCTGGCGGACATATTGCTTGCGACCGAGCCAAAAGATGAATGTGGCCAGACCCATGGCGATGCCCGGAACGCCGAAGGCCCAGGCGTAACCCCAATGAATGTGGACTTGGGGAATGATGAAAAATGCCGCGGCCGAACCTAGATTGATCGCAAAGTAAAACCAGCCGTAGATTTTCGTCAGCAGATGATGCTGGCTTGGTTTGAATTGATCGCCAACGAAAGCCGAGACGCATGGTTTAATGCCGCCGGCCCCGATTGCAATCAATCCCAGACCCACGTAAAGGCCGGTCAGGTTGCCCTCAAACACGGCCAGTGTAGCGTGACCCAGACAGTAGAAGAGCGAGATGCTTAAAATCGTCCAGTAGCGTCCCAGCCACCGGTCAGCCAGCCAGCCGCCGACCAACGGCAGGAAATAAACCGCCGTTCCGAATAAGTGCTGGACCGTGGTCGCCTTGTCTCCTCCCATTTTCATGCGGTGGGCGAGGTAAAGTTCCAGGATGCCCAGCATCCCGTAATAGCTGAAGCGTTCGCAGATCTCGTTGCCGATGATGTACTTGATTTGGGAGGGATAACGATTGTCCTGGGGTTCGCGGGCGCTCGGTGGCGTATCGACATCCGTCATGGGCAATATCAGTAGCATAACAGCACACGGATGCGACGGAAAATTTCGAGCGTTTGCGTCCTCGCACCGAAGGCCGGGCGGTGGCAAATTGCGTCTGTGGCAGATTCATCACAGAAACCTGGAACGAAGCCGAGTCTGCGTCTGCGCATCACGGCGGCGGCGGAAACGATCGTGCGCGGGGGGCATCCGTGGGTCTTCGCGCAGAGCGTGCGGGAGCAGAATCGCGACGGCGAGACGGGCGAACTGGCGGTCATCTTTGATCGCAATGACGAATTTCTAGCCGTCGGTCTGTTTGATGTCGAATCGCCGATTCGCGTGCGCATCCTGCATGCAGGCAAACCGCAGGCCATCGACGCATCCTTTTGGGAACGGCGTTTCAGGGAAGCCTTGCCGCGGCGAGAGGGCTTGTTTGATAGCGAGACAACCGGCTACCGCTGCATCCATGGCGAAAGCGACGGCTGGCCGGGATTGGTGCTCGACCGCTATGGGGACACCCGTGTCCTAAAAATATATACGACTGCATGGCTGCGGCGATTGGGCGAGCTTGCTCCGCTGCTGGCAGGCCAGGACCGGTTGGTGTTGCGCCTGAGCCGGAACATTCAGGAGGTCGCCCGGGAACAATTCAATACGCACGACGGAGACATTTTGCGCGGCGACGTTCCTGCGGGGCCGGTCGAATTCTTGGAGAACGGCCTGCGATTCGAGGCCGACGTATTGCGCGGGCAGAAAACGGGTTTCTTTCTCGATCAACGGGAAAATCGCCGAGAGACCGGAGCTTTGGCCCAAGGGCGCGATGTTCTGAATTTGTTCAGTTTCACCGGCGGCTTCTCGGTTTACGCGGCGGACGGCGGTGCGGCCTCCGTATGCAGCATTGATATCAGCGAACATGCCCTGGCCGGGGCACGGCGAAATTTCGCGCTCAACGCCGGTCGGCCAGCGGTCGCGCAATGCCGTCACGACACCATCCAGGCCGATGTCTTTGTCTGGCTTCGGAACGCGCCAACGCGTCAATTCGATTTAATTGTGCTCGATCCGCCGTCGCTGGCGAAAAAGGAATCGGAGCGCGCGGACGCAATCGGAGCTTACACAAAAGTTGTCGCGGCAACGCTTGGCCGGCTGAGTCAAAACGGAATTCTGATATCGTCGTCGTGTTCGGCGCATGTTTCGACGGAGGAATTCTTCAATTTGACGCGCGAAGCAGCGCGGAAAAGCGGACGGTGTTTCGTTGAATTGAAGACGACCGGACACGCCGTCGACCATCCATTCACTTTTTCCGAAGGAGAGTATCTGAAGTGTATTTATCTTACGTTTATTGACTAAACCGGAACTTCGAGGCACCTTGGTGACATGAATGCGGTCGCCACGTTGCCCGACGTATTTTCGCACCACCCGGAGGTCATGAGCGGCGCTTTGGTGTTTCGAGGGACGCGGATTCCAGTACGAACATTTTCCGACCATCTTGATCAAAGCGGCACCGTGGATCAGTTTTTAGATGGTACGATGGGGTGAGCCGCGACCAGTTGACCGCTGCCCTGTCCGTCAGGTCCGCTTTCCGCGCTGAGCACGAGGCAGCCGTCTTGAACGGTTTGAGTGGCGAGCGGACGCCCTTGACGCGCGACGAACTGGACGAAGTAAGGAATATCGCAACTCGTGGCGGCGACTCTCGTTAGAAGTTCATGTTTTCTTACTGATTACCGGCAAATCGCCCTGGACATTGAAAATCTCTTAGAACCCTCAGAGCCGAACCGGTTTCCCAATGGCGGCGGATTTGTCGGCGGCGAACATGACCTCGTGCGATTTCATTGCGTCCGCCAGGCTCGTCAAAGGCATTTCGACTCCGGCGGAAATGGATTCAAAGAATTTGTCGAACTGCGTCTGGTAGGGATGGTCGGCGACGTCACCCGAGTCAAGCATTTTCATCGCGAGCGTGCTCCAGGCGTGGCGGTTGGTGTGGAGCTTGGCGGAATGAAATTTGTTGTCCAGCAGACTGCCTTCGCTCCCGACAAGGTGGGTGTGGAAGTAATAGGGCTGAAGGCAATCGACGATGGCGGCGCATTTGCCGATCCGGCCACTTTTGAATTTGAGCAGCGTGATGCTTGACGTCGCGTACTCGTATGGCTCAAAAATCTTGCTCTTTGACCTCGTCTCGTAACTTGTGACTTCTTTCACGTCCGTCCCCAGGCAAAGCAGCAACGCATCCAGCGCATGGCAACCGGCTGTGAGCAGCGCGCTGCCGCCCGCGTCCTTGCGGGTGTTCCAGCGGAATTGGCCGTACCATGGGCCGATGCCGTGGTAATAATCCACTTCGCCATAATGCAAATCGCCTAACAAGCCCTGGTCCAACACAGCTTTGGTCGCCTGAAATTGGCTGGAGTAGCGGCATTCGAAACACACGCAAGTTTTGACTCGCGCCTTTTTCACGGCCGCCGCCATGGCCTGGCAATCCTTCCATGACAGGGCCAGTGGCTTCTCGAGGATCAAATGCTTGCCGGCTTGGGCCGCGGCGATGGCGTGGGCCCGATGTTGATAGGGGTAACTGCAAATGGAAACCGCATCGAGCCCCGGCTGGCCCAACATCGCCTCGTAATCAGTGAAGGTGGAAATCCGGCTGCCGTGCTTGGCGCTAAGCGCGGCAGCGTCAAGCGGCCGCGAGGAATAAATAGCTGTGACTTCCGCGAGGGAGCCGGCATTGATGGCTGCGATATGCGCGCCCGCCACCCATCCATAACCGACAATGCCGACATGAAATTTTTTCACGGTTTTCAAAATTCTTTTGACTTGCACATTGGCACGGGCCGCCTGGATTTCAAAGCGGAAATTGGTGACGTCGGCGCTACGGCAAAGAAATTTCTGAGATTATCATGCAACCTTCCGATGCTGCCGGGGTTGCAATGCTAAACTTTGAACGTCGAATCTTTGACATGCAGTTCCGGCCAAATCAGGCCGGCAGCGCCCGGCGGAATCGCCCTCTTTCCTACTTTTGTTGCGGCCAAGCCGGGGTATAATGACTGCCTGATGCTACAGACCCAGGATTTGCATGTTAAACAGGTCGCCCGGCTGGCGACGCCGCGCGCTTTGAAAGAAGAGCTGCCCGCTGGCGCAACGGCGCTGGCGACGGTGGTGCGTGGCCGGGAAGCCATCGAGAACATTCTGCGGCAGCAGGACACGCGCTTGCTGGTCGTAGTCGGGCCGTGCTCGATTCATGACGTCAAAGGCGCGCTGGATTATGCCGGCCGCCTGAACAAGTTGCGCCAGGAATTGGGGGACCGGATGGAAATCATTATGCGGGTCTATTTTGAAAAGCCGCGCACGACCATCGGCTGGAAGGGACTGATTAACGACCCGCACCTGGATAATTCGCATGACATCGAAACGGGACTGAAAACGGCGCGACGCCTGTTGCTGGACATCACCGGGATGGGCCTCCCGGCGGCGACGGAGTTCCTTGATCCCATCGTCCCGCAATACATCGCCGACCTCATTAGTTGGGCGGCCATTGGCGCGCGCACCACGGAATCCCAGACTCACCGCGAGATGGCCAGCGGCCTGTCCATGCCGGTCGGGTTTAAGAATGGCACCGACGGCAGCCTGCAAATTGCCATTGATGCGATGGGCGCGGCCAAGCATCCGCACAGTTTTATGGGAATTGACCAAGATGGCGTGACCAGCATTTTCCGCACGACAGGCAACCCGGTCGGCCACGTGGTATTGCGCGGCGGGCGTCTGCGCATCAATTACGACGCCGCCAGCATCAGCGAGGCGGAAGACAAGCTGGGTGAACTTGGCTTGCCGCGGGTGTTAATGGTGGATTGCAGCCACGCCAATTCGGGCAAACAACCGGCGCGTCAGGAAGATGTCTGGCAAGCCGTCATCGCGCAACGGGTCAAGGGGACGCAGTCATTGATCGGGCTGATGGTGGAAAGCTATTTGGAAGAGGGCGCGCAGCCGTTTCCGAAAAATCTCAACGAAATACGTTACGGCGTCTCCATCACCGATGGTTGCATAGGTTGGGAAACAACGGAACGGATGCTCCGCTGGGGTTACAAGGAACTGGCCCGCTCATGAATCTGCACGCTCTGATATCTTTGGCCAAGACCGAGGGCGCCAGCGACCTTCACATTGAGCCGGGCCTGGCGCCAGTTCTGCGAGTGCGCAGCCAATTGCGATCCGTTGGCGAGCCGGTCGTGGCCGAATCGTCTTCCGAGTGGGCGCGCGAGGTCATCGGCGGGGAAGACTGGCCTCATTTCGAGCAACGCCGTTCCTTCGATCTTTCCCGGACCATTGAAGGGATGCGCTGCCGAATCAACGTATTTCACACCGCGCGCGGCATAGGTTTCGCCATCCGATTGCTGCCTCCTTTTCAACCGACGCTGGAAGCGTTGAACCTGCATCCGGAGCTCAAGAATCTCGTCCATCACGCGCACGGTTTGGTGCTTGTCAGCGGCCCGACGGGCTGCGGAAAAACCACGACGCTGGCCGCGCTGATCCAGACCATCAATTTGAGCGATGCCCGGCACATCGTCACCATAGAGAATCCAATCGAATTTACATTTCGTCCGCGCCGGTCATTCATCCGCCAGCGGGAAGTCGGCCGTGACACGCCCAGTTTCGAGCAGGCTCTGCTTGACAGCCTGCGCGAAGATCCCGACGTCTTGATGGTCGGCGAAATGCGCGAGCCGGAAACGATGCGGTTGACACTGAGCGCGGCCGAGACCGGGCATTTGGTTTTGGCGACGGTCCATTCGTCCAATTGCGCTGAGGCGCTGCAACGGGTGGTCGGAGCGTTTCCGGCGGAGATTCAGAACAACGTCGCCGCGCAATTGGCCGATTGTCTCATCGGCGTTATTTCGCAACGGTTGGTCTTCCGGCAAAATTTGAACATCGTCGTGCCTGAATGCGAAGTGCTCATGTCCACGACGCCGATCAAGCACTTCATTCGCACCCGCGACTTTTTCAAGATTGTCTCCTCGGTGGAAACCGGAGCCGAGCACGGTATGTGGTCGTTTCAACGCTATCGCTCCTGGCTCGATAAACGGACGGCTTTCCACACCCTTTCTCGGGAAGCCGATGCGGAAGACGAAGAAGCTCCCGTGCCGACGAATCCTGCGCCGCGTCTTTCAACCACGCCGCCGCCCCCGCCAGGTAGTCGTAGCGCAGCCCCCACTCACGCTGCCCGCCCCGAACGCCCAGAAGCGGGACGGATCGAAATCGAGCCGACGGAAATTTTCGAGAAAATCCTCAAGAAACCTTGAGCAAAGTATCAGCGCAGGAAGATTTGGTTCATCTCTTCTGTCGCTGTACCGAGGTCGCGCAGCAACGCGTCCCAATCCACTTGCAGGCCAGTCGCGGCGCGGGCCGGATCGAGTGTCGCCCCTTCGAGAGCATGAAGTTCGACCAGCTTTTGCGAGACCTTTGGATCGGAAATAAAAGCGAACAGCCGTTGCGCCGTTTCGGGATGCGGGCAACCGCGAATGACGCCCACCGTGTTGGGGACAAAGAGCGTTTCCTCAGTGGTCGGCACGGGTGCGACGTGAAACCCCTCTCTTTGCGCGCCTGCGATATCATCCGAATCGGTAAAACCAAACAGAACCTCGCCGCGCGAAACTTGTTTGACAACAACCGAATTGCCGTCCATCAGGAACGCCTGGTTGGCCACCAGCGCGCGGCACCATTTTTTCCAGGCCGCATCGCCCCATTTTTGCCGCAGAGCGAGAAAATGAGTCGAGGTCGTGCCAAAAAGAGGATAAGCCAGAGCGGCTTTCCCTCGCCAGACGGTATTAGTGATGTCACTGAAAGTGCGCGGCGCGCGGGTCGCGGAGAGAAGCTGCGTGTTGATGACGATGCGCCGGGTGCGATAGCCGAGATGCGTCCAACCATTGGTTTCGCGAAGAATGTGGTGCGCCGCCAACTGCCGCGTGCGGAATTCCTCGTTGTTCCAGAACACGTCGCACTGCGGGTTGTTTGTCTCCATCATTAATCGATTTACCAACCCGACTGTTTTGACGGCCTCGCTGTCATAGACGGGCAGGACTTGAATGCCCGTTTCGGATTCAAATTCATGAAAGATCGGCTCGGCAAAGACTTCATCTTGAGAAGTGTAAACGACGACTCTTTGCCCTTCCGCCTCACAGTTTCCTGCCCAAAACAAAGCAATGCAGCCTAACAGACACAAAAAAACAACGGCGCGGAATCTTGAAAACCTCGAATTCATGGCTTGCCGAGGCTAAAGGCACATACCCGCCGCTTCAAGGACAATTCCGGTTTTGGCTGGGCAAAGCCGTGCAAAAAGGCTTTCCAAAAAATGGTCGCGCCGCTATTGCTCGGTGTTTGCCGTCATGTTGCTGGAATCGAAGAAAAGCGGCCTGTTAGCCGGGTTGCTTTGCAGCCTCGCAAGTTGCGCCGCGCTGGCCGCTTCGTCAGGTGAAAATGCCAGCGACGAATCGCCGCCTCCGGTCCAGCGCGAGTTTCGCGGCGTGTGGGTGGCCACGGTCGATAATATTGACTGGCCTTCCCAGCGCGGACTGGATTCCGCCCGCCAGAAACAAGAACTGCTCGCCATTCTGGATCGCGCGGCCGCGTTGCGCCTGAACGTGGTCATACTCCAGGTCCGGGACAGTTGCGACGCCTTTTACGATTCGAAGATAGAACCCTGGTCCGAATACTTGACTGGGCGCATGGGCCAGCCTCCCTCGCCGCCCTACGATCCGCTGGAATTCGCCGTGGCCGAGGCGCACAAGCGCGGATTGGAGTTGCACGCCTGGTTTAATCCATACCGTGCGCGATTGCGTGACGTCAAAAGCCCTGCGGCGGCGAATCATGTTACTGTCAAGCATCCGGAATTAGTCCGGCCCTACGGTAAATATTTCTGGCTCGACCCCGGGGAAGAAGGCACGCGGGAATATTCCTTGAACGTGATCATGGATGTCGTCCGCCGTTACGACATCGACGGCACCCACTTTGACGATTATTTTTATCCATATCCCGAGAAAGCGGGCGACCAGGAAATGGATTTTCCGGACGGCGGGCCCTGGCGGCAATACCAGGCGCAAGGGGGGAAGCTTTCGCGGGGCGATTGGCGGCGGGACAACGTGAATCGCTTTGTGCAGGCCGTCTATGAGTCGATCAAAAAGGAAAAACCGTGGGTCAAATTCGGCATCAGCCCTTTTGGAATTTGGCGTCCGTCCCATCCGCCGCAGGTCAGCGGATTCGATTCCTACGACAAGCTTTACGGCGATTCGCGCAAATGGCTGGCCGAGGGCTGGCTCGATTACTGCGCGCCGCAACTTTATTGGCCCGTGGACCAGAAGGCGCAAAGTTTTCCGGCCCTTTTGCAATGGTGGGCCAGCCAAAACAGCCGCCACCGAACTCTCCTGGCCGGAATGAAAGTCAACGGATGGAAAGGCGTTTCCGACGATGCGAAGGAAGAGGAGCGAGAAATAGAGTTGACAAGACAGCAAAAGGACGCTTCGGGCGAAATTCTCTGGCACGCCAAACTGCTGTTTCGCAACACCAACGTTGTGGCGGAGCTTTTGCAAAATCACGTCTATGCCGAGGCGGCGCTCGTTCCCGCCTCGCCCTGGCTCAGCGCCGAAATGCCGGGCAAGCCTTTCTTGCATGTCGCCGTGGAAGGGGGAGCCTTGAAATTGGCTTGGAGGTCCAGCGGCGGCCCAGTTTGGCAATGGGTATTGCAACAGAAGACCGGCGGCCATTGGACCACGATAATCATTCCCGGGGACAAACTCGGCGAAACGATCAAAGCCGCTTCGCCGGGCTTATTGCCTGAAGCCGTCGCGCTATTTGCCATCAATCGTTTTGGCAATATGAGTCCCGGCGCCACTTACCGTCGCTCGGTGAAATGACAGCAAGTCCCGCTGGTGACCAGCACCGGCGCATCTCAGTTTTTGAGCGCCGCAAGGCGACAGGCTTCACTCTAGCCGACGCGCAGTAGCGCAAGGCGTCCTCGCCTGCCAGTTGTGGCGGCGTCCCGCCGCCACTTAGCGACGGCGCACCGGGACGGTGCTGGAACTCGCAGCCGAGGACGGCTACGCTACATGACCCCTTGGCCCACCCGTAAGCATGTCTCCTACCGAACCGGACTTGCACAAAAACTGAGAAGGCCCATATTCATGAGTGTGCTCAACTTTTGTGTTGCCAAACTCGCGAAATATGAGCATACTCATTTATATGAATGCGGCTCAAAAGAAAACTCCGAGGCAACCGAAATCCCGCGCGCGCCCAAAGCGCCCCGGCAAACGGGAGCAAAACAAGGAACAGACCAAGCGGCGGATTTTGAACGCCGCGCTGCAATTGTTCAAAGAGAAGGGATTGGATCGAACGACGACCAAGGAGATTTCAAAGAGGTCGGGCATCGCCGAAGGCACCCTTTTCAATTATTTCAAGACGAAGGAGGATTTGGCGCTCTATTTTTTCCAGAAAGAGACCGAGGACCTCATCGAGTGGTTTCGCGCCGATGGCCGATTGCAAAAAGCGCCGTTGAGCGAGAAGCTCTTTGCCATCATTCATCGGCAGCTCGGATACATCGAGCCGTATGAGGATTTCATTGGGGCAGTTTTTTGTCGATCGTTGCAGCCTAGCTCAAGACTTAGTCCGTTGAGCTTCGAATCGCAGGAATTGCGGTTTAAGTATCTTCGCTTTATTCGCGAAGTCCTGGCCGAAGCCGAAGAAAGGGAGGAAATTCCGCCGGTGGGCGGTTTGGGAGCGTACGCGGTCGGTCTATTTTACCTCGGCGTGGTAGCGTATTGGCTTCAGGATGGCTCGCGGGGAAAACAAAAGACGCTCTCCCTGCTGGACCGCGCGTTGAATTTCGGCGCGCAGGTTTTGAGAAAAGGAAGGTGGGAATGGTGAAGTCGAAAAATAGTTCGGTAAACCGGGCCGGCCGTCTTTTCCAACTGGGCGCCGGTCTCGTCGGCAGCTACCTGGGCTTTCAGTTGCAGCGGCCTTTTCTGAAAGAAGGTCAGGTGACAGGACGAAGACAAGCGCTCCGGCTTAAACAGGCCAAGCAGGTGCGCGAGGAACTTCAAGGGCTTCGCGGCCCCATTATGAAGGTCGGCCAGGCTCTGAGCATGCAAACCCATTTTCTTGGCCCGGAACTCATTGCTGAACTGTCAGCCTTGCAAATGCACGCGCCGCCGATGCACACGACTCTGATGCGGGCGCAGTTCAAGGGTTCCATCGGAAAATATCCCGAGGAAGTATTTGGTTCATTCGAGGCCGAACCATTCGCCGCCGCGTCCCTCGGCCAGGTGCATTGGGCCGTCACGAAAAGCGGTGAGGATGTGGCCGTGAAAATTCAGTACCCGGCCATGCGGGAAGCCATTGAAAGCGATTTCCAGGCATTGCGCGTGGCCGGCTTTGCAGCCAGATTGACGGGGTATCTTAAGGAATCGGTCGTACGCGAGGTCGAACGAGGCATTCTGGAGGAAACGGATTATACCAAGGAGGCCGGCAACATCGAGCACTTCAGGAAGGCCCTGGCGCCTTTGGAGTTTGTTCGCGTCCCGAAAGTCTATCGGCAATTCAGTTCAGACCGAGTCCTGACGATGTCTCGCGTGGCTGGAGCGCGACTGCAGGATTTTCTCAAAACCAATCCCAGGCAGGAGTTGCGGGACAAACTCGGCGTTGGCTTGACGCAATTGTTTTTCTTTCAGCTTTTCTGCGTTCAAGCGTTGCACGCCGACCCGCATCCGGGCAACTACTTGCTCAACAATGACGGGGCCATTGGCCTGGTCGATTTCGGTTGCGTGAAATATCTAAAGCCGGAGGTCGCGCGCTGTTATTCCCAGTTTTGGTCGCGTGAATGGGTGCATGACAGCAAACTCTTCGCTGAGATCATCCGCGTCATTTTCGGACCAAAGGTGTCCCCCAATGAGCCGCGCGTCCGGCGATGCATGGCTGAGATCAGGCGTTTTTATGATGAATTTCATCCATTGGACAAGAAGCCCCAGGTGCTCGATTTGGCGGACTCCAAATTCATGGACAGGCTCGCCGATCTGGCCAAAGTACTTGTCAAAAATAAGTTTCTTTCATCGGAATTTGTATTTCTCTCGCGCACGGAATCCGGCATGTGCAGCTTGCTTCATATCTTAAAGGCACGGGTGCCGACGACGCAGATCGCGCGTCAATGGATGCCATCGATATGAGTCAAACTAGTTTCAATTTAAACCACCCGACTTGGAACCGAGAGGCCGCAGATGAAAATCCTGGCGTTCCGCCCATTTCACGCTGCCATAGGCGAACCAGGTCTCCGTTGACAGTCTTTCTCGTAAGAAGGACACTCGGCCATGTGAAAGAGGAAGAAGAAATAGAGCAGTTTATGCGCGAATACTTCCGCGCCAGAACGGCCACTTTTGAAGCCATTTCGCGAATACGTCAGCCCTTCCGGAACCGTTATTATGACGCGGAGTGCCTTTGGGGTAGCCATCGTGGTGAGGTTGAAAGGAGCGAATCAGAACGAATTGTGAACATCAACTGCTCCAGCACCGAAAGACTGGTTGTGACCACCGGCTTTTTTCCTCCTTCCCGTCGGACGCGCTATCATGTCAAGCGTCTCGGCGAGGTTTGCCTAATTCATCAAGTTGACACTCAGTGTATACACCTGTTTTCAAAAGGGGACCCAGCCGATTGTTTGGATTGCGGCGGTTCCAGTTGGCAAAACTATAACAGGCATTTGGAACGCATGCCTCCAAGCGACCGGGTCCCGTCAATATCAAATCTTAAAGCATTGTGGGAAAGCACTCCGTGTGATCCGGACGTTGTTCGTTTCATGGATCGTCACTGCACAGAACGTGCGGCTGTTCGGCAAAAGGAATTGCAACTCTATAGTCAGTTCACAAGCCATTTTCATAGTTCAGACTGCGACCAACCTTGGTCTGGATATCGAGCAGGGAAGACCGAGACGGAGAGCGTCGTTAATACCAAAGTAACTCCAACATGGGCACGTGTTATTACCAAAAGCCCGGGTGATGGGCGTGAATTTTGGCTTCGCTACAATCTACGGCGCGTAGGCGAAACTTGGTTGATTATCCAAGTGGATCTTGAGGCGACCGGTCCAGATTGCAAACCGTAGCTATTAACTGGCCAGTGGCGCGCCCACGTTGATGTTGTGTTGCAGGCAATAGGATCCATTGGCCACGTATTTTTCCGCCCAGTATTTCAATCCGCCGCGCTCTTGCAGCGTCAACGGCCGGACAATTTTAGCGGGCGCGCCCAGGACAAGCGAACCGGCGGGAATTTTGGTGTTTTGGGTGATAAGCGCCTTGGCTCCGACCAAACATTGCTCGCCCAATTCCGCGCCGTCCAAAATGATCGCGCCCATGCCGATGAGGCATTCGTTGCCGATGGTGCAGGCATGAACGATGGCCGAATGGCCGACCGTCACGTAATCTCCCACAATGCAGGGAAAATCGTCAGCCAGATGCAGCACGGCATTGTCTTGAATGTTGCTGCCAACGCCGACAACGATGCGATTAATATCCCCGCGCAGAACGGCGTTGTACCAAACGCTGGCGCCATCGCCAAGCGTCACATCGCCCACCACGACCGCGCCGCGAGCAATATAGACATTCTTGCCCAGCACCGGCTGCTTTCGCAGAAAGGCGGTGAGCTGTTCGTCCAGAGATTGAAACTTTTTCACGTTGGTGCGGATTGTTTCAGCGGAGGCGGATGGAAAAACAAGGCCAGCGCCGATGTTGCCGCCAGCGCCACGCCCGCGGATTGCAGGAAGAGGCTTCGAAAATCTGTTACGCCGGCGGTGGTGGTGTATCGATCTGTCAGCCAGGGGCAGAGTGTGTTGGCGGCAATGACACCCATCCCGAGAATCATCACATTGAACAATCCCTGCGCGCTGGACCGAACGTCCTTGGGAAAATATTCGTCCACGAAGATGTACACGGCCGCGAAGAAAAAGGCGTAGCAAATGCCATGCAGGATGAAGACCAGAATGATCAGCCAAGTCTCCTGTGGAAAAAGGGCAAAGACGGTGAACCGGACGACGTGCCCGAAAATACCGAGCATCATAGTCAACCGCCAGCCCAGCCGTTTAAGGGCCAAACCCAGAATGGCCATTGTCAAAATCTCGGCGATCTGTCCGATGCTCATAATGGGCATGATGCGGTTGGTGGCGATGCCAACTTGCGGACTGCCCAGAAACATGCCCGCCCAGTTGAAATAGGCGTTGAGAACGTAAGCGTCCACGAAAGTGACAATCCACAGCACAAGGACAAACGGCTGCTTCAGCAAACGCATCGCTTCAATCCAGGCAAATTTGTTCTCCTCCGCCACGGCTTTCTTCGGTGGCGTGTGCGGCAACACCAGGCTGAACCCCGCCAACGCGAGGGACGCAACGCCGGAGACGACATAAGTCCAGCGAATGCTCTTGGTATCTGTCAAAATAAAATATAACGGCCAACTGGCCAGCACCCAGCCGATGGTTCCACCCATGCGTATCAAGCCGAAGTCCTTGGAATCTTTCAAATTGGCGAAGGCGATGGAGTTGACGATGGATAACGTGGGCACATAAAGCAGGCAATGCAGCAGCATCAGCGCGAAAAAGATCCAGAAATCCTGCGTAAAAGCCAGCCCCAGCATGGCCAGACCGCCGACGAGTTGACTAAAACCCAGAAATTTTTCCGCTGCAAAATTCCGGTCCGCAAATTGGTTGCTGAAAAACATGGCTACCAGGGCCGCGACAGGAAAGGCGTTAAGAATGAGCGTCCTTTGCAACGCAGAAAAGCCCAGCGTAGGCAGGTAGGAAAAGATCAAGGGCAGCCAGGCTCCCCAGACGACGTACTCCAACACCATCATGATGAAAAGCCGGAGGCGAGCTGAATTATTCATGTGCCCGAAGCGTAGAAGTTTGTCCCATCCGGTTCAAGGGACAAAAACGCCGCCGTGGCGCTTGCCGGAAATCTGCGCCTAGCCGTGTTCCACCCAGATCGGCGGAGTGGGCGCAAGCGTTGCTGGATCTTCGACGGCGGGCTTAAGATAACGAGAGAGAGAGATGCCACCAAAGGTGCAAAGAACGGACAACAATCCGATCACCGGAAAGTGCGTCAATTCGCCTCGGGCCGTTTGCCCCATGATCTGGCCGCTCACGTATGTTGCCAGGCCGGCGGAAAATTGCTGCACGGCGGAATTGGCGCTCATGAAGCCGCCGCGGTAGCGGGCCTTGACACTGGAAGTAATCATCGACATCGCCGGAACCGCGCGGCCCGACATGCAGACCATGAACAGAGTTGTCACCGCAATGTCGGTCAAAAACGGCACGCGATGCAAATTGGTGAACATCAAAATTGGGACCGTGGCGCACGCGGACATGATCCAGAACACGCGCGGTTTGCCGACGCGGTCCGACCAGCGTCCGATCAAGTTCATGCCGGCCAACGTGCAAATTCCACCGACCAAATAGATGAAGGGCAATTGTTTTTGGGTCGTGCCGGTGTTCGTCACCATGTAAGTTGCGATAAAGGGAAATATCAAAGCACCGGCGCAAGTCAGCACGGCCATGAAAACGAACGCCATTTGATGATTCCGCTCGATCAAGACCGACCAGACGCGCGCCGCCGGATGCGACTCGCGGGCTTGGGCAAGATGGCCGCGCATCGTCGGCAGAAGCCACGCGGCCACCGCCAGAATGATGGCGCTCAACCCGGCCAGCGCGAAAAACGGCATGTGCCAATTGGTTGAAGCCAGATACAATCCGCAGGGCACGCCGCCAATCATCGCCAGCGAAAATGCAGACATGACCAGACCCATGGCCGCGCCCCGCCGTTGTTCTGGCACGACATCGCCGATAATGGCCAGAATCAACGCTCCAGTGACCCCGCCGAAGGCCCCCGCCAAGGCGCGCGCCATCACCAACAAATGGTATCCTGGGGCCAGCGCGCAAAATAACGTTCCCACCCCAAAACCGGCGAACAGTCCGAGCAAAGCGCGTTTGCGGTCGAAATAATCGAGGAAAAACCCGGTCGCGATGCCGGAAATTCCCGCGCTGATAGCGTAGGAGGAAACAATCAACCCGAATTGGCTCGGGCCAATGCCCATCTCTTTCATGTATTGCGGTCCCAGCGGCAGGACGATCAAGAAGTCGAGCACCGTGGTAAACTGCACTGCCGCCAGAAGCCCCAGCAGCGCCAATTCGCTTCGCGGATTTGAATTCAAGTGCGAAACTTACGGCACAAGAACCGGCAGCGCAAGCGGCAGAGCCGCAACTAAGCTGAGGATGGACAGAGCAACTGAGGGCAGGGGAATATTGGGCAACGGAATAATCCGTGAAATGCTTTTTCCCGTTCCTCTGCCAATTATTCCCCTGCCCAACATTTCCTTGCCTATCAAATGGCCAAAGAATTTTAGTTTTTCCGTGGTTGGCCGATTTAAACGTTGACTTGGGCCATATTTGGCTCAATAGCCGGACATGCGCTTCACCATTTGCGACGGGCTATTGCAGGCATGGACGCCAAAGGCGGTCTGGCCCCGGCGAATTCGATTGATTACCGGGGAACATTCTGAAGGTTAGTGCATCAAACATCGGACATGGGTTTTGCCATTTGCAATGAGATTTTCCAGGGATGGACCCCCGAGGCCATCCTGGAGTACTGCGCCAAGCTTGGCTACCAAGGCCTTGAGATCGCGCCCTTTACCCTGGCCAGGAGCGTCAGCGAGATTTCTTCGCAGCAACGCCGCCAGATTCGCGACGCAGCCGCCGGTGCGGGCGTTCAGATATGCGGTTTGCATTGGCTGCTGGCCAAGACTGAGGGCCTGTATCTCAATCACCCCGACGCGGCAGTGCAGGAGCGCACGTCCGAGTATTTGTGCGATTTAGTGGATTGTTGCGCCGATCTCGGCGGCAGGATCATGGTGCTCGGTTCTCCGCAGCAGCGCAATGTGCTGCCTGGCATCACGGTCCAACAAGCATGGGACTTCGCGGCGCGAACTCTGAAAGCAGCCGTGCAACGAGCGGAAAAACATGGTGTGGTTATCTGCTTTGAGCCGTTGTCTCCGACCGAGACGAATTTCATCAACACGGCGGACGAAGCCATAACTTTCGCCTCACAATTCAACAGCACGGCCATGAAAATCGTTCTGGACGTCAAGGCCATGTGTTCCGAGCCGGACCCGATCCCGCGCATCATCCGGCAATCTTGGCCGCACTTCGCCCATTTTCATGCCAACGACAAAAACCTCAAAGGTCCCGGCTTTGGCGACGTTGCCTATGAGCCAATTGCTGCTGCCTTGGATGGAACGGGATATAACGGCTGGGTTTCGGTCGAGGTTTTCAAATTCGAAGAAGGGCCGGAAGCCATTGCCAGCAAAAGCCTGGAGTATCTTCGGCAGGCGTTCGCCGATGTAAAACAAACGGCATCATGTAATCGCTGCGCATGAACCGGGACTCTTTCCAGTTTTGATTCAAGGAGATGCGCATCCCTCAACTCATCCAGCCATTCGGGATTTTTTTAGTGGCTTGCTTTTTCGCTTGCGGCTCCACACTGGCGGCGCAAGACACGGAGACTTTGAAAAAGGAGATTGACGAGCTTCGCGAACAGAATCGTCTCCTCCAACAGCAATTGCAGCAGCAGCGGCAGATGATCGATGAATTGGGCAAGAAGGTCACCGGTCTTCAGCAAACCAACGAACAAAGCCAAACTGACTTGCGCGCCCTCAAGGCGAGCGTCGAAACTCCGCCTCTCCCGCCGGAAAAGCCCCAAGGCTTTTCCCTGGGCAGTGTGGTCATCAGTGGGGAAGGCGGTGCCGGTATTTTTGACACCCAAAGCGCCGGAAGGTATCCCAACGCCGCCTTGATATTGGATGAAGCGCGCCTTTTTGTAGATGCCCCGGTTTGGCGCGACGTCTATTTTTACGGCGAGGTGGATTTGCAAACCCGCGAGGAGTTCGACTTGGGCGTTTATTTGGGCGAGCTGTACCTTCAAGCGGAGAATCTGGGCAAACTCTGGAATCGGGATGAGACGCTCAATGCGCGCATCGGTCAATTTTACATTCCATTTGGCGAAGAGTACGAGTACCGATTTGCCATCGACAACGCCCTGATTTCCCATTCCTTGAGCGATATTTGGGGTCTCAATCCGGGATTGGAACTCTACGGCTCCTGGAAACCTCTGAGCTATGTGGTCGCGGTGCAAGACGGGGGGCCTTCGACGTTGAACGATTTCACGGCCGACAAATCGGTGGCCGGGCGCATCGGATACGATCCCGAACCCTGGCTGCATTTTAGCGCCAGTGGAATGCGCACCGGGCATTTGAGCGTGGCCAATGATTCCGTTTCGGCGGTGTGGTTCGGTAACGGCTTCTTTACGCCGATCAACACCAATGCGAGCGTCTTTCAAGCGAACCTGGCCGAAGCGGATGCGCAGGCTAAATGGAAAGGGGGATATGTCCGCCTGGCGGTCGGTTATGCTGGATACGACGACGATGCGCCAGCACGCGACCATCGCGACATCTATTACTATTATATCGAGGGTTTGCAGCATGTGGCCCCGAAGTTCTACGCGGCGGCACGGTGGAGTCAAATCCGGGCGCTCGGGGCCGGCTATCCCATCGTGGCCAATACTCCCGGTTACGAAGGCTTGCCCACCACCGACATTTGGCGCTTGAGTTTGGGGCTGGGTTACCGTTTCAACGATCATCTCCTGCTCAAAATTGAATACGCCTTTGAACAGGGTAGGCTTTCCACCGGCGGCGCCCGCGACGGGGAAAACTTGTTTGCGGCGGAAGCAGCTTTCAAATTTTAGCCATGAACCGAATTCTTCTCACATTCCTTCTGGCGATCGGCTTGAGCGGGCCGTCGTTGAAGGCGGGCTCCATTTCGGGAATTGTTCGTGCTCAAGGCAAACAGGGCGCCGATGAAGATACCGGGGGCGGAAACTACTCCAGCAAAGCTCTCAAGACGGCTGAAAGGGTCAATTACGATGAGATGCGCGACTTTGTTGTTTACATTGAAGGGCCAGTGCCTGGGGCCAAACCGGTCCGGCTCGTGGAGGAAATTCACCAGAAGGATGCCACTTTTATTCCCCATGTCCTGCCAATCATGGTTGGCACAGCCGTCGAATTTCCCAACGACGACAATATCTTTCACAACGTCTTTTCCAAATCCGATGCCGCACGTTTTGATTTGCAGTTGTATAAGAAGGGGGACCCGCCCAAACAAGTGCTCTTCAACAAACCCGGCGAAGTCGATGTCTTTTGTTCCATCCATGCCCGCATGAGTTGCATCATTCTGGTGTTGGAAAATCCGTACTTCGCGGTGGCCAAGGCTGGCGGCCGTTACACCATTTCCAATGTGCCGCCCGGCACCTATACGCTGGTCGCTTGGCAGGAGCGATTGCCGGAGGACAGGCGGCGTATCACCGTCCCGCCTGAGGGCGACCGAACGGAGTTTAATTTTGTTTTGGGGCCGAAAAACCTGCCCAAATACTAACCATGCCCGCGAGGAACAGAGTCAATCTCACGTTTCAAGCCAAGGTGCTCATTCCTGTTGTCACCGTCATGGTGCTGTTTCTGGCCGGCACCATGTGGCTGGTCAATAGCCGCATCCAAACGCAGTTGCAGACAGAGAACCAAATGGCCTTGCGGAACACAGAGACTCTTTTTGTCAGCACCTTCCAACGTCATGCTGATAACTTTGTCGAGAAATTCAGCGCCATCCCTCCGCGGGCGGATTTCTCCTCGATCGCCCAAAAATTCTACGTTGACGACTACGAAAGTTCCCGCAAAACGATGCAGGTATTTCTTGAAGGGCCGGATTTTAAAGGCATGCCCGTCGCGCTCTTCACCGATACCACCGGCAAATGGCTGGCTGGCTCGACCAATCTGCCATTCTACCTGAATTGCGCGCGTCTGGTGAAATCCGTCCTGGAAACCGAGCAACCGGCCACGGCAGTCGTGCAGGTCAAGGACTCCCTTTTCGAAGTGGTGGCCGCTCCGTCGAGCAATCCCAACGGCAGTTTGCTGGGTGCATTGGTCGTAGGTACCAACCTGGATGAAGGCGCGGCGCGGCAATTGAAGGTGCCCAATAGCCAAATCGCCTTTATTGCTGACGATAAAGTGATCGCTTCCACTTTCGGCGACGACTCGTTAAATCCCGTTTTACTGCGGGAATACCACCGTCTTTCGATCCCGCCTTCGCGCCGCGACAAGACCGAAGACTTCGACCTCATCTTAAAGGACAATCACTACGCCGCGTTGCTCGCCACGCTACCTCGCTTTATTGGCCATCCCAATTCCGGCTATCTCATGCTCTGTTCTTACGAGGAGTCATGGAAAGTCTTTCAACAGACTCAGCGCATCCTGTTTTTCTTAAGCTTTTCGGGCCTTGCTCTTGGCGCGGTCATCGTCTGGCTTTTGGTGCGCCGCGTCACGGAGCCGTTACGCCAATTGCGTGACAGCGCTGAGGCCGTGGGCCGCGGCGACTTTTCCCGGCGGATGGACATCCAATCGACCGATGAGTTGGGCGAATTGGCCGCAGTGTTCAACCAAATGACTGACAACCTGCAAAAGTCCCGGGCACAATTGGAGAAAACCGTCGAGGTCCTCCGCGCCACCCAGGCCCAATTGAGTCATTCTGAGAAGCTTTCCGCCGTCGGCGAATTTGTCGCCGGTGTCGCCCACGAATTAAATAATCCGCTGACCGCTCTGATCGGCTATGCGGAATTGCTGCAAATGAGCGAAGTCACGGATGATGACCGCTCTTCGCTCAGGCGCATCAGCAGCAGCGCCGAGCGTTGCCATAAAATCGTCCAAAGCCTTTTGAGCTTCGCCCGGCAGCATCCGCCCGAGCGCAAGCTCGCCAACGTCAACGCACTGGTCGAGGCTGTCATTGAAATTCTTATTTACGAGTTGCGCACCAACAACATCAAAATGGAAAAGGAGCTCTCGCCGCAGTTGCCTCGCCTGTTGCTGGATCCGCATCAAATTCAGCAGGTCTTCCTGAACATCGTCAACAACGCCCGGCAAGCCATCGAAGCCCATCGTCCGGGCGGCCTTATCCGCATCACCACAGGCGTTGTGGGCCAGCAAGTGCGCATAACTTTTCAGGACGACGGCCCCGGTATTTCCCAGGAAAACCTCGCCAAGATTTTTAATCCGTTCTTCACCACCAAACCCGTCGGCAAAGGCACTGGATTGGGCCTGAGTTTGTCATACGGCATCATCCAGGAGCATGGCGGCTCTATCACCGCTGCGAGCAAGGTCGGCCATGGAACCACTTTTATTATCGAACTCCCGATCACGAACCAATCTGAGGAAGTCCCGTCCAAATCTGTTCCGGCCCCTCTTCCCGCCCCCAATGGCAAGGGCCGCAAAGTCCTGGTTGTGGATGATGAAGTCGATATTCTCGATTTAGTGGATAAGATTCTGACTACGCAGGGGTATCACGTTCAAACCGCTGCCGATGGCGAGAGCGCATTGGTCCATTTGGCCAAGGTCCGTTTTGATTTGATCATTTCCGATTGGAAAATGCCCGGTCTGAACGGGCAGCAACTCTTTGAACGCCTGCTCCAAACCAATGCTGAATCCGCCCGGCGCATGGTCTTCATGACTGGGGACATTTTAAGCGAAAAGACGGAAAAGTTTTTGCAGGATCATGGCAAAATATGTCTGGCCAAACCATTCTCAATCCCTGAGCTTCAGAAAGTGGTTAGCGATATGTTTGAGTAGTATGGATTATCAAGGCCCGCCTGGCCTGTCCGGCCAAGGAGCCAATCGCCCAATTCTGCCATCCGCGACTCGGGGCGGTTGGAAGCCTCTCGTTGTTCTTCGTCGGTGGGGCGGTTTCGTCAAGTTCTCTCATACCGTTTTCGCCCTGCCGTTCGCGGTGGCATCGATGGCCGTGGCAGCGCGAGACCAGCGCGGCTGGCCGGGCTGCCGGGTGTTCCTGCTCATCCTGACCGCCATGACGTGCGCGCGAACCTGCGCCATGTCTTTCAACCGCATCGCGGACCGCGAGTACGATCGCGCCAATCCCCGCACCGCTGGCCGTCATCTTCCGCGTGGAGAAGTTTCACTCGCGGGCGCCTGGATGCTGTGTCTGGCAAGCGGAGCCGGATTGATCGCATCCGCCTATTTCCTGAATCCGATCTGCTTTTATCTATCGCCTGTGGCGCTGCTGGTAGTTTGTTTTTATTCACTCACCAAGCGGTTCACGGATTTCACCCATGTTTTTTTGGGAGTGTCGCTGGCGCTGGCGCCGATTGGCGCGTGGCTGGCGGTGCGCGGTAATTTTGACTTTTGGCCCACGGGCCACGGCCTGCAAGTGATGCAGTACAGTGCAGTGCTGCCCTTATTGCTGGCTGTGGCAGTTGTGTTTTGGCTCGTTGGCTTCGATATTATTTATGCTGTGCAGGATTATGAATTTGACCGGCAACATGGGTTGCACTCAATGGTGGTCCGATGGGGCGTGGCGAACGCGCTTGGCTTGTCATTTCTCTGCCACATGGCGATGTGGCCGGTGCTGGCCATCTTTGGCTTCCTGGCGGGATTCCGCATTGCCTACGACGTGGGCCTGATTGTGATTTTAATTTGTCTATTGCTGGAACATGGGCTGGCTCACCGGCGCGGTTTGAACTGGATCCAACACGCCTTCTTCCGCCTCAACGCCGTCATAGGCGTTGTCTTTCTGGTTGTGACTCTGATCGAAATTGTGTTTCCATGGATGCGGATTAAAAGGTGAACACTTTTTTGCAAAACGGCGAATGGCGCGGCCTGGCGGAGAAGGCGGCGGCGGGTGAGCGGTTTTCCGAAGAGGAGGCTTTGCGGCTTTTTGAAAGCAAGGACCTCAACGCGGTCGGCGCGATCGCCAATTTGGCCTGTCGCCGAAAAAACGGCAATCGCGCCAGCTACATCGTCAACCGCTACATCAACTACTCCAACTACTGCATTCTCAGTTGCCAATTTTGCGCCTTCGCTCGCAAAAAGCGCGACGCGGACGGCATGCAATTCACCGTGGGGGAAATCGTCCAAAAGGCCCGCGAAGCCCTGGCCGTGGGCGTGACCGAGCTGCACATCGTCGGCGGGCTGCATCCTTCGCTGCCTTTCAGTTATTACACCGATATGTTGCGGGCGCTCAAAGCGGTCGATGGACGTTTGCAATTGAAATGTTTCACCGCCATCGAAATCCTGCATCTCGCCTGGCTCGCCCGAAAATCAGTCGCCGAAACATTGCGCGAACTGCGAGATGCCGGGCTGGACTCCCTCACCGGCGGTGGTGCGGAAATTTTCCGGCCGGAAATCCGCTCGCGCATCGCCCGCGGCAAGGAATCCGCCGAGGAATATTTGGACGTCCATCGCACCTGGCATAAGATGGGCGGACGCAGCACTTGCACGATGCTCTATGGCCATGTCGAATCCCTGGCCGACCGCGTCGATCACCTACGCCAGCTCCGCAACTTGCAGGACGAGACAGGCGGCTTTACCGGTTTCGTGCCGCTGCCGTATCAACCGGAGAATAACGAGATTCCGGTCAAAGTTCCGCCCACAGGTTTCGATTCCTTGCGCACCATCGCCGTCAGCCGCGTCTATCTGGACAACTTCGACCACATCACAGCCTACTGGGTCGGGTTGGGTCTGAAGCTCGCGCAGGTGGCGTTGAATTACGGCGCGGATGATTTGCATGGCACCATTTTGGAGGAACACATTTTTCACATGGCCGGCGCAAAGACTCCGCAACTTCAGACCGACGTGGAAATGGTCAAAGCGATCCGCGAAACCGGACGCACTCCTGTGCAGCGCGACACCTTTTATCAGACGGTCAAAATTTGGGACGGCCCAACCGCCGAAGACGCGTCGCCGCCGGGCGTGTCCCAGGTCTTGGAGAGCAATCTGGCTTCCGCTTGAGTTTCCATGCAAAAGCCCGAAGAAACGCCCAAATTGCGATTGGCCCCGGCCGAGACACCCGAGGAATTGGCCCGGCGTTTCGAGCGCGAAACGCGGCCGACCCTGCTTCAAACTGAATCGCAACTGGAGAATTCCCTGGCCGGGTTCAAAGTCGGCTCCGTTCCTTATCTCAACGCCGTGCCGCTGACGCGCGGCCTGGAGGACCAGGTCCTTTTCGCGCCGCCGTCCGAGCTGGCGCGATTGTTGCAGCGCGATGAATTGGATGCCGCGCTGGTCAGCCTGACGGAAGTATTGCTCCATGACCGCTACGATATACTTGACGGCATCGCGGTCGCCTCGCTGGGCGAAGTCAAAAGCGTTTTCCTCGCTCATCGAACGCCCCTGGCCGGGATGCGCGAAATACATTGCGATACCGCATCGCTTTCGAGCGTGAATTTGCTCAAGGTCCTGCTGGCCGAAAACGGACTGAACCCCGAGCTTCGCCCGCTGACCGACTATCAGGCCGCGCCATCACTGGAAAACGTTCTATTGATCGGCGACCGGGCGTTGGAATTCGCCCGCTCCTCGCCACCGCACGAATTGTGGGATTTGGGCACGGCTTGGTATGAATTGACGGGTCTGCCCTTCGTTTATGCCGTATGGGCGTTGCGACGCATCCCCAATGAAGCTTTGCGCCGCCGTTTGCGCGAGGCCAGGAATTTTGGCCTGGATACTTTGGACTTCATTATCTCCAGCCGGACGGATTTCGACTACGACTTTCGCAAGGACTATCTGAGCTGGCACATCCATTTTCATCTTGGCACGGAAGAACGGCGCGGCATCGCCCGCTTCGTCGAATTATTGCGCAAGCATGGCCTGGGGCCGGTTTATGAGCCTCGTTTTGTGTCGTAGCGCGGCTCGTTGTTGTTGGGGTCCTTATGCCAATTAACTTCCTATTCAAGGGCGTCATCATCGGATTATCCATTGCAGCGCCGGTTGGGCCGATTGGTGTCCTTTGTATCCGTCGTTCATTGGCGGATGGGAGGCAAATCGGGTTGGCGACAGGTTTGGGCGCTGCCACTGCCGATGCCATCTACGGAGCCGTGGCGGGTTTTGGGCTGACGGTTATTTCGAAGTTTTTGGTCGGCCAAAAATTTTGGCTGAGTTTGCTTGGCGGATTATTTCTCTGCTATCTCGGCGTCCGTACTTTTATCAGCCAACCGCCGGAGCTGGCCGCCCGCTCTCGTGATGGCGGCCTGATTTCAGCCTACCTTTCCACGTTGTTCCTCACGCTCACCAATCCAATGACCATCCTTTCTTTTGTGGCAGTGATTGCCGGTTTTGGACTTGGAGCATCGCCGGACTATTTCAGCGCCAGCGCATTAGTAGCCGGCGTATTCATCGGTTCGGCTCTTTGGTGGCTGATTCTTAGCAGTGGTGTCGCGTTATTTCGATCCCAAATCAGCACCGGCTGGATGAAAGCCATAAACCGATTGTCTGGAAGTGTGATCCTGGCGTTTGGGCTTTACGCGCTTTCGACATTGCTGTTCAAATGAGGTTATGGCAATTCCGGCGACAGAACTGTCTGAGATTTATAATTTCCGCGCCATTGGCGACAAACTGGGGACTGCCGGCCAGCCGACGGAAGTCCAGCTTCAAACGGTAAGCGAGGCGGGGTTCAAAGCGGTCATCAATCTGGCGTTGCCATCCTCCGACAATGCTTTGGCAAACGAGGGAAGTATCGTCACTGGCCTGGGCATGGCTTACGTTCATATTCCCGTCGATTTCAAGGCGCCCACGTCGCAGGATTTCCGCGCTTTTTGTCGAGTGACAGAAGCTTTCGAGGACCGGCCATTGTTCGTCCATTGTGCCGCCAATATGCGCGTCTCCGCGTTCGTTTTTCTTTATCGCGTGCTGCGGAAAGGCGTTGCCCCAGCCGAGGCCGAACTCGACCTTCACACGATTTGGCAGCCAGACCAGGTTTGGAGTCGATTCATCCAGGACCAACTCGGTACTCGCGAACCACCGCCATGACTCCTTGCCCTCCTATCATTCCCGTTCCCCTCATTGTTCTGCCTTCCCATATGCAATCCTCATGCCACCGGTGATTCTGGCTCTGAACGCCATGGCGACACGGTTTGAACTGGTGTTGCGTGGGGAAAATGCGACCCGGCTTCGCGCCGCCGGAGAAGCGGTGTTCAAAGAGGTGGAGCGGCTGGAGTCGCGATTGAGTCTTTACCGGCCCACAAGCGAAATCGCCCGCATCAACGCTCTGGCGGCGCGCGAGCCTGTCCGTGTCAGCCTCTCGGTCTTCAATCTGCTGCACCACGCCCGCCAGCTTCAAAACGAAACCGGCGGCGCGTTTGATATTACCGTGGCGCCGCTGGTCCGTTGCTGGGGTTTCATGCACGCCAAAGGCCGCCTGCCTGAACCCGCCGAGATTGAGGAAGCGCGGGCGCGATCCGGCATGAGGCATGTTATTCTTGACGAAAAAGATAGTTCCGTGCGCTTTGATCGGGAGGGTGTGATGATCGACCTGGGCGCGATTGGCAAAGGTTACGCGATTGATCGCGCCGCCGAAATTTTGCGCGAGGCCGGCGTGACCACTGCGTTGCTGCATGGCGGCACGAGCACGGTCTATGGCATTGGCGCGCCGCCGGGCTCCGACGGTTGGAAGATCGCCATCGCCCCGCCTCCGGGCCAGCCATCCGGCAATATCGCGGTTACGCTGCGAGACAATGCCCTATCGGTTTCGGCAGTTTGGGGAAAATCCTTCGATGCGGACGGCAAAAAATTCGGACACGTCATTGATCCGCGCACAGGCTGGCCGGTAAATAATGCGGTTCAGGCGGCGGTTGTGCTCCCATCCGCCACGGAAACCGACGCGCTTTCCACCGCGCTGCTGGTCATGGGATTGGAGGGCCACGAAGTTATCAATCGTTTAAGGCCGGGCATTCGCACGTTGGTTATGGGCCCTGCGGAAAAGGGATATCCGGTGCGAACCCAAGGAATCGCCGCTTCTGGCTCATCCTAATCTTAATTTTAGCGCGCCGCCTCAAAGGCGAAGCCCTTTAAATATTCTGTTTCCGGTACGGCTGGCAGAATGGGATGATCGGGCGACTGACTGAAGGTCGCAACTCGACGGAGGACGCGGCGAGCATCAAAGGCCGCTTCTAGAATGACACTTTCGAACAGCGTTGCGTCAACGTGGTGCGAACAGCAAAATGTTGCCAGCGTGCCGCCGGTTTTCAAAAGTTTTAGGGCGCGCAGATGGATTTCCTTGTAACCGCGCAATGCATCAGCCACTGCGGCACGCGTGCGCGTGAAGGAAGGGGGATCGAGGATAATGGCATCGAAGGCGGGCACCACCTTTTCGTGCGGCGCGACTGCCGTTCGCGCTTTCAGCCAATCGAAAACATTGGCGGTTTCGACGCTCCACCGGTTAGTCAGGCCGTTGATTTCGGCATGGCGCGCGGCGGCCGCACAGGCTTCGGCGCTTTGTTCGATACTGTGGACGTGCGCCGCCCCGGCTCGCGCGCAATGCAAACCAAACCCGCCCAGGAAACTGAAGCAGTCCAACACTTGCCCGGAATTGGCCAGGCCGGCGACCAATTGGTAGTTCCGCTGCTGGTCCAAATACAGTCCCGTCTTGTGGCCTCCCATGATGTCCACGTCAAATTTCAGGCCGTTCATCTCGATTCGCTGCGGGCCTTCCAATGTTCCACTCAAAATGCCGTTGGTTTCGGGAAGGCCTTCGAACTTGCGGAAGGCGGCGTCGCTGCGTTCCACGATGGTGCGAGGGGAAAAAATACTTTGCAGCGCCTCCACAATCAGCCCCTTGCGCTGCTCCATTCCGAGAGAGGAAATTTGTAAAACCACTACGTCGGCGTATTTGTCGATGATCAGTCCGCTTAAAAAATCGCTCTCCGCGTTGACCACGCGGAAAGATGTTGCGCCGGGCAGATGCTTTTGACGAATTGCCAATGCCGCCCGAATGCGGTCGGAGAAAAATGCAGCATCGGCGACGACGCGACCCGGATCGAGAACACGCACCTGAATTTTCGATTGCGAATTGTAGAAGCCAACTCCCAAAAACCGTTGCCGATGGTCCTTGATTTGGACCAAGTCCCCGTCGGCGACCACGGCAGTCGAGCGCAAGACCGACCCAGCGTAAATCCACGGGTGCCCGGCCACAACGCGGTCGGCAGCGCCCGGTTTCAGCAAGACAGTTGGCAACGTATCCATAAAGATGTACACAATCTGGGGTGGATTGCGTCAATTTCAATGCAGATATTCGAACCATGGCGGATGCGGGATTTTGTACTTGAAAGCCCGGCGGGAATGGGGAACTATCAGCAGACCGGTTTTAAAACGTCAACCAAACGAAAAGAACTTATGCGGCAGCGTCCAGTATCCGTCCTAATTTTCGGGATTCTCAATATAGGCTTCGGCCTGTTGGGCTTGGTTAGACCATTATTTCCAACCAGTCGAGCTTTGGAGGTAGTTAAGGCAGACCCGGACTTTGTCAAATGGACCGATTTCAATACAATGACAGGCGCGGTTTTCGGTGCGGCATTGCTTGCATTCGGGATCGGATTACTCCTCTTGCAGAATTGGGCGCGCCTCGGTTCAGTCATCTACGCTATCATCGCCATTGTTTATGTTCCCATTACGTCCATGGTCGGTTGGCCTTACATGAAGCAGATGATCGAGCATCAGATGATGCAAGCGCAGAAGCAGGCTGTATCTCCTGGCATGATCCAAGGAATCGCCATGATCGGCTTAATCATCGGACTCATTTTTGGCTTGGCCTATCCGGTGCTTCTTCTTATCTTTATGACACGTTCCAAGGCGATCGAGGCGTGTCAATCGCAACCGGAGCAGCCCGCACCATCAGCCTGACCGCGAAACCGGCTTGCATCTCGGTCTCATGTCGCTAAAATAGCCGCACCATTCGCGGTGATTCGTTGCCGGCGACGCTTATGCGCTGAAGTCATCGCTAATGGAATAGCGGAAGAAGTGCCTTCCCGAAAAAATCAATTCGTCGCCCTCGATTTTGTGCCTGGCCTGCGCCAAGCGCCATGGGCGGCAGCTTCTTGAAGAGTTGAGGAACTACGCAATCAATTCGAAGTATGAGCATTAACCGGCGGATTGCCTTTGGCGCTGTCTCTGTCTGGCTGAACCGCGTCATCGTCATTGCGCTTCGTCTTGTTCTCATTCCAGTGCTCTTTCGCTGCCGCCCAAAGGAGGAAGTCGGCATCTGGATGTTGCTCGGCCAGACCTGGGCGTTCATGGGTATTCTTGACCTGGGTTTTAGCGCCACGATTACGAGGCGAATCGCTTTGGCCAAAGGCAAGAGTGCGAGCGACCCGAACGGCCCTCTCAATGAGGAGACCCTCCGCGAAATCGCCGATCTTATGGCAACAGGCCGGCGAATTTGCAATTGGCTTGCCATCGGCACTTTAATCGTTTGCGGCACCGTGGGTTTTCTCTATCTGCGGCAATTGCATTTGACCATGCTTGACCTTTCAACGATATGCATCGCTTGGGGCATTGTGTGTTTGAGCTGTTCGCTGGGAGTGTGGTCGGAAATCTGGATTTGGCTCATGCAAGGTCTTGGCTATATTGGCTGGCAATTCACGATTGCCTCCGCCCTTGATATTCTGACCATTGTCTTGCAAATCGTCGCGGTGTTGATGGGCGGCGGTTTGGTTGCCTTGGCTATAACCACGGCCATTGGCCCCGTTCTCTTGCGTTTGTTCCTCCTGAGATTCGCTCGAAAATGGCGGCCGGAACTGTTCGCCATTCGCGGAAAATGGAGTCCGATTTTGCTGCGCCGCCTTATTTCACCGTCGTTGCGCGCATGGATCACTTCCCTGGGAATTTTTGTTGTGATGTATTCCGATCCATATCTCATCGCGCAATTGAGCGGCGCCTCGCAAATCCCCGCCTACCGGGCTGCATGGCTCATTTTATATAACCTAAACGCGGTATCCATTGCCGCCGCTCTCGCGTCGGCGGCTTTTGTCAGCCACCTTTGGCAGGCCGGACGCTTGGAAGAGCTTCAGCGCATCGTTATGCGAAACCTGCGCTTTGGCTTAAGCATCGTGGCTTGCGGCGGCGCTTGTATCCTGATGCTTGGGCCGGCGCTGTTCAATCTGTGGCTCGGCAGGGGAAATTTCGCCGGCTATCCTCTCTTGAGCATCTTCTTTGTCATGTTTTTTCTTGAGGCACAAGCAACGATTATTTCCACTTGCTCGCGCGCCACGGAAGATGAAGTGTTTGCGCCTTGGGCGATTGCTGCCGGAGCGCTAAAAATCATCCTCGCTCTTGCCCTCGCAGCTAGGTTTGGTCTGACGGGTATCGCGTTAGGAACGCTGATCGCGCTGGCTCTGACGAACCATTGGTTCATGACCTACCGAGGGCTGCGCCGCTTGCGCATGAGCATCTGGCAGCACGGCCTTCAAGTATTAGTTCCGGTAACTGTCGTGTTTGTAGTTACGTGCGTATCGATTTGGTTGGTGAAACAAGCCTTGCATGAGGCACCGCTGTGGGCGGCGGTTCTGGCTGGGGGAACGGTGGCTGGACTGATCCTTGCGGGATCCCTGTGGGTTCTGACTCTCGACAAATCCGAGCGTGCGCGGGCGTTAACCTATTTAAACCTCAAACCAACAAGTAAGCCGTTTTGAGACGTCCATTTAAATCCGGGGACCGGTTGCAATGGCTAGGTGCGTTGACTTTCATCTTTTGTTGCGTCGAGAGAATGACCGCGCAAAACGTTTCCGTTCTCACCTATCACAATGACAACGCCAGGACCGGCCAAAACACGAATGAAACCATTTTGACCCCAGGCAACGTCAACAGTAATAGTTTCGGCTTGTTATTCACTTATCCTGTTGATGGTCTTGTTTACGCCCAACCGTTAGTGCTGGCGAATGTGGCGATTCCTGGCCAAGGCACGCATAACGTTGTCTTTGTGGTGACCGAGCATGATAGCGTCTATGCGTTCGACGCTGATACCAACTCCGCATCCGACAGTCCGCTTTGGCAAGTGAGCTTTATTAATCCAAACGTCGGAGTGACCACGGTTCCTGCCAGCGACTTGGGTTCCCAAAATATTGTCCCTGAAATCGGAATTACGAGCACGCCCGTCATCGATTCCGTCAGTGAAACGATCTATATTGAAGCAAAGACCAGGGAAGTGACCAACAATGTCGCGTCTTATCTTCACCGGCTTCATGCGTTGGATGTGACGACCGGCGCGGAGAAGTTTGGCGGCCCTGTGGTTGTTCAAGCCACAGTTCCAGGCACAGGCGACGGGAACATCGCTGGGGAAGTAGCGTTTTCGCCGCTGCCGCAGTTGAACCGTTCAGCTTTGTTGCTGCTCAATGGAACGGTCTATATCGCTTTCGCATCGCACAATGACAACCCGCCATTTCATGGCTGGGTTTTCGGCTACAATGCGCAAACACTCCAACGGGTTTCTGTTTTTAATACCACGCCAAATGGCAGCGAAGGGGGGGTTTGGATGGCAGGCTCTGGCCCGGCGGCTGACGCGGTCAGTAATATTTATTTCACTACCGGCAACGGAACCTTCGTCACCAATTACGCCGGCGGAACCAATGACTCCCTCGGTGGCAGTTTCATAAAGTTGGCGACTACCAATGGTCTGGCGTTGGCAGACTTTTTTCGGCCTTACAACCAAGCCTTCTTGGATTCGGTCGGCGAATACCTTGGATCGGCCGGATTGGCATTGCTGCCGGATTCCGCGGGCAACACGGCCCATCCCCATTTGATGGTAGCCAGCGGCAAGAGCGGCAATCTCTATCTGGTGGACAGGGACAACCTTGGAAAATTCAACCAGGCTGGCGATAGCCAGGTTGCAGAGGAATTAACCGGCGTGTTAAGCCCGTGCTATTCCAGTCCCGCCATATTTAATAACCGGCTCTATTACCAAGGTATTCATTCTGACCTGCTCATGTACATTATTACCAATGGCGCAGTAAATCTCGCATCCCACTCGCCCAATACCTTCAACTATCCCGGCGCGACGCCAGTAGTCTCCGCCTATGGAACGAACAACGCCATAGTATGGGTATTGCAGACCGACCAGTATTCCATTGGTGGACCAACAATCCTTCATGCTTACAATGCCAATGATCTCGCGCAAGAACTGTACGATAGCAGTTTGGTGCCGTTGCGAGACACTGCGGCGCCGGCGGTAAAATTCTCCGTGCCAACCGTAGCCAACGGCAAGGTTTATGTCGGAGGTCAGTATGGGGTGTCGGTATTCGGGGTCGGGAAATTTACATCTCTGCCTACTTTCAATCCCTCCGGTGGAGTATTTTCATTCACTAATTTTGTAACCCTAAAACTTTACGACGCCACGCCCGGCGCTTCTATTTACTACACTTTGGATGGAACAACACCAACTACCAATTCCGCGCTATATTCCGGCCCAGTAACAGTGACTAAGACTGTTAGAGTCAACGCGCTAGGAGTTTCAGCAGGAGCATTGCCTAGCCCAGCCGTTGGCCCGACACTCGTCAATGCACCGGCGGCTGAACCCTCTCCGGGAACGATCACCCAAGCGTTTTATCCGAGCGCGACGCGAGCACAATTGGAAAGTCCGTCCTATTCCACCCCACCCTCGTTCGTGCGGCATCTCGCTACCTTTGAGGAACCCGCTGGCGACGTATCTGATTACGCAGAAACGCTAACTGGCTGGTTTACGCCGCCCCAAAGCGGCAATTATGTGTTCTTTGTGGCGGCAAGCGATGATGCTGACCTGTTCCTAAACACAGACGCATCGAGGATCAATGCGCATTTAATCGCACGAGAGACGGCTTGGTCGGCCAGTCGCCAGTGGCTCGACTCGTCTGGTGGCAGTGTTATAGCATCCAAGCGTTCCGACCAATTCGCGGGAACGACTTGGCCTGGCGGAAATACAATTACCTTGACTGCGGGCGTTCCGTATTTTATCCAGGGAGTGCATCACGCTTCCGTTTCCACTGTCGGCAACTTTGCAGTGACGTGCAAGCTGGCGGGAAATCCGGATCCGGCGGATGGAACGGCACCAACTCTGGCCGGAACAGTATTGAGCAGTGACGCGGACGCCTCCGCGACCATCACGGTCATCAATCAGCCGCAGAATGCTACCGCAATCGTCGGTGGCGTGGCGCAATTCAGCGTTGAGGCGACGGCTGCCTATTTTGCGGATGCGTCCGGCGGTGTAGGGCCGGCTGTTTCGTATCAATGGCAGTCTGCGCCTGCAGGTTCCGCAGTGTTTATGAACATGCCTTACGCAACGAATCAATCTTATGTAACACCCCGGTTAACGTTGGCGGAGAATGGGGAACAATTCCAAGTAATACTAACTGCGGCCGCAGCGCCAGTTATCGTTACTCTGTCGGTCACGTTGAGCGTAGTTGAGCCGGCTCAATCGCCGGCTTACAATTCGGTGCTAACATGGCACTATGACAATGCCAGAACCGGGCAATATACCAATGAAACGATGCTGACTCCCGCCAATGTGAATAGCAACACATTCGGCTTGCTGCTCAGCGATCCGGTGGATGGGTATGTTTATGCCGAGCCGCTGATTTTGACCAATGTGATCATCCCGGCTCAAGGAGTTCACAATGTTGTTTTTGTCGTAACCGATCATGACACGATTTATGCATTCGACGCCGATGGCAACACTGGTCCTGGGTCGGGTTTGCTTTGGCAAAAAAGTTTGGTCAACCCTGCCGCCGGCGTCACAATCGTTTCTCTAATTGACTTGGACTACAAGTGGGGCGGCCCGGTCGGGATAATAGCTACCCCGGTAATTGACCCTGTTAGTGGCACTCTCTATGTCGAGGCCATGACTAAGGAAATATCCGGCGGGATCACAAATTTTGTGCATAAGCTTCATGCGCTTGACGTTGCGACTGGCAACGAAAGGACTAATAGCCCTGCGATTATTCAATCAACGAATTATCCGGGAACCGGCATGGTTGGATACTTGGATAACGATGGCTCAGGCCACGTTCTTTGGAACCCGCTTAGAGAAAAAAATTGGTCGGCGTTATTGCTCGCTAATGGGCTTGTTTACGTTTCCTTTTCCTCTTACGCGGATGTCGAGCCTTTTCATGGCTGGGTATTTGCCTTCGACGCTCATACTTTGCAGCAAATTGGAGTGTTCAATACCACTCCGAACGGAGGATTGGGCGGCATCTGGATGTCTGGGGCTGGCCCAGCGGCAGACGAACTTGGCAACATCTATTTTTCAACCGGCAATGGCGACTTCAACACAAATTATCCCAGCGCCACTAGCTTCAACCTTGGCGAAAGTGTTGTGAAGCTCATCGCTACGAATGGCCTGACGCTCGGGGATTATTTCGCTCCCTACAATCAGGCGATCTTGACTGGCAACGACACGGATCTCGCCTCAGCCGGGGTCATGCTTTTTCCCGATTCCGCCGGCAGCGCCGTTAATCCTCATCTGATGGTGGCTTGTGGCAAAGAAGGGAAAATTTATCTCCTCAATCGCGACTCACTGGGACATTTCAACACGGCCAACGACAATCTAATCGTTCAGGAATTGCCCAATGCCAACCCCGGCGCTTGGGCTTCCGCGGCCTACTTCAATAACATGATTTATTACCAGGCAGGATGCCTTGATGGCGGCCCGGATGTTTTGAAAGCTTACGCCGTTACTAGTGGCGTCATCAATCCTACTCCGGTGTCACAATCTACAACGCCCTTCGATTACCCTGGCGCAACACCAGTCATTTCAGCCAACGGCACTAATGACGCTATAGCTTGGGTCTTGCAGGACGACGCCATTGCTAGCGGGCCTTCGGTATTGCACGCTTACAACGCGTATAATCTCGCCGAGGAACTTTATAATACAAGTCAGGCCGGAAACCGCGATGCGCTTGGCGCGCCGGTGAGACTCACTGTACCGACAGTATTTAATGGCAAGGTCTATGTAGGTGCAGCCTATGGCCTGTCTGTTCTGGGCAATGGTTCGTTCCTTCCAACTCCAACCATCACTCCGGCTGGCGGTTCTTTTACCAACTCCCTCACGGTAACTCTTTCCGATGCGACGCCTAACACTTCTATTTACTACACCTTAGATGGGACGGCGCCCACCACCAATTCCACCCTCTACACAGGGCCGTTTGTGCTCAAGAACAGCACTCTTGTTCAAGCCATCGCCGCCGAGTTCGGCGCGGTCAACAGCGGCATGGCCAGCGCGAGTTTC
>Ga0182024_10002288_pt1 | contig 47888 bp, 38 predicted proteins | sample P32metaG_FD_120480 | JGI IMG/M metagenome (GOLD analysis project Ga0182024, IMG submission 120480) | Permafrost microbial communities from Stordalen Mire, Sweden - P3-2 metaG (Illumina Assembly) | ecosystem: Environmental > Terrestrial > Soil > Wetlands > Permafrost | place: Sweden: Stordalen... | reverse complement strand
CGGCGGACTGCGCCTTACGCGGAGGAACAGCTTCGGTTCCTGCTAGCCATTCAGGACCGGCCGCTGGCCCGCGATCGAGCCAGAGGGTGCACCGACGAAAGTCGGGTGAGCTGGTTGAGCTAGGTCGTCGGCGGCCGGTTCTCCCGCGTTCGGATTGATCGTTTCCCAGTGCCGGGGTTGCCCCTGTTTGCTTGTCCAAGAATTCGTCAGGCCGCGGCGCAGGGGCGGAATCGGGCCAGATAGGCCATGCTCGGGCCGCGGCGGGCGGTCAGGTGCAGCCCCTGGGTGTCGGCCAGGCGGTGCAGTCGGCCGAACGGGATCCAATGCCGGTCGAAGAACTCGCCCACCACCAGCCGTCCGCCAGGTTTGAGCACTCGGGCCGCCGCGGCCAGCACCCGGTCCGGTTCGGGGATCTCGCCGAGCGCGGTCACCAGGTAGACCGCGTCGAAGGTCCGGTCTTCGAACGGCAGCTCGCGTGCGTCGGCGCGGTGCGGGTGGACGATGTCCAGCGCCTTCTCGGCAGCCCGGCTCATGACGTGGTCCAGCATTTCCTGCTGGATGTCCACGATGTCCAGCCGGCCCTCCGGGCCGAGCTGTGGCGCTATGTGCAGCGTCTGCAGGCCGGTGCCCGGGCCGAGTTCCAGCATCCGCTCCCCGGTCCGGGGCTGCAGGATCTGGTCCAGGTCCGCCTTGGCCAGGAACGGCAACTGCAGCTCCAGCAGTCGGCGTTGGGCGTAGGGGTAGGGCGCCTGATCGGTCAACCACCAGGCGCCCGCCGCCAGGGCGGTCAGCCCGGCCGCGGCGGTCAGGCCGGTGCGGCGCGTGGCCAGGTGGGTTGCGGCGTGGGTCAGGGACATCTCTGCTCCTCCTGGGTGTCGGTTCCGGCGGTCTCGGTGGCCGATGGGAACGGGTGACGGATCAGCCGCAGCGCCAGCGCGATGCAGGCCAGGGCTATCCGGGCCTCGGCGAAGACGGCCATCGCGATCGCGGTGAGCAGTTCGTCGCCCGGTGCGGCCGAGGTCACGTCGAGCCAGGCGTCGGTCAGCAGCAGCACCGCGGTGGCGGTGGCGGCCAGGACACAGCGGTTGTCCGCGCGCAGCAGCAGTCGGCCGGTGGCGAACAGGGCCAGTGCCTCGCAGCTGTCCAGGCCCACCCAGGCCAGCGCCCAGTGGCCGTCGGTGGCGCTGGCTGGCAGGGTGAACGCGAGGTAGAGCAGCCATGGGATCATGGCCACGCCCGCCGTGACGTATGCTCGACCGAGCCGGCTGCGCGTGCCGCGGCGTGCCGGGCCGGGCGGATTGCCCGACTGAACCGGGCATCGGAGCCGATCCGCCTGGTTCAGCGTGCCGAGCATGACAGTGGTCTCCTTGTCTCGCCGCCCGATCGTTCGGGCCGGGAACCACTCTGGCCGCCACCGGCCGGTGAATCAGTAGCGTGGCTTTCCGTCTTCGGGGTGGTGCTGGGTACAGCCGCACGCGGTAGGTAGCGACATGGACCAGTGGTGATCAGGCCTTATACGGTCGGCTCCATGAGTTCCGGCACCACCGACACCGAATCGGGAGCGAGAGGGCTCCGCAGCGTCCTGGCCAGCCCGTGGGCCCGCCGGACCTGGCGCGATCTGGGGTTCACCGTCCTGTCCGCGGGTCTGAACCTGCTGCCCCTGCTCGTCATGGCGCTGCCATGGACCTGGACCTTCTACGTGCCGATTTCGTTGCTGGCCGTGCTCACCTGCATGTTCGTCTCGGTTGCGGCGGCGGTGGCGCTCTGCCCATGGCTGACGGTGCCGCGCCGGGCGTGCTTCTACGAGGTGCTCGGGGTGCGAATCCCGAGGCCGCCGACGCTCGAGCGGTCCCCGGACTCCTCCGGCGGCGTGTGGTCGGCGCTTCGCGATCGCCTGCGCTCGCCGCGCACCTGGCGGCAGGCGTGCTACCACCTGGTCGTCGGCCCGGCGGTGAACCTGCTCGGCCTGCTCGGCGGCCTGCTCTGGGCCGCCGCGCTGATCGGCTTGGCGACGTCGGCGGTGCTCGCGCTGCTCACCGCCGTCGGCGTGTTCCGCTACGCGGGCCAGCGTGTCTGGGACGGCGCGGAGATCTGGTTCGTGCTGCTCAGCGTGGTGCTGGTGTACTTGAGCCCGTGGATCGTCTCGGCAGCGGTGCGGATGGACACCCGGGCGGCCGCCGACCTGCTCGGCCCGAGCCGGGCGGAGAAGCTGGCGCAGCGGGTGGCGAACCTGACCGAGAGCCGGGCCGCGACGGTCGACGCGGCCGACACCGAGCGCCGTCGGATCGAGCGCGACCTGCACGATGGCGCACAGCAACGCCTGGTCTCCCTGGCGATGAACCTCGGCCTGGCCCGGGCGACCTTGGCGCACGAGCTGTCCGAGCCGGCCCGCCAGGCGCTGCAGGAAGCGCACGAGGAGGCGAAGGAGGCACTGACCGAGCTGCGCGAGCTGGTGCGCGGACTGCACCCGGTGGTGCTCGAAGACCGCGGCCTGGACGCCGCGCTGACCGGGATCGCCGCCCGCTCCCCGGTGCCGGTACGGCTGAGCGTGGACGTGCCCCGCCGGGTCTCGCCTACGGTGGAGGCGGTGGGGTACTTCATCGTCTCCGAGGCCCTGGCCAACGTGAACAAGCACGCCCGGGCCACGGCGGTACAGGTGGACGTGCGACTGGACGGCCTGATGCTGCGGATCTCGATCACGGACGACGGGATCGGCGGCGCGGACGCGGGCCGGGGCACCGGCCTGACCGGGCTGGCGCAGCGGGCCGCCTCGGTGGACGGCAGCTTCGGGATAAGCAGCCCGCTCGGCGGACCGACGACGATTAAGGCGGACCTGCCATGCGAACTGTGATCGCCGAGGACTCGGTCCTGCTGCGCGCCGGACTGACCAAGCTGCTGGAAACCACCGGATTCGAGGTGGTGGCGGCGGTGCACGACGCGACCGCGCTGCTGACCGCGGTGGAACAGCACCGCCCGAAGCTGGTGATCGCGGACGTGCGAATGCCGCCGTCCTTCACCGACGAGGGCATCCGCGCGGCCCTGGTGATCCGACGCCAATGGCCGGAGACGGCAATCATGGTGCTGTCGCAGTACGTCGAGGAGCGCTACGCCGCGGACCTGCTGTCCACCCAGACGACCGGTATCGGCTATCTCCTGAAGGACCGGGTCGCGGACGTGGACGTGTTCCTGGAGGCGCTGCGCCGGGTCGCTGCGGGCGGGACTGCCCTCGATCCGGAGGTGGTAGCCCAACTGCTACTGCGCCGCCAAGACCGCCCGACGGACCGGCTGACCGCCCGGGAGCGCGAAGTACTGTCCCTGATGGCCGAAGGCCGCTCCAATGCCGGCATCGCCGAATGCCTGGTGGTCAGCGAGAGCGCGGTGGCCAAGCACATCAACAGCATCTTCACCAAGCTGGACCTGTCCCCGACCGAAGGCGACCATCGGCGGGTCCTGGCAGTGCTGCGGTTCCTGGAAGGCGCGGGCGCCGCCGAGCGGAGCTGATTTGATTGTCTGCCGTGGGGTCTCGGCCCGGCTTCGCGAAAGAGGTGCCAATCTGGGGACCGCACCGGCCTCGTCGGAGTCGGCCGCCCTGTGCCGCTCGAAAACTCGATCGTGTCGTTGACCTGCCCCTTTCTCCAGCGTGGCTGGCGCGGTGATGGTTGGCTGGCCAGGTGCTGCTCAAGATCGTCTGCCTGCTGATGCGCTGGTTGTTCAGCCTGGCCGCCCTGGTGATCCGCGGGGAGGAAGAGAAGGACGCCGAACTGCTGGTGCTCCGGCACGAGAACGCGGTGCTGCGACGGAACGCCCGCCGGATACGGTACGAGCCCGCTGACCGGGCCCGGTTTGCTGCGCTCACCCGGTTCATCCCGCGCCGGCGCTGGGCGGAGATTTTCCCCGTGACACCCGCGACGCTGCTGGCCTGGCACCGCAGGCTCGCCGCCAGGAAATACGACACCAGCAAACGGCGCCCGGCCGGCCGGCCGGCCACGATTTAGAGCATCGCCCGGCTCACCATCCGCCTGGTGAGAGAGAACCCGCTGTGGGGCTACCGGCATATCCACGGCGAGCTGACCAAGCTCGGGACCACAGTCGCGGCGTCCACCATCTACGAGATCCTCGCGCCGCAGGCATTGACCCGGCGCCGCGCAGAGACGGACCTACCTGGCGGCAGTTCCTGCACGCGCAGGCCGGCGGGATTCTGCCGTCGACTTCCTGCATGCTGACACGGTGATGCTGACCAGGCTCTAGGTACTGGTGTTCATCGAGCATGCAACCGCCGGATGCACCTTGGCGGCGTCACCGCCCACCCGACGGGCGAGTGGACGGTGCAGCAGGGCCCGCAACCTCGCCCTCGACCTCGGCGAGCGATTCGGGGACTTCCGGTTCCTGATCCGTGACCGCGGGTCGAACTTCACCCGCTCCTTCGATGCCGTCTTCCAGGCCGCCGGCACCTCTCTCGCCGTCATCGGGACCATTCCGCGTGGTACCTGAAGGTCCACCGTAGGTCAGCAAGAGGCCGACGGGACTGGTACAGCACCGCCCGGCTGGAAGCACATTTATCCGTGACGGGTCGTGGCATTCTGAAGCCCATGCCCAGACCAGGCAGGCGCGGCCTACTGCTGCCCGGCGCGGTCAGTCCAACGCGATACCCCGGCATTCGCAGGGCTCTCGCGACTGCCTGCGGATCCCGTGGGCCATCCGTGGGCCAGACCCTCGATCATCAGTGATCTTCTGGGAGCCTGGCAGGCTCTTCACCGCGGCCAGCGGGCCATCGAAATGCTGGAGCAAGCGGTGCGGTGAACCGCTCGCTCCGCCCCGATTCCGTCCGCCATATGTCCGTAACCACTGCTACGCAGCGGCTCACAGCGGCACGTCATGAAACACAGCGGGACAAGCCAGAGAAGGCCCGCAAGTCCGGGGGTCCCCAGCTCACGGGCCGTTTCCGCAGGTGGTGGCAGGTGTTGGGTTCGAACCAACGTAGGCTTAGCCGACGGTTTTACAGGGGGCTCCCAGGCACGACTATGCAAGGCAGTTGACCTGCATGAACACCGTCCTGACGTCAGTCGGCCTATGCGCTCAACCGCTCCTCAACCAAAGGGCGGACCGCAGGTCCAGCTATGTCCGGCTGGCGCCGACGATTCAGGGATCCCACGCCTCCACAGTACGGGCGGATCGCAGGGGACCTTCGCGCCGACGTATGCGGATGACCGCAGAGATCGTCGCCAGGTCGCAGAGCTCACCTGCCGGTCATCAGGGAATCGACGGCCTAGGCATTCTGCTGAGGACAGCATTGATGGCGGCCTGCAGCAGATGGACGGCTTCCTCTCCCTATCCATACCGAGGCCGCGTGCCGCCAAGCGACGCAGCCGTCGGGCCGGACGAGCAGCGCGTTAGCTTCCTCGATTTCGCGCGCACGATGCCAGTCGTCAAAGGAATCTTTGCTGCCTTCAGCGCCCACTACGACGGTGCGCAGGTACGGAAGCTCGAGTTTGTCCGCAGCTGCGGTCCACGCGGGGCCGACTAGCCGGTGAGGAGGGTGAACCTTCCCTTGCCGGGGGTCCCTGCGCTCAGCCGCGGCATCAACCGTCAGGTTAAATCCGACTCGCTTACCGGGCGACGAACTACTTGAGCCACAGACAGCCCAGCATGTCCAGGCTGTGCGGCTCGAGACCGCCGACGACCAGGACCGGTCCGACCCCCTGGCCCACCTGCCGTCAGGGCGGTTCTCCGCGAACGCGGCCTGGCTGGCCTGCGCCTCCATCGCGCACAACCTGCTGCGCGCCGCCGGGTCCCTGGCCAGCCTGACTTACGCGAGGGCCTGCGGGGTACCAGAAGTCCGCCTGGCCTCTGATCTGCAGCGATGCGCCACCGTCAACGTCCGCGGTCGGCCATGATGATCATCCGAAGGCTTTCGACGGCTTCTCCATCACCCAGGGCGCGCGGGTCATCGACTCGACCCCGCCGGCCACGACGACCTCTGCGTCACCCGCCGCGATGAAGGCGCGCGCCGTCGCCACCGCCGTCAGAACGGAGGCGCAGAGCCTGTTGACGGTGAGCCCGGGGATGGAGTCCCGGAACCCGGCAAGCAGCCAGGCCATCCGGGCGACGTTCCGGTTGTCCTCTCCCGCCTGGTTGGCCGCGCCGAGGATCACCTCGTCGACAGCACCGGGATCGACGCCGGCCCGGCGTACTGCCTCGCCGACGACGAGGGCCGCGAGATCGTCGGCGCGGACGTAGGCGATGGCGCCGGCGTAGCGCCCGATCGGGGTGCGGACGCCTGCGACGACGAAAGCTTCGGGCACGAGAGCTCCTGCGTTCGGTAGACGGGATGGGCGGGCCAGGCGGAGAGGGCGAGGGCTCCAGGCGTCGTAATCGACGGAGACCGGGCGAGGATCGTCACAACCTGCGGGCTCCCGGACGTGCGCCGGGCGGGGACACCGCTGGCTGACGTAGCGCGACTGCCTTGATATTGGTAAGTTCGCGCAGGCCGTTCACGCCGAGCTCCCTGCCGTAGCCGCTGTCCTTGACGCCCCCGAAAGGCAGCGCCGGGTCGGACGAGACCCGGCAGTTGACGAAGACGCATCCCACTTCCAGTCTGGTTGCCAGTTTCCGCGCCCGGCTGAGATCGCCGGTCCAGATGCTGGCACCGAGCCCGAAGTTGGTGGCGTTCGCGACCGCGACGAGCTCATCGTCGTCGGCGGCCGGGGTCACCGCGGCTACCGGGCCGAACGTCTCCTCGGAGAACACCGGCATTCCCGGCCGCACATCGGCCAGCACGGTTGGCGGATAGAAGCTGCCCTGCACGCGATCACCCTGACCGCCGACGAGAACACGAGCCCCCATCGCAATCGACTCGGATACCTGGCGCTCGATCGATGCCACCAGATCCGGGCGGGCGAGCGGCCCGATGTCGGTGTCCCGGTCCCACGGGTCACCGACCACCAGCCGCCTGACGGCCGCGACGAAGAGCTCGCTGAACTCCTCGAGCCTGGCTGAATGGACAAGGAACCTCTTGGCGGCGACACAGCTCTGGCCGGCATTCAGCATCCGCGAGCGAACGGCCTCGCCTACGACGTGGCCGAGGTCCGCATCCTCCAGGACGATGAACGCGTCACTGCCCCCGAGTTCCAGCACGACCTTCGTTAGGTGCGTGCCCGCGACGCCGGCAATCTTCGCGCCGACCTCGCTCGAACCCGTCACGCAGACCGCAGCGACCCGGGGATCCGCGATTACTCCCGCGACGGCATCCGGCGGGATCAGCATGGCCCGGAACAGCCCGGCCGGGAAACCGGCGCTGAGGACAGCATTCTCGATGGCCACCGCGCACTGCGGCACGTTGGAGGCGTGCTTGAGCACGACTGCGTTCCCCGCCGCGAACGCGGGCGCGAGCAACCTGATGACTTGCCAGAACGGGAAGTTCCATGGCATGACCGCCAGCACGATACCCAGCGGGTCGTACTCAATGTAGGACTCGTCGAAGGAGGTGGCGACGATGGTGGGCCGCAGGAACTCCTCCGCCTTCTCGGCGTAGAAGTCGCAGGCGGACGCGCACTTGTCGATTTCCGCCTCAGCCTGCACGATCGGTTTGCCCATCTCCGTCGTCACTAGTCGGGACAGGGTCTCGCGCCGCGCCCTGAGTACCTCGCCGAGCCGCCGGACACAGTCGGTACGCACCGCCGGGGACGTCGCCGACCATGCCTGCTGGGCCGCCTCCGCTCGCGCGAGCATCTCCTGAACCTCGCCGGCGCTGTGCAGCCTCCGTTGCGTGGGCGCGGGGTGGGTGGCGATCATCGTGCCGCCTTGAGGGTCTGGCCGTTTCGCGGGGCAGCCTCGGCATCGCGTGCCAGCATGCCGCCAGCGATACGGTTCAGCATCTGCTCTACCGTTCCGCCGGCGATCAGCCATCCCCTGGTCCGGTCGACGAGGTAGCCGACGACCGAGTCCTCGTCGAAACCCAGGGCCCCGAAGAGCTGGAGCGCACAGTCCGCGGTCTCGTACCCGGCCCGGTTGCAGCTGAGCTTGGCCATCGCAGTGTCGGTCGCCGAGGGCAGGCCGCTGTCCGCGCCGACCGCGGCCCGGTGCAGCAGGAGCCTCGCAGACTCGAGCTTGACCGCGCATTCTGCGAGCCGCCAGCGCAGTCCCTGGAACTTGGCCAGCCGCACGCCGAACTGCCGCCGTGACTGAACGTGCGCGACCGCGAGGTCAAATGCGGCCTGCCCGAGGGCAAGCGACCGTGCGGCGTTCCCGAGCCGCTCGATGTTGAACACCGTCAGCATCGACCGCAGTCCGTCATGATCAACGAGAATGTTCGAGCATGGCACGGCGCACTCGTCGAAATACAGCATGCCGTAGGGGTCACCGGACTTGAAATGATGCGACGAGTCGATCGTGAAGCCGGGGGTGCCTCGCTCCACGACGACAGCCCCGAGGGCCGAACGGTCGTCCCCAAACCGGACCCAGACGACCAGGAAGTCGGCGTCCGCACCGTGTGTCGTGAAGATCTTTGCCCCGTTCAGGATCACATGATCGCCATCGAGCCTCGCGCTGGACTTAAGGCTCGAGACTGCCGAGCCCGCTTCCGACTCGGTCATGGCAATGGCGGTGAGCAGCTGGCCTTCCAAGCACGGCCGGAGATATCTCGCCTTGAGTTCCGCGCTGCCCAGATGCGCCAGTTGCTGGATCGCGCCGAAGTTCAGGGCCTGTATCGCATCGCCGGCATTCGGGTTGAGCCGCGCGACCGCTTCGATGACGAGCACGGCGTCGAGGAGGCTGCCTCCTTGGCCCCCCTCGGCGGCATCAAGCGCTATGCCGGCGAAGCCGTTCCGCGCGAATGGCGCCAGCTGGGTGGCCGACACGTGGGACGGGATGTCCCCCCGGCTGGTCGGCGTGCCGAAATGCCTGCGGGTCAGCGCGGCAGCCGACGCGACCAGCGCTTCCTGGTCCTGCGACAAGGTAAAGATCATGTGGACCTCGGGCTAATTCCGCAGCGGGCTGTCACTGGTGGCCTTGCCGCACGCCCCGGCTGGCGAGCGGCGCCGCGACCACCTCGGCGATCGCTTTCGTAAATCCCTCGAGCGACGGCGCCTCCCGGAGGGACCGCAGGCTCTCCAGAAGCTGTCCGGCGCGCTCGGGACTCGTGAGCCTGGCGGCGGCTTCCAGGAACTTCTCGCATATCTCCTCGGCGGACATCGGGTTGCCCACGCTTCCCCGGTTGTGCAGCACGTGCTCTTCTTCGACGCGCCCCTCAGGCCATGTGACCCGGATCCCGCCCGGGAACGCCTCAGGGAATTCCTGGTATTCGAGTACCTCGTAGTCGACCTTGGCCGCGACTTCCAGCACGCGGCTGTCAGACAGCCTCTCGACGCCGAAGCTGTTCAAGTCCATCTTGCCGTCGACAACCGCGACCCCGATCGAGTACGGCAGGCTGAACCTCGCCTCATAAACGCTGCGAGGAGCCCTCTTGGCGGGCATCGGATCGCAGACGAGCTGGAGGTACCAGGAAGGGACGAGGCCGGTGAAGCTGCTGATGCTGGCAATCTCGTCGGCCGATAGCCGGAGGCGATCGGCCAGCGCCCGCCAGGCATCGACCGGCGCGTGGACACAGTGGCATGCGGGGTAGGGCTTGGTCGCGACGAGGGTGCCGAGCCACTCCTCACCGAGAGTCTTGAATACCTCAGAGCCGCTGACGTCAATGCCGGCGAAGGAGCGGAATACCCCGGCCGTCCCCTCGAGCACCCTGGCTGGCCCGGTCGCGCCGAGCTGCGCGAGGCGGACGGCCGTGACGGCCGCCTGCGCCGCCCAGCCTGGATGCACCTGCTTGGCGCTGGAGCCATCAGACAGGTACTCCATCAGGCCGGATGCCATGCTGCCCGCGAGTCCGGCCGCGTTCCGGCCGACCGCCGCCGATACTCCCATCAGGCGGCTGACTGTCGCGACGGCACCGAACACGCCCAGGACCGATGTGGGGTGAAAGCCGCGGTTCTGGAACTTGCCACTAGCGAGCAGGCCCAGCCGGGCAACCGTCTCGAAGCCGACAACCGCCGCCGCCAGGACCTCTGTACCCGAGGCGCCGGTCGCCTCGCCGACTGCAAGCGCGGTCGGAACGATGACGCAGCTGGGGTGCAAGGTCGCGGTCGTGTGGGTGTCGTCATAGTCCATGCCGTGCGACAACATGCCGTTCGCCAGGCATGCATCGGCCATGCGGACGCGAAGCCCGCCAGACGCCCAGACGGAGGCCGGGCCGGCCGCGGGGTCGTCCACCGCCAGATGCGCGGCCGCCGTGCCGAGGTCATAGCTCGCGCAGGCCAGTCCCACGCCGACGGTGTCGACGAACCTGAGCGCGGCCCATTCGAGCGTCCGCTCGGGGATGTCGCCCGCCGGGAACGTCAGCGCGAAGTCGATCAGTTGCCCGCCGAGACTCGGCGCCTCGCCATCGGTCACATTCGGCCCCTAACTGGATAGGTGAGTTGACGAGAGGTGCCAGCGCGCCGGCGGACGGTCAGAACGGCGGATTCGGTATCCCGCGGAGGCCGAAGTTGGACGGGTACGGATAGTGGATGGCGCGGTAGCCCTCAGACTTAGGGTCGATGTCGACGTCGAGGACGGTTGGACCGTCAGTGGTCAGAGCGGCCGAGAGCGCAGGCTTGAGGTCCGCGGGCTTGCTGATCTTGAGCCCGGCCGCTCCCATCGCCTGTGCCCACTGCACGAAGTCCGGATTGTGGGGAGCGCCGGTGTCGTGCCGGACATAGTCGGTCAGGCTGTGGCGCCCGTAGAACTTGATCATCTGCTCTCGCTCGATCTGCAGCGTGCCGTTGTTGAGCACGATGAAGACGATCGGCAGGCTGAGTTCGACGGCAGTCAGAACCGCTGAGCCCGACATCACGAAGGATCCGTCGCCCACCATGACGACCGTGCGCTCACCGGGCCGCGCGAGGGCCGCTCCTACCGCGCCGGGAACTGTCCAGCCCATTCGGTGGAAGGATCCGGAGTGGATGTAATGACGGGTCAGCGCGCGGAGGAACGGCGGGCCGAAGGACAGCGAGTGCCCGGTGTCGAAAAGCACGGTCGCGGTGGGTGCCTCGCGCTCCACCACATCGGACGTGTCGGAGAAGATCCGGGCATAGCCCATCGGCGCCGCGTCGGATGCGCGCAGCGGCGCAACGGATTCCTCGAACTCGTGGCGCAGGCTCGCGATCCTGCGCAGCCACGGGCCGCGGTCTGCCTGGCTGCGCGTCCCGACCGCGGCCGTCAGCGCCAGCAGCGCCGAGCGGGCGTCCGACACGATCGCGACCTCGGGCTTGTAGACGCGGGCAAGCTCGCCTTCATCAATGTCGATGTGGATCAGTTTGGTCCGGCCCGGGATGTCATGCAGGGTCCAGCCACCGGTCTCGATATCCCTGAAGCGTGTCCCGATGCCGATCAGGACGTCGCATTCCCGTGCCGCCTCGTTAGCCTGCCGGGTGCCGGCCCTGCCGACACATCCCAGCGACAGGGGATGGTTCTCGGGCAGCGCGCCCTTGCCCGGCGGAGCTGTCTCCACCGGGATGGAGAAACGCTCAGCGAAGGCAGCGAGCTCCGACCACGCCCTGGCGTTGTGGATCCCGCTGCTGACCGAGATCAGCGGCCGCTCCGCCGATGAGATCAGCGTGGCGGCGGCTTCAATCGCGGACGCGTCGCTGGACGGCGGACTGACTGTGGTCCAGTCGACCAGGCTCGGGATCTCGCGCAACTCGACGTCCGTGTGCTGGATGTCGAACGGGATCTGGACCACGACCGGGCCGGGCCGGCCGCTCACCGCGGTCTTATATGCCCGCATGATCATCTCGAGCGCCGTGTCCGGGCGGTTCACCGAGAATGACTTTTTCGTCATCGACTTGAGCGTCGTGGGCCACTCTTCGGGTCCGTAGCGGTAGAACTCCTCCATTCCGCCCCGGTCGTACCACTGGGTCGCTCCGCCGCCTGCGAGCACCAGCAGGGCTGAAGAGTCAAAGAAGGCGGAGGCGATCGCGGGCGTGATGTTGGCGTTGCCCGGGCCGACCGAGGTTGTGACTACGGCCATCGGCGGCTTGCGGTTGGTCCGCCAGTAGCAGTCCGCCATATGCACCGCATGGTCTTCCGAGCGGGCTGCGATCGTCCGGATGTCAGTTTCGTGGACCAGCGCGTCCAGCAGCGCCCAGTTGCCGTGCCCGTTGTAACCGAAGCAGAACTCGGTGCCCGCCGCCTCGAGAGTTTTAGCGATCGCCGTCGCTAGGCGAATCATCAACGCACGCGCCTCCACATGCCTGCTCCGACGCCCGGTGACGCCTCGCCGAGCCGGGCTTGCCTAGTGGGAAGCTATCATACGGTCATACGTATGCCCAGAGGATTCGCAACCGGCCTGATTTGCTCTGCGGGCCGACCATGATCGATTACACAATGCAGGGGACAATCCCCGTACGACCCGTCAATTGGGTAGCGGTGCGGCCCCCTGTGCTAGGGATTTTTGTGGTAACACATAGTGACTTCACCAAAGAGCAAGCTGGACCCGGACAGTCGGCACACGACGTCCGAGAGGAGGGATGATGGGTCTTCCTGATGCCTCGCTGCCTGTGCCCCTGTATCGGCAGGTCTTCATGATGCTGCGCCAGCGGATCGTTGATCGCGAGTACGCCCCCGGTGAGCAGCTACTGCGCGAGGACGGGCTGGCGGCCGAGTTCGGCGTCAGCCGGGCGACGATCAGGCAGGCGATCGGTGAGCTCGTCCGCCAAGGCCTGGTCGACCGCAAGCAGGGTCGCGGCACGTTCGTGCTGCCAACGTCCCACCCTCCGCTCGGCCAGCGTTTCCGTGGTTCGCTCGCGGACCTGATCGCGGAGACCGACCGGTCAGGCGTGCGCCAGGTCGAGATCACGCGCCAGTCCCCGGTCAGGCAGCGGATCGCCGACTCACTCGGTCTCGACGGTAATCTCGCGACCATTGTCCGCCGCACACGGACAGTCGAAGGAGCGCTGTTCGCGTATACGATCAACCACCTGCCCGATCGCTTCGGCCGCATGCTGCGTGTTCATGAACTTCGCCAGACGGGCCTGATGACACTGCTCGAGTCCAAAGGCGTTCGTTTCGCCAGCGCACGGCAGTCGATCCGCGCCGAGCTGGCCGACGTGGAAGTCTCCAGCCGGCTCAAGATGGACTTCGGTGGTGCCGTCCTGTTCGCCGAGCGGCTGCTCTTCGATGACCAGGGCAGTCCGATCGAGTTCGTGCAGAGCTGGTATCGCGGCGACCTGTACGAATACAGCGTCGCGCTGGTGCTGGGCAAGGAAGAGGCGGACCTGCGGACGCACCTTGCCTGACTGAGCAACTCCCGGGCGGACGGGCGCTGGCCGTCCTCAGGCGGTGGAGACCTGGGAGGGTACGCCCGGCGCGCACATGTCGGCGGACACCGCCTTCGCGCACCGCACGACCAGATCCCGGACACCGGCCTCTGAGTCCCGCTCGAATCGCTGCTCGGGCACGGTCAATCCGACACTGCCCAGAATCTCGCCGTGACCGCCGCGTACCGCAGCGGCGATACCGACCGCGCCGGCTACGCGCACGCCCCGGGTCTGGGCATAACCCTGATGCCGGATGCGGTCCAGCGTCACCCTGAGCTTGACCCGGTCGACGGACGCGAGTTCACCAGTGGCGCACATCGCTGTCAGCTCGGGTTCGGGGAGCCAGGCCAGGATCGCCAGGCTGCTGGCCGCCAGGTTGACGGGAAGCCACGCGTAAAGCTCCACGACGTACCGGATCGGCTGCTTGGACTCGACCGAGGCGGCGAACATCACGCGCTTTCTGCCAGGATCGAAGATGCACAGGAAAGCCGTCTCGTTGCATTCCGCGACCAGGCGTTCGAGGTGGCTCACCGCCATCGCGCTGACCCTCAGCTTGGTTCCGCCCCGCAGAGCCAGCCGCCAGAATTCCGGGCCGAGGGACCACCGCCCCGTCAGGTCGTCCGACGTCACGACGTCCTCATCGGCCAGTGCGGAGAGAATCCGGTGCACCGTCGCCGCGGGTATGCCCATGTCGCGCGCGAGCTCCCGTACACCGCAGTCCGGACCAGAGCTGTCCACCAGATGGGCCAGAATCTGCATGGCCTTGCGAATCGGCTGCCGGACGCCGGGAGGCCCCGCGGCCGGTCGCTGGTCCCTATCCCCCGGGCTCACGATTTGCGTCCTGTTTCCGCTCGAGCCGATTCGGCCGCCACGAGCCCGAGGGTAGCTGCCACGGACAGCCCGCCGACGTAGCCGGGGGTCGGACCGCCCGAGAGTCCGCCCACGCACGCCCCGGCCGCGAAGACTCCCTGAACTGGCCGTCCGGCCGGCGTGACGACGTTCGTCGTGGCGTCCGCAGCTATGCCACCCATGGTCGAGGTGAGGCCGACCGCCAGCGGAATGGCGTAAAACGGCGCTTCAAGGCGAACCGGATCGCCTGACCTCGTCGCCGCGGAGCCAGGGCCGACCGGGCCGCGGAGCCCGATCTCGGTCACCGACCGGGCCAGATTCGCCTGGCCCAGCCCGGTACGGGCCGCGAGTGCCTCAACCGAAGGCGCAGCCAGGATCTCGGCCCCGGCCAGGAGAAGATTTGGGTCGGGGGGGACAATCTGGTTGCGTCCGCGCGCGCGCGACGACCACGCCGCCTGGTCGATGATCAGCCAGGTGCGGTCGGGCTCGGGCAGCCGCGCGATCCGGTTCGCCGCAGCCACACCGCCGAGGGTCTCGTCCAGGAACCGCTGGCCTGACTGGTCCACGACCAGCCCCGGCGCAACCAGGTGATCGAGAACCGGAAAGTAGATGAGTTCCGGGTTGCCCTTGGTCAGCGCATCGCGATGCACGACATGCGCGTACAGAGCGCTGGTGTCAACCAGGGTCCCGCCGAGGGAGATGGCCATCGCCGCGCATTCGCCCTGTCCGGTGCCGGCACCACGGGTGACCAGCGCATCCGGTGAGACGACCGACGAGAGCTGAGCCAGCATCCCGGGCGCTCCCTGAAACCCGCCGTCAGCGAAAATGACGGCGCCTGTCTCGATCTGCAGCCGCCGGGCGCCGTCCGTCGCGACAGCAGTCAGGACGTTGCCAGCGCCTTCCCTCGAGAGCTCCGTGGCCCGGAAGCCGTGCCGGCGGTCCCCGCCGAGGTCGTCGAAGCACGCGAGAAGGCGCCTGATCGCGACGTCACACCCGTATCCGCGCCAAACCTCACCCCGGCGGTTTGGCCGCACTGGCGCGAAGACAGGAGCTCCCCACAGGTTCGCGAAGCGGACTCCGTGCTCCCGGAGCCAGTCATAGGCGCGGGCGCAGTTACCTGCCCACATCTGCGCCAGGGGCGCGTTGTACACGCCGCGCGTCTCGGCGGCCACACGCGCGACGATTTCCGCTGGCGCTGCCGTCGGCGGCAGTCCGGCCGCGTGAAACTTCCCTCCGCTCATCCGGCTGTTGCTCCAGCCGGATGGGTCTGCCGATTTCTCGAGCAACAGGACGCGCGCGCCGAGCTCGCGTGCGCGCAGTGCGGCGGTGACCCCGGCGAGACCGGCCCCTACGACGGCAACATCGGTGACCAGGCTCTCCGAGCCGCCCGCCGCTGGCTCACTGGGGAAGGAGCGTGTCGGCCACAAGGTCCATCAACTCCCCCGCTACCGCGGTCGCCATGCCAGCCGCAGAGCCGACCGCTCCCGCGGCAACATAGGACCGGAGGCCGCTGCCGGGGCCGGCCGCCAGGGCAGCGAATGTGGTCAGGCCGACGGCGGCAGAAATGACCGTGCGATGGCTGCGGAACAGCTGGATCAGCGGGTACTGCGGCGCGGTGCTCTGGAGCCCGGCGGCGGTCATGTGAAGCACTTCCCCTCGGTGCCGCTTCCGGCCCGGGACGGGCCGGGGCAGCAGCTCGGCGGTCCCCGCATGTGGTCCGTCCAACGAAACGGCCGTATCGAAGCATGACGTTAAGTCGGTGAGATGCGCTTGTCAAGCCGGTGCTGAGTGCCTGCATACAGAGGCTTATCCGGGTTCCCGCCTGGTTCTTGACACTAAAGATATGGTCATTATGCTGAACGTACGTTTCGTACAACGAGACACGAACGAAGGGACCGCGAGAGTGAATCAGCCGGGCGTGCCGCCATCGCTGACTCTTCTCGGGCGGCTCGTCGCGCAGCGGCCACTGCCCGGCCTGGACCCGCACGCGGCCGCGGCACTCGACGGCGCGATCCGCAGTTGCATGACCGCGATCGCCCTCGGCGGCTTCGAGGAGCGCCGGATCGTTCCGATTGCCGCCGGCCTGGCGAGCAGGCTGGGAGCTAGCCCGGCTGGCGATGTCCTATACGCGATGAGCGATGCCGTGCTGATGGGAACGCTCGGCGCGGCGGCCGATCTGGACCCTCTGGACGCCGGCCCGGCACATCTGGCGCTGCCTGCGGTCGCCGCCGTCCTTGCCGCCTCCGGGCTGCGCCCCGGCGCCGAGTCCTCGCTCGCCGACGCAGTGTGCATCGGAATGGAGGCCGGAGCGCGGCTGCGCGCGTGCGTCGGGCAGGTCAGGCCAGGAATCGGATTCCACAGCGCCGGGACGTTCGGCGTCGTCGCTGCCGCGGCTGGCGTAGCTGTCCTGCTGGGCCTCAATGAGGATCAGGCGACCAATGCCTGCGGAATCGCCCTCACCAGGGCGGCCGGCCTGGCCAGCAACAATGCCATGACCGACATCGGGCTGACGCATTTCGGCTGGGCGGCGGCCCATGGCCTGGAAGCAGCCTGGCTGGCGACGCTCGGCTACACGGCGAACACCAACCTCGGGCAGATAGCCAAGAGCCTCTTCCCCGGCAGCCAGGTCACCCTGGACGCACTGGCACCTGACGTGCCGCTGAGCTGGCCCTCGCGGATCATCTTCAAGAACTATCCGTGCAACATCTACCTGAACCCGCTGGTCGCGATATTGCGGGGTAACGGCCACGAGGCGTTCGCGCATGTCCTGGTTGAAATGCCCCCGGTCACTCACCTGGACAACCCGGTGGCCAGCGGAGCGCGGCAGATGCGCAACAGCGCCCAGGCCGTGGCCGCGATCGCCGGCTGCCTGCCATGCCACTACGACAGCTTCACCGGCACGCAACTCGAGGCCAACGCGACGACGATCGGCCGTCTCATGTCGGACGCCGTGGCAGTCGTGCAGTCTCCCGGCGGCTCGACTGACCTCCTGGACGCCGAGGTCCGGGTAACTCTCACGGCCGCGGACGGGTCAGCCAGCACGCACGTCCGGAAGGTCGCCCAGACCGAGACGTGGGACGCCGCCGTCGCCGCCCGGGTCGTCGGTAGCGCGCCGTACGCCGGGACAATCCGGGCACTGTCAGGCCTGCCGTACGCCGAGGCGGCCCGGCTTCTGAGGCGCGAGCTCATCTCATCCGCGATGCACGACTAAGGAGCCTGCCGTGAAGGTAACTGGCGCGCAGCTACTTGCCAGGACGCTCGCAGCTTGCGGCGTCGAGTACGTGTCCGGGATTCCCGGCCACACGATCTTCCCGTTCGCGAATATCGTCAGGCAGGAAGGTCTCACCCCGTTCCTGGTTCGCAGTGAGGCCATCAGCCCGTTCGCGGCCGACGTCTACTACCGGCTGTCCGGAAAGCTGATGGCGGTGTTCGCCCATTCCGTGCCGGGCACAACGAACCTGGCGGCTGGCCTGGCCAACGCTTACGCCGACTCCTCGGCCATGATCCTCATTTCCGGCGAGACTGCCCGCGATTCTCTCGGGCGGGGTGCCTACCAGGAGCTCTCCCGGCAGTTCGACGGGGACGTGGCCGGCTTTACCCGCCATCTCACCAAGCGAAGCTGGCTCACGCACACGCCCTGGCAGTTGGTGGAGCACACGCTGCGGGCTGCGAAGGTGGCCACTGTAGGTCGGCCTGGCCCGGTCTCCCTGCACGTGTACCAGGACGTCTGGGACCAGGAAATCGAGGTGCCGGACTGGCCCGACAGCACCGGTTACGTCATCACGAATGACTTCCGTCCCAGCGACGACGCGATCGAGCGTGCCGCCCGGCTGATCCGCAGCGCCGAGCGCCCGCTGATCGTGGCCGGCAACGGCGTAAACCTCGGGCGTGCGCAGGCGAGCCTCGTCGAGCTGGCCGAGCGCCTCAACGCCTACGTTGTCACTACCGTCACAGGGAAGGGCGCTTTCCCCGAGAACCATCCACTCTCCCTGGGTGTCGTGGGATGGGTTGGCACTCAGGCCGCTAACTCCGCGGCGCTGAATGCAGATCTCGTGCTGGCGGTGGGCGCGCGGCTCAGCGAGACCGCCACGAGTTCCTGGCAGGAAGGCGCCAGCTTCCGACTGTCCGAGGCAAGGCTCATCCAGTGCGACGTCGATCCGGCGGAGATCGCGACGGTCTTTCCGGTCGATGTCGCGCTGGTCGGCGACGCGGGGCTCACCCTCGGCGCGCTGTCCGAGTCGTGCGCGAGCGTCGAGCGACGCGCCTGGCAGGACACGATGGATCGGCTGAAAGCCGACTGGCGCGCGCGCATCGCGGGCCTTCCCGATAGCCGTGACGGACTCATGCAGGTCGCCCCCGTGGTCCGCGCACTGCGCGCCTCGACGCTCGGCCGGCCGGTCACGATCGTGGGCGACATCGGCAAGAATCACAAGTGGCCGGCCCAGCAGTTTGAGGTGCACACGGGCGACGCGGTCGTGAGCAGCATGGGCGCCGGAACCATGGGCTTCGGAACCTGCGGCGCAGTCGGAGCCACACTGGCGCGACCGGAATCCAGGGTTATCTCGTGGTGCGGCGACGGCGGCCTGTCGATGACCTCGTACGTCCTGCCAACCGTCGCAGAGCACCGGCTCCCGATCACCTTCGTTGTCATCGATGACGGCGCCTTCGGCGAAGTGGCCAACATTCAGGAAGAGAGGTACGGACGGACCATTTTCTCCGAATTCAATGGCTCAGGAGAGAACTGCGGCTACCACCTCCGGATCGATGCGCTCGCCGAAGCGAGCGGGATACCAGCGCGCCGGGTCGAATCTCCCGCGGACCTGAAGGGCGCGTTCGACTGGGCGGCCAAGGCCGACGGCCCGGCGCTCATCGACGTCATCGTCGACCGCCGCTCGCGGGTCCCGTCCGGTGGCGGAAGCAAGCTTTCCGAGATCTGGAAGCACCCGATCCATCCCTGGTCCCGGCCGGGGCTCAGCCACGCAGACCGCACGTGAAGCCGCGCGTACATGACGAACTGGGAGCCCACATGAGCGAGCACGCGACCCTCAGCGAGTATCTCAACCTCAGCCTGCCCAGCCGGGCAGAGGACAAGCCCCGCGACACCGGGCTGACCATGGTCATGGACCAGGGCTGGCCGGCTGACTTCGTGGCCGGAATGCTTGAGCAGTTCGGCCGTTACCTCGACATCGTCAAGCTCTGGGATCCGCAGCTGCTATCGCCGGTTGCCGCGGTGCGGCGAAAGATCGACATCTACCGCAGCTATGACGTCCGGGTCCAGCCGGGCGGGCTGTTCATGGAGATAGCCAAGAAGCAGGGCAAGGACCGGGACCTCGTGAAGCTCTTTGTCGACCTCGGCTTCGACATGGTGGAGATCTCGTCGACCACGTCGACGCGTACGGACATGAGTGCCGACCTGGAGATGGTCACCTATGCGAAGGCAAACGGCCTGACCGTGGTCGGCGAGGTCGGCCGGAAGTTCGCCGACGGCGACGAGACGCGGCTGACCGAGGACACAATCGACATCGAGACGACGGTTCGCGAGTTCAAGGAACTCCTCGACGCGGGTGCCTGGAAGGTCTACTGGGAGGGACACCTGCTCAGGCAGGTACTCGGGGACGACCCGGAAATGATCAAGCAGCACGCGGCCACCGGGACCGCTCAGGTCAGGGAAGTGGCCCGGATCGTCGGCGAGTCCAACATCATGTTCGAGGCCTCTGGGCTCCGCCCCCGCGCTAACCGGCAGTGGCTCCAGTTCTGGCTGGTCCGCTTGTTCGGCCCGGACGTCAACATCGCTAACGCGAGGATCGAGGAACTCGCGAACCTCGAGGCAATCAGGCGCGGGAATCACCCCATCCACGGCTTCGGCAGCGCCGGGAACTACCCGTGGGTCCGTGCCATGGGCGACGGCGGCTCGGGCACGTGGTGGCGGACGTGATGGCCGCCGGGATGGTTTCCGTGGTCACCGGCGGGGCAGGCGGCATCGGCGGGGCAATAGCGGACGGGCTCGCGGCCCGCGGAGATCAGGTCGTGGTCATCGACGTTACCGGGCGAGAGGCGGCGTACCCGGCGGTGCCTGCCGACGTCCGCGACCCGGTAGCGATCGGCGCGGCGCTGGATGAGATAGAGCGGCAGCACGGCCCGATCGGGGCGCTCGTCAACTGCGCCGGGGTGATGTCCCGTGAGAGCGCACTGGCGACGAGCGAGCAGGAGTGGTCCAGGGTCGTCGGGATCAACCTGACCGGAACCTACGTGTGCTCGGTCGAGGCAGCGCGGCGGATGGTTCCGCGCAGCCGGGGCTGGATCCTGAACATAGGCTCGATCTGGGCGCAGCGCGTGTGGCCGATGCGGGCCGCGTACTCAGCCAGCAAGGCCGGGGTCGAGCAGTTCACGCGCTGCCTGGCGATCGAGCTCGCATCGCAGGGCATTCACGTGAACTGCATCTCGCCGGGCATCATGGACACGCCGTTCACCGCCGCTGTCATGCGCGATGAGGCCTTCCAGCAGAGCTTCATGTCCAGGGTCGCGCTGCACGAGGCTGGTGATCCGCGCCGCGATCTCGTCGGACTGGCGTGCTGGCTGACCTCCGAAGGTTCCCACTACATGATCGGAGAGGTCCTCACCAGCTACGGCGGATACCACTGAGCCCCGCAGCACGCGTCAGCCGGGCTGGCTGGCCGCTTTCTTCCGCAGGTCGGACAGCCTGGGGATGCCAGGAGGGGCGGGCGCGAGCTGGTCAATCTCGCGCAGTTCCTGCTCAGCCGGGAGCCAGTCGACGGCACCGGCATTCGCGATGACTTGATCTGGCGAGCTGGCGCCGGCGATCGCGCAGTGCACGCCGTCGCGCGCGACCAGGCCGCCGAGCGCGACTTCGAGCAGGGTCCGGCCACTGGCGGCGGCCCAGGAGGAGAGCGCGTCAATCCGCTCGAGCTTGCTGTCCGAGAGGTAGGCCTCGTAGCCGTGCAGCCGGGACCCGGCTGCAGGACCGACGCCGCAGCGAACCTTGCCGGTCAGCAGCCCGTTATCCAGCGGGAAGTAGGCGAGGAACCCGACGCCGAAGTGCATGCAGGCCGGCAGAAGCTCGCGCTCGGCATCACGCGTCAGCAAAGAGTACTGGTTCTGCGTGGTCACGAACCCTTCCCGTCCGGTCGCGAGGCCGGCGAAATGCGCCTCGGCCACGCGCCAGCCAGGAAAGTTGGAATGGCCAAAGTGGCGGATCTTGCCTTCGTCGGCCAGCTCCTGAAGCGCGCCGGCGGTCTCAGCGAGCGGTGTCGCCGGATCAGGCATGTGCATCTGGTACAGGTCGATGTACTCGGTCTGCAGCCGGCGCAGACTGCCCTCCGCAGCTCGCCTGATGTAGCGCCTGGAGCCTATCGGCCCGCAGTCGTCGCCGTAGTCGGCGCGCATATCAGCGCCGAACTTAGTCGCGATGATGACCCGGTCACGGTGACTGGCGAGCTGCTCGCCCAGCAGAGTCTCTGAGCGACCCCCGCCTCCGTAGTTGTCGGCGGTGTCGAACAGGGTGATGCCGCAATCAAGGGCGGCGCGGACCACATCGCGGGTCTGCTCAGCGTTCGACCGCCCGCCGAAGTTGTTGCCGCCCAGGCCGAGCACGGAGACTGAGAGAGCCGTCTCACCGATCGTGCGGTAGCGCATTCAGGTACCTCCCCTGCGTTGCCGAGACGGCGATGCCGTCTCATGGGCCAAATGGTGTCAGCCGCACGAGTGAATCCCAGAAATCCGCCCAGCTGCCCTGATCGGCCAGGAGCCGGGCGAGTCTCACCGCGGCCGGCGCGGGTCTCGCATCAGCAAGTGACTGGGCCTTTGTCATGACGGCCTGGCCCGTCGTCTCGGCCGACCAGCCGGAAGCTGACGGCCGCGGCAGTTCGACCCGCCGGCGGAGCCCATCATCGCCTTCGGCCTCGACGATCGCGGGCCACGTCGTCGGATCTGCATCGAACAACGCGGTGAGCGCGGCGTCGTCCACGACGCGGACGCGTGGCGCCAGCCTAGCGATCGCCGGGTTGGCCAGCGCCTGGCCCAGTTCCCGTGGATAGAGATGGTGCCTGGTGACAAAGGCAGCCGCGATGCAGAACGGCAAGTCATACATGGCACTCGCCATGGTTCCGGGGAGCGCCCACGGCCGGCCGGCGCCGGCGGCATGCCAGTGCTGGCGGGGCAGGCGGACGGTCACGCGGCCGGGCAGCTGGCCGGCGAAGTCGCGCTCAGCCAGCTGGCGCGCCGCGTCAAGCGCGGAGATGAAGGTGTGCGGGGTGCAGTCGAGCTTGACCGACGCGGTGGCTACCGATCCCGGTGCTCCCGCCGCCGGCAGCCGGAACTCCGGCAACGGACCTGCGCTGTAGGCGGCCATGAAACCGCCGTCGCCGAAGAGCATCGACTCGTCGCCTTCGACCCCAGCCGCCGCCAGCTCGACGCTGTACAGGGCACGGCGCAGCACTTCGCCGGACTGCACATACAGCGACGACAGCTCCGTCCGCGGATGGCGCCGCAGGCCACCGCCCTGATTGCACGCGATCGACAGCGCACGGCGAGTAACGTCATCGGGCAGCCCGGCCAGCCTGCACAGAACCGCGCAGGCGGCGACGGGGCCGACCGACGCGGTCGGCCTGAAGCCCTTCAGCTGATGGCCCATCCGGGGGCTGCCGCCGTTGAGGCAGCTGCCCAGGGACTCCATGATGTTGTAGCCGACCGTCACGGCCGCGAGGACAGCGCGCCCGGTGACCGGCTGCAGCTGGGATGCCAGTAGAACGGCGGGCACGACAACAGAGCCGGAGTGCGCAACCGAGCCGAGGCCGGTGTCGGAGTAACTCTCGCTGAAGGCGAAGGTGCCCATCAGGAAGGCGGCGTCATCGGCCCGGTAGAACCGGCCAGAAACTGGCCAGGCGCTGACATGCCAGTCGGCAGGGTCCGGGCGGCTGCGTCGGCGCATCACGTCGCAAGCCACGGCCGACACGGCCGAGGACGCGCCGCGCCACATGTTAACCAGGCCATCCAGGATCCGGACGGCCGCCCACCGGGCACAGTCCGGGTCGGCGAGCACCTCGTCGACCGGGGTGCGCGCGTACTGCGCCAGCGCACCCACCTCGGCTGGGCTGCCGGGCCGCGTCACCGGTTGTCCCGTCTACTGCTGTGCGTCATCGTCACCGGCATCCGGCAGGCGGCCAAGCTCCTCCAGGATGTCCAGGCCCAGGTGCATGCTGTGCACGCCCACCAGCGAGGCGATCTGCATCGCCTCGAGAACCTCTTCGGGCGTTGCGCCCTCCGCAAGCGCCTTCCTGATGTGCAGGCGGGCGCCGTCGCCGTACAGGTGCGGCACCACCAGGTTGATGCCGACGAAGATCAGCTCGGCATACTTCGGCGGGAGGCTCTGCCGCTGGATCGGCACGCCGGACAAAGCCGTATAGGCGGCAAAGTACTCAGGGTCGCATCGCATGAGCCTTTCCATGCGCGCAGACCAGTAACCACGGCTGGACACGTACCGCGCCTTGAGATCCTCCTCAGCGCGGGTCAGGGGCCTGGTCTCGCCGGCCTCACTCATGGTCACTCCCTTCCGGTGGTCCTGGCCTGCCAAGACGGCGGATGAACGGGCGAACATGACGTACTGCTTCCAGCGTGGCGACATCGGAGTCGAGCCGGGCGAGATCCTCGGGCGGGCCGAAGCTTTTCCCTGCGACCTGGAGCTTGGCCAGCACCTCCTGGTGGGTGAACGGCGTCGCGGCGTCGCCCGGCGGAAATTCGCGGGTCATGCTGTGCACCTGCCCGTCCATGGTCTTGAGAGCGACGGCGGCAGCAGACCCCTTGAGCCCGGGATCCTCCGCGAGGAACACCCGGCTGTTCGCGAAATCGGACACCGACCGGTCCGTGAGGCGGTCCGGGCTGAACTGCTCGAGCCAGCATGCCCGGTCATGCAGGACGACCGCCATCGCCCAGTGCAGTGACATCCGTGCGCGAAACGTGTCCTGCCAGGCCTTTTCCGCATGGGTCTTAGTGCCCGCAGGACCCAGCCGCACGTCGATCCGCGCGACGTCTTCCGACGACACGTCGTGCTTGTCCAGCAGGGCGAATAGGCACGCGATCGGATTGAGTAGGTGCACTCCGACCGGCCATGCCCGCAGTGAGATGTTCTCCAGTTCCCACCGGCTGCCCAGGTCCTCGATGGCGGCATCAGGGTCGCCGCCGTCGGAGAAGGCTGAGTAAAGGCCGCCGTCCGGATGGGTCAGGATCTCCGCGGCCGCGCGCAGCCCTCGCGCGGCGAGCAGGCCGGCCATCAGGCCGGACAGCGCGCCGCGCGCCTGCTGGAACTTCAGCGCGGGACTGCCCAGCTGGGCGAACGTCCCTCCGGCCTGGCTGCCGGCCAGGCTCAGAGCGTTCGACATCTCCGCCGGATTCAGGCCAAGGAGCCGCCCGACCGCGGCTGCCGCGCCCAGCGTGCCGGTGATGCCCGGCGCGTGCCAGCCCCGGCGGCGGAACGGGACGTAGTTCATGCCAATGCCGACTCGGGTGCAGACCTCGAGGCCGATTGCGATCGAGGTCAGGAACTCAGCGCCTGACGCGTCCTGGCGCTCGCCCATGACCAGCGACGGTGCCACGATCTCCGGGGTTACGTGGCACAGCGTGGGCCGGTGGACGTCGCAGAGCATCTGCGCCGTGATCAGGAAGCCGTTGGCGACCGTCGCGCCCGTCATGGCCAGCGGCTGGCCGCCGATGACTGTGCTGCCGCCGGCGCCGGCCAGGTCGCGGGCGAAGTCGATCACCGTGGAGGTGTCGTCCGCTCCGTGGCCGACCATGGCGCTCGCCAGCGTGTCCACCAGGATGTCCTTGACTCGCTGCCGAACCTTGTCCGGGACATCCGCCCAGGACAGGTCGGCGGCAAACTGGGCCAGGACGCTCGTCGGGCCGTCCGCGGTCGTGGGTGCGGCGATGCTGGGGATCATTTTTCGGCTTTCCCGGTAGCGAGACAGCTGGTCGCGGCGGAGAACGATCGGGTCGTGGCTCTCACGCCATTCCTTCCTTCATTCGCGTCGCCGCGATCGCTACCATGCCGCGTCCAAGATGTTCAGGATCTCCTCTTCGTCGGCGACCGGCCGCGGGTTGCCTGCCACGCCGGGATGCCGGAATACCTTCTGCGCGCACTCGGCGAGCTGTGCTCGTGACAGCCCGGCCCCGCGCAGCGAGGCCGGCGCCCCGGTCACCTCTCGCAGCCGCTCAGCCTGAGCCGGGAGATCTCCCTCGGTTTCGGTCCAGAACACGCCGACGGCCTCGCTGAAACACTCCTGCTCCTGCTGAGTGGCCGGCCGGTTGAAGCGCAGCACCGACGGCAGCATGATCGAGTGCCCGACTCCGTGCGGCACTCCCGCGACACCGCCGAGCACCTGGCAGATCACGTGCTGAAGCCCGGAACTGCAGCCCTTCAGCGCCAGCGCAGCCAGGGTCGCTCCGCTCGCCAGAAGCCGGGCTGCCCGCTCGGTCAGGGGCGCTCCGGCGGGCAGCTCGCCAAGGCCCGCGCCGAGTAGCGCGGCCGAGCGGAGCGCCAGCGCTGTTGCGACCGGGTTCCTCCTTACTGAGTACACGGTCTCGATGCCGTGGGCCAGAGCGCAGAAGCCAGTCGATGCGAGCAGCTTCTGCGGAGTCGGGAGGAGGTTTCCCGGATCGGCGCAGACGATCCGGGGCGAGATCTGCTCCACCCGGATGAGCCGCTTCTCGCTGCCGGTGCTGATCCCCGCGCTTGCGGTGACCTCTGCTCCCGACAGTGTGGTCGGGACCGCGACCACGGTGGGGAAATCCCCGCCGGGATAGTCCCGGACCTCGCCAGGCCGGACAAAGAAGTCACTGAGCTCGGAGCCGACACCGCCCAGGAGCAGGGCAAGCGCTTTCGCGGTGTCGATGGCGCTGCCGCCGCCGATGGCAACCAGCGTGTCGATGCCGAGCGGCTGCCATTCCGCGGCGACCTTCTCCACCTCGTGGTCGGGGACGCCGGCCCTTACGTTGTCCAGCCGCGCCACGACCGTGGTCGCGCCTAGTGCTTGCTCGCCGAGTATCTCCACAGCACCGCTGTCGGCGACCGAGCGGTTGCAGACGATCGCGACGCGGCTCGTGCCGATCTTGGCGAGAGCGTCGGCGAGCGCCTGGCCGCTCGCACCGGCGCCGAACAGAATCGTCTGGCGGCCGAACACCGCGGTGCTCACCCCGCCGCCCAGCAGCGAGTCCAGCGCATCAAGGCGCTGGGCCCGCGTGCTGGACGACGTGGCGGCCACTGGCTGCTCATCAGGCAGGTCAGTCACGGGCTGTCCTAGCCGACAGCATGCTGGAGCTGCTGTGACGAGATGACGCCGTCCGTGACGGAGCCCGTCCCGGCTGAGTTGCTCGCAACCACGTCGAACGGGCCGTAGGTGTTGTTGTGGTCATTGAAGTCCATTGTCCCGCTGGCACCCTGGTAGTTGATCTGCTTGCCAGCCTTCAGCAGGCTGTAGCAAGTCGCGTAGGTGCTGCACTCCACCCCGGGCGGATCGGACACGACCTTAATGGCCTTCTGAATCGCCAGTCCGTTCGTGCTCTTGGCCTCGTCGATGGCGAGGGCCAGGATGTTGGTGCCGTCGTAGGCGTAGTTGGCGGCAGGGATCGGGGTCTTCTTGCCGAACTGCGCGGTGTAGGCGCTCAGGAAGCCGGGGTCACCGGATGAGCCGCTCGTCGCGCCTACAACGGACTTGAGGTACTTCGCCGCTACCGCCGGCGTGATCGCGTGGTAGAAATCCGACCCGGACGTCTGGTCAGTCCCGATCATCGGCGGGACCCCGCCCAGCTGCTCGAGCGCGGTGATCATCACTGAGCCTGTCGTTGGCTCCATCTGGGTGAAGATGACGTCAGGGTGTGCATCCTCCACCCGGACGGCCTCGGAACTGTACGAGCTCTGGCTCGGGGTCAGGTTGACGTCGGTGACGATCTTCCCACCGAGCTTGCGGAACTCCTGCTCGATCGGCTGTACCAGCGTCTGCGCCGTCGCGATCGCCGAGAACACCATCGCAGCCTTGCGGTAGCCCTTGTTGTACGCGTAGAGCGCGATGGCCGCGCCCTCCTGGTCGTCCGACGGTTCAACCCGGAACAGCCACGGGTCGGTGTTGTTGTCGAAGCTCGTCGATCCACCCTCGAACATGATCGGGATGTGCGCCCGGTCCATGATCGGCTCGTCGGCAGCGATCGTCGCGCCGCCCGGGCCGATCATCCCGACGACGTGGTGCACCGCAATCGCCTGGTTCAGCGCCGGCACCGAGTCTGCGGGGTCACCAAAGGTGTTGGCGTCGAAGTACCCGAACTTGCGGCCGAGAACGCCGCCTGCCTTGTTGATGGCGCCGACTGCCGCTGCGGTGCCGGCGCCGGCTCCCGCGCCGTCGACGGCGTAGACGCCGGTGAACGCCTGCAGGATGCCGATCTCAATCGGGCTGCCGGTGAACTTCTCTGCTGCAGTGTTCTGATTTCCCTGTTGCTGGCCTGTCGACTGCTGACCCGTCGGGGTACCACCGCCGCTACTACCGCAACCGGCTGCGAGGCCAAGCACAAGCACGCCGACCACGCCCGCGAGCGGGCCTTTCCGCATTGTTCGTTTTGATTTACGCATGACCCCTACCCCTTTTTACTTTCTGCTTAGTACTGCTTCTGAGTCGGCGGTGGCTACTGGCCGAGGTAGATCGCGGCGAGCTTCTCGGTGTTGGCGAGTTCCTGGCCGGTGCCTTCGAGCCGGTTGCGCCCGTTGACGAGCACGTATGCCCGATCGGCGTGCTGGAGCGCCCGGCGCGTGTTCTGCTCGACCACGACCACGGCGACTCCTGCGGCGCGGATTGCGAGGATCCGTTCCCAGACCGCGCCTTCGATCTTCGGCGACAAGCCGGCGGTCGGCTCGTCCAGCAGCAGCGTCTGCGGGTCGAGCATCAGCCCGCCCGCGATAGCCAGCATGGTTCGCTGGCCACCGCTCAGCGTGCGCGCCGGACGCCGGCGCGCCGCCTGGAGATCAGGGAACATCTCCATGAGCTCGGCCGTACGCTCCTTCCTGCCGCCCTTACGCGTGTAGCTGCCCATCTCGAGGTTCTCGGCGACGGTAAGGGACGGGAAAACATTCGCGAGCTGAGGCACGTACGACATGCCGAGCGTCACGAGGCGTTCCGGTGCTTTACCTGTGACGTCGCTCCCGTTCAGGACGACCCGGCCGCGGGAAGGCCGGAGCACACCGGCGATCGTCTTCATCAGGGTCGACTTCCCGGCTCCGTTCGGCCCGACCATGACCGTGAGCTGGCCGAGCCTCGCGTCAATGCCGACGTCCTCGATGATGGGCGCGCCCCCGTAGCCGGCGGTCAGCCCTTCGACATGCAGGATTGGTTCGTTAGACATCGACGTCTCCGAGATAGGCATCGATCACTTCTGGGTGCTGCCGCATCTCGGCCATGCTCCCTGCCGCGATGGTCGTTCCAAGCTGCATGACGTTCACCCGGGCGCAGAGCCGCTCGACGAACGGCAGGTTGTGCTCAACGATGAGCACCGTGATGCCCTTGGAGTTCATCTTCTCGACCGCGTCCGCCATCCGGTCGCCGAGGACGGCGTTAACTCCGGCTTGCGGCTCGTCGAGCAGCACCAGCGCCGGCTCCATGCTGGCGATACGGGCGAACTCGAGCAGCCGTTTCTGGCCGCCGCTGAGCGTTCCCGCGAGTTCGTTGCGCATATGGTCGAGCCCGAATTCCGCGAGCACTTCTCTCGCCCGCGCGCGGGCGATCTTTTGCCCGCCGCGGATGCTCCTCCAGTTAACGAAAGTCCGGAAGAATGACTCGTCGGCGATCGGAGTCACGGAGACGAGAACGTTCTCCAGGACCGTGAGGCCCGCCCACACGCGCGCAGCCTGAAAACTGCGCACCAGGCCGATCCGGCTTCGCCGGTGCGCTGAGAGATTCTGGATCTCCTCGCCGCGGAAGCGGATCCTGCCCGCATCCGTCGGCAGGAAGCCGGAGATCATGCTGAGCAGCGTGCTCTTGCCGGCACCGTTCGGGCCGATGAGGCCCGTCACCGAGCCTTCTTGCACGACCAGGCTGCAGTCCGAGACCGCCTTCAAGCCGCCGAAGCTCTTACTGACGGCTTCGACCTCGAGGATCGGTCGTGCGGTCGCGACTGAGCCGGCCGGCGCCGCTCCGTCTGAGCTCATGTGCTCCACCCCTCTTGGACAAGCCTTCGCGCTCACTGCTTGCCGCTCTCGGCGAGGCTGTCGCGATCCCGGTTCTCGGCGAGAGTCCCTTGCGGCCGCCACCACAGGTTCCGGCTCTGGGCGACGCCGTCAAGATCCCTCTTCTCCGGGAGGATGCCCTGCGGCCGCCACCGCAGGACAGCCATGATGAGGAGCGACACGATGATGTACTGGATCGCTTCGCTGTCGTCCTGACCGCTCGGGCCGGGCAGCGCCGGGATGTACCGAGTCGCCTCGGTCAGGGCAACCATCACGATGAAGGTGCCCAGCAGGACGCCCTTGGTGTTCGCGATGCCGCCGATCAGGACGGCGCAGAGCAGCAGGAACGTCTCTGACGAACTCCAGGCGAAGGGATTCCAGGTGCCCAGGATCCCGACGTACAGCCCGCCGCCGAGCGATGCGAGCATCCCGCCGATCACGTACGCCTTTAGCTTGCTGACGTAAACATTCCGCCCGAACGCCAGCGCCGCCTCCGGGTCGTCCCGGATCGCGCGCAGCGAGCGACCGAACGGGCTCCGGTAGATGTGCTGGGTGAAGGCGTACACGACGCCGAGGACCGCGATCGAGAAGACCAGGTAGAAGATGTCGTAAGCGTTCTGGCTCAGCTTCAGCGTTCCCTCGAAGGGCTGGGGCACGCCCGTGACGCCCTGGAAGCTATCGAATAGCGGCAGGAACTGGCTGACGATCGCGTAGACGATCAGCGTGAAGCACAGGCTCCCGATCGCGAAATAGTCGCCCCGCAGGCGCCGGAGGGCCAGCATCCCGAACAGGAGCGACAGCGCCCCTCCGGCGATCATGGAGGCGAGCAGTGCTACGAGGAACGGCCAGCGCAGCCCGATGATCCACTCGTCAGGAGGCGTCGGCTTGCCGGCAACGAAGACCGCCGTGATGTAGGCCCCGACGGCGATGTAGGAGAACACCGACAGGTCGAGATCGCCAGCCCAGCCCCAGCGTATATTCAGCGCGATGGTGAAGAACATGAAGACGACGCCGACCTCAAGGAACGACGTCACGTATTGCGTCATGCCTGGACCTCCCGGAACGTCGCGACGAGCCCTTGCGGCCTGAAGGCCAGGGCCAGAAGGAGGATGGCGAAGGCGAGAACTGTCGTGTAGTCGGGGTCGATGTAGAGCGCGCTGACCTCGGTGACCAGACCGATAATCAGCGCCCCGGCCATGGCGCCATATGGCTTCCCGAGGCCCCCGATGATGACCGCCGCAAACACGGTGAGCAGGAAGTTGAAGCCGAGAGTCGGCGTGATCGCGCCGACGGTCATGCCCAGGATGAAGCCAGCCAGGCCGGCCATCGACCCGGTGATCAGCCACGTGATGGTCACGACTCGGCCGACGCTGATGCCCCTGACCCGGGCGAGGTCCTTGTTGTCGGCGACCGCCCGTTGCGCCTTGCCGAACCTTGTGTACTTCAGCATGACGTGGATCGAGAGCATGGCGAGCACGGCGATCGCGATGATCGCTAGCTGCCGGCCAGTCAGGATCATCGGGCCTACGTGGTGCACCTGACTGAGCGGCAGGGTATAAGCCCGCGTGTCGACTCCCCATACGAGCTGATACACGTTCTGGAGCAGCAGCCCGTAGGCGATCGTGATGACGAAGAGCACGAATCGCTTCGCCCCGGCGCGCATGAACCGGCGCAGCACCAGGTTCAAGATCAGCGCGAGGATGGCTCCTGAGGCCGCCGCGAGCACGGCGCCGACGACCAGATTCGACGTTAAGGTCTGGGCCTCGAGGACCGTGTAGGCGCCGATCGTCATCAGTTCGCCGTGCGAGAAGTTCGGCACGTCGGTGACGCTGAATTGCAACGTCAGCGCGACGGCCGAGATAGCGAGTACCGACGCCGTCACAAGACCGAAGCCGACCCCCAGGAAGAACGTGTGCACCGAACAGCCTCCGTTCGCGTCGATCCTCGCTGATCAGCCCCGGTGGGGTAAGGTGTCAGGTTGTGCGTATCTACGTATGATTTGATATGCGACGGAGCCTAGAGTGACGCTTCGTGGTTGTCAATGGCTGAGTACGGACATCGGCGGACTGCCCTGGGTGCCCGTCGGGGCGGCATTCCTGAAGCCGCTCAGGCCTTCGTCCGCAGTCCGCACGAGGCGCCGCCGGCCGGGTGGCGTGCAGCGCACAACAGCCCGATTCCCGTAGGTAGGGAGTGCCGCCAGGCCGGCGCGTCCTGCCTCTCATCCTCCTGACAAAGGAGCCAACTCATGAGCAGACTTCCGCGAATCACCACTGGCGGCGAGGTGGCCGAGCGTATCCGGCTGCGGCGGGGCGGCTCGCTGCGCCCGGTCGACGAAATGCTGCTGCACAGCGAGCCGGTCGCAGACGGTTGGAACAGTCTGCTCGGCGCCGTCCGCGGCGAGACGACGCTCTCCGATGGGATACGCGAACTCGTGGTCATGCGCGTCGCGGCGCTCAACGGCGCCGTGTACGAGTGGCAGGCCCACAGCGAGGCCGCCGCGGTGGCCGGCCTGTCATCTGCCCAGACCGGTGCACTGCGCCGGGCCGATGCCGGAGACGGCGGATTCGATGACCTGCAGCGCGCCGTACTGGCCCTGACTGACGCGATGACGGACGAGATCAAGGTTCCGGCTGAGCTCTTCTCGCGGCTGTCGCTCATGTTCGACAGTCGCCAGCTTCTCGAGCTCGTCGCGATGGTGGCCGCGTACAACATGGTCACCCGGCTCGTCGTTGCCCTGGAGCTTTAGGTCACCCGTGCAACCGTGCTTCGGGAGCGCGAAGCGTTGGATCACAATTCCTCTGGTCCGCCGTATGTACGGATGATATGGTCCTCTGGTGCCGTAGTTGACGGTGACGAACTGGGGAGATTCAGAGCAAGGAGGTCATCCAATGCCGGACGGGACATACGCCCGGTCGGATGCCCTCGGATCGGCGCGAACCGCGGCGCCGGCCGGGTTCGCTGACCGCTGCCGACAGGTGCGGACCTGGATCGCCGAGCGCCTGCCAGCGAATACCCGGCTCGGTGAGGCTGAGCTCCGGGAACTGCTCGGCGACCTGATCGAGTTCGGGCCCGCAATCAGTTGCAGCGACGTCAGCGAGGCAGTCCGTGCCGCCGAGACTCTCGGCTTCCCGGTTGTGCTGAAGCTGCTCGAACCTGGCGTGCTCCACAAGACTGAGCTGGGTCTTGTCCAAGTGGGACTTGGCTCGGGTGACGAGCTCGCTCGCGCGGCGGATCGGATGCTCCGGCAGCGGGATCAGGGTGGTCCGGGGCCAGTGTTCAGCGTTCAGGCTCAGCTCACTGGCGCTGAAATGGCCGTCGGCATCCGGCAGGACGGTCTCGGCGCAGTGTGCATGGTGGGTGCCGGCGGCACGCTCATCGAGGTGCGCCACGACGTAGCGTTCCTGATGGCGCCGGTCAGCGAGGCAGAGGCCGCCGGAGCTCTTGCCGAACTGAATATCACCGAGGTCCTGAACGGCTACCGCGGCCGGGACCGAGCCGACGTGCGGTCGCTGGCTCGCCTGGTCGCGCGGGTCAGCCAGCTTGCGCTCGCCATTCCCGAGATCGCCGAGCTCGACCTCAACCCTGTCATCGTCGGGCCGTCAGGCTGCGCGGTAGCGGACGCGAGCGCGGTCGTGCACGTCGTCTCCGGTGATCCGGATGGCCCCGACTTCGCCGACCTTGCGCCCCTTTTGTCCCCGCGCCGCATTGCGGTCATTGGCGCGAGCACCGACACCACGAAAGCGGGCGGATCGATCGTCCGCTACCTGCGCAAGCACGGGTACGCCGGGGACGTCGTCGCAGTCAATCCAAGCGGAGCGTCAGTGGACGGCGCGCCCGCGGTCTCTAGTCTTGGGCAGATCCCCGGGCCAGTCGATCTGGCCTGTCTCGCCGTGCCGGCTCACGCGACAATCGCCGCGCTGCAGGAGTGCGCCGCTGCGCGCGTTCCGGCGGCGATTGTCTTTTCAGCGGGCTACGCCGAGACCGGTCCGGACGGGCTGGCAGCGCAGCGGAGACTGCTGGAGGCAGCAGGCGGGAAGGTGCGCCTGCTAGGCCCGAACACCATGGGCATCGCGGTACCTGCCGCACGCGTCTTCGCCACCTTCGGCACCGCACTGGAGGTCGATGATTTCGTCAGCGGTCCGGTCGCCTTCGTATCCCAAAGCGGCGCTCTGGCGAACTCGCTCTTCAGCCGGAGCCGCGAGTACGGCATCGGCTTCAGCCACTGGATCAGCGTTGGGAACGAAGCCGACCTGGGCGTCGAAGACTTCCTGGCCTACCTCGCCACCGATGACTCCTGCCGGGTGATCTGCATGTTCCTGGAGACAATCCGGCGACCCGCCGCCTTTGCCGAGGGAGCACGACGAGCACGTGCCGCCGGCAAGCCGGTGATCGTGCTGAAGGCTGGGCGGACCGAGGCGGGCAGCGCCTCGGCCGCGTCCCACACCGGCGCGCTGAGCGGCTCCGACGTGAGTTACGCAGCCTTCTTCGACAAGCATCACATCATTCGGGTCACCGATCTCGAGGATTTGTTCATCGCGAGCCAGGGCGCGCTCATGGGTGGTCCCAGCGCCGGCCGGCGGATGGGGATCGTGTCGATGTCGGGGGGCGCCTGCTCCATCGTCGCCGACGCTTGCGTCAGCGCCGGCCTCGAGGTACCCGTCCTGGATGAGCGGACCCAGTCCCTGCTACGCCAGATCGTCCCGAGTTATGGCGGCGTCAGCAATCCGGTGGATGTCACCGCGACGGGCATCTGGCAGCCCAGCCTAGTGCGCTCGGTGGTGTCGGTGCTGCTGGAATGCACATCGCTCGACGCCGTCCTAGTGCAACTGAGCACCAACGCCGACCCGGGAGCGGAGGTCATGGCATCAGACCTCACTGCGCTGTGGCGGTCCGCCGCCAAGCCACTCCTCGTCGGACGCATCGGCGCTAACGCGCTCGCGCCAAACGCGATGGAAGTGTATGCCGGAGCCGGCATGCACGTCTTCGCCTGGCCGGAGCAGCTGGTGCGCGCGGCGGTCACATCGGTCGAGTTCGGGCGGCAGTCTGCCTTCGTGCCGCAACAGGGCGGTCCCGCGAGCCCGTAACACGGCCGATCAGCGAAAGCCTGTACGGCAGGATCTGGCATCAGGCCCGTGCCGCAGCCATCCCGGGCCACGCAGGCACCTGTCCGGCACGCCGCCCCTACGACCTTCGCCATGCCGCGCTGTCGCTGTGGCTGGCCTCCGGCGCCCCGCCCGCCGAGATCGCTACCCGCGCCGGGCACAGTGTGCGTGTCCTGCTCACCATCTACGCCCACGGCATACCCGGCTGCGACCAGATCGCCAGCCAGCACATCGAGCAAGCCCTCCGCCACTGGCCCCCCGCTGGCCCACAAAAAGCGGCGCAGACGCCAGGAATCCCGTCCGTCATGCGTCCGTGCCACAGCTGGACTCAACGGGACACAGCTCGACCTGAAACCTCCGCCCAGATCCGGTTACATGCCAGTGACCTGCGGAAATATCGACCGGGAGGTCAGTTCGATGGATCGTTGCCCCGGACGGGCGATCCCGGGCACCCGTTCTCCCATGAGCCGCTGACCAGCCAAGATCTGGCCCACCACTGGCCCACAGAAACCGGGAACGGTCTGCCGAACCGCTCCCGGACACGCATCAGACCCGGCATCCGGGAACGCTGGCACCGGGCCTGACCTGGGGGTTTTGAGTGGCAGGTGTTGGGTTCGAACCAACGTAGGCTAAGCCGACTGTTTTACAGTGAGCCCATCCCGACCCATCGGAATCTCCACTGACCTGCCGTTTCCCTATTTTCCGCCGTGTGAATGCCGCGTTCTGTCCGTGTGGCGTCCGTAGTCCCGGAGTGTGCCTGGTCAGCGCGGCGCAGGTTCCGGATCATGTCCCATCAAGTCCAGCTGAGTGCTGCTGCATCTCATTGTCCACTGCCGTCCTCGACCCGGCCGGGCACGCCGCTGCCACCGGCCTGCCGCACCGATGTCCCCCATACTCCCCGGCCGGGCATGCGCCGGATACTGTCCCAGCCTGGAAATCCGATCCGCACGGCCATCTTTCACACCCCAAGGATTCCCCGCCGACCCCGGAACCTGTACGGCAGGACCAGTCCGCGCGGTCCTGTCACTGTCCGCTGGCAGGCCCGATTCCCGCGAAGAGGGAAGCGCAAGGACACCGCGGGGCTCCGCCAACTGCCCGGGGCCCGGCTAGGCAGGTTGACGGCAAGCTGCGCCTAACCCAAGTCGTCGGCTGCAGCGATTTGGAAGCCCAAAGGTAAAGAGAGGTTGACAAGATAGTAATAATATGGTAAACGAGACACACAGGTTCGAGCAATCAACGCTTAACCGATAGGCCCGTCCTGGACATTGCGCGGCGGGTTTCTCGACGGTCAGTCGTTGCCTCGCCGGGGGAACCATTGCCATGGCTGAGCACACCAGCAGCTAGGCATTTTAGGGGGTGGCATGGATTGGACAAGTAATCCAGTTGTATGTATGCGGCTGCCTCAAGAGCGATACGGAATTGACTCGAGGATCCTCTGTGCGACTAGCGCGGCGTTCACCGCTGTCGGCGACGTGGCAGTGTATGTCCCAGAGGCTGCATAAGGCTACGCATGCGAAACCTGGATCTCGGACCCTGACGAAATCGATTGGGACCGAACCTTCAAACCATGGAAGTGGTTTCGATGGAAGAAGAAGAAGAAGAAGAAGTAGTAGAGCCGGTGGCAGAGGAGTCCATGCAGACAACCTCACGGGTCTTCCACCTCCGGCCCGGTGCCAGTGAGCTTCTCAGATTCACGCTTGCAATGGCCGCAGCTAGAGGCGCCGAGGCTGCGGCGAGCCTTGACGTCGTGCTCGCATCGCTGACACGAGTCAACCTCACCACGCTCGATAAAACCGAATTGGAGCGCGGAGCCACTAGTGCCCTCGAGCAGGTCCTTCCCGAGCCACGACAGGAACGGATCGCTTCTGCCTTGTCCGCCATCGGCGCCGACATCTCGACGCTGGCAAATTACCCTAGCGTCGCTCCGGACGATCCGCGCCTGACTTCCGTGGTACAGGGCGCCTACGCACTAGTGGATCGCCTAAGCGGGGATGCGGTGTGGTCTCATCACTTGGCCGGGGCCGCACTGGGCGACGACCCACTGCCCGATGCGGTGCTCGACACGCTGGGAGTGTCTCAGGACCTGATGCGCGCCGCCTTGCGGTCGGCGATCGCGAGGCGCTATCCCTCGGAGTCGCCCGCGGTCTGGGACAGCATCCTTGGCCCGCAGACACCAGAAAAGCACAACGATACAGCCGTTAATTGGGCAGATGATGCTCCCGCCCGCAAAGACATGCTGCGCCGGGAAGCCCTAGCCGAAGTGCTGGCGGACCGACTGTGTAAGATCCATGATGCGACTCCCGGGATTTCCTTCCTGATGCACATAGACGGCAATTGGGGTGCGGGCAAGAGCAGCCTTCTCAACTTCCTCGACGATCAGCTAAAGTCCAGGTTCTTGGTCGTGCGGTTCAATGCCTGGCAACAGTCGCGCATCGGCCCGCCATGGTGGACCTTGCTGACAGCCACCAGGCAGACGATCGCGAGCGGCCGCGGGTGGTGGGGGAGACGCCACCTGAGGATTTCGGAAACGTATGCTCGTATCCGACGGACAGGTGCGCTGTATTCACTTGCACTCCTGATCCTGGTGGCGACCATTGCTGTAGTCGCATATGCGCTATGGCCGCACAGACTCACGACCGCGTCCTGGTCCGCCACAGCGCAGGCAGTTACCACCGTTGCAGCAGCAGTAGCTGTATTCTGGACAGGTTCACGAGTCGCTGCCCGGTTCTTGCTGTGGGACTCTGCCGGAGGTGCTCGACTGTTCGAGAGTAGCGGCATCAGCCCGATGCGTGAAATTTCCAGTCAGTTCAACTGGTTAATCGGCCAGTCCCCGCTAATCGACCGGTCCCGACGCCCGGTAGTATTCTTTATCGACGACCTTGACCGGTGCGATAGCACTTATGTCGTCAATTTTCTCGACTCAGTCCAGACCATTGTTCGTGATGCTGCCCCGACATCAGGCCAGAACGACCGCGCTGCGATGTTCGTCGTGGCGGCCGACGGTGCCTGGCTTCGCACTAGCTATGAGGGCGCATACCAAGGCTTCCAGGACGCCGTCGGCCAGCCGGGACGGCCCCTCGGATACCTGTTCCTCGACAAGATCTTCCAGCTCAGCATGCCGTTGCCGACAGCACCCAGGGCTGCGCAGCAAACTTTGCTTGATGGGTTGTTGCGCGTGCCGCAGTCGGCCGACTCCGGGATCGCCACGCAGATCACCGCAGCGAAGAAGGACCTCGACAGCGCCCGGGGAGATGGTGAGCGAGTCCGGGACGTTATGCGAAACCTGCCTGGCCCGGTAGCGGAGGCTGTCTCGGGGGAGGCTGCCAAGGTTCTCGCTGACCCCGCGACAGTAAGACGGAGCGAACATAAACTGCAGAAGTTCGCCGACCTGCTTGACGGTAATCCACGCACGACCAAGCGTTTTGTCAACACCTTCACGGTCATCGAAGCCGTCCGCACGCTAGAAGCCGAAGTCATCGACTTCGACACGCTGGCCCTCTGGTCCATCATCCGCGTGCGCTGGCCCGAAATGGCCGATTATCTTCAGCAACAACCTGCGGCAATAACACACATCACTGAGTCGCCGACTGCCGCTGACATCCCCGAACGCCTGAAAGCGACTGCCTGCCTCCCAGAGTTGCGCAGGGTGGTCCAATATACGCAAGGCGGCCCGCTGACCGCTGAATTGGTCCGCCGTTGCAGCGGCAGCGCCGTCGGCACGAGCAATACTTAAACTTGTGGATGAGGCCTACGGGCGCGGACCATCAGCTGACGCTGGCTACCGGGGGGGCAAGTTGATTCCTATTGGCCGCGATGCAGAGGCTGCGAAGGTCAGCCGATTTCTTCGTGAGCTTCCCAGAGGGCCGCGAGTCCTTCTCATCGAAGGCGAGGCCGGGATCGGGAAGACGACCTTGCTGAGAGAAGGCCTAAACGCTGCGGTACGGCTCGGGATCACGGTCCTGTCCGCTTATCCGGTTGAGTCAGAGGTGCCCTTGGAGTTCGCTGGGTTAGCTGACTTGCTGGAGGCGGTTCCGGCTTCTGTCGTTGGCGGGCTGCCTGTGCCCCAGCGGCACGCGGTCCGTCAGGCCGTTCTTTGCGCCGAACCCCTGCAACGGTCAGCGGATCCGCGGACCGTTGCGACAGCGGTGCTCACGCTGCTTCGCAGCCTGGCCGGAAGATACCCGCTGGTGATTCTCATCGATGACCTGCAGTGGCTTGATACCCCGTCCGCCCGCGCCCTGTCGTTCGCGCTGCGCCGTCTGCGGTTGGAGCCCGTCGGGCTGCTGGCGGTGGTAAGGACGGGCTGGTCGGCAGGCCAGCCATGGCTGGCTACCGACAGCGTCCCAGCGGAGAGAGTGGATCGCCTGAGGGTCGGGCCCCTGAGCCTCGGTGCAATCCGTGAGCTGCTGGCTACCCAGACGACGCTGTGTCCCAGCCGGTCGCTTCTGCTGCGCCTGCACGAGACATCCGGCGGAAATCCTCTGTTTGCGCTGGAACTGGCGGCAAGAGCTACGGCCGGTATCCCGCCAGGGCCGCGCGGCACACTCGCCGTGCCTGATTCGCTGCTGCGGCTGGTATCGGGGAGGGTCACCGGCTTGCCACGGGGGGCGCGTGACGTGCTCCTGGTCAGCTCGCTCGCGGCAGAGCCAGTGCTGCCCGTCATTAGCGCCGCAGCCCGCGATCCAGCCACCGCACATGCTGACCTGCAAGCAGGCATCCAGGCAGGCCTACTGGCCAATGTCAGCGGCGATATCGCTTTCGTTCACCCCCTGATGCGCTCGGTAGTCGCTGAACAGGCTCGGGCAGCCGATCGCCGCGCCGCCCACCGCCGGCTGGCCGCTGTCGTGCGCGGCCCCGAGGCGCGTGCCCGCCACCTGGCCATGGGAGCCGCGGGCCCGGACAAGGCGGTAGCGGGCGAACTGGAGGCAGCCGCCCAGATGGCGGCCCATCGCGGAGCGTGCGACACGGCCGGGGATCTTGCCGAACTCGCCGTCGCCCTCACGCCGCTCGCCGAGCCCGAAAGTCAGCGGCGCCGCACTGTCCTGGCGGCCGAGCAACACTTCGAGGCATCCGATCCTGCTCGCGCCTGTTCCCTGCTCGAGAGCATTATCGACGCGGTGCCGCCGGGCCCTCCCCGCGCCGAGCTGCGGCGGCGCCTGGCCCGGTATCGCGTGTTCCGCGGAGAGCCGCTGGCAGCCTGGACCGCCGCGCTGGAACGCGCGCTGGATGAGGCCGGAGACGACACGGCCATGCGGGCCGTCATCATGATGGACCAGACCGTAGCCGCAAGCCATTCAGGCAACCTCCCCGAGGCAATCCGGTCCGCCAGGCTGAATCTAGAATTGGCTGAACGGACAGCGGACAAGCCACTGGAAGCCCAGTGCTGCGCGGGATTGGCGTTCGCGACGTTCCTCCTCGGCGACGGTCTGCGGCAAGACCTGATCAGCCGCGCCCTCGCCGGTCCCGAACAATCACCCAGGCCGAGCATGGAACTTCGCCCGAACGTCGCGGTGGGTCACATCCTGCACTGGACCGACGATCTCGACGGTGCCCGGATCCTTTATCAGCAGGAGTATGCCAAGGCGATGGAGCAGGGCGTCCAGACAGGGCTCCCGTTGCTGCTGTGGGCGCAGGCCGAGAACGAAGGCTGGGCCGGGAACTGGCTGCGGGCTGAGCATCTGGCCGCCGAAGGTTACAGCCTGGCCGAAGATTCCGGCAGCCTGGGGGCCATCGCGTTCATGTCGGCGGCACGGGGGTTGCTGCATGCGTACAGGGGACGGATCGACGCCGGCCAGCGCGATGCGGCGCGCGCAGTGGAACTCGCCACGGGCCTCGGGATGCCGTTGCTTGCCACCATGGCGGCTCAGGCCTTCGGGATTGCCGCCCTGTCGGCTGGCGACGCTCGCGGCGCCCATGAGCGGCTCGGCCCGTTCGCGGAGACCACGCTCGCCGCCGGCGTCGGGGAGCCAGCGCTGTGCCGGTTCCTTCCCGACGAGATCGAAGCGCTCACGCGGCTGGGTGAACTTCGCATGGCAGAGGCACTGCTCGGCCCGTTCGAGGCCCGGTCGGCCCAGCTAGGCCGGGGGTGGGGCATCGCCGCCGCCAGCCGGTGCCGGGGACTGCTGCTCGCCGCCCGCGGCGACCTCGCGGACGGCGAGGCAGCGCTGGACGCCGCGCTTAAGGCGCAACAGCACCTGGCGATGCCTTTCGAGGAAGCACGGACGCTTCTTGCCGCCGGGGAGGTTCACCGGCGGCAGCGGCACAAGCACACCGCGGTGACGCTGCTCCAGGCCGCGTTGGCGATCTTCGAACGGCTCGGTGCACCCCGGTGGCAGACGCGCGTCACCGACGAACTCGGCCGCCTGGGGACACACGCCACGCCCCCAGGAAGCGGGCCGGTCCTTACTGCCGCCGAGCAACGCGTGGCTGACCTGGCCGCCGCGGGTCACACGAATCCAGAGATCGCCGCCGAGCTGTTCATGGGGCGGCGCACCGTCGAAGCACACCTGTCCCGGGTGTACCGCAAGCTTGGCGTACGGTCCCGGACCGAGCTGTGCAGGAAGCAGATATCGAACGGGCCGCCACAGGCCCCCGGCGTCCTCACACGGAATTAATGCGGCTCTTACGGATTCGTCCCGGCCCGGTCCGCGCATACACTCACCCGGTGGCCAGCCAGGAGAAACCCGCGGCAACTCATAAATACCACGAGGCGTTACGAAGAATCCGCATGGAAGGAAAGAAGCCATGACGACCGCAGGCACCGCGGGCGAGCCTTTACGATGATAAAGAGAACTTGGTTGCGGAGCACTTGGCCGGCCCCACGTGGCAGGCCGCCGACGGCAGCACGGTCGTCGGACGGGTGATTTCGAAGGTCACGCCCGACGCGACCGCTATTCCGTGGCTATTGCTAGAGGCGGTATCCAATACTGGCGACGACCATCAAGGGATGGCTCATCGGTCGAGACCCGGCAGAGTCCCGGGATCCCTAATTCAGAATCCCTATTTAGGAGAGCCTCATGCCTGGTCACTTCACGCACATCTACACAGCCCGGCGAGTCGCCGACGTGCTGTCGAGCGGGACGTTCACCGACTGGCCTGACCTGGGCGCAGGCGGTGACGCCGTCGCCGGCCTGAATCCGAAGACCTGCGGCGACCTGATGTCGAAGTGGGAGAAGTTCACGGCGATTGGCGCAATCGGGCCCGACCTGTTCTTCTTCTCACAGGACTGGAACAACCCGGTGCTCGAGCCGCACTCCGACGACATCATGCTCGCCCTGGCGATCTACTACTACTACGACTTCGCCAAAGAGAACGACTGGGAACCACTCATCGCGATCCTTCGCGGCGTCGATAGCACGTTGGCGAACCTCCTCGAGCTGGTCATCAAGCTGCAGAAGATTTGGGACAAGTTCGTCGACGTCTGGAACAAGACGATCGGGCCGATCGTCGAGGTGGTCGGAGACCTCACCAATGACCTGTCCGGCGACGTCCTCCACGAGTTGCGTGACTACTTGTCCGAGTTCGTCAATGAGCTCGTGGCGGTCGGTGTTGAGGACGTCACGCAGTGGGCGCACATCTGGGACCGGATGAACACCGTGGTGGCCAAGGGGTATCCGGAAGGGGCCTTCCTCTGGAGCGACATGACCCACTACCGGCGCACTACCGCGACCTGTCAGGCGCTCGTCCATCAAGCGCAGCTCCTGCGGGACGGGTCCGAAGGCAGCGAGGACCGGTATGAGCAGTTCCTTGCCTTCGCGATGGGATGGATCGTCCACGTCGGTACGGACACGATCGCGCACTCGTTCGTCAACGAGCAGTGCGGCGGACCCTACCGCGTCCACCCCACCCGCCACCATCTCATCGAGAACCACATCGACGCCTGGAACTACCAGCAGTCCGGCAGCGGCGGCACAATCCTGCAGGATCCGTGGGGGCGGACCGACGACTACCCCGACCTGTCCTCATCGGCGCTGTGGTTCGCCGTGCAGCAGACCCCGGACGAGCCGAACGGAAAGCAGCGCCCGGCACCCCTTTCGGACGACCCTGACACACGGAACGCACAGCTTGACGTTGACGGCGAGATGCCGATGTGGATGGCCAACGCCATCGTCGCAGCTTTGCTTGAGACATTTGCTGACCACCCGCATCCGCTGATCTATCAAGGTAGTGGCTACCAGAGCCAGATCGACCAGGGGCGGCTGACCGACGCGGTTCGGGCCGTCACCGGCCACGGGCTCGACAAGCCGTTCCAGGAGCTGCTCGACGGCATCGCCCCGCCGCCTCCGTTCGAGGTGCCAGTAGGTTTCCCGCTGCCCTGGGAGGTCGCCACTGCGTACCGGGTGATGATCACGGCCTACAAGCTGTTCTTCAAGGGTGCTTGGCAGCTGCCGAAGCCTCGGCATCCCGACTTCATCATCGTCCCGCCGGCGTCGGACTTCACCAACTTGTTCCAGCCGCCAGACTTCTCCGGGGTAGACAGCAGCAACCCGATCGTCGACGCCTGTGAGGCACTGCTGGCCGTGATCCAGTGGGTCATCAAGGAAGCGGCCGCCGTCATCAAGCTCCTCGGCGACATCATCAAGATGCTGGTTTCGCCTTTCACCTACGAGCTGCGCGAGAAGATCTACGAGGGCGCACTCGGGATGTGGGACGTGGCCACGAAGATTCACGAGGTCCTCGCTCACACGGGTCTGCTCATGCCGCACGCCGAGGCGAGGTACTCCGACAACGGAGAGCTGAAGTGGCCCAACGAAATCGACCTTCCGTTGATCACCCTCGGGGGCACCGTGGACGGAGCCTTCCGGCAAGCGCTAGGCGACAACTCTGACATCTTCGGCGTGGACACGAACCAGTCCTTCATCGTGGGCCACTCCGTCCGCGACGAAAGGATGCCGTTCTACCCAGTGCTCGAGTTCCACACGGACGGAACGGATCCCGACGGGTGGGAGTACCGACGGCCCTGGGCGTATCCGGAGACCAGCGAGGTGCTGGTCGACGGCGTGGACCTGCCAACGCCAACGGCGACAGAGCTCTACGAGCCGCACGCGTCGGACGCCAGCGCACCGCCAGGACCGTTCAAGCCCATGCGACCGGGGCCGTACCCCGAGGGAACCACGCCTGACGAGGTGTTCTTCCGCACCAACCCACCACCGGACGTCGGAGCACGGATGGAATACGAGAGTGCCCAAACGCCCTGGCAGACGGACCAGCTCAACGAGGCGAACATCGCGAGGGCGAAGGGAAGCAAACGGATCAGCCCGCTCGGCGACCCGGTCCCGTTCTCCTCCTACCTTATCGGCCGGATCGTCAACGACACGGGATACGAGCCGCAGTTCAACTTGGACGCCGACCGGGCGTACGGGTACCTCACCTGGGACTGGATTCGCACCACAGACGACGCCCACACCGACCACACCGAGTTCGGCCTCAAGTACCACCTGCCAGTAGTAGCGCCGTGGGCCGACCTGCACCGATGGGACAAGGACTCGGCGATGCAGCTCTATTACGTCGACCCACCGAACCCGATCATCATCGAGGCCCGAGAGGACGGCGCTCAGCCATCCACCGACGGCGACACGATGGGAGAACCGTCATGAGCGACATGTGGGCCAGCGCTGCAGCGGACTGGGGTTACCGGTCAGACATCCGGGTTCCTGCGCTGGACGGGCTGGACTGTCCCCCGGACGGTGGCGGCGGGGGAACCGGCGGAGGCGGATCTGGCGGAGGCGGATCCGGCGGCGGGGGCACGGGCAGTTGCGGCGGAGGCACCGGGAAGTGCTGCTGCGGCGGCCGGTGCTCTTGCCACGGAGGCTGCGGCGGCGAGTGCCACCACGACTGCCATGAATGCCATGAATGCCATGAACGCGGTCATGCAGGGCACAAATGCCGTTGCCACCCAAAGGAATCCGACCGGCGAGGTGGCGCGGCATACGGAAAGGGTTCCGGGCACGGCGGCGGCGGTTCGGCATGGCGCCGGCCCGGCGTCACACTTGCCTGGAAAAATCCCAACCGTCCCGGCCGACACTACGGCGTGTCGACCGGCCGGCTGCCTGGGGGGGTCGTGGACCCGTGCGACTTCCAGGTGCCGCCATGGGACACCTGGCCGGGTACGCGAGGCGACCTCTACCTGCCATACCTGCTCATGCGCGCCAACGCTGGCGACCTCGGAGCGCGTCCGGTCGTAGGGCCGTTCTGGGAGAGCCCGGACATCCTGCTGCTCGCCGGCGTCGACCCGGCCCAGGCACCGGACCAACCACCGGCCCTCGGCCAGACCGCCAGCGCCGGCAAGCCGAACACCCTCTACGCGCACGTCTGGAACTTCGGCCGTTCCTCGGCTCCCAACGTCGTCGTCGAGTTCTCCTGGTGCGACCCGTCCCTTGGCATCGGGCCGGGCGGGGTTCATCTGATCGGTGTCACGGTCATCTCACTCGGAGACCGCAGCAGTGGCCGAAACCACAGGATCGTCAAGTGTCCGGTGGCCTGGTTCCCGACCTTCGTCAACGGTGGGCACGAGTGCCTGCTCGTCCGGGTATGGGACGAGTCGAGTGACGGTCTTGGTACTCCGCCATGGGACGCAGCGCTGAACCGTCACGTCGCGCAGCGGAACATCCATGTTGTCGCCGCCGGGGAGCAACCCCACGCCCTGAGGCTGCTGCATGGCACGGCGCTTGGGGAGCCCACGATCGTCCTTCCCATCACCTTCAAGGTCGGGCCGCTCTACGGAGAGGCGGCCAGCGTCGCCGTCGAGCGAGCGGCGCCGCACTCAATGCCATGGCTCCAGCTACGCACCGGAGTCCGCGGGCAGTTCCCCACCCAGGCCGCTCAGACCGGGGGTGTCCAGCTCAGTGCACCGATGACAGTGGGTGGCGGACCCAGCACCGGTGACGCTGGAACCAGCCACCAGGTCGTGGGTGACGACCAGGAGGTGACCCTGTTCACGGAGGACGCCGTCCCGCCACCGGGGCAGGCGCATGTGTACCGCGTCACGGCCACGCAACAGGGTCAGGTGTTCGGCGGTTACACGATGGTGCTCCTCGGCTAAACCAGCGACAACCTTGTCGGCCCCGGCCCCCTGCAGACCGCCTGGACACGGCCCTTTCAGCGGGCCTCCGGCCTATCCCGTGCAACCCGGCCTGATCACCATAGCCGCCGTGGCGGCACGACCCGGAGACCGACGTCGAAACATCTCCGTCATCTACTACGAGCTCGGCCTGGTCGCCCAGGATCGCGGGCGGCTGGACGAGGCCGACGACTGGTACCGCAAATCCCTCGCTATCGGGGAGGAAGTCGGCGATCGGCCCGGGATGACTCTGACATACGGCAGCTCGGGCTGCTCGCCGAAGCGCGGCAGGAACCCGGCCAAGGCCTGGCCTGGACTACCAGGTGCGTGACCTTGTTCGACCAATTCCCCCACCCGATGACTGGGCGCGGACCACAGCACCTGGCCCGGTTTCTCTCGTATACCTTCCCGTCTCGCTCACCGGGCCCGGCCCATCCGGCAGTACCGAACCGGCCCGACTTTGTCGAGGCTGCTCCCTCCCCGGCGACCCTCGGCTCAGGCTGCCCCCAGCTTCACCTCCCCGCTGCGACGGCAAGGAGATGGACGGTCTCTCACCCCATCCGAAACAGCAGCGCCTCGCGGCGCACACGAACCGCAGGCACATGACCGGTGATCATCACGGCCAGACGGCGGGAAGCTCAACTCTGCTGGTCAGAGCGATGGACGGGATTGTCGAGTAGCCCGGGGGCATCTCAGCCCCAGGCCCTCACGGAACCGTGCGTAACAATCTCTCGTTACACGGCTCTTGTCGTTCTGGTCACCACACGGCGGGGATCCAGGTGACCCAGGCCCAGTGGGCGAAGAAGCGCGGCCGTTGCCGTACCGCCCTGTTCCACGCGTCTTCTGCCTTGCGTCGTCCCCGCAGCCGTTTGTGCTTCTTGCGCAGCCAGCGCAGCAAGTAGGCGTTGATGCGCGCCAGGAGGGATACAGCGCCGACGGTAGAAGGCACCATAGTAGTTCATCCAGCCCCGCACGATCGGGTTGATCCGCCGCGCGAGGTCCGCTTCGGGCGTCGCGCTGCTGCGCGCCGCCGCGGCCGAAGCCGGCAGCACCGGCGCCACCCAGGTGGTCCCGGTGGCACGCATCGCCCTGGCCTCCGCGCTGACCAGGCTCGGCTACACGGGAGAGGCGCTGGCGCTGTTCCCCCCGCTGCTGCACCAGGCGCGCCGGGAAGGCAACTGGCCCCAGCTGTGGACGGCGCTGCGCATCCTCGCCGAACTCCTCGTCAGCCTCGACCGGCACGAGACAGCAGCCGTGCTGCTCGCCGCCGCCCGTGAGTCAACGTCAGCGCCCGCCCTGTCCGGCGAGGACGTAGAGCGCTACCGGCAGCTCCAGGAGCAGATCAGCCAGAAGACCGGCCCCGGCGTCCTCGACCAGATCACCGCGCTAGCCCGCGCGCTGCCACGCGCCCAGGTCGTCGACCGCGCGCTCGCCGCCCTCGACGACCTGGCCAGCTGAGGGCGGAGTCCCGATCTGGCTGATCTGCGCCGCCATACCCGCACAGCCAGCGCAGATGCCAGCCGCACGAAATCGGCATTCGGCGCCGAATGTATTGCTCTGACGCATGCCGTCGCGCTCACCCTCCGTGGCTGCCGGTGCCTGCATCCCGCTGGCTGACAGCTGCTGTCGCGGCTGGTTCTTGTGCTTCTGCGCAACCCGCCCGGTAATCGCGTTGACCTTCCTGATGGCCACCTAACCCGAGGGCCTGCTCTGCGGGCCAGCCTGGGACCGGAGCTGCCGGTCATGTGAGCGCTGGCGTAGCGGCGTGGCCGAGGGGGTTGACTAGCATGAACGCGTTTGATGTCCGGATCCATGCGATCCGCCGCAGGCCGGACCGCCGCCGCCCGTTCGAGGTCCGCTGGCATGCCGGCCGGGCCCGGTCGCGGTCGTTCATCACCCGAGGGCTGGCGGACAGTTACCGTGCTGAGCTCATCCGCGCTGCCCGCAAAGGCCTGGACTTCAGCCCTGGGACGGGGGAGCCGGCGTCCTGGGGCACACGCGCGCCTGCCACCATCAGCTGGCTGGAGCACGCGGCGGCCTACGCTGCGGTGAAATGGCCCCTGGCAGCAGCCTGCACCCGGGCCGGCATCGCCGACGCGCTGGCGACCATCACCCCAGCCCTCATCACGCCCGGCCGGGGCAGGCCGCCAGCAGCGGTACTGCGTACAGCTCTCTACGGGCACGCCTTCAACCCTGCCCGGCCCAGCACTGATCCCGGCCCGTCGGCCATGGCGCTGGCCTGGGCCCGGGATCACTGTCTGCCGCTGGCCGCCCTGGGCGACCCGCAGGTGACCCGGCGCGCGCTGGAGGCCCTG